>Ga0070660_100003861_pt1 | contig 10345 bp, 10 predicted proteins | sample KBSC33metaG_FD_64670 | JGI IMG/M metagenome (GOLD analysis project Ga0070660, IMG submission 64670) | Corn rhizosphere microbial communities from Kellogg Biological Station, Michigan, USA - KBS C3-3 metaG | ecosystem: Host-associated > Plants > Roots > Rhizosphere > Soil ... | reverse complement strand
ACCTGAATTAATGCGAAAAATGTATGGCGATAATCTTGCTAAATGGAAGGCTTGCAGGAAATCGCTTTTATCTGACGATGTACAAAAAGTATTTACCAACGATTTTATGGTTCAATGTCAATTATCGGATTAAAATTTTCCAAGTCAATTCATTGAAGGCTTTTTTGTATGGTTTTTACAATCCTGTAAATGTGAAGAAAATTAAATGAATGGTATTTGAATTATTCATTAACTTTCTGAAATAATTCAAATATCCATTCTGGAAAACAACGCTAACTTATCGCTCTTTTATGAATTTTATTTAATTCAATAATTTCCTCTATCCTTTTTGTGAAAATTAACTTTAATCTGTAAAATCATGACAGACGAATCCCCATCACAAAAGCCCGTAGCAGCATCTACCTATCTAATCATTTCGGGAGCAAGCCTCATTGCTGCAATAGCTATCGGCTACTACTATTTTCATTACATGAAACAAAGCGGCACGGAAAAAATGGACAACCAGGTCTTTTACCTGGTGCTGGTACTTTTTGGCATAGCTGCCAGCGCACTCATATTCGGAATCATGAATTCCTATGCAAGCCTTAATGGAATCCAGTCTAATGTTACTTACAAATTTACCGGCCCCGTGGTTGGGGTAATACTTACCGTTTTGGGAGGATTTTTACTGCCCAAAGGTTCAACAGATCAATTTCTATCTATCAGGGTGTTTGACCAGGATAACCATCCGGTTACAAAAGGTAATGTCACCATAACTTTCCCCCATTATCAGCGCCAGGCTTCCGTTAACAATGATGGTTTGGTTATTTTTCCGGACATACCCGGTGACCAGATTCGTAATAAAATTATTATAAATGTAGTAAGTGACGGATACAGTAACGTAACCCTTGATACGCTACTTTCAAATTTTAATCCTATTAACCTGATACTAAACCAGGCAAAGGTGATACGGATTTCCGGGACTGTAAAGAACGCTGCTGACAATCCTATTAGAGATGTAGAAGTGCAGGTAGATGGAACGCCTTACGCTGCCAAAACAATAAACGACGGCAGCTTCGATATTCCCATTCCCGGCTATCATTTTGGCGACCACATTACTCTGGTCACTTCAAATCCTTTATACGAGGATAAATCCAAAGAATTTGAAATTCAGTCTGGTGAAATAGATAATATAGAATTTGTTTTGAACCCTGTTTCGGCAATTCATTCCAAAAACAAAACCAAATGAAATCAATATTTCTTGCCGCCCTGATTGCCTTACTAACTGCAAATGTCAATGCACAGGAAGTAGTTATCAAAGGCACGCTGAGATGTATGAACAATGGAGTGGCCACCTCTACAAGAGGCGCTACAAACATCATCGTCATTCCTTCTTTTAATCCCGCCGCTTCAGTAGCTACCACCACAACACCAGAAGGTTTTTTTCAGATCAATACCGGTTGGAAAGCTGCAGAGCTGAAGGATAAAGATGTAACACTTTACATCATTACCAAATGCAGCAGTTGCAAAAAAATACAACGGGTATTCATTTCAGAAGATCTGGATAAACGAAATACTGATCCGACAAAGTTGTATGTAACAGTAAAAAACTGGAAGCTATTGGAGAATTGCCAAAACATGGAACTCCCCGATATTATGTCAGAAAAATTGCTTGATTCTGCCCAACATCTTCCACCCCAAACTGTGAGCGGCAAAGCTCCGGGCAGTCCTGCTCTGGCGCCGGTTTCTTTTATCAATCTTTTTGAGAAACTGGCCACTATCGCAGTGACTCAAAATTTCGGATTGTTTAAGACAACTGCTATTCAGCCTGGCAAAATGAAATACGGTATATTTCTTCATTCTTCGCCAATGACGAATACGGATAATACAGGTTTTAATTTTGCTCCTTCGCGCAATCTTTCTGAAGCAGTATTTTGGAATGCGGCTGCAATAGCCAATAGTGATAAGCCTGATAACATAAGCCTTTTGGCTAATTTTAAGAATAACATAAAACTCTCAGGGTATCAACAAATCAGCAAAAAATTATATCTTGGATTGGGAGGTATTTATACCAAGCAAGATCAAATCAGTCAATTGCAAGTTATTGGAATAGGAGCTTCAAATAGTGGTGAAATCTTTGATAATGTCAACCACCCGGAAAAATTGCAGGAATTCGCGGCTTTTTTAGCGCCTGTTTACAAGATCAATGATCGGTTGAGCGTAGGCGGTACCATTAAATCTATCTGGCAACAATTTAATAATCCAGACCTGGTGGCAATGGAACAGTCGGGTGGCAGCGACAATACGACCTATAACTTTTTCCAGGATGATAGCATCAGAAAACAATCTTTTGATGCGGATGTTTCAGTTAGCTATAAAATTAATAGTTTTTTACAAGCAGGCGCTTCAATCATGAATGTTGCCGGTACCAAATTGTATGCGGGGGAATTTGTGCCTGATTCGTCCAATCAGTCTTACGTGAATCAGCGGACTTATGGCGTTGGCTTGTGTTACAAAAGAGAAAGATTGAACGTAGGTGTTGATGTATTATTAACGGATAAAGAATTATATGATGCTTCAGTAGGTGTAAATTATGTTCCGTTTAATAATGCTTTAATAGCGGCTGGTTATGCTTTTAAACAAAAAAGTTTTTCTGCATCATTCAGGCTAAAGCATTTTATGATTGCCTACATCTACGACAATGGCCTTGTAATAAATGATGTAAAAATGGCAAAGAGTAAGGTCTTTAACGGAAAAATATATTCCGGGTTTACTTTTGACTTTTGAAGTTTTTGAAACTTCCCAGCATTCATAGTAAACCAACAAATATTGTATATTCCTGCGTTGGAAATTGTCCAGGAAATTTGAAAAACTGATTACCCTTTTTGAATTTGCGCATCCGATTTGTTGGTAACAAATGCTGACGTAATTAATAATAGCCCAATGATCTTTTTCATGCCAATAATTAAACTGTTTATAATTAAAGTCTAATTATTAAATTGCAACAAATAGCAGGTATTAATAATTGTTGGATGTTTAAATAGTTTATGAATGAAGCGATGGTTAAAAAGTTTACAGCAAACCAGGGTAGTAAAGTCCATCGTGTATTTTGTTGTAGGCGTTTTTAGCTATCCGGGGCTGGCAATTGTAAACCGCATAAAAATTACCGGCACTGAAAATATAAAAAATCTTCCCAAAAAGAACGTGCTTTTTGTAAGTAATCACCAGACTTATTTTGCAGACGTCATTACATTTCTTCACATTTTTTGCGCGGTAAAATGGAGAAAACAAAACAGGCTTGGCGTTCCTTTATATCTTTTAAATCCCTTTACAAGAGTTTACTTTGTGGCGGCAGCAGAAACTATGAAAAGTAGTTGGCTTACCAAACTTTTCGTATGGGGCGGGGCTATTACTGTAAAGCGTACCTGGAGGGCAGAAGGAAAAGAGGTATTAAAGGGGCTGGATACCGGCGACACCAGGAAAATAGCGAAAGCGCTCGAAAATAATTGGGTAATAACTTTCCCACAAGGAACCACAAAACCTTTTGCGCCGGGAAGAAAAGGAACTGCCTTTATCATAAAAAATAATAAACCGATAGTAGTACCTGTGGTGATTAGCGGCTTCTGGCGCGCATTTAACAAGAAAGGATTGAAATTTAAAAAGAAAGGCTCATTGCTAAGTGTCAATTTTAAAGAGCCACTTCAATTTACTTATGAAGAAACGATTGATGTTATTCTTGAAAAAGTAATGGATGCTATTGAGCAAAGTAAAAAGTTTATGGAAAAAAGTAAACACCATTTTATAACAGCGATTGATAAATGATTGGCTCGTATTTATTGCAACTTTATTGCAACACTTGGCATCATTTATTGTTCCATCTAAAGCAAAGCAACAAATAACTATTAATCCTATTTAGCCGCTTTTATATTGAACAGCGCTTTTAATTCTGCTGCATCATCAGGCTTCATTTTTCCGCCAAGAATAAGCCTCAATTGACGTCTTCTGAGCGCGCTATCGAAAAGTTCTTTTTCTTCATCGTTTTCAGGCTCAATACCGGGTACAGAATATGGTTTACCGTTAGGATCCAAGGCGACAAAAGTATAATACGCCTCGTTGCTTTTATACCTGTATTGCTGCATAATATCTTCGCCCCACACGTTGATGTGTACTTCCATGCTGGTATTGAAAGCACGCGTTACTTTGGCTTCTATGTGTACTACATTCCCGAGCTTTATAGGATTGGTAAATGAAATATTATCAACAGAAGCGGTTACTACCGGCGCATTACTATGTTTTGAGCCGGCCAATGCGGCCGCTATGTCCATCCAATACATCAATCTTCCACCCATTAAATTTCCATGTAGGTTGGTATCATTGGGCAACACCAGTTCTGTCATTACTATTAAACTGTCGGAAGGTTTTTTTACAATCATTAAAAAAATTTTCGCAAAGATAGGTAAGTGCAAATATGAAAATGTGAAAATGTGAAAATGCAAAAATGCGAAGAGTGTATGTTTATTTTCACATTTTCACATTTTCTAATTGACTAATTAGATTTGGTAATTCGTAGCTTAAAACAGAATTTCGGGTAAGTAAATTTTAGTATGAACATTTCTTTTGATAACACCGAAAATGCATTTGCCTATAAAACAAATAAAGAATTAAAAAAGGCAAAATTTATTTTTGCTACAATGGGAAAACCATTGCTGGTAAAGGCCGGTTTGAAGCTTACACCTGTTGCACTCAAAATCGGCTTGCCTGTAAAAAGGCTAATCAGAAATACCATTTTTGGTCAATTTGTTGGCGGAGAAACATTAGAAAAAACCTCCGCTGTAGTAGAAAATTTAGCGAAACATAATGTGCAGGTGATATTGGATTATGGCGTAGAAGGTAAGGACGGCGAAGAAAATTTTGACAATGCAACGGAAGAATTCATTAAAGTGATCCGTTATGCTGCCACTCAAAAAAACATACCCTTTATGAGTGTGAAGCTTACGGGTTTTTCCAGGTTTGAATTGCTGGAAAAAATAGACAAGGCTTCGGTTTATGAAGACATAGTACACGGAAAAATTCCTTTAGAGATATTAGATGTGGATGAAAAAGAAGAGTGGGAGAGGATTGTAGCCCGTTTAAGAAAAATATGCCAGGCAGCCACAGAAAGCAATACCGGCGTATTAATAGACGCTGAAGAAAGCTGGATACAGGATAGTGTAGATGCGGTTACCACGCAAATGATGAAAGAGTTTAACACTGAAAAAGCAGTTGTTTACAACACAGCCCAGCTTTATAGAAATGACCGGCTTCAGTTTATTAAAGACGCTTGCAAATATTCCAAAGAAAATAATTTTATTCCTGCTTTAAAAATTGTGCGCGGCGCATATATGGAAAAGGAAAACAGGAGGGCCGAAGAAATGAATTATCCAACGCCAATCAATAAAACCAAGCAGGCCACAGACGATGAATACAACACCGCGTTGGAATTTTGTATCAACCCTGAAAATAATATAAGTGTTGTAATTGGCTCGCATAATGAATACAGTAATTTACTGGGCGTTCAATTAATGGAGAAATATGGTTTGCCGCATGATGATAAACGGATCCATTTTTCACAACTGTATGGCATGAGTGATAACATTACTTTTAACCTTGCCAAAGCTGGTTGCCTCGTAAGTAAATATTTACCTTTCGGCCCTATAAGCGATGTAATCCCTTACCTGATGCGGCGCGCGCAGGAAAATTCTTCCGTCGGCGGACAAACGGGAAGAGAGTTATTGCTGATAAAAAACGAATTAAAAAGAAGATTAACGAAAGAAAATTAAATAAGAATTCTTAATAAAAGTTGGTTTGCTGATAGGCGGAGACCGTCAGATTAATAGTAAACAAACCCCGCCTGCCTGTGGCTTTCGGGCAGGAAATAAGGTGTTTTCTTATTTCGTTTTGAAAAGGATTTTTCAGAAAATTAATCAGACAAGTCAGATTAATCCTATTTTGTTGTTGCCGGCGTAGCAGCTTTAAAATCCGGCTTCATTAACTCCAGTGCTTTTTTTATGGTAGCGTCATAATTGTTGTTGACTTCATAAAAACCTTCTGTATTCCATATTTCCCTTGCGGTTAGAGTTTTTATTTGTTTTTGAAGCAATGCTTTTTCTTTTGGATTTTTTAAGTTCAACGTGACAGAATCTTTTTCTGCGTACAATTTCAGATCGTTAAGCGTAGCTTCATCGGCTACATATTTATCATCGAAAATTTTAGGCGATGTATATTCTTTGAATTGCTTTTGATGCTTCAAAAAATTAAGATATACAAATTTGTTAAGCGTGCCGTTCATTAAAATCGTCATCACATTTTTCTCGATAGAAGTAGTATCGAATGGCACAAATACATCCGGCGTAATTCCGCCACCACCATATAAAACTTTTCCATCAGCAGTCGTATATTTTTTTTCATCGGTATGTTTTATCGAATCGGCTGAAGTCATCTCTCCATCTTTGAACCGATCGATCAAATCATGTTCATAAGCTTCAATTCCTTTTTCGTAAGATTTCTGAATACTTCTTCCGAGAGGCGTGAAATATCTTGCAACCGTCAAACGCAGGCCTGCACCGTCACTCAACTGGTATTGCTCCTGCACCAGGCCTTTTCCAAAAGTTCTTCTGCCTACAATAGTGGCGCGATCCCAATCCTGTAAGGCGCCACTTAATATTTCACTTGCGGAAGCAGTCCCTTCGTTTACCAAAACGATTAATTTCCCTTTTTCAAACTCACCGTCTTTTTCGCAACGGTATTCTTTTTTAGGCGAATGAGCTCCTTCTGTAAAGGTTATCAGTTTATTATCATCCAAAAATTCGTCAGCGATATTGGTTGCCTGCGTAAGAATGCCGCCGCCATTATCTCTCAGGTCAAGTATCAGGCTTTTCATTCCCTGCTTCTGTAGCTTTTCCAGCGAATTCATAAATTCTTTATAGGTTGTTTCAGAGAACTTATTTAAACGAATATACCCGACCGTATCGGCTATCATATAGGCTGCGTCAAGGCTGTAAAGCGGAACCGGCCCGCGTGTAATGGTCACCGGTTTTTGATTGCCGTCTCTCAAAATCGTGATGGTAACCTTTTCTCCTGCGTCGCCACCAATCAGTTGTCTTAGTTTTTTTGCAGTGATATGACTGCCGGAAACCACTGAATCATCAACTTTTAAAATTTGATCGCCAATGAGCAATCCTGCTTTTTGGGAGGGCCCTCTGTCCAAAACGTTCACTACATTAATGGTATCATTAATAATGTTAAATTCGATGCCAATCCCAAAAAATTGTCCTTCAAGATCTTCATTTACCTGTTTTAATTCCTGCGCCGGTATATAAACCGAGTGAGGATCGAGCTGGCTAAGTATCGTTTGAATAGCTGATGCACCCAGTGAATCTACATTCTCCTTATCTACATATTTTCTGCTAATCAAATCCAGCACTTCCTGCACCGGCCTCTCTTTATTAATGAAAAAGACTCCCGTATCAGGCATGTTTCCCTTAATTCTGTAACCAACAAACATACCCGCCACCATACAAATACTCAACAACAGAGGAAGCCAAACCTGTAATTTTTTCTTGTGCATATTTTACTTTGTTCTATTTTTATTTTTTTAAGAAGTGCAAATTTCCTCAATAAACGTGATAAAATGATACCGGCGATAAAATTGATAGCTGACAGTGGCTCTACCAAAACAGAATGGTGCCTTTTAAAAAATAACAAGCCGACCGTCTTTTCGTCGCAGGGAATGAGCCCTTATTTTGTAAATGCGGAGCAGGTTGAAAATATTATTTTAAAAGAAGTGTTGCCTTTTTTGAAGAAAAATAAACCAGATGAAATTTATTTTTACGGAACCGGATGCAAGAATGCTGAGAATGTAAAGATGTTTAAAAAAGTTTTTCAAAAAATTTTTACCGGCGCGTTAGTACATGTTGATCATGACCTGTCGGGCGCTGCTAAAGCGCTTTGCGGACATGAAAAGGGAATTGCGTGTATCTTGGGAACAGGCTCCAACTCGTGTTATTATAATGGGAAAAAAATTGTAAAGAACAGCCCGGGAATTGGATTTATTTTGGGTGATGAAGGCAGTGGCGCTTACCTCGGCAAAAAAGTAATTCAGCATTTTTTATATCATATTTTTGACGATGATTTGCGTACAAGATTTGATGCGAAGTTTGTAACGAACGATGCAGAAATTCTTGAGTCGGTTTATAAAAAGCCTTTACCCAACCGCTACCTGGCTTCTTTTGCCATTTTCCTGGCAGAAAACCGCGGACATTACATGATAGAAAATATTATTGAAGACGGCCTTAATGATTTTTTTTATACTCACTTAATTTCGTACCGTGAAAGTTCAAAATTACCCGTTCATTTTACAGGAGGTATTGCTTATGGATTCCGGGATGTAGTTCAGCAACTTTGCGCGGGTTATGATTTAAAATTAGGAACCATTTTAAGAAGCCCGATGGAGGGGCTGATTAAGTATCATAGGAGTGATGAGTGAAAAGTGATGAGTGATGAGTGATGAGTGATGAGTGATGAGTGATGAGTGAATTAGTTTCAACTAAGTTATTAAAATTTTCCTTTAAATTGAGACTACTTAAAAATGATATAATATGGCTGAAACTCAAAGCAAGATTACCTTAAAAAGTTTTACGGAATTGGAAGTTTGGAAAAAAATGAGGCTTTTAAAAATAAAAATTGGAAATCTCACCAAGGCTTTTCCTTCTGATGAGAAATTCCGGTTAACCAGCCAAATTATTAGAAGCGCAAGAAGTGTAAATGCCTGTATCGCAGAAGGCCATGGACGATTTACATTTCCAGATAGAATTAATTTTTGCATTATTGCAAGAGGCTCACTCAGCGAAACGTACAATCATCTCATAGATGCTTATGATTGCAATTATATTTCGTTAGAAAAATTAACTGAATTAAAAGTAGAATTAGAGGAAGTTGAAAGAATTTTAAATGGATTTATTATTTGGCTAAGACAGCAATTGAATAAAAAAAAGCCAAAATTTCTGCCTCACACTTTTCACTAATAACTAATAACCCATAACTAATAACCGATAACTGCTCTCCCCTAACTATCAGCTCCTCCCTTTCAGCATTGGTACAAAGGAGAAATTAGAGAAAGTTTCTTCATCTAATGTGCCATCTTCATTTTTAGTAATGCGCATCATTTTTTGCACGCCATTATCGTCTAAGGGAACGACCATTTTCCCACCAGGTTTTAATTGTTCAATTAGTTTTGGCGGAATAAAAGGAGCCGCGGCGGTAATGATTATTTTATCAAAGGGCGCGTAAGTTGGCAAGCCTTCAAAACCATCTCCGTAAAAAAATTTGATGTTTGGATATTTGGATTTTAGAATACACAACTTGTTAAGTTCAAACAATTTTTTTTGCCGCTCAATGGTAAAGACAGTAGCCCCCATTTCTGCCAGAACCATTGCCTGGTAGGCGCTTCCGGTTCCTATTTCCAGTATTTTTTCATAAGGTTTTACTTCCAAAAGCTGGCTCTGATAAGCTACGGTATAAGGTTGGGAAATCGTTTGTCCTTCACCGATAGGAAACGCCCTGTCCTGGTATGCGATATGTTCGAGAGCGGTATCAAGGAAATAATGACGGGGAATATTCATCATTGCTTCCAATACATTTTCGTCGGTAATTCCTTTATCCCGTATAGAATCAATGAGTTTTTTTCTAAGCCCTCTGTGCCGGTAAGTATCTTCAAACTTTCGCATGGGTGCAAGTTAGAAAATTTGTTTAAATCAATAACGGGAAGAAAAATAAAAAAGAGTCTGTTTCAAACATAAAAATCTATAATCAGCAGACAAACCTGCCTGTTCGACAGACAGGCAAATAGCCTGGATTCCTGTTTTTAAGATTTTATCGGACGGTTATTTTTCTACGAGAAAAAAATGTTTTTGTTATAAAAGATAATGTGTATTTTGAATTTGGTTTTGTTGACTCAATAGTAAAAATACCACCCCCTCCGAAAGCTAAAAATCCCAATATCAGTTGTTTTCAATATTATTTATGAATCAAAACTAATTTTGGCATGAGAAAATTATCCAAATGCTATAACCCTTTTGCCACATCCTCTTTCAAAGGGTTTTTAAGTAACAAATCATTTAAGCAATCACGGTTGAAGAAAATTTTTTTTAGCGGCCTGTTTTATTTTATAGGAAATGTAGGATTCGGCCAGGATATCGCCGGATGGAATTTTTTTGGTAGAAGTCAGGATGAAACATTGGCAGCAACGGCATTTGATCCCAACCTGGCTTCGCCGATTAATCTTACGAGAGGAATGGGAGCAGGATCTTCATCAGCCCTTAATAGTTTT
>Ga0070660_100003859_pt1 | contig 10347 bp, 11 predicted proteins | sample KBSC33metaG_FD_64670 | JGI IMG/M metagenome (GOLD analysis project Ga0070660, IMG submission 64670) | Corn rhizosphere microbial communities from Kellogg Biological Station, Michigan, USA - KBS C3-3 metaG | ecosystem: Host-associated > Plants > Roots > Rhizosphere > Soil ... | reverse complement strand
TCGGCCGGCCATAGGCCGGCCTTAGGCGAAGGCTCGCCTGAGGGACCGCGTGTCTATAGACACGCGGGCACCGCGACGTCGGGGCCCTGCGCCAAAGGGCTTGTCCCTTAGGGCCGAATACCAGAGTCATTTCCCCCTTAATTTTAACAGGACAAAGGCTCGAAGGTGCTATCACGGCTAATCCACTCACCCGCCACCGGATTCTTTGTGTTGTTGTACTTATTTTATAAAGATTGTTGGATGGTTAGCTGGTTGAGCATTTGATGATAAGGCCTGGTGTGAGCCACGCCAAAGGCGTGGCTCCGTTCGCCAAGGGCGCACCGCCGGGCCCGCCACTTAGGGCGGGCCCGGCGGACCGCTTAAGCGGTCCGCCGGTGACTTGCGCACCGGTGGCCCGGCCCTTTGGCGCGAGTGACACGACTAAAGCGTGTTACCTCGCGCCCTTTGGCCCGCGACGTTACGCGCCGGCCCGTTTAATCGGGCCAATATAGTTAATAAAAATAAATATTCAATAAAGATTATTGCAATACAGCTATGAGCTACCTTCCAAATAATATTATCTACAAATATAATGATGCTATATTAGATATAAAGTTATTAATGGATCTATACAGCCTATCTACAAATATATTCTATCCAATAACAGATATAGCTTAGCCCGCCGGCTAACTTGGCGTGGCTCCGTACGCTGAGGTGGGCGAGGGTTACCCTCGCCCCCTCGCCCCCTCGCCCTGTCTCATTTACCTGTGCAGGTGGTTTATAAATCTACGCGACAAAGGCACGCCCGGCGTGTGGCGAGGGGCTTACGGGACCAATTTAAAATACACCTAATAATTCCAATGGTAACTTAAGTATTTTCAGCAATTGTACTTAAACCTGATTCAATTACAGCAACTATTAAAGTATTAAACTATCCGATTCAATTACCGGAGATAGGATTCGAACCTATTCTATTAGGTCATGAGCCTAAAGTGCTACCTTTACACTACTCCATATTTTTCGGCCCTAAGGCCGGCCTCTGCCCGGCCGACGGGCCAATTAGTTTTCATTATATGACAATGATTCACAACAGTTAACAGGTAACTTACCATCATAATAACAAAATATTTCAAAGTTTATTGTAGGCAGCAGAATGTTTTCATAATGATAAGCTAAGTAAATGGGACTAGAATTGAATATTTGCAACTAAAAATCAGACTAAATTTGATTCTTATACTTTTTACTTATTACTATTTATACCAAAGTGAATTCACTTTGGTATATTACAAATTAACCACATTATAAAATAACCCATTTAGGCTTAAAAGGTTAATAGTTACTCCTGCATTATGTTTACGGTAATAGCCCATTTGAATAAATCATTATACCCTTTATTAGGTTCACTACTGAATTTAGTTACTAATAGTTCTAATTATATTCTAATACCCTTTAGTTCATTGTTAATATGTAATTATGATTTTTACATCAGCACCCAAAGGCGACCTGTCCGAAAACACACGTAGGCCTATTAGGCCTACGTACAGACCTCTGGCCTTGCACCAGGCGGGTCACAACCTAGGTACGAGCGTAGCCCACCCGGCCTAAGGACAGTGTTTATAATTATCCATTACAAGCTAACTCGTAGGCTCCATACAAAGTAGGCTCCATACAAAGTAGGCTCGCTATGTTGGGCCTGCTCATACGAAGGGTTCAATAAATGCATACTAATTGGAAAATATTTTACACATTATAAGCATTAACTAAGTTAGATAAAATACTAGTTGAAGCGTCTGATCAGATATATATTATTTAGTAATCTTTCGTTGTTGATTAAACCCTTTTATTTGAAAGGTGTATTGGGAATTGAGTGGCTTTTAGAGTTGCAGGCCAAACATAGCAGCTTACCATACAGCCTGTATATTATTAGCTGTTGCTTAATAAACTTACCAGACAAAGTTAGCTAAGGGTTGTTTACCCAGGCTCGCCTTCCCGGTAATCACAACCCTTATACCTCTAGTACATGTTCTTCTACCCTTCGGAAACCCTCGCCTCGCATACCGATCAAACAATTTTAAGATAACCCGTCCCACTGAGGGCCCGCGGGCCCCCTTGAGGGGCCATGCGCCTTTGGCGCGTGCCTATCAAACATTTGCTTGTTAATTCCAAACATTAACTGGACGCTGATTCACGTACTCTAAACATTTGCTGGAACGTTATTCAACTGTGGTAAACACCGTCCTGACGAAGCCCGCCCTGACGAAGCAGGGCGGGCCCGCGCGTTTGGCGCGGGCCTCTCACCAACCGGCCAGGTTGTCAGCAATTTTAATAACCAGAAAAGCGCCCTTTGGGCGCCTTGGGCCGAAGCCAGTAGGCTGAGGTTGTCTATGGGCCGACCGCAGGGAGGTGGGGTAGGGCCCACAACCGACCACCAGCAATTATATTGGCGCGCGGGCCCGTTTCACTGGCCCCGTCGTCACGCGCCGGCCCGTTTTTGCGGGCCAATCACTAAAGGGTGCCCAGCTCATACTATGAGAGTCATTCCTTCTAATATTATAGATTATTTATCTCCTTTAGTTTTAGCTATTTGGTACATGTCTGATGGACATGCTACTGAAGTTTCTGTAGGAATCTCAACTGCTCGTTATACTGAATCAGAATGTGATTAATTAATTGATGCTTTAATTAACAAATTTGGTTTGATTATGACTCTAGGCCATATTAATTATCGAGTGGCCCGCCCCACAAGGGGGCGCGAGTTACGCGCAGGGCGCCCAGGGCGCTGGGCGCCGGGCTACTTAGTGTCGTTGCTGCCGCGAGCGGACCGCGAACTTCTAGTCTTATTTATTGCAACCACCGTTAACAATTGCTGATCATTCTTTGGATAATTGAGCATTTAAGTATAATGATCATTCCAACAAACATATCTTTAGGTTATATTTTTACTATCTCAATACAGGATGCCGACACAGCGGCATCCCCCGGCGCGAAGTCGCCGGGGTTTCAAAGTAACATAATCCATCCATAAAAACAATATCTAAAATGCAATATTATAAATAAAATACAATTAAAATAATGGTAAATATACAGTAAATGGATGACTAGTTCCCAATGGAAGATGGCTCACATAGTTGTAATCCGAGTAAGACCTGTATTGAATTTCATTAAATTATGGATAACTAGTTCCTAATGGAGTATGGATCACATCACCGCCTAAGGCCGGCCTATAGCCGGCCGACGGGCCAATAATATCCAATATGAAAATAAATAAAAAAATAAAAGTATTGGCTCTAAGTTTTTATACAATCAGAATTATTTATTTTGGATTGAACCTGATATTTAGGAGGGGGCCCTTTGGCAACTTCATAAAACTAAAACCTTAGCCCACTAACTATGACGAACCCATTGGGTTCGTCATCTAGGCAACCCTGTTGGTAGGCTCGTCCGGCGAGCCCCAAGGGCGAGGCTCCCTTCCGGATGGTACGTCGGTCCCGGGTCGCCTGTGAGCCTTTGGCTCACTGGCACCCCCCTTTAGGGGGGGGCGCCTGTCATCATAAGGTTAATAAGCCTCGCCCCAAGGGCGAGGCTAACCAAAAAAGATAATAACCAATGACCGGATTCTAAATCTATGTAATAATCTAAGGGCAAATAATGACTGGATTACCAGACCATCGGCCGGGGCCCTGATTTTTCTGTTTCTTAATTAGTGGCCTACGGCCTCATACAATAGCCCATGCTGGTTCTCTGTAAGGGTTGGGCCAACACTTTGGGTTTTTGGTGTTGGCCCTTTTATTTAGATGGTCCCCCACCATAGGTGGGTGTCCCCCCCACCCTATGGTGGGGGTGCTTTAGGCCCAAAACAAATTGTGGGATCTCTGCTATAATTAAATTGCTGGTGCTTGTTGGACGGCTAATTATCTAGTGGCGATAGCCCGGCTCGCTGCGAGCCGGGCCCCCTCAAGGGGCCTACTGCATGGGCGCTAGCTGCCATGATAAACACGGCTGGTACTTGGCGTGTCGCGCGGTAAACGAACCAGCCGCCTGGACCCCTTCGGCCAACGGCCCGTACTAGCCAGAGGCGGCTAACTTTTTTTTTTGGTAGCTCGGCAGGCCTCGGCCAACGTAGTGAGACTAGGCCTATTTACCACGCCCAAGGCAGCGACGCTACACGTAGCCGCCGACGGGACCAAACGAATTATTTGGTCCGTCAGCAGGCACACCCTAAGTCTATTTGTTATTTTATCTTAACCCACACATACTAATCCCAATCACCATACTAATTACTATAACAAAAGCATAATGAGGTATAAATCCAGTAGATTCAACTCTAAAAGCCTAATAGTGAATAACTTTCATAATACCCATTGGCCCAATAAATTCTAATAAACCACGATCCCAATATCTAAAAACTAAATTACCTAAATTCAAACTATTATGCATAATCCAATGGTTATAAATATTAAAATGATTCTAAATACCAGTCCATAAAGATAGTTTATGTGAGCCTACCACACCTTGAGAAGATATACGAGATAAAGAAGGTGTAGTTACAATGGTTCCATGACTGGTTGAAGTTGGAATTAAAGTTAATAAAATTAATAAAGTAGCAGGTGGTAAAAATTTCAACCAAGAGGGTGCAGATAAAGGTCCATCCAATAAAGTTAAATTATTAGGATGTGTAAATAATGCTTGACCATAAACACTAGAACCCAAACCCTAAAATAATTCATGAGTAACATAACCAAAAAAAGCAGCACCTACACCTAAAATTAATAAAGGAATTAACATTAATTTAGATGGATCGGCAATTGATTCTAAAACTGTATGTGGATAATGGGGAGCACTCTAAAAAGTTAAAATCATTAAACGTGCAGAATAAGTTGCTGTTAAAATGGCAGCTAATAAAGCTAAAACGTATGCAACTGTAGAAGTAGCATTATTCGGAATTAAAGCCATTTCTAATAAATAATCTTTAGAATAAAATCCTGTTAAAAATGGAAAAGCCATTAAAGATAAACTACCTAATAAAATCATACTATAAGTTTTAGGTAATAACTAAACTAAACCACCCATTTTACGCATATCCTGCAATATTATAGATAAAAAGAGCATAGGATATAATCCAACTTGGTATTGACAATTCAAAAGTTATTTTTATTTAATTTAGATCTTAATAACTGAGCTTCTTTCAAGCCCTCATTAGTTAAATGACTTTGATTTTTTATTATCATAACTAATTTTACCCATATGGCATAATTAAAGGCTTTAAGGCCCGCTAAAGGATAAGTATCAAAATATGTTATAAGAGATAAATGTCAGGCATTTGTTAGAATTACGAATTCAACTGTCCCATCACTTCTAATCTCCACATTACCAAAATTAAAATAATTTTTGATTCTAACCTAGATATCATAATCTTGCCCATCCATATGGATTTTGAATTGTGGGTAAATATACCCTTTATCACCTGATTCCTGAGAAGTAAAACTCCCTTCTCCCGTAATAAACCCACTAATCCAATGAGGATTTAATGGTAGAGGTTCTGGCATAATCGGTAAATCTATAGTAATTGGGCCTAAGGCCGTCCTTTGGACGGCCGACGGCCCGAATAAGATCAGTAAATATTCCTTGTAAGTCTTCAGACTATCCAGTATTTAATATAGATTTACAAGATACTACAAATAATAATCCGGGCCATTGTAAATGACTTTTATTAGCTACAGCATTAACTGCTTTCTACCAAATCTAATATGAAATCTATTTACTACTTTGCAGAGGATATAAATTTAAATGAGCAACTAAAACATTAAGTATATCTTTGCATTTAGAAACTTCATATCTAACTACTGAGGGTCTATTTTTTGGATAAGATACTGTACCAATACCTTTAAAATATTTATGTATTGCTAATAATATACCGCGATCATTAATATGTAGTTCTATTACAAATAGAATTTTCACGCGCCAACCTACTTTATTCGGGCCGTCGGCCGTCCAAAGGACGGCCTTAGGCCCAATTACTTTTACTAGAGGCTACGGTTATATTAAAACAACCTTTCGCATCAATGAAACCAGTGATAAACCAAGGATTTAAAGGATCAACTTGAGATGGCTAATTACTTGTAGAGTAATTTAATCTTCTAATATATCCCTTAGCAGCATTCTACAATGTTCCCACAGCTTGAAATTATCTTACCGTACTCTATAAAGAGTCATACTTTCATAAGGGGCCTGACTATATCTTAATCCTACACTCATGAGAAACTTACTCAATTTAATTCGAAATTAGCATTAATAATACTAATTCCATGTAGGCACTACTACCATTTAGTCGATGCGCTTTTATCCATTACAAATCTATTTAACAGATTAATAATTAGGAATTTAGTTCCGCGAACATCCATTTCACTTTCGATCATCTAAAGCGTTGTTACATCGAAAACCTCCCTATTTTATAAGATTCAAGGTATTCATAGATAAATGATTAGTTTACCGTATTTTCACCTGTTACCAAGTTACTCACTGTAGCTTTAGCTTTAGGATTTACCCGGAGTTTGATAGTATTAGGGCAGGATCACCCATCAGCAACAGCATGAATAACAGCACCTGCGGATAAAAATAATAATGCTTTAAATAAGGCATGATTGATTAAATGGAATAAACTCTAACTATATTGAGAAAGACCACAAGCAACAACCATATAACCTAATTGTGAAGTTGTAGAAAAGGCAATAACTCTTTTTAAATCATTTTCTAACTATCCACAAGCAGCACCAAATAATGCACTTAACCCACCTAACCAAGTTATCACAATTAAACTTGTAGAACTCCATTCTAATAATGGGCTTAAACGCATTAATAAATATACACCTGCAGTTACCATAGTTGCGGCATGGATCTAAGCAGATACTGGAGTCGGCAATTAATTAAGGACTATAACTTAATTCTATCATTTAGTCTCTGAGGTCTCTTCATTATAGGCCACGATATGTTCCGATTTATTTCATCTTATTACATCTTATTGCAATGTATTACGATGTATTTCATCTTATTTCGATGTATTTCGATTTGGTTAGCTGCGGTAATCCCGCCTTGCACCGTAAAACGACCTTAACAACAATGAGAAGACCTGCTGATTCTTTGATAAGTTCCAGCATTTAGATAGATTTTAGGAAGGCCCGACTCGTTATAAATCCATTAATCTCTAATTTAGGTTACCTCTTTGTCTTAGGTAACTTCTTACCATCCTTAATTTAAAAATTCATAAACCTAAACGGTATAACTAAGCTGGATGCATGTGAGGACGAACTAATCTACGTAATAAATCTATACTACGGCTACTAATGCGGATACGAAGGTTAGACCCTCGTTTTCTGGGTGTTGCTACTATACCCTCTTTACTACGTAATAATTCGATTAAAGCAGCAACTTCCGCATGTGTAAAATTTTCTGTACATAATAAAATAGTCGCCTGGTCTGTATCCCAGTACCCATCACCCATAATCCAAAAAGCTAAAGTGATTGCATCAAAATATTTAATTACTAATTTTAAAGGAATAATTTTAATAAAATCACCTTTAGCTTCATCCCATCTATACCATAAAGGACGTAAACGTGTGAAATAAGGAAGAGATCTAGTACCAAACCAATATTGAGTAGGATTTTCTTTAGGATAAGGTGTAGGAGCAGTAGTAGTTGATAGAGTTCCCAAAACAGTAAATTTAAGCCTTTCTATAAAAGGCAAGATTCCTAGTTTAAAAGTAAATTCCTATCTACTATTCCCATTACCAGTAGGTATTTTTAAATAGCCATCAGAAAGCATTAAGCCTATGATGGTTTTTATTTGATAACTAGAAGGAATAATAGGAGGTTTAGGTTTAGTACTATAATGGGAAATAGGTAATTTCTAAAAATTACTTCTAGATAAAAAACAACCACCAGCAGTATAATATCCACGAGATGGTATTCTATAATCCTGTCCATAATTAAAATTATTATTTAAAGAATACATATTTCCACCTTCCATCGCACTAGCAAGCCAACTATGCTAACCAAATTGAGCGGATTTAGCAGCAGCACCAATTAATAAAAATAAAGATAAAATAAAAACTAAATCCCCATTCAGATAACTGGCTAAACTAAATAAACTAGACATACTTAGATCAGAAATCTATCCAATAGTTAATAAAATACCTAATGTAAGAGCCCAATCTCCTACACGGTTAATTAAAAAAGCTTTTAAAGCTGCAAAATTTGCTGCTAAACGTGTAAACCAAAAGTTAATTAGTAAATAAGAAGCAACACCGACGCCTTCCCACTTTACTCATTGTTTAAATATAAATCTAATATAGACCCCGCCACTGGCCCGATCAAACGGGCCGGCGCGGGCACCCTAGGGTGCCCGCGCCACGCGGGCTTAATGCCCGCGTGCCGCCCCGCGGCATTTAAGCCGCGGGGCGGCACGCTTAAGTCGTGCCACTCGCGCCCGGGCACGCCGCCAAGCGTAGCCATGGCGGCAGGCCCCGTCAGGGCGGGGGCCGTCGCCACGTCGACGTCCTGTTTGTGTCCCTACGGGTCCATATACCTCGCGAGTTAGACGAACTCCGAGACACCCCCAAAAGGGGTGGCTGCCAATGGCCCCTACGGGTTTAATAGTTAAAGGGGTATATTCCCCTGTCTATTAGATTTATATAAAACTATTGGACTTTATCTTAACGGTTTGGTCCCGTTACCCAGCCACTAAGGGCGGGGGCCGTCGCCACGTCGCCGTCCTGTCACTTAGGCCGCCCTTTGGGCGGCCTACGGGGGCGGCACGACATAGCGGGCCCGGCAAAGCCAGGCGCTACGTCTTTGGGCGTGGTCAACAACCAGGCGCCCGCATTGTGAGCCGAGGCGCCCTTGGCTCACAGACAAACCTGTGAGCCAAGTGGGCGCGCCATACGTCGTGCCACCGTATTTTGCATTAAGTCTCTGAGGATTACCTAAGGGTTTCCTGCTGATAGGGACGAAAGACAAAGGCCCTTTATCGGCCTTTCATGTCTGATAGGTCCAATTTATTCCTTCCAGCATATCACAAAGTTTAATTAGGGCTGAGAGGCATCATGGCCTTCAAGGGGATAGCGAATCGTGTGAAGGGGCCTGCGCGGGCCTGCCGCCAAGCGTAGCCATGGCGGCCGCCTATGGCGGCCGCCATGGCCCCCCTTTGGGTTGCCCTGGCGTCTGGCCCCGTCCAGCGGGCCCGGGTGCGAGTTGGGCGTGGTCAACACGCCCGTCGCGTGACGTCGCGGGCCAAAGGCCGCGAGGCGGCACGCTTTAGTCGTGCCACTCGCGACACGCGCCGGCCCGTTTTGCGGGCCAACGGCAGTTTACTCGTCGGGGCCGCCCTTTGGGCGCGGGGATCCGGTTCCCTCTACAACACCCTTCGGGGTGCCACGAATCAAGTGTGTGTGTTCGTATAAATCGCACACACACTGTGCACACCTCGTCATGCACCGTACCATCGCTAAGGGGTTGACGGCCCCTTAGACCCCTCATAGTTACACCCTAAAATAAAACTAATAGATTTTCTCCAGTTACCTAAATTAACATAAAAAAAGAAAATAAAGATAAATAAGAAAAAAATCTTGGTAAATGTGGATCTGATGCCATATAACCTAAAGAATATATTTGTACTAATACAGAAACATAAATTATAGGTAATAACATTGAAACTGTTAAAGAATCATATATAAATCCCCATTCAATATTAAGATATAAAGCTTCAATCCAATAACCAAATTTTAAGGAAACAGGGGAACCTAATAAAGCTACTTCATAAAAAGCAATTGTACTTAAAATTGCTGTACTAATAATACAAATTATACTTAATATTGGACCACCTTTTAAACCACAATTACGATTTACTGCAAATAATCCACCTAATAATGGTAATAATATTATTAAACTATACATTTTTTATTTTTTTTTTACTACGGGCTTTAGCTCATCCTTATTATTATTTTTACCGGAGTGAATTCACTCCGGTATGTTACAATTTAATTCCAGATTGATAGGGTATCGGCCTAGTGACTACGTATCTGATACAAATGGTGATGGTGGCTTTTATTTTATTATTAATTATCTTTGATTGGGCCGGCCCCATTAGGGGCCGGCCCGCTTTACGGGGCCTAGTTGCCTTGTAGAACCCTCTAAGTCGTCTCACTTTATGGTTGCTGAAACCCTCCCTTTGGTCGGTTGTAGGGCCGCCCCTGCGGGGCGGCCCCTTGTGGGTGGGGTACTAAATAAAATTAATTAGCCCGTCGTCCGTCCTATGGGTAGGCCCTCCTCTAATAGGCATGAGGATAGAGGGGGGCTTTAGCCCCCCCCCCCCCC
>Ga0070660_100003855_pt1 | contig 10354 bp, 6 predicted proteins | sample KBSC33metaG_FD_64670 | JGI IMG/M metagenome (GOLD analysis project Ga0070660, IMG submission 64670) | Corn rhizosphere microbial communities from Kellogg Biological Station, Michigan, USA - KBS C3-3 metaG | ecosystem: Host-associated > Plants > Roots > Rhizosphere > Soil ... | reverse complement strand
AATATTGTCTTCATCGTTTCAATTACTGCTGCGCCGGTCAGGTCCCGCGGGCGTAACGCATTCACATGCAGCTCGCGACAAATGGTAGCGGGCCGGCTCGATAATACCAAAACTCTGTCGGCCAATTGCGCAGCTTCTTCAATATCATGGGTTACAAATACAATCGTACGGGGCCTTTGTTTTAGAATCCTTACCAATTCAAGACGCATGCGCAATCTTGTTTGATAGTCCAGTGCAGAAAACGGCTCATCCATCAGCAAAATATCCGATTGGCCCGCCAAGGCTCTTGCCAGCTCTACGCGTTGGCGCATTCCTCCTGATAACTGGTGGGGATAATGATTTTCAAAACCCTGGAGATGTATCAGTTCAAGCAGGTCTTTTTTTTCCGTTTGCCGCTGCGGCTGATTGCCCAGGGAACGTAATCCCATATCAATGTTCTCGCCAACAGTCAGCCACGGAAAAAGCCCATCGTGCTGATATACCGTGCGGATGTTTCCCGTCCGGTTTACCCTACCTTGCGTAGGCCTGATATGGCCGGAAAGCAAATTTAATATAGTTGTTTTACCGCAGCCTGAGGGGCCAACAAGTACGAGCACCTCTCCGTTTTGTACTTGCAGGCTTAATGACTGTAATACATGGACTGCGCCATAGCTGTGCGATACATTGTCGAATGACAGGCTTACTGATTGCTTATCGTTCATAGCCCCATCTTACATTTGGAAGTTTAGTTAATTGTGCCAGCAGGCGGTCTATTCCCATACCAATCACGCCGATTACTATCATATAGCATACCGCAGAATCCAGCCGAAGCCCGTTTCGTGCTTCCCAAATCCCATACCCGAGGCCATCCTGGCAGCCCACCATTTCTGCGGCTACAATTACTACCCAGGCGATACCATAGCTGACCCGCAAGGCCGTAATGATTTGAGGTAAAACTGAAGGGAAAGTTACTTTTGTAAGCAATTCCATTCCTTTATAATTATACTCTTTTGCTACTTTAAAATAGATGCTTGGAATAGTAGCTACTGCCGCCATAGTTGCCAACGCGAGTGGAAAAAAAGTGGCCATGAAAATCAGGAAAATTGCGGGTTTATCACCAATGTGAAACCACAGTATGGCAAAAGGAATCCAGGCCAGGGGAGAAAGGAAGCGAAAGAAGTTCAGCATGGGTACGAATGCCTGCCGCAGGTGCAAATGCTGGCCCAGGAGCAAGCCCGCCGGAATGCCGAGTACGGCGGCTAATACAAAGCCCACCGCCACACGCCATAAGGAAGCAATGATATCGTTCAGCAATCGGCCCGCTTCAAATTCTTCTTTAAAGCTTTTTAATACCGAGCCTGGCGTGGGAAGCGCGTATGCCGGGAAAAGATTGGCATACGAAATAACCACCCATAATAATATCACAGCCACCAGCACTAACGATGGTAACAATATCGGATCTGTTTTTTGAGAATTGGTTCCATTTTTAGAACGCGATAGAAAAGAAGTTTTAGCCATAACGTTTGCGTAGCCGCCTCTCTTCATTGCGGCTTTTTGCAAAATATTACATTATTTGTAATAATTGCATTTTCGTTCGGTAGTTTCGGCGCCGTCCCATCTTTATCCTTCTAATCTAAATTCAAAAATAGCTACTTAGTTTTTTAAATACAGTCAATGCAAAAGGCTAATAATTATTTCTTTAAAGAAAAAATCCAATTTGTTTGATATAAAATCAATATTTTAATGCCACAATTAGTAGTTCGCCACTTTTAAAACCTGGAAAGTTCCTGGTATCATCTTGCGTCTTGCATTTGGATTTTTCGGATCGGCAGGTTCAAATTCTGCGGTTGGCAGAAATAATGCGCCTGTATTTTTATCAATAACAATTGTTCTGGCACCCGGTTTTGTGAGGATTGTACCCATGTTTTCAAATTTATTGGCAGAAGTTTCTTTATAGGCAGCTATAGTCCCTGATCTTCCGGCAGGAGCAAAAATTATCTTTTTGCTTTCATCGAAAGCCGCACCATCAACCCCTTCACCCATTGGCAACTGCGCGATAATTTTCCCATTGGTGTCATCCATCACCATTAAAAGTTTGCTGTCTGAACAGGTGGAAAATAACCGGTTGGTTTTGGTATCAATCGCCAATCCTGACGGTCCTTCTCCCGGCGCCAAAGGCCAGCGGGCGATTACTTTGAACGTCTTTAAATCTACAACAGCAATCTCACTTTTATCCTCAAGATTGACAAATAATTTTCCCTTGCCGTCAGAAACTCCTTCTTCCGGCTTGCCATCCAATTCAACAGTATGAATTACCATATTTTTTTCCGGATCAATAAAGGAAAGATTCTTTCCGCTCCCATTATTCGTAATAATTGTTTTGGTAAACGGCTCATACATGATGGCATCAGGATTATCGCCGGTAGTAGGTATTTGAGTGATGATTGTGTTTGTTTTTAAATCAAAGACAGTAACATTATTTAACCTTCCATTGCTGGTAAAACCATGTCCTGCTTTATTATCAAAAGCAACTCCGTGAACGCCGGTGGTATTAGGTATCACTCCTGCAGAATCGCCGGTATTTTCGTCAAGAATATTTACCTGTGTGCCGTGGGAGACATAGACTTTATTGTTGTTCACAGCAATGTAGTCCCATCCTCCCGGGCTTGCAATGTGAAAAGTTTTTATCACTTTGTATCCTGTTTTATTCTGGGCTTCCATATTGTTTTGAAATAGAATAAAAACAAGAACTGTCAAAAGGTATTTTGTTCGCATTAAATAATTTTTAGGAAAGGTGAAGAACAATTCTGAAGAAAAACTGTAGTTAATTTCAAGCCCTTGAAAAAAGCAAAACATAAAAAGCAGTAAGCATGACTTCGATAAGAAAATTACACTCAGGTTATTTTTATAGTAAACAAAGAAATATCCGGAATTGTTATTTTCCTTTCTCAATTAAAAATAACTAACCTGCTATACCTAAAAACTTCTTCTGATTTTCTTCAGAATCATTTTGTAATTTTTGCAAAATTTACCTGGTTGAAAATATTAATTGTAGAAGATGAAAAAGCGCTGGGCGAAAGCATTGCAGAATACCTGTCTAAACAGGATTACCACTGCGATATGGCTTTCACTTTTCATGATGCAATTGATAAAATTGAATACAGCGACTATGATTGCATTTTACTCGACATCACACTTCCGGACGGCGATGGCTTGAAAATACTGGAACAATTAAAAGAAGATAAAAAGACCGATGGTGTACTTATCCTTTCTGCCAAAAATTCTTTGGATGATAAAATCAAAGGGCTTGAACTGGGAGCGGATGATTATCTGTCAAAACCGTTTCATCTCTCCGAATTAAACGCCCGTATAGCTGCCATTATAAGGAGGAAAAATTTTGATGGAAACAGCATTGTTAAATTTGGAAATCTTTGCATTGATACACAAAAAAAATCAGTAACCGTTGAGCAGAAAGAGATTGAACTTACTAAAAAAGAATTTGAATTGCTGTTGTACTTTGTTTCCAATAAAAAAAGGCTGATTTCCAAGGATGCCATAGCAGAGCACCTTTGGGGAAATGAGATGGGCGGGAATTTTGATTTTATTTATACGCACATAAAAAATCTCCGCAAAAAATTGACAGATGCGGGAGCCGCTGATTATATTCAATCGGTTTATGGGATGGGTTATAAATTTACCGGTCAATGAAGCTGATCGCCAAATACAACCGCGTAAATATTCCCATTACAATTGGCATACTTTTAATAAGCAGCATTGCCTATTATTTTATTCTTCATTATGTTTTACTGCGCCAGGTGGATAAAGACCTGCGAATAGAGCAACAGGAAATCATTCATCATCTCAGTGAAAGCGGAACGCTGCCTGAAACTTCCAATTACAAAGATCAGCAGATTGCGTTTGAGCCTACAAACGATACAAAGTTTGAAGAAAAACTTTCAACTGAATGGGTTTATAATAAAAACGAAGATGAGGAAGAGCCTTTCAGAAGAATTGATTTCATGGTGACTCAAAACGGGCAAAACTATATAGCGACGGTAAAAAAATCAGAGCAGGAAACGGAAGATATTGTACGCCTTATTTTAATGATCACTTTTTCCGTTATTGCTGTTCTGCTGTTTATTTTATTTGTGAGTAACCGGTTTCTTTTAGGAAAATTATGGAAGCCTTTTAATCATACGCTCAGTCAGCTAAAACAATTTAATCTCTCGTCTAAAAATAATATAACGCTTGAACCCACCAATGTGGATGAATTTATTGAACTGAATAATACCGCTATTTCATTGACACAAAAAGTAAAGAATGATTATGATTCTCTGAAAAGCTTTACCGGCAACGCTTCACATGAAATACAAACGCCACTCGCAATTATAAAAAATAAGATCGAATTGTTATTGCAATCAGAGCATCTTGAAGAATCGCACATCAATATAATAAAGAGTTTAAATAATGCGGCTTCGCGGCTTTCAAGATTGAACCAATCTTTGCTGCTGCTTACGAAGATTGAAAACCGGCAGTTTAGCAATAACGAAAAAATTAATTTTTCATCGGTTCTTAAAAATTGCCTTGAAAATTTCCAGGAACCGGCGGAGCTGAAAAACATACAGATTGAAAAAAATATAAAAGAGAACGTAATCGTGGAAATGAATGATTCACTTGCGGATATTCTAATTTCCAATATTGTAATTAATGCGATAAAACACAATTATCCCGGCGGCAATATTTCTGTTATGTTGAATGAGAATGCATTCGTGGTAGATAATACAGGCGATGAGCCAAAGCGTGAAACGACTGAATTGTTTGAGCGTTTTAAAAAAGAATCTGCTTCTCCTGAGTCTCTGGGTCTTGGCTTATCTATTGTAAAAACTATTTGCGATACTTATGGTTTCGGCATTTCATATAATTTCCAGGGCGGAAAACACTGCATTACTATTTTTCTAAAAAATATTTTTTAAATCGCTTCTTCAAAATTCCTCCAAAATCGCATTCTAAGTTTGACCTGTTATTAAACACAAAAAAAAGAAATGATGAAAGATTTAGGTTTAATGGCAATATTATTTGCATTTAAAAAGCTTTTATTTTGACCACGGCGGAAACTTTGCAAAAGAAAAAAATAATTGAATTAATTCCCTTTTCGCTGTCTCGTTTTAAACAGGATGGCTTTTGTTTTATAAATATGGAGAGAAAGTTTTTCATAATAATCCTGTTTTTTCTTGCTCCGCTGTTTTCAATTGGCCAAACTAAAAATCTTGATTATTTTATTAATCAATCGCTGAATAACGATCCAAAATTTTTTGAGCTGCACAATCTCATTTTGCAAAACACAATTGACAGCCAGATAATAGTAGCAGGCAATAAATTGCAATTAACAGGAAATGGCAATGCTTATTACGCACCAATCGTAAACGGCTATGGCTATGATATGGCCATTACGAATGGACAACAACTTTCAGCGTTGGTGGCTTTAAATAAAAATATTTATAACAAACGGAATCTTAGCCTTCAATTCAAGAGTTTGCAGTTGCAGAATGATTCTTTAAATAATTCATCGGCTATTTATAGACAGGATTTAAAAAAGTCAATCATTACTCAATACATTACTGCCTATGGCGACCAGCTACAACTGAATTTGAATGATCAGATTATTGACCTTCTCTCAAAAGAAGAACAAATTTTAAAAATCCTCACTCAAAAAAATGTTTACAAGCAATCGGACTATTTATCTTTTTTGGTAACGCTGCAGCAACAGCAATTAGCAAGAAACCAATTGATGGTTCTATATAAAAATGATTATGCTACGCTTAATTATCTATCTGGTATAGCAGATACAACTACTGAATCCCTTGCTAAACCTGATGTACACGTAATCGAAAATTATGAACCTACAGAATCACCTTTCTTTTTCACGTATAAGATTGACAGCCTTCGAATTGAAAATGAAAGATTAATTACAAAAGTGCAATACCGTCCCAAAGTGAATCTTTTTGCGGATGCCGGTTACCAATCTACTTTTATTCTTACCCCTTATAAAAACTTCGGATATAGTTTTGGCATCAATCTTACCGTTCCGATTTTTGACGGCCATCAAAAGCAATTGCGGTTTTCAAAATTGGATATTCAGCAAAGAACTTTGCAAAAGAGACAGCAATTTTTTAATACGCAATACCATCAGCAGTTGCTTCAATTGCATCAGCAATTGAAGGATATCGAAAGCCTGGCAAGCAACATCAATAAACAAATTGAATACCTGGAAACGCTCATAAAAGTAAATGGAAAATTATTGGAAACAGGCGATATAAGAATCACTGATTATGTGCTTGCACTCAACAATTATATTACTGCAAAGAACCTGGTGACGCAAAATGAGATTGCACGCTTCCAGGTGATTGAGCAAATTAATTACTGGAACATGAAATTATAAACATGGATTAAATGAAGAAATATCTGGCTAAATTAAAATATGCATTATTTGTTGGTTTACTGGTCTACGGCTGCAATTCTGCACCCACAGATGATTCAAATGATACTCCGGAAGTTCGTACACCCGTTACCGTTACATCGGTGTCGGAGGTTCCCTTAAACGAATATTTAGAATTAAACGCTACGTCTACTTTCCTGCAACAGAATTTTGTAAAATCAAATCTGAACGGTTACATTCAAAAATCAAATATCAAATTTGGTGACAGGGTTCGGCGTGGAGAAGTTTTATTTATCTTAAAAACCAAAGAAGCAAGCGCCATTGGAAACGCGGTGAATCAATTGGATTCCAGCTTTAAATTTTCAGGCGTAAATGTGCTACGCGCCGATGTTTCAGGATATGTGGTGCAATTAAATCATCAGCAAGGCGATTATGTACAGGACGGAGAGCAACTTGCGGTGATAAGCGATGCAAAGACTTTTGTATTTATAATTAATGTGCCTTACGAAGACAAACCTTATGTAGGTATAGGCAAAAAAGTGCAGGTAATTTTGCCGGATGAGGAAGCACTTGATGGCACTATTTCTTCCCCGATGCCTTTGGTTGATTCGGTTACCCAAACCCAATCTTATTCGATAAAAGTAAACTCCAATCATGCTATTCCGCAGGATTTAATTGCTAAAGTAAAAGTTCTGAAAACGGCGGTTAACAATGCAGAGACTTTACCCAAAAGCGCTGTTCTCTCAGATGAAACCCAAACAAAAAATTGGGTAATGAAATTGATTAATGACAGTACCGCTGTAAAAGTGCCGGTAAAAACAGGCATCGAAAAAGGCGATACGGTGCAAATTATTTCACCCAGATTTTCTCCAAATGATAAAATTTTATCCGGTGGCAATTATGGATTGCCGGATACCGCTTTCGTGACAGTGAACCAACAATAAACATGAAATCTTATTTTACAAAATATAAAAGTCCACTTACTGTCGTATTGTTTGTAATCATTGCAGGCGGAATATTTGCGTATACTAAATTACAAACTTCCCTTTTTCCTGAAATTACTTTTCCTAAAATAAAGATCATTGCAGATGCGGGTTTGCAACCAGTTGACCGGATGATGGTAACCGTTACACGGCCCCTGGAGCTTGCGATAAAAAAAATACCTGACCTGGTAAATATTCGCAGCACCACCAGCCGGGGAAGCTGTGAAATTTCTGCTTATTTAGATTGGAATGCGAATGTAGATCTTAGCAAGCAGCAGGTAGAATCGAGGATTGCCGAAATAAGAAATACGCTGCCGGCAAATGTGGATATCAGCGTAAAGAAAATGAATCCGTCTATTTTGCCCGTGATGGATTATTCGCTGGAAAGCAATTCTCTTTCGCCAATTGAATTAAGACAATTGGCAGATTATACGATTAAACCATTTTTAAGCCAGGTAGCGGGAGTTTCAGATATCGCGATCATGGGCGGCAAATCAGAAGAATATTGGGTGAAGCTGAATGTACAAAAAATGAGCATGCTTTCTGTGACGCCTGATTCGGTATTTGCTGCCCTTAGCCAGACTGATTTTATAAATTCCAACGGATATCTTTCTGATTACCGTTATCTCTACCTTACACTCACGGATGCTTCCGTATCCTCTTTAAATGACCTGGAAAATGTAGTGATTTCCAATCATGGTAAAAGGGTGGTTCAATTAAAAGACATTGCAGATGTACAAATAAATGAGGGCGTTCAATATGTAAAAATCAATGCGGATGGAAAGGAAGGCGTGTTAATAGGTGTGGTAAAACAACCTTATAGTAACCTCGTGGATATTTCATCGCAAATGAAAGAAAAAATTGCGCAGCTTAAAAATATTCTGCCGAAAGGTGTAACGATAAAGCCATATTACATCCAGGCCGATTTTGTAAAAACAGTGGTGAGGAGTGTAACAGACAGTTTGTGGATTGGGCTTGTACTTGCCATAATAGTCGCCATTATCTTTCTGAAATCTTTTAAAGCCAGCGCTACTATTTTAATTACCATTCCTGTTACGCTTGGGCTTACTTTAATTGTTTTGCATGCCGTTGGTTACACTTTAAATATCATGACGCTCGGTGCTATCGCCGCATCTATCGGTTTGATAATTGATGATGCGATTGTGGTGGTGGAACAAATTCACCGAACGCACGAAGAAAATCCATCAGATGAATACAAACACATTGTTCAAAATGCTATCCGTTTTTTGTTTCCGGCAATGATCGGTTCATCTATGAGTACGATTGTGATTTTCATTCCGTTTATTTTGATGAGTGGCGTTGCAGGTGCTTATTTCAACGTGATGACCAACACAATGATCATCACATTGGTTTGCTCGTTTTTTGTAACCTGGATTTGCCTGCCTGTGGTGTACCTTCTCTTTTCGAAGAAAAAGAAATCAGAAAAAGAAAAGTCCTTAGAGAAGCCCTTCGACAAGCTCAGGGTGACAGGGCATCGGCAGGGTTGGGTAAAATGGTTTATTCTCCGGCCATGGATCAGCTTTATTTTTGTTGCCGGTTTGATAGTTGCCATTATTTTGATTCTTCCACATCTGCAAACCGGCTTTCTTCCTCAAATGGATGAAGGAAGTATTGTGCTGGATTACACATCTATTCCGGGCACTTCGCTGGAAGAAACCAACAAAGAGCTGAATGCCGTGGATAAAATCATAACTAGCACTCCTGAAGTGAGCGCTTATTCCCGCCGGACGGGAACACAAATGGGATTCTTTATCACAGAGCCAAACGCAGGTGATTATTTGATTAAATTAAAAGACAACCGCAATAAAAGTACTGATGAAGTCATAGAAGATATACGAAAAAGAATTGAATCATCTCAACCGGAGCTACGGGTTGACTTCGGCCAGGTAATAGGTGATATGCTTGGTGATTTAATGACTTCTGTGCAGCCGATTGAAATAAAAATTTTTGGCGATGATGAACAAAAGCTACATGATCTTTCCAAACAGGTAAGCGAACTGGTAGGAGATGTAAAAGGCACTGCAGATGTATTTGATGGAATTGTGATTGCAGGCCCTTCTTTAAATGTAAATCCGGATTTTAAAAAAATAGCTCAATATGGCATTACTCCTACGAACCTTCAATTCCAGGTGCAAACTGCGTTAGAAGGAAATGTAGCAGGCAATATTTATCAGAAAAACCGTGTGTATCCGATAAGACTTGTTTATCCGGGAAGCAGAAACAAAAGCGTTGATGAATTAAAAAATATCGAAATATTCTTACCTAATGCCACGCTTAAACCGTTGAATGCGCTCGCTACAATCAGTCTGAAAAGCGGCGCGGCAGAAATTGAGCGCGAAAACCTGCAAACGATGGGCATTGTTTCTGCCCGTCTCGAAAATCGGGACCTGGGAAGTACAATAAAGGATATCAAAAGCCAGATCAATAAAAATATTCACCTGCCTTCCGGATATAGTATTGAATATGGCGGCGATTATGCGCAGCAGCAAAAATCCTTTTCAGAATTATTGATGATCCTGGTTGCTTCAAGCATTCTAGTTTTTGGCGTGATCCTCTTTTTATTCCGGGATGTAAAGCCTGCGATTACCATTTTAATTATTGCCATCCTCGGAATTGCCGGAAGCTATCTCGCGCTTTTTATAACAGGTACTCCGCTCAATGTCGGAAGTTATACAGGCCTTATTATGATCGTTGGTATTATTGGCGAAAATTCAATCTTTACTTTTCTTCAGTTCAAAGAAACGTTGCAGGATAAAAGTGTGGATGAATCGGTCATATATGCCATCTCTACAAGGCTTCGGCCAAAGCTGATGACTGCCCTCGGCGCTATCATTGCTCTGATGCCATTGGCTTTGGGAATCGGCGCAGGTGCACAGCTTCACCAGCCTCTCGCTATTGCCGTTATAGGCGGTTTTATTATTGCGCTTCCTTTGTT
>Ga0070660_100003850_pt1 | contig 10366 bp, 10 predicted proteins | sample KBSC33metaG_FD_64670 | JGI IMG/M metagenome (GOLD analysis project Ga0070660, IMG submission 64670) | Corn rhizosphere microbial communities from Kellogg Biological Station, Michigan, USA - KBS C3-3 metaG | ecosystem: Host-associated > Plants > Roots > Rhizosphere > Soil ... | reverse complement strand
GCCTCGGGGCCGCGCACCTCGCCGACGATGATGCGATCGGGCCGCAGCCGCAACGTCGAGCGAACCAGGTCGGCCATGGACACGGCGCCCGCGCGGGTGCGCAGCGCGACGGTGTCGGGCGCGGGCGACTGCAGCTCGCGGGTGTCCTCGATCAGGATCACGCGCTCGTCGAGGTCGCCCATCTCGGCAAGCAGAGCATTGGCCAGCGTGGTCTTGCCGGAGCTGGTCCCGCCGGCGATGAGGATGTTGCGCCGGTCGGCGACGGCCCCGGCGAGCAGGCGGGCGGTCGTATCCGGCATGATGCCGTCGCCGACATAGTCGGCCAGCGTGTAGAGCCGCGCTGCGGGCTTGCGGATCGAGAAGCATGGCCCCAAGCTCACCGGCGGCAGGATGCCCTCGAAGCGCTCGCCGGCGCCTTCCCCGTGCGGCGGCAGCTCGGCCGAGACGATCGGTGCCGAGGCGTGCACTTCGCTGCGGGCGTGGCTGGCAACGAGCCGAACGATGCGCTCGATCTGTGCGGGCTCAAAGCGCGTGCCGGTATCGATACGGCCCTCGCCCAGACGATCGAGCCGGAGCACCCCGTCGGGGTTGACCATCACCTCAATGACCAGCGGGTCCGCGAGCGCGGCGGCGACGGTCGGCCCCATCGCGGTGCGCAGCATCGCCCGCCGGCGGGCGTCCGCGCCCGCGTCATGCCCGGCTCCCGTCACGAGGTTGCCTCCGCGTGGCCGCTCGAGCCGAGCGTGCGCCGGCTCGAGGCGAGCTGCCGGCCGACCTGGGCCACGAACTTCTCGAACCGCTCGCGACCGACGGCCGCGGCGGCGACGTCCGCTTCGGGAAGAGGCGCGGTAACCGTCAGTTGATGGCGGACGAACAGCGAGAAGCTTTCCAGCAGAATCTCGACGTCGCGACGAACCAGGGCGATCTCGCGGCTGATACGGTCGAGCCGCAAGCGCAAGAGATCGTCCACTTCCCTGCTGCCCCGGCGAGCGAGCCAATCGCGCAACGCATCGTTGACGAGGCGCGACTTGTTGCCGGTCTCGCGCGCCGCGAGCACTTCGAGCGCTTCGCCGAGATCGCGATCGATGTAGAGGTTCTGCCGGATCTTCATCGCTCACAGCCCCGGCACGAGATCGTGGTCATGAGAGGACTCGTTGAGGCCGTAGCCGCGCGCCAGCGCACCGAGGCCGCGCGCCTGGTCCATCGCCTTCTGGTCGGCCGCCGGATCGTCCTCTTCGGCGAGCTCCGCCAATCGCGGTTCCGCGGCCTCCAGTGGCAGGATGGCCTGCTCGGGCAGCGCAGGCTGGTGCTGCTGCTCAAGTCCGCCGTCTTCGCCGGCATCCGAAGCGTCGTCGCTGCCGGCGAGGCGCGCGTCGGGCCGGCGCACCGCGGCACTCCAGTCGTGCGCGCGCGACGGCGGGCGGTCGCCGTAAGCGCCCTCGGCCAGCACCGGCGGCGCTCCCACGCGACCCGCGAAGTTGCGGTCTCCATAGTAGCGCAGCTTCTTGGCATGCACCGGCGGCAAGCCCGCGACGAACACCAGCTCGTCGTCGGCGGGCAGCTGCATCACCTCGCCGGGTGTCAACAGCGCGCGGGCGGTTTCCTGCCGGCTGACCATGACGTGCGCCAGCCAGGGCGCGAGCCGGTGGCCGGCGTAGTTGCGCATCGCCCGCTGCTCGGTGGCGGTGCCGAGCGCGTCGGAGATGCGCTTGGCGGTGCGCTCGTCATTGGTCGCGAAGGCGACGCGCACGTGGCAGTTGTCGAGAATCGAGTTGTGCTCGCCGTAGGCCTTCTCGATCTGGTTGAGCGACTGCGCGATCAGGAGGGCGCGGATGCCGTATCCAGCCATGAACGCGAGGCTGGTCTCGAAGAAATCCAGCCGTCCGAGCGCCGGAAACTCGTCGAGCATCATCAGCAGCCGGTGGCGGCGCGCGCCCTGCCCTTCCCTCTCAAGCTTCTCGGTCAGCCGGCGGCCGATCTGGTTGAGCACCAGGCGCACGAGCGGCTTGGTCCGGCTGATGTCGGACGGCGGCACAACGAGATAGAGCGACACCGGCTGCTTCGCTTCGACGAGATCGGCGATACGCCAGTCGCATGCCGAGGTGACCTCGGCGACGGTGGGATCGCGGTAGAGCCCGAGGAAGCTCATCGCGGTCGACAGCACGCCCGAGCGCTCGTTCTCGCTCTTGTTGAGCAGCTCGCGCGCCGCCGAGGCGACGACCGGATGGACGCGCGGGTGCTCGGCGGTGCCAAGGTGATTGGTGCTCATCATCCGCTTGAGCGTCGCGACGAACGGCCGCTGGGGATCGGACAGTAAGGTGGCGACGCACGCGAGGGTCTTGTATTCCTCGGCGTAGAGCACGTGGAGAATCGCGCCGACGAGCAGCGAGTGGCTGGTCTTCTCCCAGTGGTTACGCCGTTCGAGCGCGCCTTCGGGATCGACCAGGATGTCGGCGATGTTCTGGACGTCGCGGACCTCGTCCGGGCCGCGGCGGACCTCGAGCAAAGGATTGTACTTCGCCGAACGCGCGTCGGTTGGGTTGAACAGCAGGCAGTGCGAGAAGCGCGAGCGCCAGCCGGCGGTCAGCTGCCAGTTCTCGCCCTTGATGTCGTGGACGACCGCCGAGCCGGTCCAGGACAGCAGGGTTGGCACCACCAGGCCCACGCCCTTGCCCGAGCGCGTAGGCGCGAAGGCCATGACGTGCTCGGGCCCGTCATGGCGCAGGTAGCGCGCGCCGAGCCGGCCGAGCATGACGCCGCCATCGCCCAGCAAGCCGGCGCGGTCGACTTCACGCGAAGATGCCCAGCGCGCCGAGCCGTAAGTGGTGACGAACCGCGCCTGGCGCGAGCGCCACAGCGAGCCGGCGATAGCCGCCGCGCAGCCGACGAAGCCGCTTGCCCCGGCGAACATCCCAGCCCGCGCAAACACCCGCGGCGCGTAGGCGTCATAGTGGAACCACCACGGGAACAGCGCCCAGGGCCGATAGAGCGGAATGCCGCCGATCCGAAACCACGGCAAGCCCAACTGCGGCTGAAAGGCGAGCATCGCGGCGGCCCACTCGGTCGCGGCCCAGACGCCCAGCAGGACAATAGCCAAGACAATGAGGATTTGGCCGATAAGCAGTTTGGTGGGCGTCATGGCGAGGCTCCTGCCGGTCGACGACGGTCGATCCGGACGGGCTCAGACTCCGCGAAGCGCTCTCAAAACTGAATGGTGCTGATGGGCTGAGATTGGCGGAACGCGGACCGTCCGATTTCGAACGTCGAGCGCGAACAGCCAACCGTCGGCTCTCGGGAGAGCTTCGATTGCACCAGGTTGATGGGCTCGGGGAAAGTCTGCTGCGACGGCAGAACCGAAACCGTCCGTGTCCGTTTGATCGCCTATGGCTGACAAGAAGAGGAGGCGAGCGGACCGTCAAGAGCAGCAATCGCGCGAGGTCGAAGCTAATCAGAAGGCGTTGCGCGAAAGCATCGCTGAAACTGAGCGGTTGGTCGATGAATCGGACAAGATGCTGCGCAGACATCGCCGCGAGCGGGAAGACGACGAACCAAATTCAGGTAATTGACCCGACCTGCTTTCCATCCTTGAGGATTTCGCACACGGGACAATCATCGCTGTTGGCCGCTTGCTGAACGGCCTCCTTGTCAGAAGCCGCGAGCACATGCTTTTTCTTTAGCACGATGCCGCCAAGCTTCGTCACCTTGTCGATCTGGTAAAGCTTCATGGAACTCCGTCCGCCGGCACCAACCCCACGGCGGAACGTGGTCCGACGCCACGGCCGAGTCAACTCGCTAGCCATTGAATGCGGATCTTGCGGAGGCAACTTCTGCCCTAAAGAGCGCGAGCTGTTGTCGGGTTAAGCTTGCGTGACGCCCGACCTTGGGCCGCCATCGCTGAGCGCTCTAGAGAAAGTGCAGCTCGATTGAGACCAAAGGGGCTTCCAAGCCCGCCATCCGGTCGTTCTTCCAAACCACCCTCGCCGAAAGAGGCCCACAGCCGACGGGAGTCAGAAGAAGTCGAGTACCGACTCTCGCTTGAAGAGGTGCGTTGATCATAAGCCCAGTGCGGGAAACGTTTGCTATATCGATGATGCTGCGCTCCAATATCATGGCTGGCGCGCACCGACCTGCCACTGAACAGCGGCGTTCACGGCGGCGGTCGTCCGGACCCTCGCCTAGTCGAGGGTGACGTCTGCGATCCCCAATAAGGCTGGCTCGTCTAATGTGTGAGCGCGAGCACACGTCGTGCTTGTCCATTATGGCGCGATACGCCGCCAGGCTTACGATTTGAGCGGTCATGTCGTTGCCTAAGGCGACAGATGGTCCCTCAAGTTCCCCGATCGGAACCGCAATGTTCGACCCGTCCAGATTTGGGATAAAGGCACTTCTGCAGGTTAATGGGGTCTTCGCTGGCGGCTATGAGACGGAGTTTGCGGTCCGTTTCGGGTAGGACGCCAACCCGGTCAGAGTGCCGGGCCCCGTTTGAACCGCTGTTAGTGGCCGCTAGCGGCCTGACTGGTTTTGATTTGGCTTTCAGCATTAACTGACCGTCGGGCCGGTTGTGGGGCAGCTGCCGTTCATCTCTGACACCCTGCCAATCCCAAATCTGCATGCGTCCATTTTGTGATTACGCAAGCGCTGGCGACTGGAACATGACCTCTGTAGGTCGATGAGGAGGCTTGGATGATCGCCAGAGATGAACGCCCGGCACGCGTGTCACGACGCGTCGCCGGCAAACGTCCGTACGTAATGACCTTTCGCGCCAATCGATCGGGGTTGGCTATGCGGGTGCGCTGCTTGCAGTTTCAACTTTGTCTGAGTCCGTGCGCGCGCCGCAGCCCTCCCAACCGGCATAGTTTCGCCAGCTTGAAATGGCGGCTGATATCTCGATTAGGTGCGGGCCGCTAACACTGAAACGTCAGAGGCGGAGAAACCTATTCCCCGACCAAGCAAGCGTAGCGCTCACGCATTTCCCAGCGCACTTCGAGCCGAATGCCATCCGGCCCTGTATGACGGTCTGGCGGATCGTCCGCCCAGTTAGGTCGCGTCGTCGCTCCTGAAGGAAAATGAAATGGGCGAGCGCCTCTTCGTTGCTTTCAAGTTCTCGAACTCTGCCTAGCACGGCCTGATCGACAGAGATTCTGATAGCCCACGCCCCACGCGCAATGGGCTCGACAATGATTTAACCTATGTTTAGATGGACTGAGGTCGCGCTAGATTGGGTATTCCCATGGACGAGCGCGCTACAGAGCGAATGGTCGCTGATCTTGAGATTGTTGCAAAAGCAGGCCGCCGAACTCTTCGGGTGCAACTATCGAATCTCTCCGCCGATGGCTGTATGCTCGATGCTCAAGGGGAAACGCTACCCCGGATCGGTTCAGCAATTGAGATCCATTTGAATTCCATCGGAGCCGTTGCGGGAAAGTTGACGTGGAACCGTGGCGGCTACGCGGGAGTCCGCTTCGAAACTCGTTTGCACGAAGCAGTTGTGAAGCAAATCGGATTTGCGCCGCGTTCCAACATCGATCAGATTCTCTTGGACCAATTTGGCCGCCCCGCGCGCCCGCCAGATCCGCGGCTCAAACTGATCAAGGATATTTGAGCCTCCGCACCACCCCCTACTCCCGCTCCGCATACGACTCATTTTCGGACGATCGCAGTTCCATAGGCTGACATGCGTTGCTAAGAGGACCGTGGGGCCGCGTAAGTACGAAGCCTGTCACAGGAGAGCGTCATACGCCTGCCCTTCCGCTTTGCCTCTGTCGTTGTTTTGATCGCATCTAGCGCGGCTATCGCCGCGGACATGCTTCCACTCAAGCAAGGGATTTATGTGCCTGTCGGACGGCCTTGCAAGGGTGCTTCGAATGCTGAGATCGTGAACTATTGGGGCGGAAAGAGCTCCATCGGCGCCGCTCAGAACGACTGCACCATCAAGTGGCTTAAGCACAACGGAAACGTGTTCACGCTAAGGGATCAGTGCAAGGACATTCAGAGCGGCGCAGCGATCGTGGGTGACCCAAGGGTGCTCACAGTCGCCAACTCGACCACCTTCCGAATGGACGGAACGAACTACCGCTATTGTGGCACGAAAGTGGAGTTCTGAAGCCGTCGCGCTGAATGTGGATTAGTCTCCGCGAGTCCGCGTTCCCACCCTATGCTCCCAAGCTGCGGCGACCTGTCGCTCGATAACTGACAGTCAGGCTTCGCAATAGGTCTATGCAACCGATACATACCCGAGAGACGTCGAGGCCTGTCGTGCCCAGAAGCGGCTCCCGATCCGCACGAAGACACGGAACCGCGCATGAGGTCGGCGTCTTACATCTGTGGGCACAAGCGCACTATTGCCCAAGGCCTGCTTTGCACAGTGCATCATCTAATTGGAAGGCGGCCTGCGGAGGAAGGGCTAAAGGGCTTCGGCTCTTTTGCGAGAGAGACCTGACATGGGCACGCCCGCTACAATGCCTGGCGCGACGATGAATGGTACCGTGTTCGGGGTGATAGTCGCGGTCAGCTTTTGCCACCTGCTCAACGACATGATGCAATCGCTGCTTCCGGCGATCTATCCCAATCTCAAGAGTACCCTGTATCTGAGCTTCGGCCAGGTTGGCCTGGTGACGCTTGCCTACCAGATCACGGCTTCGATTCTGCAGCCGCTGGTTGGCCTCTTCGCGGACCGTCGTCCAACGCCGTTCGCGCTGCCAGGCCTGGTGGTACTTTCCGTCGCCCACAGCTACGACCTGGTGCTTGCCGGCGCCGCTCTGCTCGGCGTAGGCTCATCCGTGTTCCATCCCGGGTCCTCACGCGTGGCTCGCATAGCCGCCGGTGGCCGGCACGGCCTGGCGCAATCGCTGTTCCAGGTCGGCGGCAACGCTGGACAGGCACTCGGCCCCCTCGCGGCAGCGCTCGTCGTCGTTCAATGGGGCCAATCGAGCCTCGTCTTCTTCGCTCTGCTGGCTCTGCTCTCAGGCGCGGTCTTGTGGAGCGTCGCGATCTGGTCCGGCAACCATGGTCTAGTCAGACTCAGCCGGGGCAGCCCGGATTCGACCGCGGACCGCCTGCCCAAGGAGACGCGGCACTGGGCATCACCATTCTGCTCGCGCTGATCGTCTCGAAATACGTCTATCTCGCCAGCCTAACGAGCTATTTCACATTCTACCTGATCCATCGCTTCGGGGTGTCCGTGCGGGTGCTCAGCTTCACCTGTTTGTCGTTCTGGCCGCGGTAGCCGTGGGCACCATGCTGAGGGGTCCGCTTGGCGACCGCATTGGACGTAAGTATGTGATCTGCTGGGAGCGCTGCCCTTCACGCTGCTGCTCCCCACGTCAGCCTTTTCTGGACGAAGCCGCTAACCATCGTGATCGGATTGACCCTAGCTTCCGCCTTCCCAGCTATTGTCGTGTTCGCGCAAGACCTGGTACCCGGCAAGGTGGGCATGATCTCCAGCCTGTTCTTCGGCTTCGCTTTCGGCGTCGGAGGTCTTGGCGCCGCTGCGCTCGGTTGTTAGCCGATCGGATGGAATTGAGACCGTGTATCAGCTCTGTGCGTTTCTCCCGGCCATCGGCGTCCTGACCGCATTCCTGCCCACCATGGCGAAGCATACGCCTGTCGCATGATGCAGGACTGACACCGTCAATGAGAAAGCGAGGCTGCAGTTGGCCGGTAGCGGACAGTCCGCTCGTGGCTCCAGTAGAGCGAATAGCCGACCCCCTAATGCAGCGCACCTGCTGGGAGTGCGAGCAGGCGATGAATCCGCGCGATGATGGCCCGGTAATTGCGCACGCCCTCGGCATCGTCTGCCGCAAGAAGTTTATCACAACGAAACGCGGCAATGACCGCTTTATCGTCGCCATGCTCAGTCAGATAATGCTGGGCACAGGCCCACAGCTCCCAGTCGCTAAGCATACGCCGTCACGTGCGGCTACTGCCTCGTGATAACCGATAGGTGATCAGACGCATCGGCGCGCACCGTGACATCGCCATCCCATCCGGTCGCATATCCCACGGGCCCCACGCCAATGGTACGTGCGCGGTTACTTAAACGGCCGCATTAGCGCTGCCGCCTAGAGCCATTCGGCCACACCCCCGTGGTATGAGCACGTGCCGCGGCGGTGCTCGCTGAAACTCCAGGATCCGTCACGGCAGTGAGCTGTTGCCCCTTTGGGTCTTAAGGGCGATTGCATCGGACGATGCACGGCATGTCCAGTGCTATTCATATAGACATCCAAAGTCGCCGGCGGGGCCGGATGCGCGTAGTGATGGGAGACTCTCGCTGCCAGCGGGGGCGCCAATGACGCCAGGGCAAGGGCTAGAGCAATTGCAGCCTTTCTCATGACGTCCTCCCCCACTCGGCCCGAATCTCGTCCAGCTTCATGCGAATGGCGCGCCACACAGTGAGCGCTCCCACGTCCTCTTCGCCTGTCGCCTTGGCGATTTCGTCCCGGGCTTTTTTCTCAGCTCCGTCGCCATGCATCGCGATGAGCATTTTCGCGACCGGCCATATTTCCCACCTCGCAACTGATTCTTCGATCCGAGCCACTACCCGTCCCTTGCAAGGTTCATATGTTCGTCGAGTACATGGTGATCCTGATCTTCCGGTGGATCGTCGGCAAGTCCGACAAGACCGCTGGGGTGTAAACTATATCGCCGGCGCGTGTGAGGCGTTACCGTCCGACAATTGAGACAGACACGGAGGTTACGATGAGCATTCTCGATGGCATCCTGGGCCAGGTCAGTAGCAATGTCGACATTGCCAACCTGGCTTCGCGCGTCGGCATAGATCCCTCCCTCGCCGAACAAGCTGTCACCGCTCTTGCAGCGGCCCATCCTCAGCCGGGCGACACTGTCGGCGCGGCAGCCGCGCAGACCGGGCTCGACGCTGGTACGCTGACGCAAATCGTCGAGCACATCGGCGGTGAAAGCGCGCTCGCGCGCTTCAGCCAGATGATGCAGGAGCATCCCGATGCCGCTGGCATCATCGGACAGCTTGATCGCGATGGCGACGGCAATGCGCTGAACGACGTTGTTGGCTTCGCCAAAGGATTGTTCGGCAAGACCGACTAAACTGCGGACCTCTACCGCCGCTGCTCAGTCGGCCGAACCTGAGCTTTCGACGGCTCGCTATTTAAGCCATTTCGCCACGCCGCCGTGATGCGAACACGCCCCAGCGTGCTGCGCTGCGTGGCTGTAGCTTCCGTCCTTACATTGCGCCGAGGCGCCGGCGGGATTGTTATTTTCACCGCCTGCTGAAGACACCGTGGCGCGGCTGGTCGTCGCCACGGGTTTGGGTGCGGGCGCGACAGTCGTGTGGGCCTGCGTCAAGGACGGGGCCGTCCTGCATGCAGCTCGAGCCTTGTTGTACCACTTCGCGCAATCGGTCGTTGTTTCCAAGGTCGTCGTGGTCTTCTTCATCGCTCCTGGCGTGCTGCCGGTGGAAGTCTGTGCGGTCGCCGTGCGACATTCGGTCTTATTCTTATTCCCGGCTTTCGTGCAATCGTAGTGCCGGGTGGTTGTCTTCGTCGTTACCGATGTTGTCGTTGTCACCGCCGGTTTTGCTGGCTTTGCTGCAGCTGGCTTCGGCGCGGGCGCGGCGACTTTGCACGCCGCCTTGTTCGCGTTGCCGGCTTTTGAACAATCGTAGTGGCGAGCGGAAGTAGCTGCCTGGGCTGGCCCGGCGACCGAGATCGGCACCGTCAAGGCCAAGGCGAGGAGAGCTATACGCAAGGGGGTCATGCGGGATTCCTCCGAGGATCGTTAGACTGCCACTACAATAACTGAAGTGAGGCAGGATTGCTAAACGATGTTGCTTTGTTACCGGCTCTGCCGCCCAAGCCCTATGCCGCTAACTTCCGCTGCGCTGACGACCGACACCGCGCCCACGCGATGATGGCCACGGCTAGAACAATGAGTATTCCGAGCCCACCGAGCAGCTGACAATCAGCGGGGCGCACGTTGGGCGGCGTTCTGGGCGATCGCCTAGGCTGGATGCGTTCCCGGCGTGCCACATTTTGCGAACTTCCCCTTGGCGTCCTTACAGCGAACGACCTTCTTGGGCTTTTCCGGGCACTTGATGAACTTGCCGTGCGAATCTCGGCAGGTTGCAGCATAGGCCGGCGCTGCGACCATTCCGATAGCCGCGAGGGCGAGGGTTAACTTGAGCATTGACCACTCCTCTCATTGGCCCCTTCGCGGGGGCCCGCGCTGGGCAAGCTGCCTGAGAAGGAGGTGCCTTTCAACAGATTTTGCTTTCCTACATCGCAACGATCTGCCTAGGCTCAGGACTCATTGTCGACCGAGCCAGAAGATGACGGTAGCGGCGATGGCGATGGCCGAGAAGAAAGTATGGGCACATCGGTCGTAGCGAGTGTGG
>Ga0070660_100003846_pt1 | contig 10371 bp, 2 predicted proteins | sample KBSC33metaG_FD_64670 | JGI IMG/M metagenome (GOLD analysis project Ga0070660, IMG submission 64670) | Corn rhizosphere microbial communities from Kellogg Biological Station, Michigan, USA - KBS C3-3 metaG | ecosystem: Host-associated > Plants > Roots > Rhizosphere > Soil ... | reverse complement strand
CGCGTCGTTGCCGGCCTGGCCGTGGTTTCCGGGCGTGCGCAAGCCGTTCGTCGATGGCTTTGCGTGCCGCACGGTGATGCTGCATCCGCGCAGCCGCGGCGAAGTGCGCCTGGCGTCGGCGGATCCGCTCGCCGCACCGCGCATCGACCAGCGCTTCCTAGCCGACGGGCACGACTGGCAGGTAATGCGCACGACCATCACGCGTGTCCGCGATATCGTCCGGCAGCCGGCGCTCGCGCGATTCGTCGAACGCGAGACGTTCCCCGGCGCCGACGTCGCAAGCGACGATGCGCTCGACGCCTTCATCCGCAACACCGCCATCACCGTGCACCATCCGGCGGGCACCTGCAGGATGGGCTCACCGGACAATCCGCTGGCGGTGACCGACGACGAGGGCCGCGTGTTCGGCGTGCGAGGCCTGCGCGTCGTCGACGCGTCGTTGATGCCCGATCTCACGTCGGGCAACATCAACGCGCCGGTGATCATGATCGCCGAGAAGATCGCCGACCGCGTGCGCGGACGGCGCGCACTGGAATCGACGGTGGCCTGAGGTGGAACTGTCGCTGGCCGGATTCCCCCGGCACCGTGTGTTGCTCGCCGGCGTGCCCGATGGTGACGTGCCGAATTCGCTCGACCGGTTTTTCGACGTCGAGCGCGCGGAGGCCGACGTCGCGCTCGACGCCGATCGCCTGCGCATGCGCCTTGCCGGGAAGTCGGCGCTCGTCGCGACGCGAATGGTACCGATCGACGCATCGATGCTGGCAATGCTGCCGCATTTGAAGGCCGTGTGCACGATCGGTCCATCCCACGACGGCATCGATCTCGCGGCGTGCACGCGCGCCGGCGTCATCGTCACCAACACCGCCGATCTCGGCCGCGACGAAACGGCGCGCCGGCGCATGGCGCTCGCCGCGGCGGACAACCTCATCGCCGCGTTCGGGTTCGGCCGCGCGGGCGGCCATCCGGAGAACCTGGTCAATACCGAGTTGCGGTGCACGCTCGGCTGCTGCTTCTGAACGCGCCTTTGCGCGAGTACACTCGCCGTCGATACTTTCCTGCCGCGCACGGTGCGCAAGAAGCTGCGGCCGAGCCTGCGCTCGCCGTGAAACCGAAGCAAGCATCGACGATGCAGGCGACAGCGAAGCGAACGCCGTGGAACTGACCTCCGAAGAACGGGCGATCCTCGCCGGCGCGCGTGGCGAGGCACCCAGGCGGGCGCTCGAATGCCAGATCGAGCGATGCGACCGAGCTCCTCGGATCGCCGACCATCTGCGTGATTGCATCAGCCGCCGAAATGGTAAGACAGCACGAGGAACACCTGCCGATTCGGCTCGCGCACCATCACGGTTGAATCGGCGGGCAGCGCGAGTTCCGCCATTCGCGCATCGCCGTTCAGCGCGGTGGTCAACGCCGACGCGTCGAGCGACGGCGCGACGGACACCACCTTGTCCGCGACATTGGCATAGAGCGCCAGGGCATCGATCGTGATCCGTTGCGCGGCTTGCGCGACATAGGGGAACAGGTCGCGTCGCAGCTCGAGGTTGCAGTCGCCGGTTCCGGTGGCGAACGCATACCACGCGCCGGGAAAATCGAAGCGCAGGCAGAACAGCAGCGCCTGCCCCGACTCGCCTGCGGTGTCCAATGCGCTGACCAGTTCGCGGGTCGCCTGCGCGCCAAGCGCGTCGCCGCCGCTTCGCGCCGTGTAGCGGACGTGCAGGATGACGTCGGAGATCGTCATGTAGTCGAACGCGCGCACCGCGTTCGCCAGCGACAGCGTCCAGGTGCTGGTCGCGCCCGCGCCTTCGAAAGGACGCAGGCGGTCGTCGCGAAGGCTGGTGTCGAACATGCCGCTGTCGTCCGAGCCGCCGCTCGTCACGATCGCATCGGTGGCGCCGAAGTAATCGACGAAGCGCTCGTCGTTGCCGGCGGTGTCCCTCGCGTACTGGTTGTTGCGCAGCAGCGGCGACACGCGGACCGTGCTCCGTTGCAGCGAGAGCGTGCAGTTGATGCCCGTGTACGGCCCTGCCACCGCAGGAATCGACATGCCGACGCTCCAGATGCGCCGCATGTAGTGCCCCGGGCAATCGCGGTCGAACAGCCATTCGGGGATCGTCACCGAGCAGCGGCCGGTGATCCGGAACGACAGGAGGGCGAGTGGATCGAGCTGGCGCAGCGAGACATGGCGCACGAGCTCGAACTCGCGCCGGTTGCCGTCCAGGTACGCCATCTCCATGCGCTTGACGTCGAGATACAGCGCGTCGCCGGAGAGCAGGCCCTGGCGGCCCGTATCCCAGTAGTTGAACTGCACGAAATTCGTCGCGTCGACCTCGGGCCGCATCAGCTCGTATTTCATCGTTCGCTCGGCCTTGCGCGCGGTATCGACGGCGAGTCGATAGTACTGGTAGTACAGCGCCGAGCTCTGTCCCTGCATCCAGCGATAGAGCTCCCCGCTCGTGAACTTGGCCTGGAGGAACTGCTGCACCTCCTGCGCCTGCTGCGCTTGCATCTTCGCCGCCTGGTACTCGTGGTAGGCGACCTGCTCGGCGATGAGGGAGGCGATGACCTGGCGTCCCATCTGCATCAGCTCGCGCGCGGCGAGGTTCGCCTGCAGCTTCCAGTCGTCGGCACGTCGCTGGTAGGCGGCGGTACGCGACGCGATGCCGGCCTGGTCCTGCTCGTAGGCGGCGTAGATCAGCAGCAGGTCGGACGTTTCCTTCGCGGCCGCGGCCAGCCAGTCACCGCCGAACACCTTGGTATGCGCACCGAGTCCCCAGTAGTGCATGTCGACGTGCATCGACGGGATCAGGTTCAGCACGGGCGCGGCCTGTGCGGCGAGACCCGCCGCGACGCGTGCGTTGCGCGCGTCGGGCAGGTGCGTGTTGAGCTCGGCCGCTTCGGTGGTGTTGAGGTAGAGCTGGCCTGCGCCGCTCGCACCCGCGTCATTGCCGGGCGACGACTGGTCGATCGCAAGCTGCGGATAGGCAAGCGTGGCGATGGCGTTCGCATACCGGCCGATCAGCGCGTCGTACGCGTCGTCGAAGTTGTCCTCGGTGAGCTCGCGGCGGTCGAGTGCAAGGGCGGCGGGAACCGCATCGGCGTCCGGCTCGAGCCCGAGCAGGCGCAGGTAGTACGCGTAGCGCTCGAGCGCGCCCGTGCGCGCGCCAAGCAGCGATTGCGTGGACTCCTGCGTTTGTCGCCACTGCAGGAAGCGCACGTTCTGCGTCATCTGTTGCAGCGACACGTCGTGTCCCTGGCGCAGCAACGCGAGCTCCTCGTTGTCGCCCTTCTCGATGACGGACAGCAACGCGTTGCCGAGCGCGCGCACCTCGTTGGCAAGCTCGAGCGCCTTCTGGATGAGGACGACGCAGCGTACCGGGCCGAACGGCTGGTTGACGCCGCTGACGATGCCGCCGACATCGATGCCGGCAGCGGCGGCCTTCACCAGCATCCCGGGATCGAGCGGCGGATCGAACAGCGGCAACTGCTGCACGACGCCCTGGAAGTTCTCGCTGTTGCGGATCTTGAACAGGCGATCCGCGACGACGTCCCAATAGCCGAGCAGTGCCCGGTTGGTGGGCACGCAGAAATACAGCGTACGGCCGATGCCGAACAACGGGCCGGTCAGGTCGGCCGATCCGTCCCCCGGAGCGTCGAGCGGCTGCAGGTTGAACGGGAACTGTCCCTCGAGCTCGACCATTGCGTTGCTCATCGGGTCGAGCTGCGCCGCCCGAAGCTGCGCGAACGTCTGCGGCGCCGTCAGGTTGCGCGCGGGCAGCGGCTGCGGGCGCGGCCCCAACAGATTGGCCGCCAGCACGTAGCAGAGCGTCGCCTCGTTGATCGTTTCGATCGTGTTCTGCAGGAAAAGGCTGTCCCCCCACGCGATCAGGTTGTCGAGGTACTTCATCACGACGTGATACTGGTACGCCGAGACGCGCGTGCGCGCGATCGCGTGCGGGTGGAACGGCTCGGTCAGCATCGCGGCGTAGCCGGCCTGAACGCCGCGCTTCGTCGCGAGCTGCGCCGCATCGAGCTGCGCGTCGGGCGTGCTGAGGAGCTCGAGCAGCGCGTCGACGCTCGCGATGCTTCCCTCGCGCCGAAACGCCAGGAATTTCCAGTAGCGTTGCGGCACCGGGATGCTCGTATCGGTGCTCGTCGGGTCGAACACGTAGTGGAACCACTTTTGCGCTTCGGCAAAGCGCTGGTTGGCGGTCAGGTGCACGGCGACCATCACCGGGATGTGGAACAGGATCTCCCAGTTGTAATTGGCGTAGGGACCTCCCAGGCCCACGTCGAAGGCCTTGTCCGAGTAATCGACCCGCACGGCGTTGCTGCTGACGAGCGCGTACTCGCTCGTGAAAAACGGCGTCGACAGCGCCTGGAACGACGGATCGAGCAATCCCGCAAGCGACTTCCGGTTGAGCTGCGAGATCATCTCCCCGACGAAGGGATGGAAGAAGTTCTCGAACGTGTAAGTGAAGCGGTCGACCTGCGTCCAGTTTCCGGCCGCGACCTTCGCCGCGTCACGCGCGCCGTGGAAGGCGCCCAGGCTCGCTATCGTCGTCATGGTCGGGCACTCCCGCCGGCTGTGGATTCGACTGCGACGATGCCCTTCGCGCCGATTTCCTGTCCCTGGTAGGTGACGGTCATCGTCGACCCGAAGGCGGCGTGAATCGTCGCATCGGTCGCGACGAACTGCCGGATCGCGTACGCGTCGCCGCCGTTCGCCGACGATCCGAACGTGACCGGCACGCCGGGCCGGGGCGGCTTCGGCTTGGGCGGCAGCACGACCGGTGGAATGGTGGGGGCGTTGCCGAGCGCATTGGTGAGTCCGGTGCCCAGGCCGAACCCGCCGAACTGCGGAATCGTCACCATCGCCTGGCTCGTCGTCACGTAGAAGACGTTGCGGCGATCTTCGTAGAAGAACGGTGCGTCCCAGACGTCGGGCACGCTTCCCTGCGGCGAAACGTAACGCGGAATCAACGCGGGCTTCAGCACCTTGTTCGATTGGTGCGGGAGCTTGTTGAGCCACAGCCCGCTGCTGTAGTCGATCGTGAAGGTCGAATAGTCGGTGTTGTTCCAGATGTAGGGCACCGGCGCCAGCGCCATGCTGCCGCCCGTGTACGGAAATACCGGGCTGAAGCTGCGCCGGGCGGTGAACAGCGAAACCAGCGAGAGCGGCAACTGCACTTCCTCCACGCGGATCGGCAGGCTGTGCGTGTTGTAGAGGACGAAGCCGCCCCTCGTGTTGCCGAGTGGCGAAGCGATGCTCAGCAGCAACGCGCCGGCCATGTCGCCGCCGAGCTCCGTGGGCTCCAGACGCAACAACATCCGGTTCGCCTCGAACGAATGGTCGTCGGCCGCATACGCGCCGACGAACGTCGGCCGGTTGAGGTCGGACGTCTTCGCCGGTTGCCATTTGTCGTTGTAGAACTCGCTCCAGCAGAGCGTCGCCGACATCGTCACCTGCGTGCGTGCACCGACGTTCGCGTTCGCGGCGTCCTGGATCTGGCCGATCGTCATCGACGTGATCGTGCCGGTGCCGGACGACGACGGCAGCGACGACGGCGAAACGGGCGTCTGCTTCATCACCTTCAGCCAGAACACGAGCAACCGGCCCTTCCACAGGATGGGCGTCACCGGAAGGTCGTCGGGATCGATCTTCATCTCGGTCCACGGCGTCCAGCTCGCGTTGGAAAACTGCCGGAAGTAATACTTGCGATGCGCGCCGGCAGTGCGCGCGACGACGTACGCGGCCGCGTTGCCTTGCCCCGCGTCGCCCGGGATGTAGTAGAGGCCGCACGGCTCGAGCTTCGCCACGCTCTCGAGGCTCGTCAGGTAGTCGAGATACGCCGATTCGGCGGCATCGTCGGTGATGTCGCTTTGCAGCAGCGCGCTCGTCATCTGCTTGAAGAACGGCGACTGGTCGTCTCGCAGCTCCGGGTACAGCCAGTTCTCGGGCCACAGGTAGATCTCGCGGTTCGCCTGCCAGACGCGATAGCGCTTCATCCACGTCCATTCGCCGGCATCGATGTCCGATGGCGAGACGCGAGGCTCCAGGTTGCGCAGGCAGCGCTCGATGAAAATCTGCACGGCGGAGAGCGCAAGCCGGATACGTGACGTGCGCACCGCGGGCTCGGTCTGCGGGTCGATCAGCAGGTATTCGTACAGCTTGTCCGCGGTATCGACGTTGCACAGGTCGTCGGGCAGCGGCGGTGTGCTCGGCGGCAAATCGCCCAGTTGTTGCAGGATGCAGGCGACGAGCGCGTCGCGCTGCATCTGTCGCATGCGGTCGTTGATCGGTTGCACGACGGTGCGCCAATCGTCGTTGGCATAAAGGGCGCGCAGTGCCGATTGCAGTGCCGCCACGTCCGCCGGGTCGGGTGCGTTCGTGGTCGCCGCGACGAGCGTTGCCGCTGGAACGCGGCACGAGGCGACGACCGCGTACGCGTCGTACACGCGCCGCAGGTGGCCGATATCGGAAAGGTGGCCAAGATTCGTGTCGCCGAAGAACTGCTGCAGCAGCGCCTGGATCGACGCGAGGGACCACCCGGTCGTCGTCGTCAGCGCCAGGCTGGCGTCTTCGTTGACCGCATCGGGCGTTTGAACGATCGACAGCAGGCGCTCGTCGGCCGGCGATACCGCGGCCTTCATGCTCGCGAAATCGAGCAGCGCTTCGAGCACGGCGCGAAGTGCGGCCGCCGTTGTCGCGTCGGCGTTTCCGCGCACGGGAAGGTGATTGAGCCAGCCTTCGCCATTGATCGGGAACGCCGAGACGCCGATGCCCGCATTCGTGCCGAGCCAGGCGATTTCGGACGGAGCGAGTGACAACGCAGCGGCGAGCGATGTCGCTTTCAGGAAGCGCAGATACGTCGCGCGCAAGTTGTCCACCAGCGTTGCGGAATACAGCGCAATTCCCGGGACGACCTGCCAGCCCAGTCCCTGGCTGCGCCAGCTCAGCGTCACCCGTGTCCTGACATGCGCGACGCGAAGCTCGACCGCCACCAGCTGGCCGGCCGTCAGGGAGAGCGGGTCCTGATTGGTCCACCGATTGCCGGACGCGGCCAGCGCCAGCGTGGCCCCGCGCACGTTCAACGCCACGTCGGCGCCCGCATCGGCATCGATGGCGATGTCGTAGAAGCCGTCCTGGGGCGCATCGAGGTAGCCGCGCCAGATCGCCGTGATCGCACCTCCTCCCTGACCGGCGGGCAACGCGAGGCCGGTGCTTCCATAGTCGATGCGCTCGACCGCGTCGACGTTCGTGTCGGCCGGCGTCGCCGCATCGTCGGTGAGGTGGAAGGCCGCCGCGAGCCCCGGTGTTTCGAGCGCGGTCAAATCGACGTCCGCCGCAACACCTGCGTTAGTCGACGCATGCAGGATCCGGGCGTCGCGCAGCAGCGCGGACGCGAATTCGGGATCGGTTGCCGCGACCGAGCTCACCGAGGCGAGGGCCTGTTCCTGCTTGCGCTTCTGCTTGAGGCCCGGCAGGAAGCTCGCCAGCAGGCTGCGGCGTTTCGCCTGCGGAGGATCGCTCGATGCCGCATACGCGCCATACAACGGAGAAAGCTCCGGATAGCGCGCGAAGAACGGGTCGACGACGCGGTGATTCGACGCCGCGAGGCTCGCGAGCGCGGCGTGCAGCGTCGCGTCGTTGCCGTTGGCGCTGATCGCGGCATCGAGCGCCGACTGCGTCGTCGCATCCAGCACGCCGGCAAAGGCGATGACCTTGTGCAGGTCGTCGTAGGTCAGCCGGCCCGCGGCTGCATCGACGATCGGCTGGGCGATCGTCCCCGACGCATTCGAATACGCGGTGGTCGTGACGAAAGTATCGTCGAGCAGGCCGAAGAAGAAATCGCTCGCGTCGCTGCCGTACACGAGCGTCATCAGGCCCTTCGCGATCGTGCCGTCGGGGTCGTCGACCAGCGTGAACTGGCTCTCCACCGCCGCATAGGCCGCCCGCAGCATGGTGGCGAGGCCCGTCACTGCCCGATCCGGCGGCGTGGCCTTGCCATTGAGATCCACGTTCCAGAGGAGGTAGAGCGCCTGCACCGGCCGCAAACCGGCTCGATTCATCGCCTGCACGAGCCTGAGGAAGCGCAGCGTTGCGGGTTCCGCCGGGGCCGCCGAAGACGGATCGAGTGCAGCGAAGGGATCGAGCCCCGACTGGCGCTTCAGCGCGATGAATTCGACGACGCTGAGTCGCAATGCGCGCGCGAGCCAGCCAGTCCTGTACACCGCACTGATGTTCCCGGCATCCAGCACGGTGGACGCATCGAACCCGAGCGCCGCGTTGATGAGGTCGAACTCGGCACCCGTCAGGTGGAACGCGGCGCAAAGCGTTGTCGCGTGCGCGAGGAGTTTTTGCGAGGCGTCCTGCAGAACGCGCCCGGCACCGTCGGTCGCGAACGCACGATCCTGCAGCAGCAGCGCCGGCGACAGGAACATCGACGCGTACAGCGAGTCGTCACCCGTCGTATCGATGGGCGCCCAGCAGGCGAGGAGCGACGGCAGCGCGTCGAGCCCCGTGCCGAGGAGATCCATCGCTTCGTAAAGAAAGCCGATTCTCGGCAACAGCGCGACGAACCCGGCATCGAGGCGTTGATAGTCGGCCGCATCGTCGGTGCCCGTGGGAAGCTCGCCGCCGGGGTAGAGCGCAGCGAGGATGTCGTCCACCTGGCCGATGCGCAGGTCGAGCTTGCGCCACAGGCGGATGAAGCGGACGAGCTTCAGGAAGTCGGCGCCATGCGGCAGGTTGTCGCCCTGCGGATTCACATGTCGCAGGACGAGACCCGCCGATGCGCAAACGTCGGAGGGATCGGCAGGATTCACGTACGCGAGGATCGCCATGATGCTCGCGTAGTTGTCGCGAACCCATGCGGCGACGGCAGCCGGATCGTTCGCCATGGGGGCGCCGTAGGCGCGGGCGTCGATGCCCGGCGGAAGCAGCGCCTCGAAGTCGGCATCCGACAGCGAGCCATCCTTCAGCTTCTGCAGCGTCGAGAACGGCATGTGAAGCTGCTGCAGCAGCGGAATCAGCGCGCTGCCGGGATTGACGAACCGCGTCTCCACGATCGCGAACAGATCGTCGTACGTCACATGCAGACGGCGCGAAAAATCCTGCAGGCTCGCGTTCTGCAGCTTCGTCAGCACGTCGCTTTCGGAAAGCGCGGGATAGCCGTAGACGCCGCGCAGGCCGATCGTGCTGTCGGTGAGCACACGATATTCTTCCCGGGACAGCCCGAGGCGTTCCATCAGGATGTCGCGCCACCCGTACCGCTGGGCGCCACGATCGACGGCATCGCTCGCGCGCAATGCGATCATCGCCCGGTGCAGCGGCACGCCGATCGCGTCGAGATGCAGGCGCAACAGGGCGAGCGGACGGTTGAACGGCAGCGGTACCGGGAAGAAGACGTTCTCGACGACGGTGTACGCGGCATCGTCGACGTTCTGCGGTGTGGCCAGCAGTTCCGCCGACGTGACGGCGTCGCCCGTGTTGAAACCCGCGAAGCCGTTCAGCGAATGATCGTGCGCGACGAAGAACTCCAGCGTTTCGTTGACGATGTCGATGTACGGCAGCGCCGTGTTGGTGTTCGCACAGGTCAGCTGCAGGTGCTGGAGATCGGGACGCCGGCCGAACAGGATTTCCTGCGGATTGTGAAACCCCGCCTGCGGCGCCGCGCAGTCGACGAAATGCAGCAGGTCCACCAGGTACGCGGCCGGTCCCAGGATCGAGCGGCATTCGTCGCATTGGCAGTAATCCATCGATCCGAACAGCGTCTGCAGCGTCGGATACGCAACGACCGGATAGGCGGGATCGGTGCGCGGGCTGGAGCGCGCGTCGAGCACCGGCGCGTAGGAGGCCCCGCCCAGAACCGGCGCGCGCTGCGAGGTGACGTAGTGCGTGACGAGGTTGAGGACGTTCCCGTAGATCTGCTTCGCTCGCGCATGGATGTCGTTCGCGGCTTGCGTGCCACCGACGGCGGCGGCGAACGACCGGGCGAATCCCGCTGCGTCGTAGCGCGTGATGGCGAATGCGGAATCGAGGTTCGCCTGCAGCAGCGCCGTCATGCTCTTGTCGTCGGGCGTCAGCTGATAGACCCGTTGCAGGCGCTTGACCTGTGCGACGACCGCCGCCGGCGTCGCCGCGATGTGGTTGCGCGCGATATACGCGTCGATGGGCTCGATGCCGATCTCGAAGCGACCCTGGTTCGACGTGAGAAAGCCGGCAACGGCGGTTGCGACATCGGGGCCGCCCGCGATGGGCAGCTTCGCCTGGCGGACGAGATCCGCGATCACCGCCGTGGGAAAGGCGATCCGCACCTGCGCGGCGAGGAGTTCGGCGTAATTCGCGCGCTGGTCGTCGATCGTGTCGCC
>Ga0070660_100003839_pt1 | contig 10377 bp, 8 predicted proteins | sample KBSC33metaG_FD_64670 | JGI IMG/M metagenome (GOLD analysis project Ga0070660, IMG submission 64670) | Corn rhizosphere microbial communities from Kellogg Biological Station, Michigan, USA - KBS C3-3 metaG | ecosystem: Host-associated > Plants > Roots > Rhizosphere > Soil ... | reverse complement strand
AAGCCGCCGTTGGTCGCCCAGGATTGCTGCCACTGGACTCCGGCGATGCCGCTCTGCAGAAGCCGCTCGCCGGGCCCGAAGCGGATGCCCTCGATCCCCTTGCTCTGGAGGAACTCGCGGACCGCCGACGGGCCCCCGGCGCGCCACAATATCGCGTCGTTGCAGGTATTGTCGCTCTGCTGGAGAGCGCGGGTCATCAGCTCGCCGATCGAGGTCGTGTAGCCGTTGGGGCCGATCTGGGCGGCGATCGGCTGGTGGAAGAGGGTGAGGTCGGCCTTGGTCAGGGTGATCGGTGCGGTCAGGCTGAGCTCGCCGCGATCCGCCTTGGAAAGCGCCGTCAGCGCCACCCAGAACTTGCTGACGCTCTGCTGCGGGAAATAGGTGTCGCCGTCGAATGCCGTGGTCCAGCCGGTCTCGACGTCGCGCACGGCGATTCCGATGTCGCCGTCGAACCCTTCGGCGATGGCGCGCACCTGGGCGGCGAGCGCCCGCTGCGCCGGGGTCTCGTCCGACGCATAGCCCAGCCGCGGCCCCGGCTGCGCGGTTGCCCCCGACAAAGGCAGGGAGACCGCGGCGATCGCCGCCGCCGTCAACCACCGCCGGACGCGGCGCGAACCCGTATACTCCAACATATGCCCCTCCTAAGCCCTTACACCCACTCGGATTCAGCATAGGAGTCGGCGGATTGATGTCAGCTTAAACCGCCGCCAACCCCGACGAGCCGTGCGAGGCGTGCGACGGATTCCCTCGTTAGAAGGCGAAGCGCGCGCTCACCCTGATGTCGCGTCCGGCGAGCGGGGCGTAATCCTTGAGGAAGCTGGCATGCCGTCGGGCGTCGACGTCGAAGAGGTTGTTCGCCGAGAGGGTCAGGTTGAAATCCTTTTGGCCGCGCAGCGGCCGCCACGACGCCGAGGCGTTGACGGTGGTGAACCCTTCCGTCGGGGTCTCGAAGTCGGCGACCCGCTTCTGCGAATCCACCCATTCCGCCTCGATGCGCAGGTCGAGCGGATCGGACTTCGCCTCCAGCCCGCCGAGCAGGCGAAGCGGCGGGATCCGCGGCGCCGGCCCGACGCTGCGGATCGTCGCCCGGATATAGTCCGCCACGACGTCCGCGCTCAGCGCGAAGCCGCCCAGCTCGGCGAGGCGGAGCGAGCCCTCCAGCTCGACGCCGGAATAGCGCGCCGGCCCTTCGCCGATCTGGAAGACCGGAAGCCCGGCCCTAAGCTCGCCGGTGCGCCGCTCGAAGATGTAATTGTCGAACCAGCTTCGGAAGACCGAGGCGTTGAGGCTGTAGCCGTCGCCGGAGACGGCGAGGGTGCCCTCCAGGCCCCAGCTCTTCTCCTTGGAGAGGTTGGGGTCGCCCACCTCGAACGCCTGCGTTCCCGCATGCGGCCCGTTGGCGAACAGCTCGTCGCCCGAAGGCGCGCGCTGCGTATGCGAGGCGTTGAGCCCGACCCGGACCCCCTTGGCAAGCTCGTAGCTTCCGCCCAGCGATCCGGAAACGGCGCTGTAGGCGCGGCTCAGCTCGGGATTGCCGAGATCGGAATCGGCGTCGGCATGAAGCGTCTGGCGCTCGTACCGGGCCCCCGCTTCGAGGCGGAGCGGGCCCTTCAAATAGCTTTCGATCCCGAAGATGCCGAATTGGGAGGTCGAGTTCCTCGGCAGATATTTCTCGTCGCCGACGACGTTCATGTTGCGATGGAAATATTGCACTCCGGCGCCGCCGCCGAAGCCGTTATGGGCGCTCTGCACGATCTCGAGCCGCGCTTCCTCGCCCTTGGTGAGGAAGGTGGTGCCGATGTCGCCATTTTCCTCCAGCTCGTCGTGGCGGTAGTCGGAATAGCCGGCCCGGAAGCGGACGCTCTCGACGAAACCGCCGCCCACCGCCAGCTCGGCACGGGCGTCGGCTCGGATCTGCTTGACGTCGATGCGGGGCGCTTCCGCCGCCTCGCTGGGCTCGAGCGCGTAGCGGATCGGAACGCCGTAGAGGCTGTCGTAGCGGTTGACCGAGACTCCGACATTGTTGCCGCCGTCGATCCAGGCGGCGCCGAGCGCGACGTCCGAAGTCTCGGCGGCGGTGTTCGGGAGGCGCCCCTTCAAGTTCGCCAGGGCTCGGATCGCCGGGTCCCCGCTGGCCGCGGCCTGCGCCCGGAGCTCTGGAGTGAGGACGTAGCCGCCGATGCGCAGGTCGCCCGTCTTGCTGTAATTGCCGTCGGCGTGGACCACGAAATGGGCGCCGACCGGAACGTCCAGCTTCGCGTTGGCGGAGCGCTCGTCGGCGGCCGAGCCGTAGGTGAGAATGCCTTCGACATGAGCGCCTTCATCGGGAATGCGCCGCGGGATCCGGGCGTCGACGACGTTGACCACCCCGCCGATCGCCTCCGAGCCGAAGAGCAAAGCGGCGGGGCCGCGAAGCACCTCGATCCGCTCGGCGGTCAGCGGGTTGATCGCGACGGCATGGTCGGCGCTGGAGCTCGACACGTCGAGGCTTCCGATCCCGTCGGTCAGCACCCGCACCCGGTCGCCCTGGAAGCCGCGAAGCACCGGCCGCGAGGCGTTGGGGCCGAACGAGGTCGCCGAAACGCCCGGCTGGTGCGAAAGAGTCTCGCCGATGGTCGGCCTTAGGTCGCGGGTCAGCTCGAGACCGCTCACCACCGACGTCCCCGAAAGCACGTCCTCGCGGTTGCGGCGCATTCCGGTGATGATGATGTCGGCGGTGGAGACGTCATGCGGCGCGGGCTCGGCCGCCGGGTCGTGCGGCGGCGCGGTCTCGGGCTTCGGAGCGGTCTCCGGCTGCGGCGCCGAAGCGGCTCCGGCGGGGTCGGCCGGCGGATCGGCCTGCGCGAGGGCGGGCGAGGCCAGGCAGGCGGCGAAGGCGGCCGTTCCGGTCAGGAGCAAGGTGCGGAGCATCGGGGCGTCCAATTCAATTCATGCTGTCGGGGCTTCGGCCGCGCGCGTCGGCGCGGCTCGTCGGGCTCTGATGTCCTCGGCGAAAGGCGGCCGAGGCCGCGGGTCAGGCCGCGGGGGGCTCGAGCAGGGGCCGGACGCTGGCCGAGGGAAGGGCGGCGTGCCGGGCGGGTCGAAGGCGCGGACGCTCGGCCGCCGGAACGCTCGCCGGCTCGATCGTCGGCGGAAGCAGCTGGGCCGGCCACTGGCTCGACGAGTCGGCCGATCGCGACGCCTTCTTCGACGCCGCGTCGGCCGCCGCGTCCTCACGCTGGGAGACGGCCGCCACCGCGGCGTCGCGGCTCTGCCGGGCAAGCACATGCTCGCGCAAATTCTGGTGCCGGCAGACCGCATTGGCCATCGCCGAGCCCTGGCCCAGGACCATCGCGACGATCATCAGGAGAGCGAGCAAGCGGGCCATGGGCGAAGGTTCGACAACTCCGAATCGTTCAGCGATGCCCCACGCATGGGACGTTAGACCATTACCGCGAGGAGCGGGAGCCCGTGCGCCGCGCCGCCTTGCGCTAAGCTGAACATTCCGAAAGGAATTGCCGAAGCGCCAGCCATCGCTCGAGCTTGGCTTCGAAGGCGAGCGTGTAGGCCGGGCTGCTCGACGGCAGGGGGATAAGGGCAAGGCCCGGGCAGCCGGAAAGAAGCGGGACACCGATCCCCGCCGAGGTCGCTCCGTTGAATCCCACCGCCTTGAGCTTGGGAAGGCGGTCGGCGAGCCGGGAGAGGTCGTTCGCCTCGCGGTTGCGGATCGCGGCGTCGAGGCTTCCGCGCCGGGTGGCGGAAGCGACCGTGTCCCACAGTCCGACTCCCGCCTCGAGCAGGGCCGCAAGCCGCGCCTCGTAGGCAAGCGGCACCAGGTCCCTGCCGGTGACGGCGCCGATCAGCCGCCAGAACTGGTTGCGCGGATTGCCGTAATATTGCCGGCGCGCGAGCGATTCCTCGCCCGGCAGGCTGCCCAGCACGAGCACCCGGGTGGCCTTGTCGACGACCGGGGGAAAGGACCGTTTCAGGCTCTCCATGCCGGTGCCCTAACGCGCTGGTTCGCAACCGCAACCTTGAGCGAGAAGGGACGTTGCCCGAAGCGGCGCCGCGCGGCAGAGGGCGAGCGCCTGAAGCGGGAGACAAGTCGTTGGAGAATGGAATGCGGGCCGCGGTCGTCGAAGGACCGGGGCGGCTGAAGATCGAGCGGGTGGCGAGGCCGGAGCCCGGCCCCGGACAGGTAAGGGTGAAGCTGGAAGGGTGCGGAGTCTGCGCCTCGAACCTGACGCCCTGGGAAGGTCCCGAATGGATGCAGTTCCCGACCGAGCCGGGCGCACTCGGCCACGAGGGCTGGGGTGTGGTCGACTCCGTCGGCGAGGGGGTCGAGCAATTCGCCCCCGGCGACCGCGTCGCGGCGCTCTCCTTCAAGAGCTACGGCGAATATGACGTCGCCGACGCCGGCGCCGTCGTGAAGCTTCCGGCGAGCCTTGCCGGCAAGCCGTTCCCCGGCGAGCCGCTCGGCTGCGCGATGAACATCTTCCGCCGTGCCGACATCCGGGCCGGCCAGACGGTGGCGATCGTCGGAATCGGCTTCCTCGGAGCGATCCTCACCCGGCTCGCCAGCCAGGCCGGAGCGCGGGTCATCGCCATCTCGCGCCGCCCGTTCTCGCTCGACGTCGCCCGCCGCTTCGGCGCGGACGAGACGATCCCGATGGACGATCATTGGGCGATCATCGAGCGGGTCAAGGTTCTGACCGGAGGCCGGCTGTGCGAGCGCGCGATCGAGGCGGTGGGCAAGCAGTGGCCGCTCGACCTCGCCGGAGAGCTGGTCGGCGAGGGCGGCAAGCTGATCGTCGCCGGCTACCACCAGGACGGCCCCCGACAGGTCAACATGCAGATGTGGAACTGGAAAGGGATCGACGTCGTCAACGCCCATGAGCGCGATCCGGAAGTAGCGATGCGCGGGATCCGCGAGGCGGTCGAGGCGGTCGCCTCGGGCCGGCTCGATCCGGAGTCCCTCTACACCCACACCTATCCGCTCGAGCGGCTGGACGAAGCGCTCGACGCGACCCGCGACCGGCCGGATGGGTTCCTCAAGGCGCTGGTGACGCCATGACGCCGCGCCCGCGGGTCGGCTTCCTCGGGGTCGGCTGGATCGGCCGCCACCGGATGGAGGCGATGGTCAAGACCGGCGCGGTCGAGGCGGCGGCGATCGCCGATCCCTCCGACGAGATGGCCGGCGAGGCTCTTAAGCTGGCGCCGGGCGCGGTTCGGGTCGAGGGGCTCCAGGGCCTGCTCGACGCCGGGCTCGACGGTCTCGTCGTCGCCACGCCGAGCGCGCTCCACGCCGATCAGTCGATCGCGGCGCTCGAGCGGGGGCTCGCGGTCTTCTGCCAAAAGCCGCTGGGCCGGACCGCCGCCGAGGCGCGAGCGGTGGTCGAGGCGGCGAAGCGGGCCGACCGGCTGCTCTCGGTCGACTTCTCCTATCGCTTCACCGAAGCCATGAAGCGCGTTCGCGAGAGGGTGCGAAGCGGCGGTCTCGGCGAGATCTATGCCGCCGACCTGCTGTTCCACAACGCCTACGGGCCGGACAAAAGCTGGTTCTACGATCGCGCCTTGTCCGGCGGCGGATGCGTGATGGACTTGGGCGTCCACCTGATCGATCTGGCGCTGTGGGTGTTGGACTATCCGGAAATTACGAGCGTTTCTTCACATCTTCTCTCAGGTGGAAAACCGCTTGGCGACGGGCAGGTCGAGGATTATGCCGCCGCCCAGATCGAGCTCGAGGGCGGCCGCTCGGTTCGGCTCGCCTGCTCGTGGCGGCTTCCGGCGGGCCGTGAGGCGGTGATCTCTGCCGCCTTCTACGGAACGAGCGGGGGCGCGGCGCTGCGCAACGTCGGCGGCTCCTTCTACGACTTCACCGGCGAGCTCTATCGGGGCACGAGCACCGAGATGCTGGCCGCGCCGCCGGACGAATGGGGCGGCCGCGCCGCCGCCGACTGGGCGGTGCGGCTGGGGCAGGGGGAGCGTTTCGATCCCGAGGCGGAAAGGCTCGTCGACGTCGCCGCGCTCGTCGACCGGATCTACGCGCGCGAGGCTTAGCCAAATCGCAACCGGCGCTCGGCTAAGGCGGGCGGCGATGCGCACCTCCGCCCTTCCCATCGCCGCCGCCGGCTATGCCTTCGCCCTTGTCGCGGGGCTGGCGTCGCTGTGGGTGACGGGGGCGTGGACCGCCGGCTTCTCGGGCGCCGACGAGCCCGCGCATTTCCTCAACGCCTGGTTCGTCTCCCTCTACGCCCGCGAGGCACTCGGCCATAACCCGCTCGCTTACGCGACCGAGTTCTACCTCCATTACCCCAAGCTCTCGATCGGCCACTGGCCGCCGGCTTACTACGCCCTGATCTCGCCTGTTTTCTGGGTGTTGCCGGCGACTCCCAAGACGGCGCTGGCGGTGAACCTGCTGGTCTCGGCGCTGCCTGCGGCCGGCGTGGCCTTGCTCCTCCACCGGCTGGCGGGGCGGGCCGCCGCGCTTGCCGGAGCGGCCTTGTGGGCGCTCGCTCCGCTCACTCTCGAGGGCTTCGCCTTCTTCATGCTCGACCAGCCGCTCGCCGCGTGCGCCTTCGCCGCGACGATGGCCTGGGCGGCGTTCGGCAACGCCCGCAAGCCGCTATGGGTAATGCTGTTCTCCTGCCTCACCGCCCTCGCGATCCTGATCAAGGGCAATGGCTGGCTGCTCGTCTTCGTGCCGCCGCTCCACATCGCCCTGACCGGCGAGTGGCGGCTGCTTCGCGACTGGCGGGTCTGGGCGGCGGCTGCGCTCGGCGCTCTGCTGGTCGGCCCGTGGTACGCGGCGACCGCCGGGATCTCCGCCGACGGCTTCAACTACAGCCCCGGCCCGGCCTATGCCGCCCACGCCTTGCTCTTCAACCTCGAGGCGCTTGCCGCCAATCTCGGGCTCGCTCTGCCGCTCGCCGCGTGGGGCGCGGCGGCGGAGTGGCGGCGGCGGCGCGACGACGCCAGGCGCTGGTCGCTGGTCGCCGCCTGCCTCGCGCTTCTCCTCGCCACCTTGATCCTCCAGTCGCTGGTCCCGGTCGATCTCGACGCCCGCTACATGGCGCCGGCCATGCCCGGCTGCGCGGTGCTCGCCATTCTCGGCGGCCTCGCCTTGCTGGAGCGGCTGCCCAGGGCGGCGGCGGCCGCGGCGCTCCTGTTGCTCGTCCCGGGAGTCCTTCACCTCGCCCAGCGCGACGCCAAGGCGGGCTTTCGGATGGAGGAAGCGTCGGCCGGCGCCCGGGGCGCCTGGCTGGTCGACGGCGGAAGCGGCCCCGAGGGCGCATTCACCGCGGCGATGGCGGTCCGCGATCCGGCGCTTCGCGATTATGCGGTGCGCGGCTCCAAGCTGCTCGCCGAGAGCGACTTCATGGGGCGCGGCTATCGCTCCAGATATTCGGCGCCAGGCCCCGTGCTCGCCGAGCTTAGGCGCCTCGGCATCGGCGGCGTGGTCATCGCCGGGCGCCCGGGGGTTCCGCCGGAGCCGCACACGGCGCTTCTCCGCGACGCCCTGCGCGCCCCCGGCTCCGGCTACCGGCTCGCCACCGTGCTGCCTTTCCGCGGACGCCCTGGTGCCACCGAGGTGTACAGCGCCGACCAGCCGCGGATTCCCAACGCCGCCGCCATCCGCGCGCTCGGGGTGCCCGAGAAGCTGGTTCGCGCCGAGGCCGGACGGTGACTTCTCCGCCGCTCCGGCCGCGGGACGGCGAGCTTCTGCCGCTGACCTCGATCCGCGGAATCGCCGCCTGGTGGGTGGTTCTGTTCCACCTGCGCTTCCTGCTCGCGCCCTGGCTCCCGGCAGGCGTGATCGCCGTGTTGGCCAAGGGCAATCTCGCCGTCGACCTGTTCTTCGTCCTCTCCGGCTTCGTCATCTATCTGAACTACGGCGGACGGGTGACCCTGGCGCGGGCGTCGATCGGCGACTTCCTGTTCCGCCGCTTCGCCCGGGTCTACCCGCTCCACCTCCTCATCCTCCTTGGCTTTCTCCTCTACGCGGCGGCGGCGGTGGCGTTCGGCTCGGCGACCGTGGAGCAGCAGGATCCCGGCTATTTCGTCGCCTCCCTCTTCCTCGTGCAGAATTGGGGCTTCCACGCCGCGACCCGCTGGAACGTGCCGGCCTGGTCGATCTCGGCCGAGTTCTTCGCCTATCTGCTCTTCCCGATCGCTCTCGCCGCGCTCGCGCCGCAGCGGCGGCCGGCCTGGCTTCTCGTCCTGGCAATCGCGCTCCTGGCGCTATCGGTACACGCTTTCTTCCTCGCCTTCGGCTACCCTTTCCCGAACGCCGTTCCGCAAACCGGCCTCTACCGCTGCGCCGCCCAGTTCCTCATCGGGATGTTCGTGTGCGAGCTTTACCGCCGCTGGAAGGGCGAGACTCGCCTCGCCGCTCCTTTGCTCGCTGCGGCGCTGGCCCTCGGCGCGGCCTATATCCGCTTCGCCCTTCCCGTCGTGCCGCTCGCCTGGGCGGCGCTCGTCCTCGGGCTCGCGCTCGGCAGCGGAGGCGGCCTCCTCGCCTCGCCTCCGCTCGTCTGGCTCGGCCGGGTGAGCTACGCCACCTATCTGTGCCACTACCTCCTGCTGACGGTCTTCAAGCTGATCTTCGTCGAGGCCGGCCGGGCGACTTCGCTGCCTTTGCTCGCGCTCTACCTCGCGGCGGTGCTCGCCGCGTCGGCTCTTCTCTACCACGGCTTCGAACGCCCCGCGCAGCGCCGGCTGCTGGACTGGCGCAAGCGGCGGCGCGGCACGCCCGCCGCTTTGGCGCCGGCGGAGTGACGGTGAAGCTTTGCCCCCGGCATCGCCTCAAAACGAAACGCGTACAAAGGCTTAGCGATCGCCTGCTTTAAGTTAAGGCGTTTTTATGCTAAAGGCCGCCGCGTCGATGGATTGATTGCTTCCTTCCACGGCGGGGGCCGGCCGGTCGTGCTAGGACCGGTCCGGCTCCCTTAAACCTTCAGGCCTGTCCCGGCGTTCCGCCTCCGCCATGCCGGTCCAGGCCGGCGGGGAGCTGGGTGCTTCCGGATGAGGCCGGGTCACCTCCCAGTCGGCGCCGTGAAGCTGCCGGGCAATATGGTCGGCGACCGCGGAATGGACCTGCGGCGCCTCGTCCGGATCCTGCCTCTTCTCCTGCGCCGCCAGCTCGTAGCGCTCAAGCTCCCGCCAGATACGGCGCGGCATCGTCCGAAGCCACACGCGGACCGCGGCGACGAGCTCCCTGGGCGTGACGGTGATTCGCTCCGGCATTGAGAACAGATACAGAACATATCTGTATGGCGGAAGCCGTGCCTCGTCCTCTCACCGGAGGGGCAAGGAGACTTTTACCGCTTGTCGACCGGCACGTAATCGCGCTGGGTGGCGCCGGTGTAGAGCTGGCGGGGGCGGCCGATCTTCTGCTCGGGGTCGGAGATCATCTCGTTCCACTGGGCGACCCAGCCGACGGTGCGGGCGAGGGCGAACAGGGCGGTGAACATCGAGGTCGGGAAGCCGATCGCGGACAGCACCACGCCGGAATAGAAATCGACGTTCGGATAGAGCTTCTTCTCGATGAAATATTCGTCATTGAGAGCGATATGCTCGAGCTGGCGGGCGACGTCGAAGACCGGGTCGGTCACTCCCAGCTCCTTCAGCACCTGCTCGGCGATGCGCTGCATCACCTTGGCGCGCGGATCGTAATTCTTGTAGACCCGATGGCCGAAGCCCATCAGCCGGAAGGGGTCGTCCTTGTCCTTGGCGCGGGCGATGAACTCGGGGATCCGCGCGGGAGTCCCGATCTCGCGAAGCATGTTGAGCGCGGCCTCGTTGGCGCCGCCATGGGCCGGTCCCCAAAGGCAGGCGATTCCCGCCGCTATGCACGCGAACGGATTGGCGCCCGACGATCCGGCGAGCCGGACGGTGGAGGTCGACGCATTCTGCTCATGGTCGGCGTGGAGGATGAAGATCGTCCGCATCGCCTGCTCGACGATCGGGTTCACCTCATAGGGCTCGGCGGGAACGCCGAAGGTCATCCGAAGGAAGTTGCCCGTGTAGGTCAGGCTGTTCTGCGGGTAAACGAACGGCTGGCCGAGCGTGTATTTGTACGCCATCGCCGCGATCGTCGGCATCTTGGCGATCAGCCGGTGCGACGCGATCATGCGCTGCTTGGGATCGGTGATGTCGGTCGAATCGTGATAGAAAGCGCTAAGCGCTCCCACCACTCCGCACATCACCGCCATCGGGTGCGCGTCGCGGCGGAAGCCCCGATAGAAGGTCGAGAGCTGCTCGTGCAGCATGGTGTGGCGAGAGATGGTGTAGGTAAACTTCTCGAGCTCGTCCTTCGCCGGAAGCTCGCCGTTGAGGAGCAGATACGAGACCTCCATGAAGGTCGAATGCTCGGCAAGCTGGTCGATCGGATAGCCG
>Ga0070660_100003830_pt1 | contig 10391 bp, 11 predicted proteins | sample KBSC33metaG_FD_64670 | JGI IMG/M metagenome (GOLD analysis project Ga0070660, IMG submission 64670) | Corn rhizosphere microbial communities from Kellogg Biological Station, Michigan, USA - KBS C3-3 metaG | ecosystem: Host-associated > Plants > Roots > Rhizosphere > Soil ... | reverse complement strand
GCGAAGAACATCGCTCAGGGCCGCGTCAACAAAGAGACCATCAAGAAGGTCGTGCTGTTGGAGCAAGGCTTCTACAAGGACGCCAACCAGACCGTCGGTCAGTTCCTCAAAGAGAACGGCAACTCGACGGTGACGGAGTTCGCACTCCTGGCCGTCGGCGCAGGCGAGTAAGTCGCCCGTTTGAAAGGGGAATTTGCCTTACAATTACTTCGTGGCACTAGTAGCTCGAGTGATTAGGCGAGTTCCCTCCCCATATGGCCCCCAAGCCGACCTCCAATTCTTGGAAGAAAACGGCGACTCCTACGAGGCACGATGTCTTCTCAGAGGTGATCTGACGGAGATCGGGGGAGAAGCGAGGGCGATCCATTACTTGAACCACCGCTATGGTGAGAGAGTTGTGTGCCTGACCGCCCAGGCAGCCGTCCTCGATATCCCTAACGTCTAGCTGTTTCCGACGCCATCTGAACCACTGCCTCGGAGGGCCTCGGGTAGCGAGCTTTGGACTTGGAGAACATCTCTGCCAAGAACCGTCCCGTGTGCGAACCCTCGGCGGAGGCGACCAACTCCGGCGGGCCCGACGCGACCACCCGTCCGCCGCAGTGACCACCCTCCGGGCCCATGTCGATGAGCCAGTCCGCGGTCTTGATCACGTCGAGGTTGTGCTCGATCACCAGCACTGAGTTCCCCTGCTCCACCAGCCGGTGCAAGACCGCAAGCAGCCGCTTCACGTCCTCGAAGTGCAGCCCCGTAGTCGGCTCGTCGAGGATGTAGATCGTGTTCCCCGTCTGTCGCTTCGACAATTCCGCCGCTAGCTTGATCCGCTGCGCCTCCCCACCGGACAAAGTCGTAGCAGGCTGACCCATCCGGATGTAGCCCAGCCCGACTTCTTGCAATGTCTCCAGCTTCCGATAGATCTTCGGAATCGACTTGAAGAACTCGCACGCGTCGTCGATCGTCATCCCGAGCACGTCCGAGATGTTCTTCCCCTTGAAGCGCACCTCCAACGTCTCGCGGTTGTAGCGCTTGCCCTTGCAGACCTCGCACGGCACGTAGACGTCGGGCAGGAAGACCATCTCGATCTTCAGCACGCCGTCGCCCTTGCAAGCCTCGCACCGCCCGCCCTTCACGTTGAAGCTGAACCGGCCGTTCTTGTAGCCGCGCACCTTCGCGTCCTGGGTGAGGGCGAAGAGCTCGCGGATCATGTCGAAGGTGCCCGTGTACGTCGCGGGGTTCGAGCGAGGCGTGCGGCCGATGGGGGACTGGTCGATGTCGATGACCTTGTCGATATCTTCCAGCCCGGTGACCTCGTCATGCGGCTCCCAGACGCCGCGCGTGCCATAGACCTCGTACATCAGGCGCGGGAAGAGAGTGTCCTGGATGAGGGTCGACTTGCCGCTGCCGGAGACCCCGGTCACGCACACGAACAGCCCCAGCGGGATGCTGACATCCACCCCCTTAAGGTTATTCCCGCGAGCGTTCCGGATCACAATCCAGCCGTCAGACATGTGGACATAAGGATACCTCTGCACAAGTGCAGAGCAACCAGGGTTCATCGGCCTAGACGACGAAATGCCGTCCGCCAGATTGAGTCCGCGAGCGCGCTGGTCGCGACTAAAAGGCAAAAGGGAATTGCCGTATAGTGGATCCCATGCTTAACCTCGTTCTGGCTATTGTCCTTTCGGCTCAGGTGCCACACGGAAGCGACTCGATTGTGAATCAGTCGTTGATGCACAACTTGAAGCCCACCAATGCGCTCTGGCGCGAGCTTGCGCACGTACGGGAGTTACGACATACAGAGCTTGTCGTATTGCCAGTCAAACCATTCCCCCCTCGCATTGATTTCTCCTTCTTCGATGATCCCAAGAAAGTGCTATCTAATCTGCCTCTACCAAAAGAGTCATCGCAGGAGTTCAAGAAAGGTCACTTCTTTAGATTTCGATGTGGCACGCGATTCGCTCTGTGGGTCAACCCCCCAAACGAACGAGACGAAGACGGAGTCACTTGCAGGCTGTATGTCTACGTCGACATCCGACATTAGATAAAGACGGACGAGCGTGGGTGTGGCGGCACTTGTTCCGGAAGCTTCGATGCCTCAGGACGCTTCAACTCCACCGAGTCGTAAACTCCGCGGCCAGCGTCCTGAGGCTTTCTCTCCAATGCCGCGGTCTTAGCCTCAGGACGCGGGCTGGGGCGATGGAGGCGACGATTTTCCCCTCCCGCTCCGGGAGGGGGCAGGGGGAGGGCTGGCGGGCTTACAATAGAACGCAACCATGCTGGACAAGCCGAAGAACCTCACGAACTTCGCAAGGGCCAACCGCAAAGAGCCGTCCAAGGCCGAGAAGATGCTTTGGCAAGCGCTCCGGGGGCCGCGTGGAGACGGGTTGCGGTTCCGGCGGCAGCACATCGTCGGACCCTACATCGCGGACTTCTGCTGCATCCGGGCGAGGATCATCATCGAAGTCGACGGCTGGTCGCACGATGACACCGTGGCCGAAGACGAGGAGCGGCAGCGGTACCTGGAGGAGCAGGGCTTCGAGGTCCTGCGCTTCGGGAACATGGAAGTCATCAAGAACTGCGGGGCCTTGGCACAAGCCATCTCGCAGGTGTGCGTCGAGCGGGCGCGGATTTTGTTTGGCGACGACTACGGCAAGCGGCGCGATACGAGTCCGCCCGCCCTCCCCCTACCCCCTCCCGGAGCGGGAGGGGAATGAGACCCGCGAGCGTTCCGGATCACAATCCAGCCGTCAGACATGTGGACAGAAGGATACCATCACCGATATAATCCCACCATGACAGAGGAAGTGATAAAGCACCGCCTGAACCGAATTTACGTAGCCTTCGAAGCTCGTGCACCCAAGCTCGAAGACATCGCGCCTCGTGTTGATCACCACTCGGATGGTAGCTGGACAATGACACATGATCTCGGCACAAACAGGTCCCAAGCTGCCTTAGAAGTAGCAGCAAACGCGATTCTCACTGAAATCATTGGCATCGAAGATCGAACTAGAAACTTGCTCGATGCTCGTGGAGATGACCGAAACAAAGTTACGCAGTTCATAAAATCTCAGTTCTCGGTAGCCCTTGTTCACGACCTCTCCAATACGGATAAGCACGATGTGCTAACCCGCCAACCATTATCAGGATGTCGGCCGATCCTTGGCGAAGTGTCGCAAGGGCTGACCTTGCAATATGACCCTGCGACTGGCTCTTACGCATCCAGCGGCGAATTCATTGGCGGTGCCGTCGACACCTGGACCGGACAGGTAGTGAGCAAGCCAACGAGCACAGGCTTGGAAATGACTCTCTGCGCGGACGTGTTCGATGAAAACGGAAGCAAGGTAGGAGAGTTTCAGCGCATTGTTCCTGACACGATCCACGCCTGGGAGACCTTTTTAACCTCACTTGGCGTTGCCAAGTGATGCCTCATGATGCATCTGCTCCACCGAGTCGTAACCTCCACGGCCAGGGTTAGGGCGATGACGTGTCCTGAGGCATCCAATATGCTAGCGATACAATGATCTCGTGAACAAGCGGGAGGGCACAATGGCAGGGCTCGGAGTGCTGGCCTTAGCTGCTGCCATCCTCGTCTCGATTGTCCGTATTGCGGGCTTCCTCCACAACGACTTTGTTCGCTGGGCCAATATGCTTCTCTTCTATGGGGGCATGGGATTATTCCTGTTCGCCATCTGGCTGAAGGAACGCCGAGAAAAAGCCTAGCCTCAGCCCTAGCGTCTGCTTGCCCGGGTCCGTCCTCGGGTGCGTCCTGAGGCATCCGGGTCCGCTCTTTCTGCCCTCTAACTCGCCTTTGCAGGCTCTGACTGGCTGACAACGCTTGTTGGCACGGGACATTGGTCTATACCACCATGCCATCGTGCGTTGGCACGTTGGCTTTAATTGCTGGCACCGTGACTTTGCTCTTTACCACGTCGTCAGCGGACTCTGCCATACTGTCATTGAACTCTATCAACGTGCCAACGGCAGCCGTCAACGGGACAGAGTACAGGACCAGCCAGTTTGCGGCAATAATGGAGATGTTGGGAGGCCGTCGCATGAGAAGGCTGCAGAGAACACAGTTCTACGTTTGGGAACAGATCAATCAGGCGGCGCGGGGGATTGCGATGGAGGCCGGTTGGCCGAGCACCCCGACGCACGCCGAGGTTCAGGCGCTCGCCGACAAGCTCGACGCCGACATCAAGGCAGTCGGCACCGCCGAATCGAGCCTGAAGGTCCTGCGCGCGCAGCTTGGGACCGACTACAAGGCAGCCCTCGCGATGCTACGCCGCATCGACAACATCACTGACTCGCTCTACGGCCGAAGTGGGGCGAAGAAGCTGCAATACGGCCTTCGCCCCATCGACGAGGTCAAGAACTCCGCCGGCCCGGTGCCGCAGGTCACGGGTTTGACGTTGGCCGACGGCCTTGGGCCTGGCTCCTTGGTGGCGAAGTGGAAGTCGGTGAAGCGCGCGGCATACGACATCCAGTGGTTCGGCTCAGCTGCGATGGATCAGCTCATGGGCAGCGCGGTCTCGACGCGGGCTACGGTGGACATCCTCGGCCTCGCGCCGGGCACGCAGATCTGGCTCCGAGTCCGCGCACTCCGGGCCGGCAAGCTCGGGGAGTGGAGCGAGGTCGCCACACGCATCGCGAACGTCTAGGAAGCGCACGACAGCCCCTCCGGCAGGCACAGGCAACTGAACCGCGCGCGAGTTTTCCGGCTCATAATCAGCACCATGCAGGAGAGCAGCGCGTCCACACCGGAACGGATCGTCATCGAGGGGCACTTTAGCGGGTTTGAGCCGGCTGAGCTTTTCACCTACTGGACCGAGCCCGAGAAGCTGGTGCAGTGGTGGCCGAAGGTGGCCGTGGTGGAGCCCCGAGTCGGTGGCGAGTACGCGTTCTCCTGGCCCGAGATGGACTGGCACCTCCGCGGGGAGTACACGGTGTTCGATCCGACCGGAAGGCTTGGATTCACCTGGCTCTGGGACCACGATCCGATGCGGGAGAATGTATTGCGTGTGCTCCTCTTGATGGACCCGCATCCCGACGGCGGCACCCTCTTGCGGGTCGAGCACGGGCCGTTCTCGGCAGAGAACGCCGACGACCGGCAAGGCATCGTGGAGGGCTGGCTGCACTTCGGGATGCGCCTGGCGGGGCTCAAGGAAAGCAGCGCCTAGGCATGCGCGCGATCGTCCAAAGAGTCTCCGGTGCGAGCGTCTCCGTCGACGGAAAAGAGGTCGGCCGCTGCGGGCGCGGCCTGTTGCTGCTCGTCGGAGTTCATCGGGAAGACACGGCAAGCTCGGCCAAGAAGCTCGCGGAGCGCATTTCCAACCTGCGCATCTTTAACGACGCGGAGGGCAAGATGAACCTCTCGATCCGCGACTTCCCTGCCGATGCCGGTTCCCCCTTCGCCTTCGAACTCGACATCCTCGCGGTCTCGAACTTCACGGTCTACGGGGACGCCCAGAAGAGCCGCCGCCCCAGCTTCACCGCGTCCGCGGGTTTCGAGCAGGGTAGAGAACTTTTCGACGCGTTCGTCGAGGAACTGAAGAGCATCGGCATCGGGGTCCAGACGGGCGTCTTCGGCGCACACATGCTGGTGTCCTTGGTGAACGATGGGCCTGTGACCCTTGTTGTCGAGAGCTAGTGGAAGAACTTCGCCAAGTGGTTGTCCAGCGTACGTGACAGCTCTTGTGCGCCCATCATGCTCTGCGGGATCATGACCGTTCCGTCCGCGTCTCCGATCTTGTAGTAGGCGCCCTGGTTGTATTTCCGCTCAGCAATGCGAATATCGCCCCATTTCCAGTCGAACTCCCTTCCGAAAATCGCACGGACTTTGATGCCAAGCTGAGACACAGTCACGCGGAAGTTGATCCAGTAGATGATGAACACAAGCCCGATACCCCAGAACAGGATGGGGAACAGTGCCGTCAGGAACTCACCCAGGGGCCCGGCTTTGGAGACGGAATTCTGACTGCTGACCATGATTCCCTCACCAGAAAGGATCTGCCGGAGAATGTGAATCTGGAAGAGCAGTCCGGCCACGAAGAAGACCAGTCCAAATAAGATGATCGCCGGCGAGAGCCGATACGTTCGCTCCTCCACCATCTGGATGGGGCCGTCGCCGATGACGCCAGCATTCTCCGTCACCTCGACTCCCAGTTCCTGCCCGGTCTGGTGCCTTCGGATATCGAGAGATCCGGTGATGATGAGCGCAACCAGCCCGACAGCCGCGAAGACAGTGCTCCAAACGTTCGCCGTCTTCGAACTGTTTAGCCACCTTTGCGGGTTGTAATCTGACTTGCTTGGGTCGGAGGGAAGGTAGACCACTTGTAACGGACTCCCCCGTTCGAGTTCGCTCCACTTCTCCAAGCCAGGATCGGCAAGACCGTCGTATCGCGTGCCGGCGACGGTGTATCGATATTCCACGCTCTGATAACCCGCCTGCCCACTCTGGTGCCATTTGCGCGTTACGATCGCTGTCACAGGGACTCCTTGCTGAACCAGCGCCTGCTCAAGCTTCGCCTGTTCGTCGAGCGACCCTCTGCCCAGCATCAGGGGCAGCAGTCCAAAGACGATCAGCATCAGGCACACGGCGTAGCCTGCAAACCAGGGCTTCACAGTTGCAGTCTAGTGGCGCTCAGAGGAAAAGTCAACTTAGACGAAATCACCCGAACCCCATCACTGCGAAAGTCGTAGTTATAAGTATCCGATTTAAGATTTCTTCGAGGGTCGGATGTTGACACACCAGAGGACGTTGGAATCAAATCCGACGCCACTCGGAGGCGGGAAACCGCCAAGGAGAATGCGTATGGTAGGCGAAAATCAGCCTCGGTGGTCCGGAAGCATCTTTGTTGCGGAGAAAAAGAACGGCGATCTCGCCTTCTGACGACCCGTAACGGTTTCCGACCGAAGGGTCAACAGTTGCAAGCGGGTTCCGAGTTCTCTCGGAGCCCGTTTTCTTTTGCAGGTATGGCCCGCGAGTGTCACAAAACGGCCTCGCCGAGACAATTAACTTCTCGGAAGGGCGTCTGCCAGGTGTGCAGCCGCATTTCCACCCACCCTAGCCCGGAGGGTCGTGCCAGTGGCGGCCCTCTCCCTTACTGCTAAACTTCTCCCCGCAATGCGCGCTGTCGTACTGGGCTCGGGAAGCTGGGGAACCGCACTCGCGATCCTCCTCGCTCGAAATGGGCACGAGGTTGTCCTACTTGGCCGCGAAGAAGAGGAGATCGCTTCCCTCCGATCGACTCGCGAGAACCTCCGTTACCTACCTGGATTCGCCATTCCGGAGTCCGCTACCTTCGGCTTGATTGGCGAGGACACGTGCGATGCGGATCTGACGATCGTGGCCGTGCCTTCCGATGCGGTGCGAGGTGTTCTCGGTCAGCTCTCCGGATCGCATCCGCTGATCGTAGTGGCATCGAAGGGACTCGATGCCTTTTCGGGAGATCGCCTCTCGGTGGTCGCGCAACAAGCTTCACCTTCGTCCGTTGTGGGCGTGCTGAGCGGACCTAATTTGGCGGTCGAAATCGCGCGCGGGATTCCTACGGTTGCCGTCGCCGCCTGCATGGATCGAAGCTGCGCAGAGATGATCCGAGAAGCCTTTATATGCGCATCCTTCCGGCCGTCGATCTCGGACGATGTGGTTGGCGTTGAGCTTGGCGGCGCTTTAAAGAACGTCTTGGCTATCGGTGCGGGAATGTCTGACGGTCTGGGGTTTGGGGACAACACAAAGGGCGCTTTCCTTTCGCGCGGATTGATGGAGATGGCGCGACTCGGAGCGGCCCTCGGTGCTCGCCCCGAGACGTTCCTTGGCCCTGCTGGTGTCGGCGACTTGTTCGCCACGGCTTCCAGCCGCTTGTCCAGAAACTACCGAGTGGGACTGTCGCTTGGTAAAGGCGAAAATCTGGGCTCGGCGTTGGCGGAAGTCGGGCAAGTTGCCGAAGGCGTTCCGACGAGTGAGGCGGTCACCGGCGTGGCGAAGGCCACGGGTGTGGAGATGCCCGTCTTCGCCGCCGTGGAAGCGGTGCTGAAGGCTAAGATCTCGCCGCATCAGGCGGTGGCCATGCTGATGGAACGAGTCGTCAAGATGGACGACTTTCTTTGAGTTGTAGTGGTGGTCGTAGTGCTAGTAGCTGAGGGCATCGCTCCCTCCTCGGCTTTCATTCGCCACCACCACACCCCTAAGCGCTCTCTGCAACCGGAGACTTGTACAACTTTCTAGTAGCCGGATTTGCACAGAACCAGTCCTGAGCATTGAAAGGCTTCTCGCCCTTCTGCGGCTTGACCTTCGAGTATTCGCCGTCAGAATTGAGTTCCCAAGCCTTTGCCGTATCGTTTAAGCATGTCTCCAGGACCTGTTCTCGAAGGTGCTTGATGAGTCTCTCGTCTTCGACTGGGCAGAGCACTTCGATTCTGCGATCGAGGTTTCGGCGCATCAAATCCGCACTGCCAATCAGCGCTTCCGGTTTGCCGCCGTTGCCGAAGTAGTAGATGCGCGAGTGTTCCAAGAAGCGCCCGACGATAGAGATCACCCGGATATTGCTGCTCATCTTCGGAATCCCGGGCCTTAGGCAGCAGATTCCGCGTGCGATCAGGTCGACCTTCACACCCGCACAACTCGCTTCATAGAGGGCCTCGATGGCTTCGGGATCAACCAGCGCATTGAGCTTGAAGATGATCCTTCCCTTACCTGTCTTCTTGTGCGCCTCAATCTCGCGTTGGATACGAGCCAAGATTCCCTCGCGCAGGTTCAGCGGAGCGACCAGCAACTTGCGATACTTGAGTTGTCGACTAAAGCCAGTCAAGTAGTTAAACAACTCTGTGCAATCGAGCGTGATCTCTGGATCATCCGTAAACAGCCCTAGATCTGTATAGAGCCGAGCCGTCACCGGGTTGTAGTTTCCTGTCCCGATGTGCGCGTACGAGCGCATGCCCCCCGCCTCGCGCCTAACTGCGAGCGAAAGCTTGCAATGGGTCTTCATTTCCGCAAAGCCGTAGGTAACGTGCACGCCAGCCCGCTCGAGAGCCCGTGCCCACACCAAGTTGTTACTCTCATCGAACCTAGCCTTCAATTCAACCAGGGCAGCGACTTGCTTGCCTTCCCCCGCCGCCTCGAGCAACGACTCAACGATCGGCGACTCCTTGCCCACTCGGTACAGGGTCTGCTTGATTCCGATCACGTCGGGATCCCTAACAGCGGATGCAACAAATTCCTCCACCGGCCGGAAGCCGTCGTAGGGATGGTGCAGCAATAAGTCCTGCATCTGCACCATTTCGAAGAGCGTTCTTGAAGAGGCAAGCTGCTCTGCGAGATAGGGGTGGTGCGGTGGATAGCGTAGGTTTGGACGGTCGATCTTCGACAGATCCATCAGCACTTCCATGCCAAGGATGCCGCTGATGATCATCACGTCTTGCGGATCGAGTTCATGCATGGTCATCAGGGTCTGGCGAACATGCTCGGGCATCTCTGCGCTGCACTGCAGCAGAACCGGCGCACCGAACCGTCGAAGCCGCAGCGTTTCCTCGATGGAAGCTATCAAATCAGCAGCTTCGAGCTCGCGGATTTCGACATCCGCATCGCGCATGACCCGGAACAGATAGCAGCCCACGACGGAGACTCCATGGAAGATCAGGCCCAAGTTGTTGGCTATCAAGTCTTCAAGCAAGACGAACTCGCACTTGCGCCTTGGGATCGGCACCAGCCGGGACAGCACATCCGGCACCTTGACTCGCGCAAGGCGGGGTTCCGTCTTTCCATCTGAAAGTTCAACCGCCAAGTTCAAAGACCTGTTCGAAATGAACGGCACTGATGGCGCCGGGTGGAGCATGATCGGCGTGCAGAGCGGAAAGACTTCGCGGGCGAAGTACTCGTTCATCTCCGCCTGCTGCTTGGCCGTGAGCTCGCCAAATGGGCGCACATGGATGCCGTTGCTAGCCAGCGCCGGCTCTAAAGTCTGTTCGTAAAGCTGCGCGGCCCTTTGTCGCAGCGGAAAGGCGCTCTTGCCGATGACGCCAAGCTGTTCATTGGGCGTCATGCCATCCGGCGACTCTTCGATGACGCCACTCTCGAACTGCTCGATCAGTCCAGAAACGCGGACCATGTAGAACTCGTCGAGATTCGATTCGAAAATCGCCAAGAACTTCAGCCGCTCCAATAGGGGATTGGAGTCGCTCGCGGCTTCCTCGAGAACGCGACGGTTGAACTGGAGCCAGCTCAACTCGCGATTGAGGTACCGCGGATGGCTAAGCCCGCCCTCCACCGCTTCAAGTTTCGCCTTCACACCGGACATGACTTCATCTTCCCGCGCGCAAGCTCAAGGACTGCGCCTTCGCGGACCCCGAACTCGCTCACCACTAATTCTCGGAGCCTGAAGCGCCGCATAAGAGCAGAA
>Ga0070660_100003823_pt1 | contig 10396 bp, 13 predicted proteins | sample KBSC33metaG_FD_64670 | JGI IMG/M metagenome (GOLD analysis project Ga0070660, IMG submission 64670) | Corn rhizosphere microbial communities from Kellogg Biological Station, Michigan, USA - KBS C3-3 metaG | ecosystem: Host-associated > Plants > Roots > Rhizosphere > Soil ... | reverse complement strand
CAGCCAGCGTGGCGCCGGATGAGGGGCTTTCCGGTTCGATCCCGCGACCAAACAAGGACCTCGGGCAGCCCGCCCGATTCCATCGGAACCACTGGCTATCGGCGTCTCATCGTCATAGAAGACCCTGAACCCCTGAAGACAGCGCTCCAATATGCTCCCCTATCTCCTCGTCGCGACTGGCGGCGCCATCGGCTCGGTATTGCGCTACGGCGCCGGCATCGCAGTGGGCGGCCTCTGGCGCAACGCCTTTCCCCTCGGCACGCTGCTGATCAACATCTTCGGCTCGCTGCTGATGGGGGCGTTCGTCGGCACCATGGCGCGGCTGCTGCCCGGCTGGCAGAACGAGGCCCGGCTGTTCTTTGCCGTCGGCGTGCTCGGCGGCTTCACCACGTTTTCGTCGTTTTCGCTCGATGCCATCGTGCTGGCCGAGCGGGGCAATCTGGCGGCGGCCGGGCTCTACGTCATCGTCTCGGTAGGCGGCGGCCTTTTTGCCCTGTGGCTGGCGCTGCTGCTGATGCGGACGGGGGTTTCGCCATGAGCGGTGTTCGCCTGCAGGCCGTCGCCGGCGACGAGGAGGGAATGCGGCTCGACCGTTGGTTCGGCGTGCACTTCCCGCAGGTGGCCTTCGGCACGCTGCAAAAGCTGATCCGCACCGGCCAGGTCCGGGTCGACAGCGGCCGGGTGAAGACCAGCACCCGCCTTGCCGCCGGGCAATGGGTGCGCGTGCCGCCGGTCGAAATAGCGGTCGCCAAGGCGACGGTGCGGACCAACAATGCCGACGCGGAATATCTGCGCACGCTGATCCTTTACGAAGATGACGACATCTTCGTCTTCAACAAGCCGCACGGGCTCGCCTCCCAGGGCGGCAGCGGCACCAAGCGGCATCTCGATGGCCTGCTGAAGAGCCTCACCAACAAGAAGGGCGAGGCGCCAAGACTGGTGCATCGGCTCGACCGCGACACCTCGGGGTGCCTCGTGGTGGCCAAGTCGCGCGCCGCCGCCGCCTGGTTCGGCGAAGCCTTCAAGACCCGCGCGGCGCGAAAAATCTACTGGGCGGTGGTCGCCGGCAATCCGAACCCCAAGCAGGGCCGCATTTCCTGCTTCCTGCTGAAGCAGCCGAGCATCGATGATGGCGAGCAGATGGTGGTGGTGCCCGACGGCACGCCCGGCGCGCAGCACTCGGTGACCTACTACTCGACCACCGACACCGCCGCGCGGCGCTTCGCCTGGGTGACGCTGAAGCCGATGACCGGCCGCACCCACCAGTTGCGCGTCCACATGGCCAAGCTCGGCACGCCGATCATCGGCGATCCGCGCTATTTCCGCCTCGACAACTGGGATCAACCGGAGGGTCTGGGCGAGGGGCTGCACCTGCATGCGCGGCGCATCGCCCTGCCGCTGCGCTCGGGCAAGCTGCTCGACGTATCGGCGCCGCTGCCCCCGCATATGGTGCAGAGCTTTGCCGCGCTCGGCTTCGATCCCGATCGCTTCGACGTGCAGGATTTCGATCCGGAGGACTGATGCGGCTGATCATCTTCGACATGGACGGCACGCTGATCGACTCGGTCGCCCTGATCGTCGAGACCGTCACGGCGGCGTTCGTCGCCGTCGGCGAACCGGCCCCGGACGAGACGGCGATCCGCTCGATCTCGGGCATTACCGCGCGCGACGCCATGGCGATCCTGGCGCCCGACGCCGCCCCCGCCCGCATCGAGGAACTGACCCGGAGCTACCGCCACCAGTATACGAGCCGCGCCGGCGGCGCCCGCGAACCGCTGTTCCACGGCGCCATGGAGGCCCTGGAGCGCCTCCGCCAGCGCGATGACACCATCCTCGCCGTCGCCACCGGCAAGGGCCTGCAGGGCGCGGTGACGCTGCTCACGGCACACGGCATCCTCGACTGGTTCCATTCGGTCGAAACGCCGACCGACAATCGTGGCAAGCCCGATCCGCAGATGCTGGAGACGGCGATGCGCAAGGCCGGCACCGGCACGGCGGAGACCGTGATGATCGGCGATACCGTGCACGACATGCGGATGGCGCGGGCAGGGGGCGTCGGCGCCATCGGCGTGGCGTGGGGTTACCACGAGACGGTTGATCTCGAGGCGGCGGGTGCCGATATCGTGATCACCCGTTTCGAAGACCTCGACGCGGCGATCGACAAGCTGCTGGGGTAGCACATGCGCGATTTTCTTGAGGATGCCCACCAGCATCGCGACGCCGGCTTCGGTCGCGCCCAGCCCGGCAAACGCGCCGACGAACTGCCGAAGCGCTTTTACAAGGATGTGGGCGTCACCGCTCTCGCCGACGGCTTTGCCGTAACCCTCGACGGCCGCAAGACGCGCACCCCCGGCCGCGTGCCGGTCGTGGTTCCGGTCGAGGCGCTGGCGCGCGACATGGCCGCCGAATGGGCCGCGCAGGGCGATCAGATCGTCGCCGAGACCATGCCGCTGGTACGGCTGGTCAATTCGGCCATCGAAAGTGGCGTCTCGCAACTGCCGGTCTTCCGCGCCGAAGTGGCCAATTTCGCCGCCAATGACCTGCTGCTTTATCGGGCCGAGAGCCCGCAGGCCCTGGTGGCGGAAGAAGAGCTGCTGTGGGACGCCGCGCTGGTCAGGCTGGCGCGCCACTTCGGCATCGCCTTCCAGCCCACCATCGGCATCATGCATCAGGCGCAGCCGGCGCCGACCCTGGCCCGCCTCGCCGAGGTGATCGAGGAGGAGCCGCTGCTGCCGCTTACCGCGCTGGTCTCGATCACCGCGCTGACCGGCTCCGGCCTGCTGGCGATCGGGCTTCGCCATGGGCTCTTTACGCCCGACGAAGTCTGGACTGCGGCGCACGTCGATGAAGCCTACAACATGCGGCTGTGGGGTGCCGTGGATGACGCCGTGCTGCGCCACGACAAGCGTCGCAAGGAATTCGACGCCGCCGTCCGGGTGCTGGAATTGATCGGCCGGCAATAAAGCGTTTCGACGTCGCGGGGGAGGACCAAGATGCAGATCGATCTGGCCGGCAAGAGCGCGATCGTGACCGGTGGTGGTCGCGGTATCGGCCGCGAGATTGCGCGAACCCTGGCCGCCGAGGGTGTCAGCGTGCTGATCGCCGACCTCCGGCAGGACCTGCTCGATGACGCATCGGCGGAATGGCAGCAGCGGGGCTGGCCAGGCGCTCGCCTGCTTGCCGATATTCGCCGCGGTGATGACTGCCGCGCCGTGGCTGCCAGCGCGCTCAGCCAATTCGGCCGCATCGACATCCTCGTCAACAATGCCGGCGTGGCCGGCGGCGCGCCGGTGGAGCGACTGAGCGAGGCGGTGTGGGACGACAATCTCGACACCAACCTCAAGGGCGTCTTCCTGATGAGCCAGGCGGTGGTGCCGGCCATGAAAGCACAAGGCGCCGGCCGCATCATCTCGGCGTCCTCGTTCGCCGCCATCGTGCCCAGCGTCGGCAGCGCCGCCTATTCGGCGTCAAAATCCGGCGTGGAAAGTCTTACCCGCGTGCTCGCGGGCGAGCTGGGGCCGTTCGGGATCACCGTCAACTGCTACGCGCCGGGCATGATCCCGACCGAGATGAACCACTATGCCGAACGCACGGACGCGCAAAAAGAGGTGCTGCTCGATACCCTGACCGTCCGCCGCTGGGGCAGCCCCACCGACATCGCCAACCTCGTATGCTTCCTGAGCTCTGATCTTGCCGGCTATATCACCGGCACGATGATCGACATCTCCGGCGGCAAATTCGCCACCCAGCAACCCTGGGCTGCGTACCGGGCGGAGCGATAGGGCGGGGCGGATATCGCAACCCCAGTGCCAATGGCAGGACCCCCACCCCATCCCTCCCCGCAAGGGGGAGGGAGACGATGGAGCCGTGAGGCTATCGCCCCTCCCCCTTGAGGGCTTTGGAGCGACCCGACAGGGCAATTCGCTCCGGTGGAGCGAATTGAGCGGAAAAGGCCACGGCAGTGGCCGGGGTCCGGCAGGGGGTGGGGGTCGGGCCGCGAGCACTGAGTGGGTGGCGGGTACCCCTACCCTTGATCCCTCCCCTCAAGGGGGAGGGAGACGCAGGAGCCCTATTGCTGGGTGCCCAGATAGGCGGTGTACTTGGTGAGCAGGTGGTCGATATAGGCCTTTACCGCCGGATCGTCGGCGTGCTTCGTAACGCTCGCCAGGGCCTTGGTCGCGGCATCGTCGGCTGTCGCCGAGGCGGTCTGGTCGTCCACATACTTCTGCAGCGCTGCAATCGTGTCGGCGGAGGCGCCGTCGGTGGTGAGGTCGCTGACGCTGGTCGATGAGCACGTCAGCCCCAGCCCCGACGTGGCCGTATCGCCGGCGAGGGCCGCGTTGCAGGCGCTGAGCGAGGCGGCTGTCGCCTCATCGAGTTGTTTGGCCGCAAAACTGGCGTCGGCATAGGCCCGGACCCGCCCGACCGCCGATTTGGGGTTGGCGTGGAGCAGGCCCTGGATCGAGGCGTGCGCGGCGTTTCCCGCGCCCGCCAGCGCGGCGATGTTCTGGTTATGCGGCTTGGTCGCGGAATGGCCGCTATTGATTTCCGCCGTGGTCGTCGGGCCGCCATTGCCCTGGTTGCCGGCATGGCTGGAATTGCCATTGCCGGAATTTCCGGAATTCCCGTGATTGCCGGAATTCCCGTGATTGCCATTGTCGGCCATGGCGGCCGAGACCCCCAGCACGACTGGCGAGGCGACTGACCCGGCCATGAGCAACACCGCTGCTGCGCCTAGCGAGGCGAATCTTGCAAATCGAAGCATCGCGGACTCCTTCATGTTATCAAACACCACAGGACGGATCGCGTGAAGGAAACGCGAGCAGGGCAGTCCAAATTTACGTCAAAAAGACGGGCGCTGCCGATTTAGGGGCGCCGCGGCATCGGCCTGCCGGCCGAAATGGACCCGTCTCCGGGGTTCAGGCGCTTGCGGTGGCGCGGTCCAGGTCTGCCGTTGCGCCGATCGGCACGGCGAATAAATCGTACTCGTCGGAGCCGATTACTACCACCGTCACCTTGTCGCCCGGCTTAATGCCTTCGGCATGATCGACGATCACCTGCCCGTCGATGTCGGGCGCGTCCCACTTGCTGCGGGCAATGGCGCGGCCCTCGGCCGGGCGCACGTCGTCGACCAGCACCTCGATGGTGCGCCCAACCTTTTTCGCCAACTGCCCGGTCGAGACGTTCTGCGCCACTTCCATCAGGGTCGCGAAGCGCTCGTTCTTCACCTCGTCGGGGACGACGCCTTCCAGCGCATTGGCCGGCGCGCCGGTCACCGGCTCGAACTTGAACACCCCGGCACGGTCGATTTCCGCTTCCTCGATCCAGTCGAGCAGCAGGTCGAAATCCTCCTCCGTCTCGCCGGGGAAGCCGACGATGAAGTTGGAGCGGATGGTGAGGTCCGGGCAGATGTCGCGCCATTTGCGGATGCGATCCAGGGTCTTTTCCTGGTTCGCCGGGCGGCGCATTGCCTTGAGCACGCTCGGCGAGGCGTGCTGGAACGGAATATCGAGATAGGGCAGGATCTTGCCCTCGGCCATCAGGGGAATGACGCTGTCGACATGCGGGTAGGGGTAGACGTAGTGGAGGCGCGTCCACACGTCGAGCCTGGCCATTTCCTCGACCAGGTCGTGGAACTTGGCGCGCACGTCGCGGCCGCGATATTTGCTGGTGGCGTATTTCACGTCGACGCCATAGGCGCTGGTGTCCTGCGAGATCACCATGATCTCCTTGACCCCGCCGGCGATCAGCCGCTCCGCCTCGTAGAGCACGCTCGCCACCGGCCGCGACACCAGGTCGCCGCGGATCTGCGGGATGATGCAGAACGAGCAGCGATTGTTGCAACCCTCGGAAATCTTGAGATAAGCGTAGTGATGCGGCGTCAGGTGCAGGCCTTCCGGCGGCACTAAATCGATGAAGGCATTGGGCACCGGCGGCAGGTGTGCGTTCACCGCGTTCACCACCGCTTCGTACTGGTGCGGGCCGGTCACCGCGAGCACGCTCGGATGCGTCTTGCGGATCAGGCCTTCCTCGACCCCCAGGCACCCGGTGACGATCACCTTGCCGTTCTCGGCGACCGCTTCGCCGATCGCATCGAGGCTTTCCTGCTTGGCGCTGTCGAGAAAGCCGCAGGTGTTGACGAGCACGATGTCGGCGCCCTCGTAGTCGCGCGAAAACGCATAGCCCTGCGCGCGGAGCGTGGTCAGGATGCGTTCGGAATCGACAAGGGCCTTGGGGCAGCCGAGGCTGACCAGGCCGATTTTGGGCTGGGCGCCCGCGTTCGCTTGGGTCATGGAGCGGGTCTAATACGCCAAACCGGCCAAAAAGCAATGCGCGCCGGCGGCATGGGAGGGCTGCCGCTGCCGCGCGCCCGGCCTCAGGTTTTTGGCGGCGTGCGCTTCGCGGTGCGCCGCGGGACGGTGCCGCGGATCGGTGGGTCGATATCGAGGTTGCCGTCCGGGCTGCCGGTGAACGCATCCTCGTCGCCGGTCGAGGTACCGCTGTTGTCGGTATCGGCCAGATCACGGATGGCATCGCCGATGTCTTCGGCGAGGGTGTTGCGGCCGCGGCTGCGATTGACCGCGGCGACGGAGTCGTCATGGCTGCGGAAGAACACCAGGATCGCCTCGCAGACGATACGCAGCGCAACGAACCACAGCGCCCCATAGATCAGTACTTCGAGGACGCCCCACAGGCCCTGGCCGAAATTGAAGGCAAACGAGGCAAACAGATGGTCGACGGCCCAAAGCCCGATGGCCGCCATGCCGAGCCCGTAGAGCAGCGGTACCAGCTTGCCACCGATCAATGCATCGAGCCGGTAGAGGGTCGAGCCGCTCACCAGCTTCCAGAGTTCATCCCAGAACATTGCTCTTCCCCGCGCTTCGGCGCCAAGCATGCGGCGGCGCCGGCGTCGTGGCAAGGCCCGGGAGGCGGCGGTGGAAAATCTGCCTCAGGCCTTCTGCAACAGGTGGATCGCGTCGGTCAGCGTCGGCGAGGGCCCGCTGCCGGCATAGGCCGTCCGCAGCGTCACGACCAGCGAGCCGGACACGAACAGGGCAATGGCGAGAAATATCGCCGTCAGCCCGACTGACTTGCTCTTCGACATCTTTAGTTCCTCTGGCCGGCCGGTCGAATCAGTTGGCATTTGCACTAAATTTGCGGGCCGTCTGCTGAACGTTATCTGAATGAACAAGTTCCTATTGTGACGTAACCAATGCGGGCGCGCCGATCGTCGGGCCGAACCGCCGCTCAAAAGCGGCGCGCAGCGCCATGTCGACTTCCGCCATGGAGACCACATGGCCAAGGTCTTCGAGGCTGGTCACGCCCTGGTCCGCGATGCCGCACGGCACTATCCCGTCGAAATGGCTGAGATCGGGCGCCACGTTGAGCGAAATGCCGTGAAAGCTCACCCAGCGGCTGACCCGTACGCCGAGCGCGGCGATCTTGTCCTCGCGGCCGCGTCCCTTGTCCGGCCGCGCGACCCACACCCCGATGCGGCCGTCGCGCAACTCGCCGGTGACGTTGAAGGCGGCGAGCGTATCGATCACCCAGCCCTCGAGGCCCTGCACCAGGCACCGGATGTCGCGGCCCCGCTGCCGCAGGTCGAGCATGGTGTAGGCAACCCGCTGGCCCGGCCCGTGATAGGTATATTGCCCGCCGCGGCCCGCCGCGTAGACCGGAAACCGATGCGGATCGAGCAGGTCCGCCGCCACCGCCGAGGTGCCCGCGGTATAGAGCGCGGGATGCTCCAGCAGCCAGATGGCTTCGCTGGCGGTGCCCGCCGCGATCGCCGCGGCGCGGTGCTGCATCGCCTCGAGGGCCACCGGATAGGCGACGGGGGCGTCCGCGATGATCCACTCGACCGGCAGATCGCCGGCGCGCCTGAGCTTTGTTCCGCTATCGCAGGCCGCGGCCGCTGCCGTTAATGCTTCGCTAACCATGTGCCGTCCATCCTCGCCTGCCGGTACTTTCGCCGGCTCGAGGCGAATCCTTCCCCTACTATGAATACGCTGGACAATATTGAAGTCGACATCTCGGTCGAGCTTGGCTCGGCCACGCTGCCGATCCATCATCTGCTGCGCCTCGGGCGCGGCGCCGTCATCGAGCTCGATGCGCTGGAGAAGGACCCGCTGAAGATCTACGCCAACAATACCCTGATCGCCCACGGGCAGGTCCGGGTCGACGATGGGCGGCTGACGGTCGAGGTCACCGAAAAGCTGTTCCGGCGCAGTTGAGCGGCACCATGCGCAACCCCGCTTATATCGCTTGAGCGGCGCGCGGGCATTTGCTACAGGCTCACTCGCTTCGCCCGACTGGCGTGGCCCTACCATGGCGTGCGGTCGTGGCGGAATTGGTAGACGCGCAGCGTTGAGGTCGCTGTGCCGCAAGGCGTGGAAGTTCGAGTCTTCTCGACCGCACCATCTCTCTCCTGATCAGCGACTTCGTGTCGCGGCGACGCCGCGGCGGCGGCATTGTGCCGCGGTTCTTTTGCCTCGCTCGGGGCACATTCGCGCGCCATTGCATACGTTGCCGGCCTACGCCGGAAAACCTGCCGCAGGGACCGTGACTGGACGATGAAGCCGACTCTACTGCGCGTCCTGCTGGGGCTCGCCACCTTGCTGGTCGCTGCCCTCGCCACCGCTGCTCCGGGACTGCCCTTCGCCCGCGATGCGCTGCGCAGCGTGGTCGCTGCCTGCCAGGTGTCGAAGGCCACCGTCGGGCTCAGCTTTCCGTGCACCGACGTAAAGCTCGACTCGCCGTCCGCCGAAGGCTTTGCGGTGATCCGTTCCCCCGGCTTCGCCAGTGAATTCCTGCTCAGCCCGCTCGCCTCCTATGACGGCATCGAGAGCCCGGACCTGCAGTCCGACAAGGCCACCGATTTGTGGCAGGCGGCCTGGGCGATGCGCGATGACGTCGCTGCCGCGCTGGGCCGCAAGCTCGGGCGCTCGGACCTCGCCCTTGTCGTCAACGCCAGCGGCACCCGGACGCAGGACCATTTCCACATCCATCTCGATTGCCTGCGCGAAAGCGTCGGACAAAGCCTCATGACCAGTCGTGGCGGCATCACCGACACCTGGGCCCGGCTCCGCTCGCCGCTGCGTGGCCGCACCTACTGGGCGCGCAGCATCGCCAGCGCGGATCTTTCGGGCGTCAACATCCCGCGCCTCATCGCCGCGGCGCCCCCGGCGGCCGATCATCCGATGGATCACGTGACGCTGGCCGTCGTCGGCGCCACCCTCAGCAACGGCGCCGACGGATTTTACCTGCTCGCCAATTGGCAGAACGCTTCGGCTGAACGGTTACTCGACCATCACTGCCGGCAGGGTTAGAGCATTTCTCGTTCCAAATCGGAACGAGAGCTCTAACTTCTTGTTTTGTCGTGTTTCCGAACCGGAAAACCGCTTCGCACTTTTCCTGGAAACGCTCTAAAAGCGGTACCGAACGGCCAGCGAGGGAGCCCGGTATGCGCATCGCCAACGATCAGCTTCAGGTGGAGATCAGCCCGCTCGGGGCGGAACTGCAATCGATCGCCTCGGCCGGCGGCGACCAGTGGCTGTGGAACGGCGATCCGAAATGGTGGAGCGGGCGCGCCCCGCTGCTGTTCCCGGTGGTCGGCAAGAGTCCCGACAACGCGGTCAGCATCGAGGGCCGGCGTTACCCGATGCAGCCACACGGCTTCGTCCGCCACTCGAGTTTCGCCGTGGCCGAGGCGGGCAGGGACCGCGCCGTCCTGACGCTCGAAGCCAATGCCGAAACCCGCGACAGCTTCCCCTTCGACTTCCGCTTTGCCGTGACCTTCGTGCTGGCCGGCAACAGCCTGCTGACGACGGTCGAGATCACCAATCGCGACAGCCGCGACATGCCGTTCGGCTTCGGCTTTCATCCGGCCTTCTCGTGGCCGCTGCCGGGCGGTGCGGGCCGGCGTCACTACCTCAAGCTCGCGAGCGCCGACGAACCCGGGTTCGAGCAGCTCAATGCCGACGGGTTGATTCGGCCCGAAATGCATCCGTCGCCGTTCCGGCAGGGCGAGATGACCCTCGCGCACGAGCAGTTCGACAACGATGCGCTGCTGTTTGCGCAGGGCGTCGGTCCCGGCATCACCTTCGCCGCCGAGGGCGGCAGCTCGGTGGTGCTGGCCTGGTCGAACCTGCCGAATTTCGCCGTCTGGCAGAAGCCCGGCGCGCCCTATCTCTGCCTCGAGCCGTGGCACGGCATGTCGGCGCGCCTCGGCGCCGGGGATGCGATGACCGCACGCCCCTCGCCGACCATCCTGCCGCCCGGCCAGACGGCGCGCTTCGAGCTTAGAAGCACGTTCAATCGGGTCCGCTAGGACCAGTCGACTTTCAGTAGGGCGACCAAGAAAGGCCCCCTCACCCGGCTTGCTGACGCAATCCGA
>Ga0070660_100003821_pt1 | contig 10397 bp, 7 predicted proteins | sample KBSC33metaG_FD_64670 | JGI IMG/M metagenome (GOLD analysis project Ga0070660, IMG submission 64670) | Corn rhizosphere microbial communities from Kellogg Biological Station, Michigan, USA - KBS C3-3 metaG | ecosystem: Host-associated > Plants > Roots > Rhizosphere > Soil ... | reverse complement strand
AAGCTCGCGCGGAGGCTCTGGCCGCACGCGAAGGTCGTCGTCACGGCGAACCGCGCGGCGGGGGCGTTGCAGCTCTACGAAGCGGGCGCCGATTTCGTGTTCGTCGCACGCCTGCATTCGGCGCCCGAGATGGCGACCATACTCGAGCGCGGGCTCGCCGAGGGTTTCGAGCGGATGCGCGAGGCGCAGATCGAGCACATGCGAAGGCGCAACGAAGTGCTGCAGTAGCGTCGAACGGCGCGACTGCGAACGTCGCGCGCCCTACGCGCCCGCCCCCTCGACCGGATGCACTTCGGTGCGCCAACGCAGCATGCCGCCGGCGAGGTTGGCGACGTCCTTGAAGCCGAGCTTCTGCAACATCACCGATGCCTGCGCCGAACGCGCGCCCGAGCGGCAGACGGTGATGACGGGACGATCCTTCGCGAGCTCGCCGGCGCGCGCGTTGAGTTGACCGAGCGGGATCGACATCGCCCCGGGGATGCGTCCGAGCGGTCCTTCGAATTCGTCGGGCTCGCGCACGTCGACGATCTGCGGATTGCACGCGCATTCCTCGAGCGCGTGCGGCTGGATTTCGTGGATGCCGGCGAACGTGAACGTGAGCGGCGCCCACGTCGGCTGCGGCGCGAGCGCGGCATCGCTTTCGGGACGGCCCACGCGCAGATTCGCCGGCACCGCGACGTCCATCAGCTTCGGATGCGGCAGGCCGAGGTTGTTCATGTAGCCGACGAAGTCGCCTTCGGCGGCCTGGCCGCCGAGGCGCGGGTTGAAGCGCTGCTCCTCCGCGACGCTCGTGACGGTGAGCCCGCGATAGTCGTGCCCCGGGTAGAGCAGGCACGTCGGCGGCAGCGACAGAATCTGGCTCCTGACCGAGCGGTAGAGTGCGCGCGGATCGCCCTGCTGGAAGTCGGTGCGTCCGCTGCCGCGAATCAAGAGCGCGTCGCCGGTGAACGCCCGGCTTTCGTCGTCGAGAACGAGCGTGATGCATCCGGACGTATGCCCAGGTGTCGCGCGCACTTCGAGATAGCGCTTGCCGAATGCGATGCGATCGCCGTGCTTCACGTAGCGGTCGGCGCCCTCGGCGCCGCTGTCGGCGGAAAGCACGATCGCGCTGCCGAAGCGCTGCGCCTGCAACCACGCCCCGGTCACGTGATCGGCATGCACGTGCGTCTCGACGGTCGCGACGAGCTTCAAGCCGAGCTCGTCGATCAGCGCGGCGTCGCGGCGCGCCTGCTCGAACACCGGGTCGATCAGGAGCGCCTCACGCGAGTGCGGGTCGGCCAGCAGGTACGAGTACGTCGACGATTGCGGATCGAAGAGCTGGCGGAAAATCATGAGCGCATTCCCTCAGTGACGCCGGACGAGCGCGATCGCGGCGACGATCATGCTCGCGAAGAACACGAACGTCCAGCCGGCGATCGACAGGCCGAGGAACACCCAGCCTTTCTCGGCACATTCGCCGCTTCCCTCGAGCACCTTCTGCACGACGTCGAAGAACGGCAGCGTCTGCATCATGTACGACAGGCCCATCCCGCACGCCGGCACCTGGTCCTTCGGCAGCGCCTGCAGCCAGATCTGCCGCGATGCGAAGCCCGCGCCGGCGCCGGCGACGATCAGCGTCAGCACCGCGTAGAACGCGGCGCCGCGGCGACCGGGGTTCTGGATCGCCGCGATCAGGAACACGATGCCGACGAGCGTGACGCACACGCGCTGGAACATGCAGAGCGGGCAGGGCTCGAGCCCTTCGCCGTACTGCAGCCAGAATGCCCAGCCCATCAGCGCCGCGCACACGAGAAACCCCAGCGCGTACGCGGCGCGCCGCGGCGGCAGCAGGATGAGCGCGAGCGACGCGACGCCGAGCGTCATCACGAACACCCGATACACCGCTTCGGTCAGCGCCGGCTGCGCGCCGAACCATTGCAGCAGCAATTCCTGTCCGACGAGCGCGACGGCAAGGATCAGGATCGCCCAGGGCCATGCGATCGCGGCATAACGGTGGTTCGCGGCGGCAGCGTAACGGTTCATGTCGATTGTGATTGCGCGAGGGCCTGGTCGAGGTCCCACAGGATGTCGTCGAGCGATTCGAGCCCGACCGAGAGCCGGATCATTTCCGGCGACACGCCCGCGGCGCGCTGCTCGTCCTCGTCGAGCTGGCGATGCGTCGTCGATGCGGGATGGATGACGAGCGTCTTCGCGTCGCCGACGTTCGCGAGGTGCGACAGGAACTGCACGGCCTCGATGCACTTGACGCCTGCCGCGGCACCGCCCTTCACCCCGAACGTCAGGATGCCACCGCCGCCGCGCGGCAGATAGCGCTGCGCGAGCGCGTACGAGGCGCTCGCCGGCAGGAACGGGTAATCGACCCACGCAACGGCGCGATGGTCATCGAGGTGCCGGGCAATGGCGAGCGCCGATTCGCAATGCCGCGGCATGCGCAGATGCAACGTCTCGATGCCCTGCATGATGAGGAACGCCGACAGCGGAGACAGCGTCGGGCCGAGCGTGCGCATCGTCTCCATCCGCGCCTTCATCGTGAAGCCGAAGTCGCCGAACGTCTCGTGGAAGATCACGCCGTGATAGCCGCGCGAGGGCTCGGTCATCTGCGGAAACTTGCCGTTGCCCCAGTCGAACTTTCCGGATTCCACGAGAACGCCGCCCATCGTCGTGCCGTGGCCACCGAGATATTTCGTCAGCGAGTGCACGACGAGGTCGGCGCCGTGCTCGAACGGACGGCAAAGCCACGGCGAGGCGAGCGTGTTGTCGATGATCAGCGGCACGCCTGCGTCGTGCGCGATGTCGGCGATGGCGCGGATGTCGGGGACGTTGAGCTGCGGATTGCCGATCGTCTCGGCGTAGACGCATTTGGTCGCCGGCTTCAGCGCGCGCCGGAAGTTGTCGGGCTCGGCGGCATCGACGAACGTCGTCTCGATGCCGAATTGCGCGAACGTCACCGCGAGCTGCGAATACGAGCCACCGTAAAGCGTGCGCGCCGCGACGACGTGATCGCCGGCTTTGGCGAGCGTGAGAAACGCGAGCATTTGCGCCGCCATGCCGCTCGCCGCCGCGAGCGCCGCGCGCCCGCCTTCGAGCGCCGCGACGCGTTCTTCCAGCGCCGCAACCGTGGGATTGGAGATGCGCGAGTAGACGTTCCCGAACGTCTGCAGGTTGAAGAGCGAGGCCGCCTGGTCGGCGCTGTCGAAGACGAACGACGTCGTCTGGTAAATCGGCAGCGCGCGCGAGCCCGTTTGCGCGTCCGGAATCTGGCCGGCGTGCAGGCACAGCGTGTCGAAGCCGTAGCGGTGGTCGCCCATGCGCGCGCGTTGCGAAAGCGCGCATTATGCCGCGCCGCCGTCAGGCCAATCGGTTCAGCTCGCGATCGCGCGCCGGGCCGAGATCACGCCGGTGTTGACGCCGGCGAAGTTGAGGCCGCCGAGGATCCGCGCGTGCTCGATCTTGACGCAGCGGTTCATCACGACGTCGAGGCCGGCGTCGCTCGCGCGCTTCGCGGCTTCCTGGTTGGCGACGCCGAGCTGCATCCACAGCACCTTCGCACCGATCGCGATCGCGTCTTCGGCGATCGCCGGGATTTCCTCGGAGCGGCGAAAGCAGTCGACGAGATCGACGCGCTCGCGGATGTCGCGAAGGCTCGCGTGGCACTTCTCCCCGAGCACCATGTCGTAGCGCGGATTCACCGGAACGATCCGGTACCCGTGGTCCTGCATGTACTTGGCCGCGAAGAAGCTCGGCCGATACCATTGTGCCGAAAGGCCGACGACCGCCAGCGTGCGGCACTTCGCGAGGATGCGCCGCAAACCGGCGATGTCGTCGACCATCGGCATGGTTGGCGCTCGGACCTACCCGACCCGGCGACCCGACGACAACCGGTTGTCCAACGCGCGCGGCAGCTCCGCATAACTTCCGGGGCCGAACGTCCGGCATTGGCCGTGCAGGTTCGCATCGCTGCAGAACATCCAGGTGCCGCCCTCGACGCGCAGCGACTGCGCGCGATCGTTGAAGCCGCTGTTCGCGAGATTCGGCACGAAGTTGCCTTCGACCACGAAGCGGTCGCCGCGGAATTCCGGACTCGAATAGATCACTGCACGTGCTCCATGTCCTTCACGACCCCAGCGGTTGTCGCGGCTCCAGTCCCGGACCTCGCGCGCCGACGATACGCTGTTGTCGAGCCCCATTGCACGAAGCGTCGGATACTCCCCCGGACCAAGCGTTACGCAGTGACCACGAAAGCGGGCGTTCTCGCAAAGTTGCCAGACACCGTCGCGAATCACCGCCGATGAGGCGCGGTCATTGAAGCTGCTGTGCGCGAGGTTCACGATCGTGTCGTTTGCGCGCAACTCGCGTCCACGGAAGTCCTGTCGACCATACAGCGTCAGGTCGGCGGCGCTCGCCGTGACACTCGCGCCCGCGATCAACAGCGCGCCAGCAAGAAGTGTACGTTTCATACGTCAGCTCCATCGGTACGGCGCGGTCAGGCGCCACAGTCCGATGCTAGCCGCCGCTTCGCACGGACGGAGTCGGCCCAGTCCGGATCACCCTGTGGGCTTGATCCTACGAGCGTCGACACGATCCTTCGTCGATCTGCGCCATCGCGCTGGCCGAGTACACACGATGCGGGCTCACCCGTGGTCGTCGCCGATGCGCGGTGCGGCAGATCCGGCGCCCAGCCATGCACCGCAAGCATGAACGCGAAGCCGAGCACGTACGCGAGGGCGACGTGCCAGCCGCCGCGCAGCCACGCGAATACCGACTTCGCGTCGGGATACTGGTTGGTGAGCGCAACGCCCGCCGACGAGCCGAACCAGATCATCGAGCCGCCGAAGCCGACCGCGAACGCGATGTAACCCCAGTCGTAGCCGCCCTGCTTCAACGCGAGCGCGGTCAACGGTATGTTGTCGAACACCGCCGAGATGAAGCCCAGTCCGAGCGCGACGCGCCACGACGCGTCGGGCAGCTTCTGTACCGGCATCATCGATGCGGCGAGCACGAGCGAAAGGAGGAAGATCGAGCCGCGAAACGCGCCCGGCAATTCGCCCCAGTCCGGCTTTCGCAAGGGCACGCACGCCAACAGCGCCACCCACACGGCGGCGCCGATGAACGGAAACGTGTTCGAGATCTCGTTGAACCTCACGTTGACGACGATGTTGACGACGATCGCGGTGACGAGGATCGCCGCGACGATGAAGACGCGCGCGCCGTCGATGCGCACCGACGCGCCGGGATCGCGGCTGATCGGCGAATAGCGCTGCTGCTGCAGCGACGCGGGCACGCCGAAGATCACCATCGCGATCGACGCCGCGATGTACGCCTCGATCACCGACAGCGGCGACACGCCGTCGATCCACATCATCGTCGTCGTCGTGTCGCCGACGACGCTGCCCGAGCCTCCCGCATTCGAGGCCGCGACGATCGCGGCGAGATAGCCGATGTGCACCTTGCCGCGGAATACGACGCCCGCGATCGTGCCGCCGATCAGCGCCGCCGCGATGTTGTCGAGGAACGACGACAGCACGAAGATCATCACGAGCAGCAGGAACGCGCCCTTCCAATCGTCGGGCAGCAGCTTCGGCAGCCACGCCGGCACCTGGCTCGCTTCGAAGTGCTTCGACAGCAACGCGAAGCCGAGCAGCAATCCGAGCAGGTTCGTAAGCAGCACCCATTCGTGCCCGAGATGCGCGATGAGTCCGCCGATGCCGGCGCCTTCGGCGAACGGCGAAAACAGCACCTTGAAGAGCGTGATCACGATAAGGCCCGCGACCGCCACCTTCATCGTGTGATGGTGGAAGAGCGCGACGCCGAGCAGCGTCAGCGCGAAGAGGATGAAGTCGATCGGAGCCCCGAGGAGCGCCGGAGGTTCGGGGAGCGCCGTCGCGGCGTGCGCCACGACGGGAACGAACAGCGCGAGCGCGGCGACGATGGCACGCGCGTGGCTCGCAGTCGGCATTGACGGCATCGAGACCTCGGTTTGCCTGTCGCGGCCGTCTCCCCCATCTCGGCGCCTCGAGCCCTTCGGCGCCACGGGTCTGCCGCCCGGCGTTTTTTGGTGACGCGGATTGTAACCGTGGACAACGCTCGCGGAGCGCAGGCCCGGCCCGCTGGGCGACCCGGCCCGATCCTTGCTTTTTCGCGTTCAAAGCGAGTCGTCGAGGCGCAAGCGCGAGGGAGTTCGCCGGGTCGGGGACGGTCCGGCCGGGGCGCCGTGCGCCTCGGCGTCGCGTTCCAGGCAATGACATGTCAAGAATGGCCCTGACCCGACCGATCAGTCGACTGGATTTCGCCCCGGTGCCGCAGACCGTGGGCGACGACGCCGACCGGGGGGCGCTCCTCGCGTTGTCGCAGCGCAAGCTGAACGCGCTCGGCACGCCACTCGCCTACATCGACCGCAACCAGCGCTATCGCTTCGTCAACAAGGCGCTGCTCGACTGGTTCGGCAAGCGCCCCGACGAGGTCCTGAACCGCGAGATCATCGAAGTGATGGGGCGCGAGAGCTATCAGCTCTATCGCGCCTACATCGAAGCCGCGCTCGGCGGCGAGCGCACGGGTTACGAATGGCAGCTCGCGCTGCCGGGCCGCGCCCCGATCTGGATGCGCGTCGACTACTACCCCGACCGCAACCAGCAGGGCCACATCCGCGGCTTCCTCGCCACCTACAGCGACGTCGATCAGCTGAAGCGGCTCGAGCTCGAGGCGGGACAGCGCGAGCATCGGCTGCGCCTCGTCACCGACAGCGTGGGCCTGCCGATCCTGCATTTCGATCGCCAGCTGCGTCTGCGCTTCGCGAACAAGCCGTTCGCCGACTGGATCGGCGTGCCGGCCGACGATCTCATCGGCCACGCGCTCTCCGACTTCCTCGCCTCCGATGCATTGACCGAGATGCAGGGCTACATCGAGCGCGCGTTCGCGGGCGCGACGGTGGCCTACGAGCGCCGCGAGCGGCGCGTGTCGGGCGAGCTGCGCTGGGTGCGCGTGACGCTCTTCCCCGATCGCGAGATGGGCGGGCGCGTCGGCGGCGCGTTCGTGGTATGGAACGACATCGAGGACGACGTCCGCGTCCGCGACGCGCTGAAGTCGCAGCAGCAGCAGCTGAGGCTTTTCGCCGACAACATTCCCGGACCGATCGCGTACCTCGACAAAAGCCTGCACTACTCGTTCGTGAACCAGGCGTTCGCGAACTGGGTGTGCAAGCCGCAGGACGAGATCTACGGCAGGACGCCGTTCGAGGTGATGGCCTCCGACGTCGCGGCGTTCCTGCGCCCGATCCTCAAGCGCGCGCAGGCGGGCGAGCACGTCGAATACGAGCGCATCGGTCAAAACGCGAACGGCCAGCGCCGCTGGATGCACGGGCGCATGGCGCCCGACCTCGATTCGACCGGGAAGGTGCGCGGACTCTACTGCACCGAGTACGACATCCACGACCTGAAGCAGACGGAGCAGGAGCTCGCCGCGCGCGAGAAGCAGCTCCGGCTCTTCACCGACAACATTCCCGAGCCCGTCGTGTACCTCGACGCGGATCGTCGCTACGTGTTCGTGAACCAGGCGTTCCTCGACCTGTACGGCTTGTCGCGCGACGAGGTGCTCGGCAAGAAGCCGGAGGAGGTGCTCGGCGTCGAAGGGTCGCAGGCGCTGACCCCGGATCGCGACGACGCGTCGCGTGGCGAGGCGCAGACGTACGAGCGTGCAGTGACCGACGTGGTCGGCCGCACGCGCTGGATCCGCGCGCGCTGCGTGCCCGACCTCAACATCGATGGCACCGTCCGCGGCGAGTACGTCGTCGGCCATGACATCACCGACCTCAAGGTCGCGCAGGACACGCTCGCGGCGCGCGAGTCGCAGCTTCGCGCGATCATGGACGGCGTGCCGGCGCCCGTCGCGTACATCGACCGCGACGAGCGTTGTCACTACGTCAATCGCACGTTCCTGCAGTACTTCGGGCTCACCGTCGACGAGATCGGCTACCTGAGGCTGCGCGACATCGTCGGGCAGGGCATCTATCAGAGCGCGCAGGCGATGCTTTCGCGCGCGCTCGAAGGCGAGTCGACCGCGTTCGACCGCCTCGTGCCGGGCGCCAACGGCGCCCGGCGCTGGATGACGATTCGCGTGGTGCCCGACGCCGGGCCGTCCGGCGAAGTGCACGGCGCGTTCGTGCTGATGAACGACATCCACGGGCTGAAGCAGGCGCAGGAGGCGTTACGCGCCTCCGAAGGCGAACTGCGGCTCATCATGGACAACGTGCCGGCACGCGTGTCGTACATCGACCGCGAATATCGCTACCGCTTCCTGAACGGCCACAACGAGAAGTGGCTGGGGCTGAGCCGCAACGACCTCACCGGACGGCCGATGAGCGAAGTGTGCGGCGCCGCGCGCTTCGAGATGCTGCAGCCGCTGCTCGCGCGCGTGCTCGCCGGCGAGATCGTGTCGACGGAGATGCTGTTGCCGCAGCCGTCGGGAGACACGCAGTGGGAGGCGATCCACTACGCGCCGCATCGCGACAACGACGGCAACGTGCTCGGCATTTACGCCGTGCATACGGACATTCACGACCAGAAGAAAAACCAGGACGCACTGCGCCTCGCGAACTGGATGCTGTCGTCGCACATGAGCAATACGCCGCTCGCCGTGCTCGAATGGGATCGCGACCTCAAGCTCGTGCGCTGGTCGCCGCAGGCCGAGGCGATCTTCGGCTGGGACGACGACGCGATGCTCGGCAAGACGATCTGCGACAACCCGCTGCTGCACGAAGGCGACGCGGCGGCGATGAGCGGGCTGATCGACCGGCTTCTGACCGGGGACGAGCCGCGCGAGACGTCGCTCACGCGCAACTACCGCAAGGACGGCAACACGATCTGGTGCGAATGGTGGCACTCGGCGCTCGTCAGCGACGACGGCAAGGTCGTGTCGATCCTGTCGTTCGTGCAGGACGTGAGCTCGCGCATCCAGGCCGAAGAGCGTCTGCAGTACATGGCGACGCGCGACGCGCTGACCGGCCTGCCGAACCGGCTGATGCTGCACGAACGCCTGACGCAGGCGATCGCGCAGGCACGGCGCAGCGGCCGCCGCGTCGGCGTGCTGTTCATCGACCTCGACCGGTTCAAGAACGTCAACGACACGCTCGGCCATCGCATCGGCGACGAGCTGCTGAAGGGCGTCACGCGCGCGCTCGCCGGCGCGTTGCGCGAGACCGATCTCCTCGCGCGCCTCGGCGGCGACGAGTTCATGGTGATCGTCGAGGACTTCGACGAGCCCCACGTGCTCGGGCGCATCGCGCAGAAGCTGCAGGAGGCGATCTCGCAGCCGTTTCGCATCGAGGATCACGACATCTACGTGACGTCGTCGATCGGCATCTCGGTGTTCCCCGACGATTCCGACGATCCCGACGAATTGATGAAGCACGCGGACGTGGCGATGTATCGCTCGAAGGAGCTCGGCCGCAACACGTACCAGTTTCTCGACGCCGATCTCGCGGAGCGGCGCCTGCGCCAGCACACGCTCGAGACCGCGCTGCGCGGTGCGCTCAAGGACAACGCGCTCAAGCTCCATTACCAGCCGCAGGTACGCATCAGCGACCGCGCGATCATCGGCGCCGAGGCGCTGTTGCGCTGGACCGATCCCGATCACGGCGTCGTGCCGCCACAGGTTTTCATTCCGCTCGCCGAGGAGTCCGGACTCATCCATGCGCTCGGCGAGTGGGTGCTGAAGACCGCGGCTGCCCAGTGCGTCGTATGGCGCAAGGCGGGGATGGCGATGACGATCTCGGTCAACCTGTCGGCGAAGCAGTTCTACCGCGAGGACCTCGCGCAGCGGATCACCGACATGGTGCGCGCCGAGGGGTGCGAGCCGTCGTGGCTCGAGCTCGAGGTGACCGAGACGAGCCTCATGCACGACCTCGACGCGATCCGCAAGGTGCTGCATCAGTTGCGCGGCGAAGGCTTCACGGTGGCGATCGACGATTTCGGCACCGGCTACTCGTCGCTCACGCACCTGAAGCACTTCCCGATCGACACGCTGAAGATCGACATTTCCTTCATCGCCGACCTCGAGACCGACCAGGGCGACGCTGCCATCACCGAGGCGATCATCGGCCTCGCGCGCGGCCTCGGCCTGAAAGTGGTCGCCGAAGGCGTCGGCACGCGCGCGCAGCTCGACTTCCTCGACGTGCGCGGCTGCCATTGCTTCCAGGGCTACTGGGTGAGCAAGCCGCTGCCGGCGCAGGAGTTCGTCGAGTTCGTGAACAAGCGCCCGAGCTGACCGCGTCCTCTGACAGGTGTCGGAGGAGTGTCGGAGGAGTGTCGGAGGAGTGTCGGAGGAGTGTCCTCATGTTTTTGATCCCAAAGCGAGCCAGCCGGCAAGCGCCTCGCACACCGTCTCCCACCCCGGCTCGAGCATCA
>Ga0070660_100003818_pt1 | contig 10406 bp, 12 predicted proteins | sample KBSC33metaG_FD_64670 | JGI IMG/M metagenome (GOLD analysis project Ga0070660, IMG submission 64670) | Corn rhizosphere microbial communities from Kellogg Biological Station, Michigan, USA - KBS C3-3 metaG | ecosystem: Host-associated > Plants > Roots > Rhizosphere > Soil ... | reverse complement strand
ACATAGGCTTCCTTGAGCTTGTCCTCGTCGATCTTACCATCGCAGGCCGGATAGAAAATCTCTTCCTCGATCTTGGTGTGGATGGTTAGTTCGAGGCAGATGCGCTGCGCCAGCTTCTGCTTGCGGCCGTCGCCTTTCGCTTCTTCGAATTCCTTGAACAGCTTCTCGACGGCGCGATGATCTTCCTTGAGCAGCGCGATGGCGTCCTGCGACTTGGTCTCGGCCATGAACTCGTTCTCCACTTGATTGCGAGTGTCGAAACCAACGCAAGGGCTTGGATGTTCCTGCTCGGTATGCGTCACGAAACCGTCACGATTCCCGCCGGTAACGGCGTCGACTGGAAAGGGATCGGCTATCTATTCTCGATCGTGGGAGCGCTGCTGCTCGGCGCCATCGCCTGGCCCAAGCCGGACGATCCGTCCTGGCACTTGCCCGCACTGATCGCCGGCGTGGCAACGACGATCACGGGCTTCGCCGTCCGCTACATGGCGCACCTTAAGCAGAGGCGCGAAATCGAGGAAGCGAAACGCGAAGCCCGGGAAAGTTAGGACGGCCCGCCGCTGTCGGAACCCGTGTCCGCCGCGGCGATCGACTGCGCAGGGTTACTGTTAAGCTCCAGCCAGTCACGGAACGGCAGGTGATAGATCTGATCCATCACTTCGAACTCGAGGCCCCCGGGTTGCCAGGTGTCGCTGTTCCATAGCGCAACGACGCCGCTCTTCTTCTCCGGGTCGAACAGGATCAGCGAGCGATAGCCGCGAATTCCGCCGCGGTGCCCGATGATTCGATGGCCGGCATAATCGTAGCTGCGCCAGCCGTAGCCGTACCAGGCCGTACCGAGGCGTTCGAGGAACTTGCGCATCCGGCCGCGCTCGCCCGGGGTGACGACGTATGGGGCGTGGATGGTGTCGAGCACCTTGCCGTCGAGCACATCAGGCATCTCGCCCATCTGCGCTTCCATCCACAGCGCCATGTCCTTGATGTTGCTGTTGATGCCCGCCGCGCCCGGAACCCTATAGTAGGTGTCGACCATCGGCCACGGGCGGCGACCAGCGCTGTGCGGCCTCGCCCAGCTCTTGTTCGCTTCGAGGCCGGCCATGGACACGCTGCCACTGCTCATCCCTATGGGATTGAACAGGTAACGGCGCACCGCCTGCTCGTAAGGCAAGTGCGTGATTCGAGAGACCATCTCGCTCGACGCGTCATAGGCGACGTTCTGGTAATCCCAGCAGGTACCCGGCGCGCAAACCGCGTTCAGCGTCGAAAGCTGGGTGCGAAGAAAGCTCGGGTCCTGCCCCTCTTCCAGCTTGTTCGCATAGGCATCGCGGTAAAGCCCGAGCCGGTGCGACAACAGGTCGCCGACGGTAGCTTTATATTCGTTGCCCGCAGGCAGCTTGAGGTCGGGTGCGTAGTTCGCCACCGGCGCATTGAGGTCGATCTTGCCCTGCTCTGCTAGTTTGGCGACCATCGTCGCGGCAAGCCCCTTCGAACACGAGGCCCAGCGGAACACCGTCTCCGGCGTCACGGGATCGCCGGAGCCGTGCTCCGTCTCTCCATAGCCCTGCAGGAAGGTGATGCGTCCGTTCTCGACGATGCCGACCGCCAGACCGACCATGGCCGGCTTGGTCATCAGCTGCTTGAGCCGAGCGTCGAGCAGGCGATAATCGATGTCGCGCCGCGACGCCGGCGAAACCGCGGCGAGCTTCAGATGCGCGGCGCTGAGGTGCGGCTTCGGATCGGTCGCGGGATGGGGCCTCATCGCCAGCAGCGACGCGCCCATCAGCAGCACGAATGCGCCCAACCCAAGCTTATGTGCTTGTTGCAAAACTGTTCTTCTCCCACCCCTTGCGTGACTGTGGCGGCGGGGTTCCTCGCGCTCAACGCCGCGCTTAACGCGCTTGCGACGAACCGACTCTCGCGCGCGACGAATGCTCGCGACGCTGGCCTTCAACGCACGGCTCGCCTAAATGCACCGCCATGCAATTCCTGAAGACGGTCTTCTGGGCGATCCTTGCTGCGGTCGTCGCCCTGTTTTGCTGGGTCAACGGCGGGCCCGTCACCATCAACCTGTGGAACAACCTTCAGGCCGACATTCGCCTACCAGTGCTGCTTCTGATCGTCTTCGTCATCGGCTTCCTCCCGACCTGGCTGATCATGCGGGCGCGCATCTGGACGCTTCGCCGCCGGATCGAAGCAATGGAGCGGAACCGCCTGACCGCGCTGCAGCCGGAACGGTCCGCCGCCGAAGACGAGCAGGTGGCAATTTGACCCCGATCTTCGTCGCCCTCGACACGCAGGACGTCCATCGCGCGGCGGCCATTGCCCGCGATGTGCGGGGATTGGTCGCCGGAGTGAAGCTGGGCCTCGAATTCTTCTGCGCGCACGGTCACGAAGGCGTGCTCCGGGTCGCCGAGCACGGCCTCCCGGTTTTCCTCGACCTGAAACTGCACGACATCCCGAACACGGTGGCCAAGGCGGTCCAGGCGATCGCGCCGCTCGAGCCCAGGATCCTGACGGTACATGCCGCCGGTGGCAAAGCGATGATGTCCGCTGCGAAGGAGGCCGCCCCCAAAGGCACGAAGGTGGTCGCGGTGACCGTGCTGACGAGCCTGGACGAACAGGACCTGCGTTCAGCGGGCGTCGCGGGAACGCCTGCTGACCAGGTGCACCGCCTCGCGTCACTTGCCCGGGAAGCGGGGCTCGACGGCATCGTCTGCTCGGGCGCCGAGGTGGCGAATGCCCGCGCGGCATGGCGGGATGGCTTTTTCGTTGTCCCAGGCGTTCGGCCGCCAGGCGGAGACGTCGGCGATCAGAAGCGCGTGGTCACTCCGGCTCAGGCGATGAGCGACGGCGCGTCGGTCCTGGTGATTGGCCGTCCAATCACCGGCGCGGCCAACCCGGTTCACGCCATCGAACAGATCGCCGCAACCCTGAACACCGAACAGACAAGGAAGTTCGCATGAGTTGGCTCAGCCGCGTCCGCAGCGGCATCCCCTTTCTCCCCAAGCGCCAGACGACCGAGAACCTTTGGCACAAGTGCGGCAAGTGCGGGACGATGGTGTTCGTCAAGGAATGGGAAGAGAATTACAGCGTCTGCCCGCGCTGCAATCATCACGACCGGATCGGCCCCGCGAAGCGCTTCGAGCAGTTGTTTGACGCTGCGAAATATGAGGTTCTCCCCAATCCGGAGGTCCGGGAGGACCCGCTCAAGTTCCGCGATACCAAGCGCTATTCGGAGCGGCTGAAGAGCGCCCGCGCCGCAACCCACGAGCGGGACGCGCTGATCAATGCCAGGGGCCGCATCGACGGGCACCTCGCAATCGTCGGCGTGCAGGACACCGCGTTCATGCTCGGTTCGATGGGGACTGCGGTCGGCGCGGCGTTCGTGGCGGGGGTGCAGCAGGCCATCGCCGACCGCTGCCCGTACATCATCTTCACGGCCGGCGGCGGCGCGCGGATGCAGGAAGGTGCGCTGTCGCTGATGCAGATGCCCAAAACGACCGTGGCGCTGCAGATGCTGAAGGATGCCGGGCTGCCTTACATCGTCGTGCTGACCGACCCGACCACCGGCGGGATCACTGCCTCCTACGCGATGCTTGGCGACGTCCAGCTCGCTGAGCCCGGCGCGCTGATCGGCTTCGCCGGGCAGCGGGTCATCGAACAGACCATCCGCGAGAAGCTGCCCGAAGGGTTCCAGCGCGCCGAATATCTGCTCGAGCACGGCATCATCGACATGGTCGTTTCGCGCAGCGAGCTGAGGGAGAAGCTCGGCCAGCTGATCGCCTATCTCGCACCGGAGACCAGAGAGGCCGCCTGATGGCCGATTTCGCGCGCTCGGCGCATGCGGGGGTGCAGGCACAGCTCGATCGGCTCTCGAAGCTTTCGCCAGCCGGCGACCGGCTGGGACTGGAGCGGATTGCCGCCGTCCTCGACCGGCTGGGCCGCCCGCAGGACCAGATCCCTCCCGTGTTTCACGTCGCAGGAACCAACGGCAAAGGCTCCGCGGCTGCCTTCCTCCGGGCCGCGCTGGAGGCCAGCGGCCTCAAGGTTCATGCCTTCACCAGTCCCCACCTCGTCCGGTTCAACGAGCGCATCCGCCTCGCGGGCAAGCTGGTCGACGACGACACCCTGTACTACCTCCTTAGCGAGGTGCTCGACGCCGGCGACGCCATCGAGCCGAGCTTCTTCGAGGTCGCGACCGCGGCTGCAATCCTGGCCTTTGCGCGCACCCCCGCCGACGCCTGCATCCTCGAAGTGGGTCTCGGCGGGCGACTGGATGCGACCAACGTCATCGAGCATCCGCTGGTCACGGGAATCACCAATCTCGCGCTCGATCATCAGCAGTTCCTCGGTCATGGCCTCACCGACATTGCCGGCGAGAAGGCTGCAATCGCGAAACCGGGCGTGCCGCTGATTACGCAGCTCTACCCCCCCGAGGTGGCCGACCGCGTTGCTGAGGTTGCGCACGAACGGGGCGCGCCGGTTATCGCGCGCGGCGGGCTCTGGGACGCGATCGTCCAGCAAGGGCGGCTTCACTACCGCGACGAGAAGGGCGAGCTTCACCTGCCCCTCCCCCGTCTTCCCGGCAGGCACCAGGGCATGAACGCGGCGCTCGCCGTGGCGATGCTCCGTCATCAGGACCGGCTTCACGTCCCCGCTTCCGCGCTGAGCGCCGCGATGGGTTGGGCGGACTGGCCCGCGCGGCTCCAGCATCTCGCGCCAGAGCCGCTGGTCCGCAATCGCGACGTGTGGCTGGACGGCGGTCACAATCCGTCGGCGGCGCGGCAGATCGCCACCTACGCAAGGCACCATTTCGACGACGGCAAGCCCCTGCAGCTGGTCTTCGCGAGCCTCGCGACCAAGGACCCCTCGGGCATGCTCGAGCCGTTCAAGGGAATGGTCGAGCGCGTCCTTACCGTTCCCATCCCCGACCACAGCTGCTTTTCTCCGGACGATCTGATGGAGATCGCCGGCAGCCTCGGATTCGCGGCCGAGGTACATGAGAACGTTGAGCAGGCGCTTGCTTCGACCGCGTCCGATGCTCGAGTCCTGATTTTCGGCTCGTTATACCTCGCCGGAGCCGTCCTCGCCGCCAACGAGCAGGTGCCTAACTAGCGAGGCGGCTCGACACCTTTCTGCCGCACGCGTTCAACGACGAATCCCGCTCGCCGCATGAGAATGAGCAGCATTAGGCCGGGAATCCCGAGAGCGGCGCACAAGACGTAGAAATGGGTGAACCCGAGATTGTCGGCGACAATGCCGGACGGGGTGGTCGCGAAGGTGCGTGCGAAGGCCGCGACGCTCGACAGCAAGGCATATTGGGTTGCCGTGAAGGCCGTATTCGACAGCCCGGACAGGTAAGTCACGAAGGCGGTGAGGCTAATCGCCGTGAACAGGTTCTCCGTCGCAACGGCGAGCGTCAGCAGCGGCACCGAATGGCCGGCGTGCGCGAGCAGGGCGAACAACAGGTTCGCGACGATCATCATCACTCCCGCTCCGAACAGCAGACGGGCCATGCCAAAACGGGCGATCAGTGCGCCGGCGATCAGCGCGCCGAACACCAGGCACCAGAACCGCACGAGCTTGCTGACCGCGATATACTCGGTGTCGCTGAAGCCCAGGTGCACGATCATCGGCGAAAGCATGTTCTGCCCGAGCGCGTCACCGACCTTGTAAGTGAGCACGAACAGCAGGATCAGCCACGCGCCCGGGCGCCTCAGGAAATCGGCGAACGGCGCGATGACGTTGTGCGTGAGAAACTGCGCGGCGGCGGGAAGTCCGGGGCGCTCGCGCACCGCCGTATGCCGCCCAGGACCGAGCCACAGCGAGGCGATGGCGCCGGGCAGGACAAGCAATGCAGTGAGCGCATATGCTGCCGCCCACCCGAGCCCCACACCTTCGTTCGACGCGAGATAGACGGTCCCCGCCCCGGCCAGCAGATCGCCTGTGCGATATCCGACCTGGTTGGTCGCGGTGCCCTGCGCCAGCTCCTCGTCCGGCAAGATTTCGATCCGATAAGCATCGATGACGATGTCCTGCGTCGCCGAGAGGAAGGCGACGGTCATGCCCCACAGCGCGAAGCGGCCGATGTGACGGACCGGATCGCTCGCGCCGAGCTCGATCAGCGCCGCCGCGAGCAGCACCTGCACGGTCCATAGCCATGCCCGCCTCTGCCCCAGCAAACGGCCGAGCACCGGGATGGAAATTCCGTCGATCAGGGGTGCCCACAGGAACTTGAGCGTGTAGGGCGTCCCCAGGGCGAATGCGAAGCCGATCGTCCTCTTGTCGACGCCGACCTTCGACAGCCAGTACGCCATCGTCCAAATCAGCAACGTCAGCGGAAAGCCGCTCGAAATGCCGAGCAGGAATGCGCCGAGCGGACGTGGTTTCAGGTAGGAAGAAGCGACGGCGCCGAAGGATTGGCCCTCGCTCACGACAGCCTAGCGGGCTCGCTGTCCCGTTTCGCCGAGCGCCTCGCTGGCCTTCGCCGCTGTATCCGGAGGGACCTGCTCCCCTGCAAGCGCACGCCGCTCCTGCGCCGTCACCCGCGCCCATTCGAGCAGCACGAAGATCGTCGAGGCGATTGCCGTGGCCGCGGTCCAGCGGAACACCGGGGCATAGCCGTATTTGTCGAACGCTTCGCCAACGGCGCCGCGCCCAAGTGTTCCCACCAGCGACAGCAGCGAGCCGAGCAGCGCGTACTGGATCGCGCCATATTTCTTGCTGACGATGCTGGAGACGTAAGCGACGAAGGCGGTCAAGGCGAGGCCGGTGGTGATGTTCTCGTAACAGATCGCGATCAGCAGCCGCATCATCCGCTCGTCGCTGCCGAACAGGCGGGCGAGGGCATCCAGCCGAAGGAGATGTGCGAAACCGTCGATCATGGGCGCGCCATCGGCCAGGTCGGCGTAAAGGAAATTGCCCAGCGGCGGCAGGATTGCACCGAGCAGGATGGTTGGGAATCGTCCAATCTTCGCGAACAGGTATCCGCCCAGGCTGATGCCCAGCATCGTCATGATGATGCCGAAGATCTTGGAGGCGAAGGCCACCTCGTCCTTCGTGTAATGCATGTAGTCGAGGTAGAACGGGTACGCGAAGCTCGCCCAGATGTTGTAGCAGATGGCGTAGGTGAGGATGAAGCCGATCGCCGCGAGAACGCCCCAACCCATGCGGCTGGACAGCTCCGCAAGCGGGTCGACCAGCGCCGAATAGAGATGGTTCATCAAGGTGCGGCCGGGGCCGTGCGCCGGGTCGTGCGCCGCAAGGACCCGCTCGGGGCTTTTCGCCAGCCGGTTTGCGATCGCCGCGACCGCCAGGGGCACGAAGACGGTTGCGATGATGATCAGCACGCCCCAGGTCTTGGTGAAATCGCCAACCGACGGCGGCGTCGTCCCAGGCGCGGCGGGCGACAGGATCGACACTGCGAAGGTGACGAGCCGGACGATCGCCCAAAGCCAGCTGGCGCCGACGATTGCGAGGAGCGCAGCCCGCACGGCCGGCTTGAGGGCGCCCGGCTCCGCCAGCGCGCCATAGAGCTTCTGCCGCTCGGGCCGCGGAGTGTCAGGCGCGGTGAGGGTAATCCCCAACAAAACGATGAAAATTGCGGCCATCACCAGATAGACATTGGGCCAGCTCATCCGCGCGGCCATCACAAGGGCGAGCGCGCCGCCGACGATCGAAGCCGTACGATAACCGAACTGGGTCAGCGCGGAGAGCAATTCGATTGGCGCTTCCTCGTCGGCCTGGTCGATGCGCCACCCGTCGATTGCGATGTCGTGGCTTGCCGACGCAAACGCGGCAGCGAAGGCGGTCAGCACGAAATTCCCGATTGCGGTCGCGGGATTGGTCAGCGCGAGCAGCCCAAGGCATGCCGCGATGACGGCCTGACATAGCGCGATCCAGCTCTTGCGCCGGCCGATGCGTTCAAGGCCCGGAATCTGCACGCGGTCGACGACCGGCGACCACAGGAACTTGAACGAATAAGCGAGGCCGATCCACGAGAAGATGCCGATGGTGGCGAGCTTGACCCCGACTTCGCCGAGCCATGCTGTGAGAGTGCCGATCAGAAGCGCGAACGGCAGACCGGACGAGAAGCCGAAGGCGAGCATGGTGGCGGCCTTGCGGGTGCGCAGCGCCGCCTTGAGCAACTTGAAGCCCTTCGGCCGCTCGCCCGCCATCATCCGCTCCCCTCGTTGGAGGCCGACCTTAGACGGCTTTGACGCGCGAAAGCTACTCTGCTTCGTCGGCGCTAATGAACAGCTCGAGGCCTTTGGGCGCTTTCACCTTCTCACCCTGGAGGTGCCGGTCGACGCATTCGACGGCCTTGAGCAACTGCCGCTCCGAATAAGGCTTGGCGAGGCAGCCCACGGCGACTTCGGCGGCGTGCGGGTAAGCGTGGCCCGTCGCGAACAGGGTCGGAACCTTCCGCTCCGAAGCATGCCGGGCGAGATCGATCCCGTTCTGTTGACTGCGCAACCGTACGTCGCTTAGCACGAGGTCGACCTCCTCGCTTTCGAGGACGCGCAACGCCTCGTCGAAATCGTCGACCGTCCCAACGATCTCGTAACCGGCATCCTTCAGCATATTCTCATTGTCGAACGCGGTCAGCGGCTCGTCCTCGACGATGAGGATGCGCTTGACGATCCGGCTCCGCTTCCCGAACAGCATGTACACCCCAAATGACTTCGCAACCGCAACGAACGAACCGCAAAGCAGTGCCGCAGCGAAAGCGTGGCGGTCGCTCGTCTGCGTCCGGACCCCCGAGAGAACGCGCCGAAGGGTCGCAGCGCATCGCCAAGCTGCTTGCCCGCGCCGGTATAGCATCCCGCCGCGAGATCGAACGAATGATCGCCGAGGGGCGGATCGCCCTCAATGGGGAGAAGCTCACCACGCCCGCGACCCTGCTTGACGATCTGGCGGGCGTGACTGTCGATGGGCGACCCGTCCGCCCTGCCTCCGCGACCCGCCTGTTCCGCTTCTACAAGCCGCAGGGGACGATCACCGCGGCGCACGATCCGAAGGGCCGCGCGACGATCTACGACCGGCTCCCCGGCGGCCTCCCGCGAGTGATGCCGGTTGGCCGGCTCGATTTCATGACCGAGGGGCTGCTGCTCCTCACCAACGATGGCGAGCTCAAGCGACAGCTGGAGCTGCCCAGGACAGGCGTCACCCGCACCTATCGCGCCCGCGCCTACGGACAAGTGACCCAGGCGCAGCTCGAATCGCTGGCGGAAGGGATCACTATCGAAGGCGTCCATTACGGCTCGATCAACGCCAACCTCGAACGGCGCACCGGGAGCAATTGCTGGGTCGAGATGAGCCTCGCCGAAGGCAAGAACCGCGAGATTCGTCGCATCCTGGAGTACCTTGGCCTTCGAGTCTCGCGGCTTATCCGCACCGCATATGGGCCGCTGAGCCTCGACGGGCTCGACCCGGGCGATGTCGACGAAGTGGACCCGGGCGAGCTCGACGCGTTCCGCCGAACGCTGAAATGAGGATCATCGCCGGCAAGTGGCGCGGCCGCGTAATGGAGGCGCCGCCGGGACGCTCCACTCGGCCAACGGCCGACCGGGTTCGCGAAACGCTGTTTTCAATGCTGACGAGCCGCCTCGGCAGCTTCGAGGATCTGCGCGTCGCGGACCTGTTCGCGGGCAGCGGCGCTTTGGGGCTCGAGGCGCTGTCCCGCGGCGCCGAGTCCGCGACCTTCGTCGAGAACGATTCAGCCGCCGCTGCCGCCGTTCGCCGCAACGCCGACAAGCTCGGGGTCGCCGTCCAGGTCCTCGCCGGCTCGGCTCTTTCGCTGCCGCGGTCGGAGCCCTTCGACGTGATCTTTGCCGATCCGCCCTATGCGCCGGGATCAGGGACTGCGGCCGTTCAGTCGGTCCTCAAGGCTGGATGGCTCTCGCCGGGCGGCTGGATGAGCGTCGAGACAACTCATCACGACGAGGTCATCGCCGAGGGCTTAGAGACGGATACGGTCCGCAACGTTGGGCGGGCGCGGCTTACGCTCCTGCGCCACCCTTAGCCGTCGCCGCCTTGCGGATCTCGTCGAGCTCGTTGGTGAGCCGGCGCCCGACTGCAGCGGCAGCCGCTTTCCCGGCCTCCTTCACCGCCTTGCCCGCGCGCTTGCCGCGCCCATTTCCGCTTCCGCTGGTGAAGCCATGCTCGGCGAGCGCCGCGAGCGCCGCAGTGGCTGCGACGGCGACCAGTTCCGCAGCCAGCGGGCTCTGCAGAAGCTTGATGAACGCCTCGCTCGCATCGAAGCCGCTCTGCTTGCCCGATCCGCCGCCGCGCGAGCCGGACGAGGAGACGCGGGCAACCGAGGTCCCGGCCTTTTTCGTTCCGTTGCCGCTGCTCTTGCCAGCGCTCTTGCCGGTTGCCTTCTTGGCCATCGTGTTCACTCCTGT
>Ga0070660_100003808_pt1 | contig 10420 bp, 10 predicted proteins | sample KBSC33metaG_FD_64670 | JGI IMG/M metagenome (GOLD analysis project Ga0070660, IMG submission 64670) | Corn rhizosphere microbial communities from Kellogg Biological Station, Michigan, USA - KBS C3-3 metaG | ecosystem: Host-associated > Plants > Roots > Rhizosphere > Soil ... | reverse complement strand
GTAGCGGCCATGGCGGAATAGCCGGTCCGACAGGCGGCTCCAACCCGACCGGCGGGAATCCACCAGCCGGAGGCATCCCCGCGCCCCCGCCGCCTCCCCTATAAGCCGCCATGCAAAATGACAACGCGCCGGCTTCAGCCCCCGTCGACACGACGGCGTGGCTGAAGCTCGGCGCTTTCGAGCTTAATCCCAAGCGGGCCCATGCGCTTCTGGACGCGTTCGACCATGACGTCGACGCTCTCGTCCAGGGGACGACAACGGACTGGCGCAGTGCCGTCCCGGATCTAACCGACAAGCAGCTCACCCGCATGTCGGAGGTTCGCGATCGTTCCTTCGACAAGGAGATCGGCATTCTGCAGGTTCTCGGCGGACGCGTCGTCGGCTTGTCCGATCCTCTGTATCCGAGCAACCTTAAGCAACTTCCCGATGCACCGCCTGTGCTTCACATTCGCGGCGACCTCGTCCCCGAGGACAAGTTCAGCATCGCCATCGTCGGCTCGCGTCGGGCATCCTCCTACGGGCTGTCGCTGGCCCGGCGCTTCGCCCACGCCCTAGTCGACCACGGCCTCACCGTAGTCAGCGGAGGCGCCCGCGGCATCGACACCCAGGCCCACCTCGGCGCAATCGACGGCGGCGGACGCACCCTCGCCTTCCTCGGAAGCGGCGTCGACGTCAACTATCCCGTCGAAAACCGTAAGCTCTTCGACCAGATCGCCGGCTCGCACACGCCCACTAAAGGCCAGCCGACACCAACTGAGGTATTGCCCAATCGTGGCGCAATCATTTCCGAATTTCCGCTCGGTACCCGCCCAGAGCCATGGAGATTTCCCGCTCGTAATCGTCTCATCAGCGGCTGTTCACTCGGCGTCCTCGTCATCGAAAGCCCCATCGACAGCGGCGCAATGATCTCCGCCCGCGAAGCCGCCGATCAGGGCCGCGAAGTCTTCGCCATCCCCGGCCCCATCGACACCGGACGCAACGCGGGCTGCCACAAGCTCATCCAGGACGGCGCCAAGCTCGTCGAGACCGTCGACGACATCCTCTGCGAAATCGGCATGCTCCAAATGAAGCGCACCGACGACGCCCTGAAGACCGGCACACCGCCCCCGTCACCGTCGAACCTGCCACCCGAACAGCGCAAAATCCTCGACATGCTGACACTGCAAGCCACCAACGTCGACCAATTGATCGTCGCTAGCGGCCTGACCGCGCCCCAAGTCATTGGGATTTTGACTTTACTCGAAATGCGAGCATTGTGTCGACGAGTGCCTGGGAACGCATTCGTGCGGGTTCTATAATTCCAGCCACGTGAAATCTACAAGTACGCCGACTTAGCTAAAGCGCTAACATCCTCAATTTCAAGGACGCGTCGGAGTGACCGAACCCGATACGCAAATGGCCCGCCGATCGACGATCGGCGGGCCGCAACTTATTTCGGACTCTATTCGATGTAGTCCCGCAGACGTCGACAGCGGGTTGGATGCCGCAGCTTCTTAAGCGCCTTTGCCTCTATCTGACGGATGCGCTCGCGGGTGACCTGGAAGTGCTTGCCGACCTCTTCGAGCGTGTGCGGATAGCCATCGTCGAGGCCGAAGCGCATCTTGAGGACATCGCGCTCGCGCGGGGTCAACTGATCGAGGGCTTCCTCGATCTTTTCCCGCAGCATCAGATATGTGGCGGCGTCGGTCGGCGATGTCGACTCATCGTCCTGGAGGAAGTCGGCCAGGTGGCTGTCCTCTTCCTCGCCGATCGGAGTCTCCAGCGAGAGAGGCTCGGGGGCGATGCGAATGATCTCGGACACGCGCTCGATGGGAAGGTCGAGTTCCTTGCCGAGTTCGTCGAGCGTCGGCTCGCGGCCAAGGTCCTGCAGGAGCTGCCCGCTCGTCTTGACCAGCCGGTTGATCGTCTCGACCATGTGAACGGGAATGCGGATCGTGCGGCCCTGGTCGGCAATAGCGCGAGTGATGGCCTGACGGATCCACCACGTGGCATAGGTGCTGAACTTATAACCCTTGCGGTAGTCGAACTTCTCGACTGCGCGGATTAGGCCGATATTGCCTTCCTGGATGAGGTCCGGAAACGACATACCGCGGAGTGTATAGCGCTTGGCAATGGAGACCACGAGGCGAAGGTTTGCCTTGGTGAGGACGGCCTTGGCTTCGTTGTCGCCCCGCTCGATACGCTTAGCGAGGCGTATCTCTTCTTCAAGGGAAAGGAGATGCGTGCGGCCGATCTCTCGCAGCCACATACGGACGGAGTCGTCGAGGGGCATCCCCTCCATGGCGACGAGGTCTTCCTCCGGAAAGTCTCCGTCGGATGGTCCGTCTTCCGACCCCGTACTTGCCGTATCGGAGAAGGTCGCCGACAACTCCTTTGACTGATTGACAACCCGCACGCCCTCGTCGTCGAGGAACTGGAGGACGTCATCTATCTGTTCGATGCCCATGATGTTCTGGTTACCAAGAACATCACTGATCTCATCGTAGGTTAAGCTACCGTTTTCCTTGCCCTGCGAAAGAAGTCGCTGAACGTCTTCGCTCCCGGTTATTTCCTGTTCGCTGCTCATTCCTTCGGTTGCCACATTGCTTAGTTCCCTTGTAGGCACCTGCGTTCCCTTACTCTGCAAAACGGTCCGTCATGGCATCAGTCGGGCGCTGCACCCTGGCAGTTGCCTTGGCAGAACTCGGTGTCTCCGGACGGATTGACGAACGTGTTGCGCGTCCTCATCATCGCGCAGCCTGGCTAGTTGCTGCACACCCAGCCGAGGGCGCGGCAGCCCGACTTATTTGCTTCCCTTGAGCTGGGCGCTCAACCGAGCGAACCGGGCATAGTCCTCACCCGTCGCCTCTCCTTGATTTATACGTTCCTTCAGGCGCGCAAGTTCGAAACCTGCCGACCTGGTTTTTAGATATGACACAGATCCATCGACCTGAGGCTCGGACAACGGTTCATCATCGCTCATGACAATGTCCGTTATCGCGTTCGCCAGCACCTCGTCGACGATCGACCCTATCACGGAAGCGACGTCGGCGGCGGGATTTCGCCCCAGTTCCGCGTAAATCGCGCGCGCGAGGGCTTTGCCTCGATCGGTCAAAAAATCATCAGGGCCCACCACCGCCAGTACCCGGCCTGACATGATCGCATCACCGGACAAAAGAGCCCGGACCAGATAGCGCTCAGCAACATCGGTCGCTTCGCGGATCGAAACCACCTGGCGCGGCCGCGGCGTCTCCGCAGGCTGTCGATTGCCTCCATGAGTCGACAGGTACATCGCAACGTCCTGCCGAATCTGGTCCTCTACCTTAGAAGCCCCACCCGCCCGATACCCCGGATGGAATGGCACAAGCATTCTGATGTACTGATCGCGCTCGATCGCGCTTTTCACTCCGGTCAATATCGGCATGGCCTTGCGCATCAAGCCGACACGATCCCGTTCAGTTTCCGAAGGCTCTGTCCGAACCAGGCGGCGAATACGGTACTCCACAATGGGAACAGAATTCGCAACTGCATTGGCAAATTCCTCCCGGCGCCCCGCCCTGAACATACTATCCGGATCCTCGCCATCCGGCAGTTCGAGCACTTTCACCTCGATACTGTTGGCGTCGAAGATATCCGCGGCACGGAAAGCGGCTTTGAGACCGGCCGAGTCGGCGTCAAAACAGAGCAATGCTTTCTGTGCATACCGCACCAGAAGCTTGACATGTTCTTCGGTAAGCGCGGTGCCAAGGGGCGCGACCACGTTCCGGACACCCGCCTGGTGCGCGGAAATGACGTCGGTATATCCCTCGACAATGATAACGAAGCCTTCCGTCGAGATCGCTTTCCTGGCCCAGTTCAGGCCATAGAGCGTTCGACTCTTATGAAAGGCTGGATGTTCCGGCGAGTTCCAATACTTTGGCTGACCATTTTGCGAGGGACCAAGAATCCTGCCCCCAAAAGCGATCGGCCTATCCTGAACATCGAAAATCGGAAAGATTAGCCTGCCACGCAGCTTATCGTAGTAGCTCCCTCGCTGTTCATTGCGAGTGACGAGTTCCGCAAGAACCGCATCAGCCACCGGAACCCGTTGCTTCGCGAGGTAACTGCATAACCCATCCCAGGCTTCGGGCGCATATCCGAGTGAAAATTCCTCTTGCGTCTCGGGCAAAATCTTGCGCTCGGCTACGTACCCTTGGGCTACCTCCGACGCCCCCAGCATCTCACGAAAATATCTGAGCGCGAGTCCGTTTACTTTGTATATTCGGTCCCGCTCACTGAGTTCTGCATACTGGTTTCTCTGGCCACCCGGCCGGGTAAGCGTCACCCCGGCGCGCAGAGCAAGCTTTTCAAGAGCCTCCGGAAATGTGAGGTTCTCGATCTTCTGTACAAACTTGATGACATCTCCACCTTCGGCGCATCCGCCAAAGCAATGCCATGTGTGCCTCTCGGCACTCACCTGAAATGAAGGCGTTTTCTCATTGTGGAACGGGCAGAGTCCCTTGAAAACCTTGCCCATCCGTTTCAGCGCGACATACTGCTCTATCGTTGAAACGATGTCGATGCGCTGTCGCACCTCAGCAATTTCGGAAGGTTCCGCCATCTGCTAACACCTTACCACCAGACGGTTACCAAGTTCGCTTCGAGAACAAAAAGGACTAAACGACCAATAGGTCCGGTTAGCGTTCTATCCACTTCAATGCCCAAACAAATCGCCGCCTCGGCGGATCATGGCCGAATCCGCGGGAAAGCGGAAGGCCCGCGCCGGCGCGGCGATTTGTCTGCATATCAGCAGGTCGCGGCCGAAGGGAGGTTACCTGCGAGCGCGACTTAGGCGGTCAGTCAGGCTAACGCACCCTCGCTACCGCGTGTCACGGCTGACGACTTAGTCGACGGCGGCGACAATAATTCCCACGAGCTTCTGATGGTAGAACTGGAACGCCACGTGGTACTTGTCGATGTAGCTCGTGTGCAGGATACGGTTGGAAATAAACTGGCGCTCCGGGAACCCGTACTTGTTCATCACTTCGCTCAGCTTCATCCCAAGGCCCACGCCCTTCGCGGTCCGCTCATTGCCCTTGAGACCGGTGGCATGAATCTGGATAACGCGGCCGTCCGAGGAAAAGGTAAACTCGAGCGAGCCTCCGTCAGCAAGGTCATAGATCCACGTGACCATATTGGCCTGCATTGTCACGCCAACACTCTGCGTCCCGCCAAATCCAGTGCCCGCGCCCGTACTGTCGTCACCGCTCGCGCCGAACGGTCCGCGGCCGCCCGCACCGGGGAATCCGCCACCGGCGCCGGGATAACCGCCGCCGCCTGCGCCGGGATAACCACCGCCGCCCGCGCCGGGAAATCCACCGCCACCAGCGCCGGGGTAGCCACCACCGCCCGCACCGGGAAATCCACCGCCCGCGCCGGGGTAGCCACCGGCCCCCGGCGTCGCACCGCCGGATGTATCCGTGCTCTGTCCGCCCACGCGGACTTCAGTCGGTGTGCCGTACTTCTTGAGCACCTGGCTCATCGAGTTGAATATCTTAATGCCGGCCAGCGTTCGTTCAGCCGCGGCCGTAGCCGAAACCGCCAGTGTCGCCGACATCGCGCCAATGACGACCACCAGACCACAGACGCGGCGGATAGTCCTCAATCCGCTCGTTCTTTCCATTCTCAAATCCTCCGTTATGTCCTCAACGGTCTGCGTTTATATGGCCCCCGGCAAGGACTCAAGCACGCAGTACCACAGCGCCTCTCATGATTATACGGTATAATTCGACACAAACATTGCAGCTTTCCTGCATGGATTTCTAGCATCCTGCGGTATCTTCAATCAAAATATCGCATCTCTAGGTTGAACAATCGTTCACGGAGTACGTCTATTGATGATGTCGGACCGAATTTCCATCGCCAAAGCCTATTGGGCAGAGGCGCAAGGGCTCAACGGGACATCCATCAATGGCGTACGCTCAGGTAATTTGCTTGACACACGGTGACAGAGCCCTTATCGAACGCTGCATGCGGAATGACGCGGCCGCATTCGACGAGGTCGTCAGCCGATTTAAGAATAAGGTCTACAGCTACATTTTGCGTATGGTCGGCAGCGAGCAAGATGCCGAAGATATAACGCAAGAGGTATTCATTCGCATGTATACCTCGCTTGCTTCCTTCCGAAGCCAGGCCAGCCTGAACACATGGCTGTTTCGGATAGCTAGCAATCTGTGTATCGATCATTACAGGCGCGGCAAGAAACATCAAAACGTCGCCTACTCCCTCGACGAGCCGATCGACGGCGACGACTCAGCGCAAACAAGAGAGCTTCCGGACACGACGTACGATCCTTACCGCCTGCTCGAACAGGGTGAGATGTCCACGCAAATCGAGCAAGCCCTGGCGAAAATGCCCGAGAAACTGAGGTCGGTTATCCTGCTGCATGACATTGAAGGCCTGCAATACGACGAGATTGCCCAGGTTGTCGGATGCCCGCTCGGAACCGTCAAGTCGCGGCTTTTCAATGCTCGAACACAGCTCAGAGAACTGCTGTCCACATATGTGAAGGGATAGCACGACTATTGGATACCAAATGATATCCGCACTAGTCTTCACGATAGGTGAAGTGTTATGAACAGCTACTGTAATAAAATCAGACCGCTCATCTCGGAGTATATCGACGGGGCGCTTGATCCTCGCCGGTCCGCCGATGTCGACAGTCACCTTGAGTCGTGCTCTGAATGCCGTCAGATCGCCGCCGACTTCCGTGCCAATAAGAGCGTGATGGCGTCGATGCCCCTGCGGCAGACCTCGTCCAACTTCGACACGGCGCTGGCCCAGCGGATCGCCGCCATAGCTCAGCAGAAGGCAAAGCGGTCATGGCTGGCCCGCATCGGCGAAGCGCTCCTTCCCAGCCGCACCAACGTTTGGCGCCCGGCGTTTGCGACGGTGACGGCGGTCACGGTGGTCGCCTCCGTCATGTTCGCCATGCGAATACCACCAACCGAGGTGCGTACCCACACGATGACGTCGGCCTCCGAGCAGGCCCTCATTCAGCAGTGCGTCGTTCAACATCGAAGCTATGCCGAAGCCCAGCCGCTGAATGACTTCTCCGCGCAGGCGCTCGCACAGCAAGTCGACAATAGTAAGCAATTTGACGGCGATAGCGACGACGTCCTTTAGCCGTACTCTTGATCTAGCAATCTCGCTCAGCCGTATCGATGGAACCGACACGCAACACAATAATTAGGAATGCGGGCGCAGTTTTCTGCGCAGGTTTCATCGTTATCGGCGGAACGATCGCGACATCCGCGGTCCCGAGCGCCGTTCCACCGGTCATTACCACTTCCATTCGGCAGTTCCAGGATTCCGATAATGGCTTTTCCATTCTCAAACGGATGCTGGAGGCCGATGCCGAGATTGCCGTCGAGGGCGAGCAAACCACCACTCTCTACCACAACGGCAGCCCCGTCAAGTCCGAACAGCACGTCCTGCGCGACGGCTCACGCGGCCTGCGCATCGTGTACACTGCACCGCCGAAGATGGCTAACACGGTAATCGTGGACAACGGCAATACGCTCTGGCAGTTCAATCCGCACAGCAACCGCCTTGAGACATCGCCCTCCAAGCTCAAGAAGCGGATCGAGCGCTACCCGGCGATCATGAAGGCGAGAGGCCAGCGCATACTCAGTGTCTCCATCCAGGGAACCGCCACCGTTGCCGGCCGGCCGTGTACAATCATTCAGGTAGAGCGGAAAAAAGACCCTGGCCCGATCCGGACGTTTTGGGTCGACGATGCCACAGGTGTCCAGCTCCAAGTGCAAGTCCAGGAACACTCGGGCTCACTGAGATCTGTGACCCAGTACAGGTCGATCGCCTTCAATGTACCGGTGCCACCCGGCTCATTCAACCAGCCAAACACACCGGGCGCCATTGTGGACCAGCAGGCCGGAGGCAACTCCGAGAACACCATCGACAGCGCCGCCAAGCAAGCCGGCTTCAGCCTGCTCACCCCTGGTTACCTCCCGCCTGGCTTCCATTTCCAATCGGCCCAGGTAACCCTGTTCGAGCGACGCAACATGGTGCACGCGCGCTATACCGACGGCATTAACACGCTGTCGATCTTTCAGCGGATAGATCGCGGACGCGATACGGATATCACCTCACCTGAGCACGGCGTCATGACCCGGATCGCAGCGGGTCACCGCCTCGTCGTCATTGCGAACATCGAGGACGGCGAACTCCGACGCGTCATCCAGGCCATGAGGTAGGAAGAGAATATAACATGGATGAAGGGGATCTAAGAATTAACAAAGATTCTTGAGTTATCCCGTTCATCCCCTTTATCCATGTTTATTCTCTTCCTTCATCGTTCCATACTTCACTCATCCGCACTCCCGACGGCAGTAGTCCCTCGCGTTCGCGTGCGGCATGGTCGAAGACGGCGGCCATGAGGTCATCCCAGGTGAAATAGAGATCGCTCAGGTCCTCGATCGCGGCGAGGAAAATGCCGCGAGACTCGGAACCCTCGGGGATAGGCTCGAAGCCGATCGCCTCGGCAACAAACACGGCGCAGTAACGGACGGCATTGGTCGCACGTACCGTCATTCGGTAGCAACCAATGAGACGACGTCGATCCGGGTCGACGCGGGCGCCCGTCTCTTCATAGACTTCCCGCTCGGCCGCCTGATCCAAGGTCTCGCCGGCCTCGATCTTGCCCGACGGAATACACAGCCCCCGCCCCTCGATATCCGCCAGCACCACCTTGTCGCCATAGTAGACGATCGTCAGCGCCGCCCACAATCGCCCAAAGCTTTCCTCAGGCAACTGCGAACCAGGGAGAAAGGTGGCGTCGACATCCCACACTTTCCAATAAACGGTCGGGAAGCCAAAAACGGTGTCCAACTCGGGAATGCCGATAAGATCTTCGTCCATCGCACAATAACCGCACAGTCAATCGTATCCGACGTAGGGTCTTATGTAGGGCGCAAGCTAAGTGTACTCATAAGAGCTGCTATTGTGCGCCCGCAATAAGACCGCGTAGTCTACAACAATACCGCTGAGACTAGCCCGGAGTCATCTTCCAGAAGTCCGCGCCGATGACATCCCAGGGCAGTCGACGCTCGTCAGGGTCGGCGAGATTGAATTGCTGATTGACGAAATACACGATCGTCGACGGCGTCGACCACAAGTTGCCTCCGCCATGTGCCACGCCACGAGGAATGTAGAGGAGCTGAGCCTTGCCGCCGCCCAGGACAAATCGCATCGACACATTGTAAGTCGGCGAATCCTTGCGGCAGTCGATCAGGCCGATGAGAAGACGGTCCGTGGGCGGCACGAACCAAACGTCCTCCTGATTGAAATGCAGGTGGAACGCCTTGATCGACCCGGGGAGAACAAGCGAGTAGGACGACTGCCGGACTTTAAAGTCCGGCGCCGCCTCAAGATTGCCGTTTTCGTCGAGACGGACCAGTTCCGCGAAAGAGCCGCCGTCGTCGTTCATCAACCGGAGGTCGATGAACCGCACGTCGTGGATCTTCGCCGAACCGCCGTACTCCTGAGTCGTTATGAGGTCGCTAAAGTCGGGGCCGAAGTCGGAGGGCGACAACTTCATCTAGCCCACCCCGAGTAGCTCGACGTCGAAGACCAAAGTGGCGTTCGGAGGAATGACTCCCGGATAGCCCTGCGGACCATACGCCAGGTCGCCAGGGATTGTGAGGGTGCGACGCCCGCCAACCTTCATCGACAGCACTCCTTCGTCCCAACCCTTAATGACCTGCCCCACCCCGATCGTAAAGCTGAACGGGCCTCGGCTGCGCGAGGAGTCGAACTGAGTGCCGTCGGTCAAAGTGCCCGTGTAATGCACGGTGACCTTGCGACCGTTCACGGGGCTGTCACCTTCGCCCACTGTAATATCCTCGTACTTCAGGCCCGAGGGCGTCGTCACTTCTGCCATGTCCTAGTATCCCTTCGAATGTCTGGCCGCTGGTCAATATGGAGCGTCAACCCGCGAATACCGGTGCGCCCGCCTCATTGACGGCCGCTTTACCGGGTATCATACCCCGATAAACCCGCATTGCGAATGCCTGCTTAACGGTAAATTTGTACATTTGGACGCGTGTGCGGGTATCCTATAGGTTAGAGACGAGAGTGGACGCCACAACGCTAGTGGGCGGAAGGACTTCGATGGCTCAGAGCACTGCGCCTCCTAAAGCTGTAACGTTACGAAATTTCTCACGACGGCCCCGCGTGCCCAGCGTGCCGCCGCAACAGCGCATGCACGTCATCGACGGCGTCTGGATGGGCTGCTTCGCTGTGCTCAGTCTCATTGTCGCCTTTGCCACCGGCGGCGCCTCGGTGCTCACCTTCCCGCAGCCATATCTCGCGGCCCTCACAGTCGTCTTCTTGTACGTATTGGGCTTCCGCGTTCGGGATCGAGCCACGGCCGTAGTTGCCGCGG
>Ga0070660_100003806_pt1 | contig 10422 bp, 19 predicted proteins | sample KBSC33metaG_FD_64670 | JGI IMG/M metagenome (GOLD analysis project Ga0070660, IMG submission 64670) | Corn rhizosphere microbial communities from Kellogg Biological Station, Michigan, USA - KBS C3-3 metaG | ecosystem: Host-associated > Plants > Roots > Rhizosphere > Soil ... | reverse complement strand
CGAGGGGCGACGGGCGGAAGACAATCGATTGTTTGTTTTGGGTGTCCACGCTTATACGTGGCCGGCAGAGTATGTTGTTAACCTAGTTGTCAAGAAGTCGGTCGAATTTCAACCCCAGAGCGGTGTCGTAGCATTCCCTCACCATGCGTGAGACGCTGTCCCGCAACTGTTGCCTGCCAAGTACGAGAGTGAGATGGCGGACGGGCTCGTTCTTGCCGAGGGCTGGATAACGGCCAAGTTGGTTCACCTGCTTTAGCGCTTCCAAGTAGACGGTTTCCTTCTTGCCCAGTGGCAACTTGCAATCCCGAGCGAGCGCAACTAGATCGTGATTGTATTTGAGGAGAGCCAGCCTCCTCGCGGCGTTCTCCTTGGCTACTTCCTTATTGTAAGCACCCATCTTGCCGCGGAGCGGTCCGTCCAACGCCACCAGAATGCTTTCGATGTAGCTCTCGTCATCTTTCTCCACGATCTTGTCAAGTTCGCTTTGGATGGCCTTGTACTGCTTGGAACTTAAACGGAGTTGCTGTGCAGCCCTCAAGCCCTTGAGCCAGTTCTCAACGGCGAAGGAAAGCATCATCTGCCCAATCACCCAGCGTTTATGCTGTGCCCAGTGCAGCTCTTCACCCTGATGGGCCACGTCCTCGCCTACATTGAATTTCTCTGAGAACTTGTCGCGGCCAGCCCACTCGAGCAAGTGGTTGGCGGCCTCGATGAGATGAGAGCCCTTAGAAAACCAGCTGTCCTCGCTCCCGTAAATCCGCTCCCATTCTTCTAAGCTGATTTTACGAGCCATGGGTATAGGCTACTCGCCACAATAGAGCAATGATGGATCATCCCATTCCGACTTACATCGCAGAAGGCGTCCCGACGAAGTGGCAAATGGACCTGCGACTGGTCAATCGCGCCCAACATGGAGACACTGTTTACGTGCGGATCCTCGAGGCGGGGCGCAAGGTGGTCGTGAAGGATGAAATGTCTCCTTCGGTCTGCGTAAGCTCGCGCACGGCCTGCTAGATGAAGTGAACTCAGTAGCCATTTCTCTTGGCCAAGATATTGACCACGACAACATTCAGGTGCGGGTCCGGATTCACGACGCAGAAGAACCTTCCGTGGTGTCAGTTCGAAGCGAGGATCTTCAAGACTTGGTTGCGGATACCATCCGCGACTATGAGGCCGCTCCAACTGGGGCGAAGGAATTTTAGATGAACTGCCCGAGATGCGGAGTGCCGCACATGCCCGAGAGCCCGCACGACGCGAGCACGATCGAATATCAAAGCTGGTTCCAGCGCGAGCACGGCCGGTTGCCGACGTGGGAAGACGCGCTGTCGCACTGCAGCGAAGAAGACAAGGGTCTTATGCGCCAGGTGCTGAAGGCGAAGCGGATCGATTCGCGCGACGTGGCGGACATGCACTGGGAAATGAAGCGGCCTGCGTGATTAGGCGTAAGGCGATCTACGAGGACGGCACCGTAGTGCTGCTGCTCGAGGGTGGGCAGCTCGCGTTTCGCTTGAAGAAGGCTTCAAGCTTCGTCACGCCGAAGATCCCGGTCGATCGGGACGAGCTCTATAAGTTCGAGTTCGACCACCGCATGCGCTTCGGTCCAAATGGGACAAACCCGCGAATAGTCGGCGGCACCATCGAGATCGTGAGCTACGAGCCGGGCAAAGTGCGCGTGTATCTTAAGGGAAGCTGTTCTGCGAGGGGGCTCTCGACCCACTGCTCTTAGCCGCGCGGGCGCAGTTGGCCAACTGGAGCGGCTGGGAGAAGCAGAACCGAAAGCGGTAGGCGCTCCTTAGGGTTCGCCGATGAACACTTCTCCGTTCTCCGGATCCGCCCGAGCGGGCGAAACACCGGTGCAATAGAACACTAGCCCGCCCCCATCCACTGCATGTCTCAACATCCACGGATGCACCTCAGGGTTTAGGTCGATCCAGAGCTCCCCGACATAAAGATTGCGCCCACTGGCTGCAACGAGGCATAGACGACCTCCTAAGGGCTCAAAGTGTTTCACCGCCCATAAGTGCGTTAGGTCGGCTTCAGTGGATGAGCGCCAGTTCATAGCCCATGTTACTTCGTGGAGGTAATGCCCCAATGGATTGGGACTTCGGCATCGTTTGCGCCGGTTGTGCCGCTCTCGGAATGATGTTCGGCTGGTGGTGGCGCGACAGCCTCGGGCCGTTTAGTTTCCTGAAGAAGTGAGTCGAACTTTGGAGCCGTTGTCTGCGACCAACCAAGAGCGAGTGGCCCCGCCCTATTAGGAAGAGGTCGCCGGTGAGAACTCCGGCGGACGTGAGTGTGACCTCACAACGGGGCCAGAAGAATTGTAACAAAAAATAGCCCTCTTGACCCGAAGGCCAAGAGGGCAAGAACTCTAATTCGAAGTGATTTTGAGGCAGTGTGGGTTACGCTATGTTTGCACCGAGAAGTTCCCCTCGGCAGGTGCTCCACCACACAAGATTGTCCCGGGCAAATCGTCGCCGTTGCCTGGTGTACGAATGGGCCGAGCCGCAGTTGACGCCTATAATGCACCTCGTGTTCGATGAAGCGCCACTAGAAATCCGGGTCGAAAACGGCACTTACCACCGGTTCTTCAATCTTTGGCATGCATTCAAGAAGGACCACGCAGCCACTTCCGCGGGCCAATGCCGCACCCGATGGCATGCAGCAATGTACATGATCACTTGGCGCGCGATGGAGCACGTGGATGCAATTCGCGTTCTGAGTTCATACGGTCGCCCAGCTGCGGTTCACATCCTCTTCCGAACCCTTTACGAGTCGTGGCTCAACCTGCTGCTCATAGGATTTCACGACGGGCATATTGATCGTGAGAAGCTCATCGTCCCTCGAGGCAAGCACCTGAAACCCTGGACGGAACGGCCGTGGTTGAGATCCCCCACGAAGGAGCAGCTCGCCCGCAGGTACTTGGCATACGCTTGGTCCGTTGAAGGTGAGGTCGTGCAGGAATGGGCTAGAGACCAAGAAGAGTGGGTGTCCATGTGCGCTGAAATGGGGCGCGGTGCAGATGCTGCCGAGGAGATCTTGGCCGCATTTATCGCACGGGCGAAGAAGGCGAACAGCCTTTATGAGTTCGGTGGATCGTGGTCCCCGTTCCGAACAGTGGGATTGCTGAAGGAGCACCTTTGGCCGGAGCACGGTGAGCCTCGCTTTCCCAAAGGTCTTGCGAATGCCATTGGTCCGCGTGTCTGGAAAGAGGCTTTTCGGCAGGGTTACATCAAGACAAGTCATTTCGCCCACGGTTCGAGCGCCACATTTGGAGCGATTGGACGACCGGCGGAAACCCGAAGCGCGATTGTTGACGACTCGCGATATTACGATCTTGCTCTTATGCAGCAGGCTCAGGCTTTAGGGTTCTTCTGCACGGCGGCGTTTGCCGGTGCAGTAGGCGCTATGAACGAGTGGAATCGAACAGTCGGCCAGCTTTAGCGCCAGGAAACGGCGGATGCTCTCCAAGTGAGACGTGGGCGCGAGGCCAGCACCGCCGATTAGTTACCCCCGTCTGGATCAAGAGCTGCATTCTCCAGAGCTCCCACCACTTGGGCAAAATCTTCCGTCGTAATCAAAGCTGAGTCCCACGGCGTGGCAGCTTCGAATGGGAATTCCCGCCATGCCAACCTAAACCCTGCCTCGACTCGCTCTAAGATCATGGATGCGAAGCGGCCGTCAGAGTCTCCGACCACCGCCGGCGGCCACTTAATTTGATCCGTCACCCCATCTCTTAACATGTGGAAGTCTGTTAAATGTGCTTGCATGCTCGCCAAAGTCTTCCTCTCCGCTCCGTCCTGATCAACGAGCATCGCATCGACTTGCCATCGGCGATAAACGAAGAAGATCAGTGATAGGCGCTCCCCACGCCTTAGCGGTTCTATTTCGATGGCCAACGTGGCGGCTTGGGGCTTCCGGAAAGTCCACAGAACTACTATTCGTGGCTCGAGTAGGGGCATGGCATACCCGGGGTAGATGACATAAGCTAAGTCTTTGACCTCCTTTGCTTCTTCATCAGACGGAGCGATTGCGCGGACGTCCTGCAGCGTGATAACACCACCAAACTCACGAGCCTGATCGCGGAGCGCTTCTTGTATCTGCAGGTACACGAACGTTGGGCCCTCGGATTTCACCTTGGTTGTCGCAAGATAGAGTCGCCAGCATGACAGCTCACTTTCATATTTCCAGAACGCGGATTCGATCCTAACACCGGCTTTGTCGACAGCGAGTGCCAGCGCGCGGCCCATATCTGCAACGCCTGCTCCGAGGCTTGTTACCATCTCGCCACCAGCCATGGGAGCATCGAATCCGGTCCTACGTGAACAGCCCGAATGATGTCACGGGCTTGGAGCCGGGAATTACGTTGATAGCGCTTACTCTCATTCCAGTCCCGCAGGGTCGCCCAATTCGCAGCCAGCAACGGTCTCGCAGCACCGTCAAGTGTGAAATCAGTCGAGAGATCTGATTGAATCAAGAGCTTTTCCAACTCATGATTGAAAACGTTGTTCAACAAGGAACGCGCTGGCAAGGTGTGCCGCTGAAGTTTCCGGCAAATCGCGGCCTTCAGCGCGCATTCAATCGAATACCCCGCGAGGTAGTACGCAGCGCTGTATCGGCCGGCCGCATACAGAGCCTCTGCATCCTCAATCCGCTCGTGCGCCAGACGCTGGAACATTGTCCGACTAGTGGTGTTTCGTGGCAAGCGCCGCTAGAGTAACAAAACGCCTTCGCTTTGGTCAAGCCTGGAGACGCTCGATACCCAGCAGGACCGGCCATTAACGGATTGCAATTGCTCTGCTCCGCCTGCGCATAAAGTCCCGACCTCTGCAGTTCGTGCTCCCCAATGTGAGTAGAAGAGCGATCGATCTAAAGCGAGTTGAACGTATCGCGCTCAGCTTGCATTTTTGACCGCCACTGCTTACCATGGTTAAGTGGACAGCAAGTTTTCCGGTCGCATCTCGAGCAAAGAATTGGCGAAAGCTTTCGCTGACAGCGGCGTGGACTTCGGAAAGGGAGAACTTGCGCTGCACCTAAAATCGCTGCAAGACAGCGGCGGCAGCGAGGTCCTCTCGCCACTCTGGCAAGAGCTTAGTAAGGCAGCGTTCGGCCTTGTCGGGCGGATCGTTGTCGCAATTCTGGTCGCACGTCTGGACAAGACTTCGCAGCGCCTTAAGGATTTGGAAGGCAAGCTTGCAACACTGGAGGCAAAGGCGATTCGAGCTGAGCAGAGGAGACTCGCCTCGGCAATAGAGAAGCTCGGCCTGACCCAGAGTTTAAATCCCGCCACGCCTCAGGAGCTGCTGTTTTATAGCGGTTTGCTTACGGAGGCGCGCCTCTCCTTGGAGCAGTCTTTGGAGTTCTTCGTGGATCCAGAGCACGCCAAATTCCTTCCCAGGGGCTGGGTCGACTCCGATCTGCTTTTATCTATTGGGTTGTGCGCAGCGCTGACCCCGGGCGGAGAACGGTATGGCGGCCTTGTGATCGCGCCGCTGATGAAGGATTGGGTGCAGCAGGCGCAAAGACAACGAGAGGAAGCTCAAGATCTGCTCAGTGAAGCCGAGCAGCTGAGACGGAATGCGGGGCGTCCAGAGAATCAAACCACTAGGCGAGCTCAAGAGACTCGAACGCGGACGAAAAAAGCCCGGACCATGATTATTCGTGGAGAAATTTATGAGGGAGAGGAGACGGTAGAAACCTACTTCGTCACCGTCGACCACCCGCCCGCCGCGGAGGGCATGCTTTTGGAGGCAGACCAAAAGGAAGCTGCGGCCCAACGGTCGAGCGCGGAAGCGGAGAGCTACGAAGGCCAAGTCGCGTTTTTCAACCTGCTTACGAAGTCTGCGCCCCCATGAACGAAGAACAGTAACCGGTCGGACACGCAGGCACCAGAATTTCACCTTTGGGTTTCATCTGGCCGGTAGATGGCGGGAAAATTCTCGCGCTTCGTAGGTGGATTTGTGACCAACGTGCCCAACGAGCCTTTGTTGCCGTATTGGTTGGTCACGGGAAGACCTATGCAACCGAACCCTACCTATAGCCCAAAGAAGCTAGCAGATGCGTGCGGCGTCTCCAAGAAATGCGTTTACGGATGGATCCGCACGGGCCGCGTAGCTGCAATTACCACCCCAAGCGGCAGACTGCTCATATCCGAGCCAGAGTTCTCCCGTGTGAAACGCCAGTTCGGAGTCGAAGCTGCCTAAGAGCTCCGATCCCGCTGCCGGCCGGACATTCGGAATGGTCCCGAGGGAGGTGCTCATGTGCGGAGAGCTGAGTCCGACGGACATTGCCGTTTATGCTGCCATGGCGTTGTTCGCAGATGCCGACGGAGGGAGGCTTTGGCCCTCAAATCGCACTCTGGCTGATTCCATTCGGGTCAGTAAGGACACTGTTGAGCGTTCAATCAGTCGGCTCGTCCGTTGCGGCTTTGTGACGAAGAGCAGCCGATTTCGGGCAGACAATGGCAGGACTTCGAACGAGTACCGCCTAACTCTGCACCCTAGCCGCAAAGATGCGGCTGACCCCAGCGGCGTGTGTGCGGCTACCCCTAGCAGCATTGATGCGGCTACCACCTGCCGCACGGGTGCTGAACCCCCCAGCCGTAGTGACGCGGCACCTAAGAACAAGACAAGAATGAACAAGACCATCGGAACCAGAATTTCTGCACCCGAAGGTGCCTGCGAAAGTCAGGCTAACCATTTGTTATCGATGCTGCCACCTGAGCACCAAGCCCACGAACCTCTCAGAGAGTGGATCGGCAAGTACTTCGCCATGCGGAAGGCAAAGCGCTATGGCCTTCTAGCTGATGACACCGTGCGAGAGCGTGCAAAAGATTACAGCGAGTACACGCCCGCGGAGATCACCGATGCTTTCAAGGTCGGCGCTCTTGGTGAACACCGCGGAGTCTTTCCAAAGAAGGCAAAAGCGGTGCGGGAATTCCCGCGCCGCGAGACGCCTACTGAGAAAGCTGACCGCTTCCTGAGAGAGCGAGGAGCGAGGAGAGTAAACGACGCGGCCTAGCGAAAGAAGAACCATGGCAATGCCGGAGACTTACGCAAAGGGGGTTCTTGCGGAATGGTCCGCTGCGGACGTTGACGCCATAGATAAGTGGCCTGTCTGCAGAGTGGACGTATCGGAAGTTTCCGAATCAATTGCTGCGCAGCCGCCTCTAGTGAATGCAACAACCGGGTTCCGCTGCTCGAGGGTGACAGTCGACCGCAGGTTCGGACCTGACGACATGGGCAAGCGAGAAAGATTGGAGCGACCGCTCCTTCTCGCGGATGAGCCCTCAGAGGCTCTCCGAATCTTCCGCGCAACTGCGTCGCTGCCCAAGCAGGTGCTCCTCGCCGTTGACATTTCAGCCGGCACTCGCGCCCTAAGGGTGGATCGAGGGTGTCCTGGTTGGTTGATCACTGCGAAGGCGATCGTGATCGTAGACATTGGTGATCACGTGGGTCATCAGGTGCTGTACTGCGAGGTCATCTGCGAAGCCGACAGATAATCGCGAGATGGGGCAACTTCAAACTGCTTTGGGGAAGTTTCGGCGTATTTCGGCGCGCTTCGCATAAAGAGATATGAGCCAGAGTTTTCTCCGTCCGTCCAAAGTTGGCGCTGCTCTCGGAGTCAGCACCAAGACCGTATCAGAGTGGATTCGCCGTGGCAAGATTGGGAGCATCACGACTCCTTCGGGCAGGCACATGGTGCCAGCCTCAGAAGTGAAGCGCATCGTCGGCATCCACATGCAGGGGGTCAGCTAATGACCTTGTCTGTCGATCCCAGCGTGGCAATGCTCGAGGAGTGCGAGACGGCCATCCGCGCACTGGAGTCAGAGCTCGCTGGGATGGGCATGGCACAACTGGACGCCAAGCGGCGATTCAATACCGTCAGGCTCCGGGAGTTGAAGGAGCGCGAGGAGGTCATACCCTTCGCGATCAACGCATATCGGCGACGATCGACGCAGCTCAGGATTGAACGACACCTGGACCGAGCCCGGGAAAGTCGCGACCATATCCCGGCCGCCCGGACCAAAGCTGATGAAGCAGAAGCAGCGTGGAGGATTGCAGATGACAATCGGCGGCGGTGCCTGGGCGACCTGCAAACGCTTCTCGTCTTGGTCACGAACGAAGAAGCTGACGCGCAAAATCTCCGGCGGGAACTTCTTGCCCTAGAGGACGCGATCAAGTGACGTCGCAACGTCGGGCCGAACTCCTGAAAATGACCAGCTTGGGTCGCGAGCTACTTCAGAACGAGCGGCGAGCAGCCGATCGCGAGAAGGAGGCTTCTGTAGTCGCTGATCTGATTGCCGCCTCGCCCGGAGCAGTAGATGTTCGTTCGAGGAACGCAGTTTATCAGGGCATGCCAGCCAGTGTCGCTCACGAAATCGTCCGCAAGCTCCCGCCTACTGAGAGAGATCGGTTGGGTCTGAAACCGGTGGCCGCCTAGTGGGATCGCCGCTAACAGACGAGCTTCGAGCAAGAGTTCAGTTGGACCCGGAAGATCTCCCGGCCCTCATACATCTTGGCGCTAGAACCATGGCCGAACTCGAGAGGCTACAGGAAGATCTCGAGTGGCTGGAGAAGAGTTACAAGGAGCGCATGGTGCGCCTGCTCGAAGAGGTGAAACTCGTGACTCAGCCGCTAAATGGAGCGGACCCTGTGGACCTCGCCGCCGCGTTTGTTCGACTAGCCGAAGACTTGCCAGAGGCGGAATTTACGGACATTTGCCGGCACTTCGGTTTCAGCGGCAGCCAGGATCAAAACGCGCCATCCTAGCGCTGCTTTCCAAGGGCCGCCTTCTGTGCTGCAAGAAGGCAGTCCCGGAACTCGTTTGCATCGGCTCTCTTGAGAAACCAGAGCAGAACGCGATCAGATTTCGGCATCGATTTTGGTGTTCCTGGTTGGAGCTTGTCGAAACTCACGGCCATTGAGTTCTCCACCTTAGCGTTGAGCTGGATGTATCCAGCCAGGCCCTCTTCTCCTTCCATCTTCTCCATAACCAAGCTCTTCACCTGGCTCCATTCGACACTCGGGTACTCGAACGAGATCTGCATATGACCGTCTTGGATTAGCTTGAGTCCAAACCCCTTTGGATCAATTCGGAGCACTTTCGAAGTGGTTGTATAGCGTTCGCCAAAGTGGTCGGTGCCCTTAAACGAACCCTTGTCCTCGAGGACTTCCTGGAATTTGTCGAAGGCGGCTTGCTGCTTGCTGTTCTGCGCAAAAGCGGTCAGCGATAGCGAGGCTGAGGAAACTAAGACGAGGCAGAGCGACTTCACGCATCCAGTCTAAATGTTTTGCTCCGAAGCGTCAAGATTGCTAGGAGGCGCGCCGGATGCAATCTCACCTCGAATGAACGCCTCCAACTCCTGATCGTCCATGTTCGCGTATCGGGCGTCCACTCGGGTGGGTGCATCGAGACCGAGCAGCTTTGCCCGGCGTTCCATGATGCGGAGCATTTTATCGATGGCCTGGAGGTTGCCGTTCAGGACGTCAGGCCAGATCACATTTAACATCCGGTCCAGGGGACTGTTTTCCAGCGCCACGTAAGTTTCTATGGTGCGGCCGCCGCCCGCCTTCCATTCTCGGATAAGCGCTTGCACGTCCCGATGCACCGTAGGTCGTGAAACTCCCAGCGCGTCAGCAATCTGTGCTTGAGAGAGTCCCGCCTGAATGTTCGCCGCGACTTTCCGCCGCCTATCAGCGATGAGTGCTCGATCTGTTGAGGTGAGCATTAAGCTCGATTTCTCCTTACGTGGTGCTGGATCGCTCGTCCAGCTTCGGCAGCAATCTGGCCGTGGCTCTTTCGGAAGGAGCCGGCGTCAGGGGTGGAGATGTGCATATTCACAACGATCGGCTGTCCCATAGCGGCGGTTTGGCGAGTGGTCATGATGCGTCCGCTGCTGCCCGGCATGAAGAGTTCGGGACCGTCCTCACCCACCATGTACGGATGACCGCTCGAGACGCCTCCGCCGACCGCACGCTTGCCCGGCGACATTCCGGGGTCACTGAAAATCCGGCCAAGCCAACCGCCAGGACCGCCTCCGCCCATGCCCATGAGCATCTTGAAGAGTTGGGAGGTGAGGTACTCCTCGGCCAGCTTCGCAAGCATCTGAGAGAAGCTGGAGGCGAGGTAGTTAAACATCCCCTTGAACCCGCCCCGGATTTGCTTGAGGGTGCCGACCATGATCTCGGCAAGCTGCTGGTTTAGGCTCTTGATGCGCTCCTGGGCGGCCTCGTAAGCGGCCTGCTGTTTGTGGAGGTCGTCAATCTCCTTGGCCTTGGCCAGAACGCGCTTCTTCTCCTCTTCGGAGGCATTTTTATAGCGGCCCTTCTCCACCTCCCAAAGAGCCTTCTCATACTCGGTTTGCTTGCCGAGGAGGTCGATCTCTTTTTGGATGCCATCGACATAATCGGAGACATCCTT
>Ga0070660_100003799_pt1 | contig 10432 bp, 8 predicted proteins | sample KBSC33metaG_FD_64670 | JGI IMG/M metagenome (GOLD analysis project Ga0070660, IMG submission 64670) | Corn rhizosphere microbial communities from Kellogg Biological Station, Michigan, USA - KBS C3-3 metaG | ecosystem: Host-associated > Plants > Roots > Rhizosphere > Soil ... | reverse complement strand
CGAGGAGGAGTTCATGCTGGCCAAGCGCTGGCGGGAGCAAGGCGACACCGAAGCCGCCGCCAAGCTGGTCAATTCGCACCTTCGCCTCGTCGCCAAGATCGCGATGGGCTACCGCGGCTACGGCCTGCCGGTCAGCGAACTGATCAGCGAAGGCAATATCGGCCTGATGCAGGGCGTGAAGAAGTTCGAGCCCGATCGGGGCTTCCGTCTCGCCACCTATGCGATGTGGTGGATCAGGGCGTCGATCCAGGAATTCATCCTGCGCTCGTGGAGCCTTGTCAAAATGGGCACCACTGCGGCGCAGAAGAAGCTGTTCTTCAACCTGCGCCGGATGAAGAACCAGATCGACGCGTTCGAGGAAGGCGACCTCAAGCCCGCCGACGTGACGAAAATCGCGACCGACCTTGGCGTGACCGAGGAAGAGGTTGTGTCGATGAATCGCCGCATGGCGATGGGCGGCGACACGTCGCTCAACGTCAGCCTGAAGGGCGACGAGGGCGGCGAAAGCCAGTGGCAGGACTTCCTGGTCGACACCGGTCCTCTTCAGGATGAGCTGATCGCCGAGGACGAGGAAAGCCGGGTCCGTCACGACCTGCTGATGGACGCGATGGAGAACCTCAACGAGCGCGAGCGGCATATCCTCACCGAGCGCCGCCTCACCGACGATCCCAAGACGCTCGAGGAGCTGAGCCAGGTCTATGGTGTCAGCCGCGAGCGTATCCGCCAGATCGAGGTCCGCGCGTTCGAGAAGTTGCAGGCCGCGCTGATCCGGCTCGCCGGCGAGAAGAAGCTGCTTCCGGCCGCTTAATTAGCGTCGTTTCCGGTCCGCACTATCGTTCGTGGTCGGCGCCTCCGGCGTCGCTTCCGCCAGCGACGGCGTGTCTTCGGTGTCCGGCTCGTCGCTCTGGGCGACATGATCGGCGGCCCAGGCACCGCGGCTGCCCATCGGCAGCGGGTGGCCGGTCGTGCTGTCGCGCGCCGTCTGGTGCTCGATCTCGCTGTTGAACTCGCCGCCGAACACGAGTGCGTAGGCGGACAGGTAGATCCAGGTCAGCAGGACGACCACCGTGCCCAGCGAGCCGTAGGTCGCGCTATAGTTGGCAACGTTCGTCACGTAGTAACTGAAGAGGCTGGTCAAGACGATCCAAGCGATGCCCGCGAACAGAGATCCCGGAGTGATCCACTGCCATTGCGCCTCCTCCCGCGAAGGGGCGAAGCGATAGAGCGTGGCCGCCACGCCCGCCGCGGCCAGCCCAAACCCGATCATTCCGGCAATTCGAGTAATCGAAATCGCGGTTGGCGACACATCGGGAAAGAAGCGGCCGAGTGAGGCCAGCACAGTCATGGCCGCGAGCCCGGCGATCGCGAGCGCGACAGCGATCACCGTCATCACGATCGTCGTCAGGTAAAAGCGAAGCAGGCTGCGCTTCTCCTTCTCGGAATAGGCGATGTTCAGGGCCGTCACCACGGCCCCGGCACCATTCGTGGCCCCATACAACGCGATCAAAAGACCGACGATGATGCCGATCCCTTTGGTTTCCTTCGAGCTCTTGATCGCGCCGAGAAGCTGCTCCGCGATCAGCTTGGCCACATCGGCCGGGAAGATGACCGCAAGCATCCGGAAATCATCGACGACCGTCTGAGGGTCAGCGAGTATCCCGTACGCGAGAACGATGAGCCCAAGCAGAGGTACGATCGCAAGGAAGCCGTAATAAGCGACCCCGGCTGACACGAGCCCGACATTGTCCTGCCATGTCCGTATCCAGGTACGCGACGCGATGTCCTTCCACGCTCCCCGCGGCATCTGCCATGGCGACCGGGCCCAATGCCCGTCCGACCCGCGGCGCCTTTTCTGTCGTTTCGCCATCAGGCGAAGAAAACTTGAGGCGAAGCACCGTTCCCGGGGGCTTGCGTTCAACAGGATTCCGTCCGACGCTACTCGTTTCGAAGCGCGCCGCGAGCGCCTTCACGCGACTCGGGCGCCCGTAGCGAACGGACGAGAGGAGAGTCGCATGCCCACCACCAACGGCGGTAAAACCAACGGCACTCGAGCAATCGCGCTGGTCGGACCGGCCGGCGCGGGAAAGACGAGCCTTGCCGAGGCCATCATCTACGGTGCCGGAGCGACCGACCGGCACGGCTCCGTTGGAAACGGCACAAGCATCGGCGATTCGAGCCCGGAATCCCGCGCCCGGGGCGGCTCGACCGAGCTTAACCTCTACAATTTCGACTATCTCGGCGATCATTTCGCGCTGATAGACGCCCCCGGTTCGGTCGGTTTTGCGGCCGACGGCGCACGCGCGGTGTCGGTCGCCGATCTCGCAATCGTCGTGGTCGACCCCGACCCGGCCCGGGCCCCCCTCGCCGCGCCGGCGCTTCGGGCCCTCGACGAACAGGGGATACCGCACATCCTTTTCGTCAATCGCATCGACCAGGCGCACGGCCGCATCCGCGATCTCCTCTCCGCGCTGCAGCCGATCAGCGTCTCGCCGCTCATCGCGCGACAAATTCCGATCCGCGATGGCGAGCGGATCACCGGCTTCGTCGACCTCGCTCTCGAACGGGCCTTCCATTACAACGGCAGGGACAGCGAACAGATCGACATCCCGGGCGAGCTCCACGACCGCGAGCACGAAGCACGCAACCAGATGCTGGAGCAGCTCGCCGACCATGACGACGAACTGCTCGAGCAGCTCGTGATGGAGCAGACGCCCCCCCAAGACCGGGTGCTTGAAGACCTCGCACGCGAAACGGGCGAGAGCCTCGGCGTGCCGGTATTGTTTGGATCGGCGGAGAGCGGCTGGGGCGTCGGGCGGTTGCTAAAGGCGCTCCGTCACGAGACCCCGCCTCCGGAAGGCGCAGCTGCGCGGCTTCAGGTCGGCGATCCCGCCCTCTACGTGTTCAAGGTCAACAACGGCGGTTCGGTTGGCCGGCTCGCTCTTTCTCGCGTGCTCGGCGGCCGGATCAGCGAAGGGTCCGACCTCAAGACCCGCGCCGGCGAAACGGCGCGTCTCGGCGCGCTTTTCCGGGTTCAGGGCGAAAGGACTCAGAAAGTTGCCGAGGCCGCCAAGGGCGATATCGTCGCGGTCGCCAAGATCGATAATGTGAAGCCGGGCGAGTGGCTGAGCAGCGGCGCCCTCCCCCCGCCCGTCGACGTGCACTATCCGTCACGAAATTGCGCACTTGCGATAGAGCCCGCCGATCGCAAGGACGACGTCAAGCTTTCGGGCGCGCTTCACCGACTGCTCGAAGAGGACCCTGCATTGATCCTGGAGCAGGACGAAGGTTCGCACGAGATGCGGCTGCGCGGGATCAACGACGAGCATTTGAAGACAGTGCTTGCGCGCCTCAAACGCCGATACGGCGTTGAGGTGAAGTCGCATGCGCCGACGATCGGCTACCGGGAATCGATCCGCAAACCGGTGACACAAAAAGGCCGGCACAAGAAACAATCGGGGGGCCATGGCCAATTCGGCGACGTGATCATCGAGGTGAAGCCGCTTCCGCGCGGCTCCGGCTTCCAGTTCAGCGAGAAGATCACCGGCGGCGCGATCCCCAGGCAATGGATTCCGGCAGTCCAGGAAGGCGTTGCCGAGGCCATGGTGAAAGGACCGCTCGGCTTCCAGGTCGTCGACATCGCCGTCGTCCTGATCGACGGCAGCTACCACAGCGTTGACAGCTCCGAGCTTGCGTTCCGGCTCGCCGGACGGCTCGCGATGGCCGAAGCGCTGGCCGGGGCGCAGCCGCACCTCCTCGAACCGATGCACAAGGTGACCGTCGTGTGTCCATCGAGCGCGACCAGCCGCGTCAGCTCCGCAGTTGCCAGCCGCCGCGGGCAAATGCTCGGGATGGGGCCGCGCGACGGCTGGACCGGATGGGATCGGATCGAAGCCGTCCTCCCCGAAGCGGAATTGTCAGGTCTGGAGGCCGAGCTCCGCTCGCAGAGCCAGGGCTTGGCGAGCTACGAGGCTGAGTTCGATCACCTTGCCGAGCTCAACGGGCCGCTCGCCGACAAGATCGTCCAGCAACGGGTGCCCGAGCCGGTTTAGCCGTTCAAGCCTGCGGCGCCGGTTCCGCCCAGCGGGGATGGGCGACGTACATGTCGTGCAGCATGTGCGCCTGCATCATGTACATCATGACGGTGTTGGCGTTCCGCCGAAGCCATCTGAAGGCGGGAATTCGCGGCCAATCGGGGATCCGCGCAAGCAAGCTGACCACGCGATAGGCGCGATACGAGAAGATCTGCGAACGCTCGAATGCCTCTCGCGAGAGGTGGCGGCGCAGCTTGCCGGTCGGTCCGCGATCGACGCCGTGAAAGTCGATGCGCTCGCTGGTGAACATGAATCCCTGCTTCGGCCGCAGCCTGAGGTCGTCCGGAAGGATGCCCTTCGCGGCATCGCGCAGAACCGCCTTCTCCACGCCGTTCCGCATTTTGAAGTCGACAGGGATGTGCTTCGCGGCGTCGTAGAGCCTGTGATCGAGAAACGGCACCCGCACCTCGAGCGAATGCGCCATTTCCACGCGATCACCGAGGAAGCCCAGGATGTCGACCGGCATTTCCGCGATCCTCGTCTCCTGCACCTGGTTGATGAGCGGCCGTCCCGAATCGTGGGGTGCTGTCGCCCTCTTCCGTTCGGACTCGAGCCGGGCACGCTGACTCTTGTGAACCATGAGAAGCGAGAGCTTCTGCAAGATGGCACCCCGCGCTCCGCCGAGATCGAGCCGCCTGACCCTGGCCGAAGATCCGTGGCGCCCAGACCCCCCGTTCCGGCTGTCCCGGATCGCATTGCGAAAGAAGGCAGGGTAGCCAAGGAAGACTTCGTCGGCGCCCTGCCCGTTGAGGACGACGGTTACATGCTCGCGCGCCGCCTTCGAGAGGAGAAACTTGCCGACAGGGGCGAGCGACACGAAGGGCAGTTCAGTGAACCACAGGCAGTCCTCGAGATTATCCCAGAGCATTGCCTTGGTGACGGCCAGCTCATGATGCGTGGTGGCCATGAGATCGGATGCTCGCCGCGCGAACTCGACTTCGTTTTTGGGACTGCCGATGAAGGAGATTGAAAAGGAGTGGAACCGCGAGTTGAGGTTGCGCTTCATCAGCGCCCCGACAAAAACGGAATCAAGTCCGCCGCTGAGATAAAGGCCGACCGGAACGTCGGCGCGCAATCGATGGCGTACCGCTTCGTCGAGCTCCTCGAGAACGGACCGTGCGCACTGCTGAGGGGCATTGCCAAACGGCTCCGGAACCGGCTCCGCGGATTTCGCTGGGATCTCCGACGACCAATACCGAACGATATTCGATTCGTGCGTATCGAGGTTGATCGCAACGTAACTCGCGGGCGGGACATGCTCGATTCCTTCGAACGGAAACAGCATTCGGTCGGGATCCTGGTTGAGGACCGGGTCGAGTGCCGCGACATCCAGCTTCGGCTCGACCAGGCCGCTGGCGAAGATCGCCTTCATCTCGGACGCGAACACGAACCCGTCCCGCAGCCTCGAAAAATAGAGGGGCTTGATTCCGAACCGGTCGCGGGCGGCGATGAGCAGCCGCTTTGCGCGGTCGTGGAGAAGGAACGCGAATTCGCCTCTAAGATGCTCGAAACAGCCGAGACCGAACTCCTCGTAAAGGTACAGGATGATCTCGGAATCGCTCTTTGTCCTGAAGCGGTACCCCTTGGTTTCCAGCTCACTCCGGATTCGCTCGAAATCGTAGAGCTCTCCGTTGCAAATCAGCGTGAGGTTGCCGTCCTGGCTGTGAAGCGGCTGGTCGCCGGTCTTGAGATCGATGACCGCAAGGCGCGTGTGGACGAACGAAATGCGGTCGGACTCATCCGCGAAGACGCCGTTCCCGTCGGGCCCGCGATGCTGGAGCACGCGCAGAACCCGTCCGACGGCTTCATCGGACAGGAGGTGGCCTACCGCACCGAAAATCCCGCACATCCAGCCGTTGCTCCGGCACTTTCGACAACCCCGGAGTAGGTGCGGCCCAGGCCAGTGTCGATCAAATTAAGAAAAGTTCAGGGCGGGAGGGAAGCCCTGGCTGCGCGGACTAGCGACAGCCGTTTCAGTTTCGCTTAATCGCCTCCAGATGCGTCACTGGTTCAAGGATCAGCATATGCGGTCGCTGCTGAAGAACAGCAGCTACCTGGGAGCATCGCGCGCGGTCGCGGCAGTGGCTTCGCTGATCACGCTCGCCTTCACGGGCCGGGCTCTTGGAGTCGAGATGTTCGGCCTTCTGATCCTGATCCACAGCTACGTGGAGGCCGCCAGCAGCCTGACGAAATTCCAGTCCTGGCAGCTGGTCGTGCGGTACGGCGGCGACATCCTGGTCACCGACGATCCGACGGACTTCCAGACCGCGACCGGATTCGCTCTCGGGCTCGATCTTGCCAGCGGCTTCCTGGGCATGATCGTGGCGATGGTCCTGCTGCCGTTCATCGGCCACTGGTTCGGGATTCCAGACAAATATCTGACCATAGCCATCCTTTACTGCCTTCTCCTTCCGACGATGGCTTCGATGACGGCAAGCGGCGTGCTTCGCGCGCTCGACAGATTCGACCTGATCAGCTGGTCGGGCAGTGTCTACCCGATCCTGCGCGCGATCATTGTCGCCGTCGCCTGGCTGCTCGACTGGCCGTTTGAGGCCTATATCGTCATCTGGTTCGTCACCGACCTGATTGGCGACCTTTACATGGCGTTCCTTACCTGGCGGGAGTTGAAGCGTCGCGGATTGCTCAAGGGCATCCGTCCTATCCTGTGGCCTAAATCGCTTCCGGGCGCCTGGCGATTTGCAACACACGTGAACCTCACGGCAAGCCTCATGGGTGCCTGGGGACCGCTGGCCCGGCTTATCGTGGGCGGCTTGCTGGGGCCCGCCGCCGCCGCGCTCTATCGAGTCGCGTCGAACCTTGCCGATGCCGTCCAGAAGCCGACCGATCTTCTCAGTCGCGCTTATTATCCAGAGGTTGCCCGGATGGATCTTTCGACCAAGGGACCATGGAAACTGATGCTCCGCGGGTCGGCGATCGCTGCGGGCGTCGGAGTGGCGGCGATGCTGATCATGATTGTCGCCGGCCAGCCGCTGATCAATCTCATTTTCGGCGACAATTTCGCCGGAGCCTATCCGCCGCTGATGGTTTTGATGGTGGTTGCGGTGCTGCTCGTGATCAGCTTCCCGTTTGCGCCGATGCTCTACGCGCTCGACCGGCCGGACGCGCCGCTGTTCGCCCGTGTCGTCGGCACCATCCTCTATCTTATTATCGTGGCGCCGTTCGCATGGCAGTTCGGCCTCAACGGCGCCGCGGCGGCGTTCGTGATCGGCAACGCAGCAATGGTGGCCGTCCTCGCGATTCAGCTGAGGAACGAATATACACGGGTGCGCGGCTGGTGAATCTCCCGCGAATCTGGGTCATTCCGGGCAACCGCCCCGGGGACGACGCGCAAGTGTATGCGCTTGCCGAAGAGCTCGGCCTTCCATTCGAGACGCGCACCTTGCGCTTCAACTGGCGCTTCTGGCTGAGCGGGAAATATCAGGGTGCGAGCCCGGTCGCGGTGGAAAAAACCCTCCGCGAGAAGACTATCGTTCCGCCCTGGCCCGACCTCATCATCATGGTCGGGCGAAGAGCGGTTCCGACTGCGCTTTGGGTGCAGAAGCAGAGCGGCGGGAAAACGCGGCTAGTCTTCGTCGGGCATCCTCGCGTGCGCCCCGAAACCTTCGACCTCGTTTTCACGACACGCCAGTATCTCACGCCCACCGGCCCATCGATGCGACTGATGCCGCTGGCGATGAGCCGTTATCGCGAGGTTGCGAAGGCGACCGAACAGGAAAGCGGCTGGCTTGCGACCCTGCCCCGTCCCCGCCTGCTGCTGATGCTTGGGGGCAAGACGCGCCATTGGGACATGCCGCCCGAACATATCGCTGGAGTCGCGCGGGAGCTGGCCAGAAAGGCGGCGGGCAAAGGCGGATCGTTGATCATAGCCAGGAGCGCACGCACCGGCGAAGACGTTCTCGACGAGCTGGAACGCCGCCTCGAAAACGCGCGATGCGAGTGGCGTGTCGTCCGCAACGACTTCCCGCGATTTCCGGTCCTCCTGGCCGACGGCGACGAACTGTTCCCGACCGCCGACAGCATTTCGATGATTTCGGAATCGGTGATCACCGGGAAACCGGTCGGCATTGTCCCCATTGAAATGAACTGGATTGGCCGCTTCGCGCTCGGTCCGGCGATCGTCGAGAGCAGCCCAAAGCGCGACCTTCGGAGGTTCTGGAATCACCTTATCGAGCAAAAGCTTGCCGGGTGGATGGACGATCCGGTCGCAAGCGGAGCGCCCAACCCGGTCGCTGCCGCCGCGCGCGAAGTCCGGGCACTGCTCGAGACCAGCTTCGGAAAGCTGTCGTACTGATGGCCGCGGTCCCGGTCTGGGTCCTTCTCGGCGGGCGAACCGGCGACAATAACCAGCTCCTCCGCCTGGCTTCCGAGCTGGGACTCCCGTTCCGAACGCTAGACCTTCGCTACAACGCACTTCACTTCCTGCCGACGCGGCTCCTTGGTGCGAGCCTCGCAAGCCTGGAACCCCACGCCCGCGAGCTCATCGCTCCGCCCTGGCCCCAGTTGGTTCTCGGAATCGGCCATCGAAGCGTCCCGGTCGCGCTCGCCATTGGCGCCCTCTCCGGCGGCACGTCGAAGCTTGTCCGGCTCGGTAATCCGCGTCTCGATCCGAGGCGTTTCGACCTGATCATCACCACTCCGCAATATCGCGTTCCCGCAGCAGTCAATGTGCTCCGGCTGCCGGTAGGGATCAGCACCGCGGCAATGGTCGAGCCGTCGCCGGAGGAGAGCGGGTGGCTGGGAAAGCTGGAGCGGCCGCATCGCCTGCTTTTGCTCGGCGGCGACACCTTTATGTGGAAGCTCGGCGCCGGCGAAGTGCTTCCCGCACTGCCTATGCTCATGGCGAAGCCAGGGTCCGTGATCGCGATTGGCAGCGGCCGAAGCAGCAAGGCGATGCTCGACGCCGTTGCTGCAGCCCTTGCCGGATCCGGGCATGAGTTCGTTCGCGGCCGCTGTCCCCGCTACTCGGTCCTGATCCAAAATGCCGACGAAATCTATGTGACGGCCGACAGCGCCGCGATGATCTCTGACGCGGTCGCCAGCGGCAAGCCAGTCGGTCTCATCGAACCGGGCACGAGCATTTCCGGAAAGCTGTTCTACGGTCTGCGAAAGCTCGGCGTCCCGGTTCCCGTGCGCGACGTCCGCCACTTCTGGACCAGCGTTCAGGCGCAGGGCCTGGCTGGAACCGTGGAGGCTCCGGTCGCAGGAAAGCTCGACCGCGATCCGCTCGACCTCGCGGTAACTGCCGTTCGCAAGCTTCTCTAGTCAGGCAACGAGCGCCAGCCGCACATCCCAGCCGCGATAGCGGTCGATCAGCTCCGCGGAATCGTGGCGGATGTGGTTCGCTGCCATCTCGGAGCGAAGTTCTTCGCGCGTGACCTCTCCGGAATCGACGAGTTCGGCGAGGAGCGAGAAGATCAAGGCTTCCTGGTTGGAGTCCGGGTGGCGGCCATAACGGGGACGCAGGCGCGTCAGCATTCCGCGCAAGCCGCGAACCTGATCGTCATAGTCGATGGGCAGGCCACTCTTCCACGGCTGCGTCCGGCGCCTGGTGGTGTGGAGCAATTTGGTCGCGGCGGTCAGCCGGTCGAAATCGTTCCACTCCGGCTCGAGCAACCCGATCGTATCGCCGCCCTCGAGACGAAGGTGCATCCAGTCGAAATAGTCGAATCGGTGCGCAAACAGGTCTTCGAGCTGCACATCGAGGTCCCAATGCCTAAGCTTCGCACAATCGAGCAGCATGACGGAGGAGGCGACATAACCGGGGCGGCGCTTGCGGCCCGGCCGCTCGACGGCACAGATGGCCTTCCCCCCCAAATCGCGCTGGAAAGCTTCGCCGACATCCGAAACGGCAAAGACGTCGGGGTCGGTAACAAGCGCAAGGCCTTCGTACCCCATCAGTTTCGGCGGCGCGAACCGCAGTGGTGTAAAGCTCTGTAGATCCTCCGGAATCCAGCGAACCGCGTGACCCCCGCGAACATAGGTCTGATCGCCGTCGCCAAGCCGCGGGAAATCGCGCGTATGGAGGATTCGAACGTCGAAGCTGTGCGGCTCGGAGGCATTGCGCCGGTAACTGTGGGCCGAAATCTTTGCGCCGAGATACTGGCGATCGTTGGTCTGGATGAAGACCGTGGGCTTCACTGTCGCGTTTCCTCGAAACCCGCCTCCTTCACCGTGCGGTCGAGCTCCACCAGCGTTTTTAGCAGCGGTTCCATCCGATCGAGCGGCCAGGCGTTGGGGCCGTCGGATTTCGCGTTCGCCGGGTCCGGGTGCGTTTCCATGAACAGGCCGCTGATCCCGGCGGCGACGGCCGAGCGCGCCAA
>Ga0070660_100003797_pt1 | contig 10432 bp, 11 predicted proteins | sample KBSC33metaG_FD_64670 | JGI IMG/M metagenome (GOLD analysis project Ga0070660, IMG submission 64670) | Corn rhizosphere microbial communities from Kellogg Biological Station, Michigan, USA - KBS C3-3 metaG | ecosystem: Host-associated > Plants > Roots > Rhizosphere > Soil ... | reverse complement strand
TCGTGGTCGAGGGCCTGCGCGAGCGCGCGCTCCTCGAAGTCGCCGCCGACGATCGGCACCTGGTTGATCGCCGCGACGGGCGGCACACGCAGGCAGCGCAGCGGTGCGATCAGGCCGCGGCGCGCGGCATCGGTCAGCGGCAGATCGTCGACGGAGGCGGGGAAGACGTCGGAGACCTGCTTCGCGATCAGCTCCTCCGTCGCGGTCATGCCGATGAAGATCGGCTCGCTCAGGTGGCGAATCGCCGTCGAGGTCTTCTCGCCGAGCGCCGTGTGCGCCTCGTCGCAGATCACGAGCTGATACGCGTCGTGCGCGATCTCGTCGACGTGCCGCGCGAACCACGCGTAGGTCTGGATCGTGATCGGGTTCGACTGGCGCGGGGCGGTATGCCCTTCGAGGATCGCGTCGTGGAAGCGGCTGCCGTACCCGTGGTCGGTCAGCTCGCGGCGGAACTGGTCGACGAGGAGCCGGCGGTGCGTGAGGATCAGAACGCCTTCGGTGCGGGCGGCCTCGACGAAGCCGGCTGCAGCGATCGTCTTGCCCGAGGCGGTGGGATGGCGGAAGCGGTAGCGCCTCACCGCACCGGGGTCGTCCTGGACGGGCACCTCCTCCTCGAGCTCCTCGTCGGTGTCCGCGTCCTGTGAGAGCTCGAGCTCGTCGTCGTCCTCGTCCTCGTCTTCCTCGGCGTGCCCGTTCCCGTTTCCGTTTTCGCCGCTCTTCTGCGCGGCGGCGATCAGCTCGGTCAGCATCCCGGCCAGCGCGTCGATCTGGTGGCGGCGCAGCTCCGTGCCGGAGGCGAGGCGCGGTGGTTTCTCCGACAGGACGCGCTCGAGGCCGAGCAGAAGCGCGTATCTCACCTTCCACTCGGAGGAAGGCGAGTCGCGCCCGCCGTTGATCTCGGTCAGGGCGTCGTCGAGCGCCCGTCGGCGAGCCGTCCCGGGTGCGAGCGCAACGTCCGGATCCTCATCGGGACGTACGAAGGGCTCGCCGGCCCAGGCTTCGCATCGGAGGGCGTCAACTCTAAGAGCCGCTGCCTCCTCCGACTCACTCGGAGAATGCGTGATGATTTCTGCCAATGCGTGCGGCGGCGTTGGCCTGCAGTGCCGCCTCCCAAAGGAACGCGCTCGCGGGTCAGTCCCCGTTCGCGTAGCGCCGGACCAGGATAGCCGATGATCCGGCCGCCTGTGCGCTCAATCCCGCGGATCCCGCGCCAAATCGGTGATTTCGCGCAGATCAGGCTCTGCGCCGTCGACCGAAGGAGCGAGCCCCGGGCGCTGCCTGCTCGGCGCAGTCGTTGGAGGCCGCAACGGGGCTTGACAACCCCGGCGCCGATGTCGTACGTTCCCCGAACGGTGTTCGACAATGACGAATCCCGTTCCCGGGCGACGACGCTCGCGGAAACCGCGGAATCGGCTCGCGGCCTCGCCGGCTGTGGGCCGGAAGGAGATCACTGATGGAATCCTTCTCTGCCGCCCAGCGTCTCTTTGCAGAGGCAATCGGCACGGCACTCCTCGTGTTCATCGGCGCCGGTTCGGTCCCGGCGATCCTGCTGCTCGAAGGCGGGACGAAGGCCCCCTTCTCGGGCGCCGATCTCGGCTTCATCTCAATGGCCTTCGGCCTGATCGTGGTCGCACTCGTGTACACGGTCGGCAAGGTCTCCGGCTGTCACATCAACCCTGCCGTGACCTTCGGCCTCGCGGTGACGAAGCGGTTCCCGTGGCGCGAGGTACCGCTGTACTGGGGCGCCCAGGTCGTTGGCGGCGTTGCCGGCGCATTTGCCATGTGGGCGTCGTTCGGCACTCGGGCCGTCGATCTCGGGTACGGGTTCGGCGTCGTCCATTTCGATCACTCCACAACGGCGTGGGGCTCGGCGATGTTCATCGAGGCGCTGGGAACGGCGATCCTGCTCTTCACGATCCTCGGCATCGTCGACACCCGTTCGCCCGAAGGCTGGGCGGGCCTCGTGATCGGCCTCGTGATCGTCGCGATCATCATCACGGTCGGCCCGATCACGAATGCCTCGCTGAATCCTGCTCGTGCGATCGGCCCGTTGTTCGTGACGACGATCCATGGCGGCGTTCACAACTGGACGCAGCAGTTCCTTGCCTATGTCCCGGGCAACCTGATCGGCGCAGCTCTCGCGTGCCTCGCCTACGACTGGATGGCGACGCCGCGGAAGGTGATTCGTCCGATCAAGGAAGCCGTCACCGAACCTGACCGCGCGGCCGACTTTGCCGAGCCGCTCGCAACGCGGTAGAAAGGACAAATCGTGAGCGTCGCAACGCAAACGATGAAGAAGTTCGTCAACGCCCCCGAGGACGTTGTGAAGGAATCACTCGCGGGCCTCGCTGCTGCCCATGCGGATCTCCTCCGCGTGGACTTCGAGAACCAGATCGTGGTGCGGAAGGACGCACCGGTCGCCGGCAAGGTCGGCCTCATCTCCGGCGGCGGCTCCGGGCACGAGCCAATGCACGGCGGCTTCGTCGGCCGCGGGATGCTGGACGCCGCTTGTCCCGGTGAGATCTTCACCTCCCCGGTGCCGGATCAGATGCTCGCTGCGACGAAGGCGGTCGACGGCGGCGCCGGCGTGCTGCACATCGTCAAGAACTACACGGGCGACGTGATGAACTTCAAGCTCGCCGCCGAGCTCGCGGACGACGAGGGGATCAAGGTCGAGTCCGTCCTGACGAACGACGACGTCGCCGTCGAGGACAGCCTGTGGACTGCGGGCCGTCGCGGAGTCGGCGTCACGGTGATCCTCGAGAAGATCGCCGGCGCGAAAGCCGAGGCGGGCGGTTCGCTCGCAGAGGTGGCCGCGGTTGCGACGAAGGTGAACGATCGTGGCCGCAGCTTCGGCGTCGCGTTGACCTCGTGCGTCACGCCTGCTGCGGGCTCGCCGACGTTCGACATCGGCCCCGACGAGATGGAGTTCGGCGTCGGCATTCACGGCGAGCCCGGACGGCGGCGCGAGAAGCTCAAGCCGGTCTCCGAGGTCGTCGCGGAGATGACAGAGGCGATCGTCAGCGATCTTGCCCCGGCCTCCGGAGCCAAGCTGCTTGCGTTCGTCAATGGTCTCGGCGGCACGCCGTTGATCGAGCTCTACGTCGTCTACAACGAGCTCGCAAAGCAGCTCGCCGATCGCGGGCTGACCGCCTCGCGCAATCTCGTCGGCAACTACATCACGAGCCTCGAGATGGCGGGCGTGTCGATCACGCTCGTCGAGCTCGACGACGAGCTCACCGCACTCTGGGACGCACCGGTGCACACGCCGGCCTTGCGGTGGGGAACCTGAGGCGAGTGGACGCGGCGACCGTGAGGCAGTGGTTCGAGGGCTCGGCGGTCGCGCTGCACGAGCAGCGCGACTACCTCACCCAGCTCGATGCCGCGATCGGCGACGCCGATCACGGGACGAACATGGACCGCGGCTTCGCGAGCGTCGTCGCAAAGCTCGAAGAGCTGGACGGCGCGACCCCGCCGGGCAAGACATTGGTCTTGGCGGGGTCGACGCTCGTCTCGACCGTCGGCGGCGCAAGCGGTCCGCTGTGGGGCACGGCCCTGCGGCGGGCCGGTCGCTCGATGGGCGACGGCGAGACGTTCGACGGCGCGGCGCTTGCGCTTGCATTCGAGGCGGCGCTCGAGGGCGTCGTCGAGCTCGGCGCTGCTCAGCCGGGTGACAAGACGATGGTCGATGCACTCGAGCCGGCGGTGCGCGTCCTGCGCGAGCGCGTCGACGGCGGTTCCACCGTCGAGCATGCGGTTACGGCAGCGCGCGAGGCTGCAGAGGAAGGGATGCAAGCGACCGTGCCGCTCCAGGCCTCGAAGGGCCGGGCGTCCTACCTCGGCGAGCGAAGCATCGGCCACCAGGATCCAGGGGCGACGTCGACCGTGTTCATCCTGCGGGCTCTCGAGCAAGCGGTCGCGGAGCGACCATGAGCGAACGCGTGCTCGCCGGCCTCGCCGTGAGCGGTGGGGTCGCGGTCGGCTCTGCCTTCACGCTGTCCGAGGCCGGCGAGGACCCCGGGGGCGATGGGGCCGAGGCCGCGGTCGCCGCGCTCACCCGCATCGCCGCTGAGCTGGGGCGCACGGCCGAACGGCTAGGCGCGCAGGGCAGAGAGATCCAGGCCGAGATCATCGAAGCGAACCGGATGATGGCCGAGGATCCGTCGCTCCTCGCCGAGGTCGTTGAGCTTGCGGGCAGCCTCCCGGCGGCCGCCGCCCTGCGCGCGGCGACGGAGCGGCGCGCAGACTTGCTCGCGGCCCTCAGCGATCCGCTGCTCGCCGCGCGGGCAGCCGACGTGCGCGAGCTCGGCCGGCGCGCGGTGCGCGCGCTCACAGGCGTCGGCGCGGCCGAGCCCCCGCCGCAACCGTCGATCGTCGTTGCGCGCGAACTCGGCCCCGCCGAGCTCGTCGATCTGCGGCTGGAGGAGGGCCTCGTGCTCGGCATCGCGCTCGCCGAGGGCGCCGCGACGTCGCACGCCGCGATCATGGCGCGGTCGCTCGGCGTGCCGATGGTCGCCGGGCTCGGCGACGACGTCCTGACAGTGGGGTCGGGCGACCTGTTGATCGTCGATGGGGCCGAGGGAACGGCGGTGCTCAGTCCAGGCGCTGAGTCGCGCTCACGCTTCGAGGCGCGGGCTGCGCGCGACGCGGCGGCGCGCGAGCGGCTTGCTGCAGGTCGCGGTCAGCCGGCGGTCACCAGGCACGGACGCACGATTCGCCTGCTTGCCAACGCGAGCACACCCGCAGAGGCGGCGGCGGCCCTCGACTGCGCAGCCGAGGGTCTCGGGCTCGTGAGGACGGAGCTCGCCTTTCTCGACGCGCCGGACTGGCCGTCGGCGACACAGCACGAGGAGGCGCTCACAGCAACCTTGTCGCTCTTCACCGATCGCGTTGTGACCGTCCGCACACTCGACTTCGGCGCCGATAAGACGCCGTCGTTCCTGCGCGGGCGCGGGGGCAGGGGCGTCGCATTAACGCTCGAGCACGAGGAGGCGCTCGAGGCACAGCTCGTTGGGATCCTGCGCGCCGGAAAGGGCACGAGGCTGCGCATCATGCTCCCCCTCGTCGAGTCGCCTGTACAGGTGTCCGCGGTCCGGCTCCTGCTGCGCCGCGCGGCTGCGACGACCGCGCGACCGCTGCCTCAGCTTGGCGCGATGATCGAAACGCCGGCCGGCGCCATGCGCGCACACGAGCTCGCGCTCGTCGCCGACTTCTTCTCGATCGGCACCAACGACCTCGTCGCGACGACGCTCGGGCTCGACCGCGAGCAGCGTGAGGCTTCGCCGCTTACGGCGGCCGACCCCTCCGTCGTCGAGCTGATGCGGCGGACGATCGACGCTGCGCACGAGGCGGGCATCACGGTGGAGATCTGCGGCGAGGCCGCTGGTGAGCCTGAGCTGACGGCGCTGCTCGTCGGGCTCGGCGTCGACGAGCTCAGCGTCTCGCCCGCGCGGCTCGACGCCGTCCGCGACGCCATCCGCCGGTCAGGAAAAGTGGGTGACGAGCTGGGCGAGCTCCGCGACGGCCGCGGCGGCGTCGTCGCCTGAGGCCGAGATCTTCAACTCGGCTCCGCCGTCTGCCCCGAGACCGAGGATCTCGAGGATGCTCTTCCCGTTTGCCTGCCGGCCGTTGGCCTGCACTTCGATCGTCGCCGTGAACGACGCGGCCGTGCGCACGAACGAGCCCGCTGGGCGCGCGTGCAGCGCAACGGATGTGGGGAGCTTGACGAGCTCAGAGCTTTCTGACACTTCGCGCCTCCTCCGCCGCACGAGCAACGTCGTTCAGCGTGGCTCCGGTCGAGGCGATCACGCCCGCGGCGATCGCTCCTTCGACGAGCGGGGCGTCGGCCAGGACGATGCGCGCCGCCTCGTCGTCGCTCAGCTCGGCGACGGCCGCGCGAACCGAGAGCAGGGAGCTCCCGAGGTCGACGAGCACGACCGTTCCGGCGTCCGAGTCCGCCGTCCGCAGGGCCTCGAGCACGCGGCCGCCATCCGTGCCCAGGGTGTCGTCGGGCCCGCCTCCGGCCGTTACGATCGCCACGTCCGGCCCGGCGACCTGCGCCACGAGCTCGGCCAGGCCGCCGGCGATCGACGCGCTATGGGAGACGAGCACCAGCCCGACGAAACCGTTGCCGTTCGTGGAGGCCATGGGTTGCCATTCTACAATGTCGAACGCCTTTCGACAATACTGTCTCGATGATTCAGTCGGTCGACCGTGCAGCACGCATCCTCCGGGCCCTCGCGGCGAGCCCTGGGCGCCTTGGGGTCAGCGAGCTCGGAGAGCGCCTCGGCCTCGCGAAAACGACGGTCCACGGGCTCCTGCGCACGCTCCACGACCACGGGCTCGTGGAACAGGACCCGGACAGCGACAAGTACCAGCTCGGCCCGCAGCTCCTGCGGCTCTCCAACCGCTACCTCGATCTCAATGAGCTCCGCGCACGGTCGCTTGCGTGGTCCGAGCTCCTGTCGACGCGCGCGGGTGAAGCTGTTCGCGTCGGTGTGCCGTACGGAGACGGAGTGCTCGTCGTGCACCACGTGTTTCGCCCCGACACGTCGTTGCAGATCCTTGAGGTCGGTGCGGTCTTGCCGATGCACGCAACCGCGCTCGGGAAAGCCGTGCTCGCCTACCTTCCTGCGCCGGAACGCGAGGACGTGCTCGCTGCCGGGTTGCCAAAGCTCACCGGTCGAACCGTCTCGACAGCCGCGGCTCTCGGGAAGGAACTGGACTCGGTGAAGGAGCGTGGCTACGCCGTGGAACGTGAGGAAGCAGTGCTCGGAGAGGTGGGAATCGCAGCCCCGATCTTCGGCCGCATGGGCGATGTGGTCGGCGGGATCGGCGTCGCGGGCCCGACGGAGCGCCTGAGCGGCAAGGCGCGCGAGTCGACGGTCGCGACCGCGGTCGGCGAGGCGGCGCGGTCGATCTCGCGCGACCTCGGCGCGCAGCGCTGGCCGCCGGTCTAGCCCAGAGGCTTGATGTGGTCGGGCTTGAACGTAGGCACCGCTAATGCCCTGCGCCCGACCAGAACGACCTGCTTGGTCTGAGCCATCCCCGCAAGCGAGTGCCCGTAATTCGCGTCAAGCCTCTACTACGCCGCCGCGGCGACGAGCGACTCGAGCCGCGCGCGCAGCCACGGCAGCTCGCTGCGCTCTGCTTCGAGCACCTGCCCGTCGAACTGCAGGATCACCCCGCCGTTCGCCGTGAGGTGGTCGCCCGCGCCGGAGAGGAGCCGCCGGTAGTGGTCGAGCCCGTCGCCGCTCGAGAACACCGCGGCTTCCGGCTCGTCCTCGTACCCGGGCGTGCCGGGCGCGAGGTACGGAAGGTTGGCGACGATCAGGTCGAGGTCGTGCGGCAGGCCGTCGAGCAGGTCGCCGTGCACGAGGTGCACCTGCGCGCCAAGGCGCTCGGCGTTCGACGACGCGACGCGCAAGGCGCTGCCGCACGTGTCGCTCGCCCAGACTTCGATCAGCGGTGCGCGCAACGCGAGCGTCACTGCGACGACACCCGAGCCGGTGCCGACATCGGCGACGCGTCCCGGCGCATCGCCCAGCCGCTCGAGTGCGGCGTCGACGAGCTTCTCGGTCGTCGCGCGCGGCGAGAACACCCGGCCGGGCTCGGTCACGAAGGTGAGTCCATGAAATTCCGTCTGCATCTCTCTCTAGTACAACGTAGCCCGATGCATTGGATTCCCACGGCCGAAGCGAAGAAGGCGCGATTCGAGCAGCAGCACGGGGAACTCGACGAGCGCTCGATCGTTCGCAAGGGCAATACGGCCTACGCGGCGGCTCTAGCGCTGCTGATGGCCGGCGACGTCGACTCGGGAGAGTGGTTCAGGCGAGCCGCAGCCACCTGGCGCGCGAGCTGGAGTGGCGGCGAGTCGTGGGGGCGGCCGATCGGCGCGCTCAAGGCCTCGCTGCTCGCCCGTGACGATGACGCGGTCGAGGAGCTCGCGCTCTGGACGCTTTCGCTCGGCACCGCGACTGCCGAATCGCCGATCGGACGGTACGCGGCTGCGCTCGCGTTGCTCACGCTCGGCCAGTGGCCCGAGGCGCGACACGTCGCGGAGTCACTGCGCGAGCGCGACGACTTCCCCCGTGACGTCGCCGACGCGCTCGCCTACGTCGCGGCCCACGACGTCGTCGGTTACACCGAGGCTGTCGACTCGGTCGTCGCGTCGTTCGAGACGCGCGACGACTATCTCGAAGACATCGCCGTCGCCGACACGGCGCTCGTGCTGCAGGAGCTCGCGCGGCGCCGCGGCATCGAGTACGCGCTCGCCCCGTCCCCGGTCTTGCCCTAAAGCCGAACCTGATTCGCGCCACCAACGACGGTGGCCGGTCGCCCGACACGATCTGCGCGAACCAGATTCGAGCCGTTCGGGCCGCCCGGGGCGAAGTTCAGTCCGTCTCGCCCTGCGTGATCAGCGGATGGAACGCGACCGTGATCGAGAGCGGCGGCTTCGATTCGTCTTCCAGCTCGTTCAGCTTGTCGAAGAGCTCGTTGAGCAGCCCGCGCACCGTTTCGACGTCGAGCTTCGCGTGCAGCTGCGCGCTCCGGAACTCGCCCGCCGAGGCGAAGAGGTCGAAGCCGCGCTGCACCTCACGGAGCTGCGCGCCCTGCAGATCGCTTGCGAGCCCCGTGGCGCGAACCTCCTGGCCGACGACGAAGTGCTTCGCGACAGGGCGGTAGGGCTTCTCGCGGCCCGCGGCGTCTGCGAGCTCGATCAGCTCTGCGCGGTGCAGCATGCGCACGTGGAAGTGGAGGTGGCCCGGGTCGACGGACAAGCTGGCCGCGAGCTCGCGGTTCGTCAGCGGCTTCTCCGACTCGCCGAGCACCTGCAGCACCTTCAGGCGCAAGGGGTGGCCGAGCGCCTTCAGCTGCTCGGGCCGCTCGACCTCGAGGACATCCCGTGGGACCTTCTGGGGTTCGGGGGCGGTCATCGGTTCCCTAGTTTGGCTGCTGCGGCCTCGTCTAGGAAGACCTCGACCGAAATTGGCGCCAGGAGGACGAGGCTGGCGGGTGCAGCCGGCGAGATATTCCCCCCGAACGCACGTGCGACAGCCTCCGCTTTCGACGGCCCGTCGACGATGAAGACGATCCGCTTGGCCGTCCGGATCTCCGGCATCGTCATCGTCACGCGGTCGACCCAGGGCTCGAGCCCGGGCGGGCCGCTCGTCGCGCGGTGATCCACGTCGTCGAGCTGGGGGGAGCCGGGGAAGAGCGAGGCGATGTGGGCGTCCGGCCCGAGGCCGAGCAGCAGCAGGTCGAGCTCGACTCCCTCGAGCGCTTGATCGAGCTCCGCCGCGGCCTCTGCGGGCGGCAGTTCGCCGCGGATGCGGTGCACCTCGCGCGGCTGGTGCTCCAGCTGGTCGAGCAGCGTCTCCTTCGCGAGCCGGTAGTTCGACAACTCGTGCTCGGGCGGGACGCAGCGGTCGTCGCCCCACCAGAGCGTGACCTTGCTCCAGTCCGGCTCGAGCGCGGCCGCGCGCGCGTAGGCGGGTGCCGGTGAGGAGCCGCCGGTCAGCACGATCGAGCCGCCGCGACGTGCTTGGGCGGCGAGCAACTCGGCGACCGGGACAGCTGGGTCGTCGATGATGTGCAGATCAGGCGGCGGCGGCATCCGGCAAGGGTATGAAACCGCGCTGGAACCCGGCAAGGAGATACACGCTTGCGAGGCCGGCCCACTCCTCGTACGGCGCGAGCAGCGCGTCGCTTTCCTCGGCCTCGACCCAGCGCCCCCAGAGCGCGGACGCGAGCTTCGCCATCCCCAAATCGCGCGCGAGGCCGTACTCGTACCGTCCGAGCCCCTCGAGGCAGATCACGCCGACCGACCAGGGGCCGAGGCCGCGCTCGCGGTTCAGCCTCAGCGCGACCGCCGTGCTGGGCTGTCGCTTCAGGCCTTCGAGGTCGAGGGAGCGGCAGAGCCTGACGAGCGCCGTCGCCCGGCGAGCGCCGAGCCCGAAGCGCGCGAGCTGTGCGGGGGCGTAGCGCGCCAGATCCTGAGTCGTCGGAGCAGCGTGCAGATCGCCGAGTGCCGGCGTGGTCGCCTTGATGATGCGCCGCTCGATCCTGCGTGCTTCGCTCGCGAGGATCAGCTGCCCCGCGACCGCGCGCAGCAGCGCCTGGGCGACGGTCGCGGTGCGCATCGGGCGCAGCCCACGCACGCGGCGCAGCGTCTCGCCGAGCAGCGGATCGTTTGCGAAGCGCCGCACGAACTCGGAGTGGTCGTCGTCCAGACCGAGCGCGAAGCGGACGTGGTCGACGCCGGCCTCGCTGTCGGCCGCGATCACGATCGTCCCGTCGACGCGCTGCATCGCCTCGACGCGCTCCAGGCGATCCTCGACGCGGATCGCGGCGCGGTAGGTGCCGTTCATCACGACACGTGTCGCGTCGGAGGCGTGCCGGCCGGAGACCCGGAGGGAGTAAGGCCCCTGCG
>Ga0070660_100003796_pt1 | contig 10437 bp, 10 predicted proteins | sample KBSC33metaG_FD_64670 | JGI IMG/M metagenome (GOLD analysis project Ga0070660, IMG submission 64670) | Corn rhizosphere microbial communities from Kellogg Biological Station, Michigan, USA - KBS C3-3 metaG | ecosystem: Host-associated > Plants > Roots > Rhizosphere > Soil ... | reverse complement strand
CGGCCGCCACGATCGGCAGGCCCGAATTGGCGAGGATGTCCTTGCCCTGCTGGACGTTGGTGCCTTCGAGGCGGACGACCAGGGGAACCGACAGGTTCACTTCCTTCGCCGCCGCGACGATGCCGTCGGCGATGATGTCGCAACGCATGATGCCGCCGAAGATGTTGACCAATATGCCCTTCACCGCCGGATCGGACAGGATCAGCTTGAACGCCGCGGTCACCTTTTCCTTGGAAGCGCCGCCGCCGACGTCGAGGAAGTTGGCGGGGAAGGCGCCGTTCAGCTTGATGATGTCCATCGTCGCCATGGCGAGGCCCGCGCCGTTGACCATGCAGCCGATATTGCCGTCGAGCTTGATGTAAGCGAGGTCATACTTCGACGCCTCGACTTCGGCCGGATCCTCCTCGGTCTCGTCGCGCAGCGCGAGCACGTCGGGATGGCGATAGAGGCTGTTCGAATCGAACGACACCTTGGCGTCGAGCACCAGCAGCTTGCCGTCCGTGGTCTCGACCAGCGGGTTCACCTCCAGCATCGCCATGTCGGTGCCGACGAAGGCGTCATAAAGCTGGCCGGCCAGCTTGACCGCCTGCTTGTTGAGATCGCCCGTCAGCTTGAGTGCGAAGGCGACCGCGCGGCCATGATGCGGCTGGAAGCCTTCGGCCGGGTCGATCGTGATCGTGCGGATCTTCTCGGGCGTCTCATGCGCGACGGTCTCGATGTCCATGCCGCCTTCGGTCGAGACGACCATCGCGATGCGGCCGCTGGCGCGATCGACCAGCATCGAGAGATAATATTCCTTGGCGATGTCCGCGCCGTCGGTGATGTAGAGGCGGTTGACCTGCTTGCCCGCATCGCCCGTCTGGATCGTCACCAGCGTGTTGCCGAGCATGTCGGTCGCGTTGGCGCGAACCTCGTCGATCGTCTTGGACAGGCGAACCCCGCCCTTGGCGTCGGCCGGCAGTTCCTTGAACTTGCCTTTGCCGCGACCGCCCGCATGGATTTGCGCCTTCACGACATAGATAGGCCCGGGCAGCTTGCCGGCGGCGGAAACCGCCTCGTCAACGCTCATTGCGGCAAAACCCAGCGGCACGGCGACGCCGAACTTCGCGAGCAATTCCTTGGCCTGATATTCGTGGATATTCATGAGGAGGCGATTCCTTGCGGATTCGAAGAGGAGAGGAACGGGGCGTCCTCTACACTCCGAGGCCCTCAAGGCAAGCGCCGGCGCGTTTCAAAAACCGGAACGGCTATTCGAAAGCGTGAAAGATCAGCCCGCGATATAGCATCCCAATGCGGCGCGCGTCGTCACGCGTACGATTTCCGGATCGCCGATCGCTTCCACGGCGCGCAGGATATGTTTCGGCCCGGCCGATTCACCGGGCTCGCGCAGCGCGGCCAGCCGCTTGAGTTCCTTGAGCTGCTCGATCGAAAGCCTGGAGGCCATGCGCTCGGCCATGCAGTTCGCGACCCGCGGCGGGACACCTGCCTGGCGAAGCGCGGCATTGACGCGCTGCTCGGGCGTGACCGCGCAGCCGGCGAGCGTGAGCGACAGGACGGAAAGCAGGAGGAGCGTGCGTTTCATGCGCTCGCCTAAACACGCCGCTCCCTGACAAATGGCTGAATGGACGCGGCGGGGCCTATCCCGCCAGCGCGAGCGCAGCCGAGCCTCAAAGCTCCTCCACGCGCATGCTCGTGATCGGCTTGGCCGGTGCGTGCGCGGCCATGCGTATCAGCAGGTCGTCGAGCGTGTCGCTCGCGATCAGCAAATCCCGATGCTGCGGTCGCAGGAAACCGACCTCCTGCATCTGCCGCCAGAAAGCGAGGATGCCGTCATAATAGCCGCCTTCGTTGAGCAGGCCGACCGGCAGGCTGTGATAGCCGAGCTGCGCCCAACTCAACGCTTCCCACAATTCGTCCATCGTGCCGGTGCCGCCGGGCAAGGTCACGAAGCCATCGGACAGATCGGTGAACGCCTTCTTGCGCTCGTGCATCGTCTTGACGACGTGGAGCTCGGTCAGGCCGCGATGCGCGACCTCCAGGTTGACCAAAGCTTCCGGAATCACGCCGATCACCGCGCCGCCTGCCTCCAGCGCCCCGTCCGCGACCGCGCCCATTAGGCCCAACCGGCCGCCGCCATAAACCACGCCGATCCCGCGCTCGGCCAGCGCGCGGCCGACGAAGCGGGCATTTTCGATGTAGCGCGGATCGGCGGGCGAGGCCGAGCCGCAATAGACGGCGAGACGGTTCACATATCCTCCAACATCAAGGCAGCAGTCGCTTTAGCCGAACCGACCACGCAGGGAATACCTGCTCCAGGGTGCGTGCACGCTCCCGCACAAAGATTATCCATCAGGTCGTCGCGATTGTGGATGCGGAACCGGGCGCAAGATCGTGCAGGGTTCGCACAAATGGCCGCCGATCCGGCGCCATGTTTCCTGTTCGGCCGCCCGGCGTCGTGATACATCCCTGACGTGGCTCCCGGGGGGACGTCCAGATGATGCGCACGATAACCGCACCACTTTTGGTTCTGCTGCTGCTTTCCGGCTGCCGCCCAATGGTCAGCGAGGCCAGCGAAAATACCTCAGCCGAGACGAACGACACGGCTGCGGTGCCCGCTGCCTCTGCCAGCCTCGTGCCCTGTCCTGAAGTCGGCCGCCGCCTGACGCAGCAGGATTGCGAGGACCTGACGAGTGTTGCGAACAATGCCCGCGCGGGTGTCGCGGCATTCAACGCGCCGGAGGTGATGGTGCGCGACAAGCCGGTCGTGCTGGAGCTTGCCGTCGGCCTGTCTCAGCCGGAAAACCAACCCGCCGCGCCCGATGAAGCGGTACCCGCCAACGAAGCGGACGCGAACGCCATCGGAGACCAAAATAGCAATGTCGCCGAGGTGAACCAGCCGCGCATACATCATCTCGCGCACACCGCCCGGCCACCTGCGCCTCCCAAGCCCCAGACGCCCGAGGATATCGTGCGCGAGCTGCCGGGAACGGTGGTGTCCTATTCCCCGGTGGTGGGTCGCTTCATGCATGCGACGCTCACCGGCGCTGGCTTCACCGTCAAGCCGCTCTCGCCCCCCTCGCAGGAGGTGTTCCGCGACAGCCAGACGGTCTGGCAATGGGAGGTCACGGCGCAAAAGAAGGATCCCCATATCCTGACGCTGACCACCGTGGTCGAAGGCGTGACCCAGGACGGCACGCATTATCCGTTGCGCAGCACGACCCGAAGCCAATCGGTGAAGATCAAGCGCACCGCGGGGCAGAAGGTATGGGATATGATCGACATCATCCCGGATCGGCTCAAGGCCATCACGGCCGTGGTCGTCGCGCTCACCGCGCTGGCGACCGCGATCATCGCCCTGCGCAAGCTGTTCAAGAAAACGCCCGACGCTGCCCCGCCTAAGGCCTGAAGCAAGGGTTTGGCGCGCCATACGCGGGACGTAAACCCTTGAGAAAATTGATAGATGCATGTTATGCAATATCATGCAACGTCTTTGCATCTTGCAGTGCAAGATAATTCTTGCGGCACTGCACAATTGAAGGCAAATTCACCCTGCCTTTCAGGCATCCTCTCCTAAAACTTCAGGGCCGGTTCGCCGGCCCTTTTTTTATGCCCTCGCGGCTGGCGCGCCCCGGGGGAGGGCGCCTTGAACGGACCTGGGGTCGACGCCACCACCTATTGGTCTAGATACCGGCCTATGAAGCACGTCGCCATTCGTCGATCGGCAAGCCTCGCGATCCCCGCCCTCGTCGTCGCCAATATCGCGCTCGCGATCGGGCCGTGGCTGGTGCGGATCGCGAAAAGCGAAGGCCATGTCGGGCCCGTCGGCGCGGGTTTCTGGCGCCTTGCGCTTGCTTTGCCGCTGCTGATCCTGTTCGCGCGCGGCGAACGGCATGCGCCGCGCCCGGCCGACCAGACCGCCCTGGTCGTCGCCGCGATCGGCTCGGGGCTGTTCTTCGCGATCGACCTTGGGGCGTGGCACACCGGCATCCTCCACACCCGCCTCGCCAACGCGACCTTGCTCGGCAATTGCACCGCGATCCTGTTTCCTGTTTCCGGTTTCATCGCGGCGCGGTCGCTGCCCAGCCGCAAGCAGGGGGTGGCACTGGCGCTTGCCACGTTGGGAGCGGTGTTGCTGCTCGGCCGGTCCTACGAATTGTCGGCGCGCAATCTCGTCGGCGATCTGCTCTGCCTGTTCGCGGGCGTGGCCTATACCGCCTATCTGGTGACCGTCGATCGCGCGCGGAGCGGGCTCGCGCCATGGACGACGCTCGCCTGGTCGGTGGCGGCGGGCATTCCCGTGCTGCTGGTGGTCGCCTTCGCGCTCGGCGATCCGGTCTGGCCGCGCATCTGGTGGCCGCTGATCGCGATGACACTCGGCAGCCAGATCATCGGACAAGGGCTGATCCTCTACGCGGTCAGCCGCGTTTCGGCGCTCGTGGTCGGGCTGATGCTGCTGCTCCAGCCCGTGGTGGCGGCGACGATCGGCTGGATCGTCTATGGCGAGCGGCTGACCATGTTCGATTTCGTCGGCGCCATCGCGATCGCCGCGGCTTTATTGCTCGTGCGCGATTCCAAGCGGTCTTTGCCTTCGGATGAGATGAGCACAGGACTCTGATCCACAACCGGCAATGGTCGTGACGGAGCGCATTTTTGCGCACAGGTAGGAGCAAGGAGGGAGCGATGGGGATTCATCGTGACCGACGCGCGACGCCCATGTGCGCAAAAAGGCGCCCGCCGCTTCGCGGTTGCCCGGAGAAGGCCTCCGGCTGCGTTGCTTGCTTGCGCGTAGTTTCCACTACGCGACTGCGCTGCGCGCCTTGCCGGCGGCCTTCTCCGGGCAATCACGGCCGTTGCCGGTTGTGGATCAGAGTCCTAAGGTCTTAAGCCGTGACCGACACCAACGACATGACCCTCGACGAATTGCGTGTGGCACTGGTTGAGCGCTTGCCCGAAGAGGCCGCGTTCGAGGGGTGGAGCGAAAAGGCGCTCGATACCGCCGCCGCCACGATCGGCGTGCCGGCCGATCGCGCCCGGCTGGCCTTCGCCGGCGGCGCGGGGCAGATGGTCGACGCCTGGTTCGCGAGCGTCGATCGCCGCATGGCGGAAGCGCTGCCGGCTGAGAAATTGGCCGGGATGCGCGTGCGCGATCGGATCACCCAGCTCGTGCTCGCGCGCCTTGCCTTGCTTGCGCCGCACCGGGAGGCGCTGCGTCGCGCGCTCGCGGTGCTGGCCATGCCGCACCATGTCGCGATGGGGACCGCGGTCGGCTGGCGCGCCGCGGAAACGATGTGGCGCCTGGCGGGCGACAATTCGACCGGCTTCGCCCATTATACGAAGCGCATGACGTTGCTCGGCGTCTATGCCGCGACCTTGCTCGTCTTCATCGATGACGAGAGTGAAGATTATGCCGAAACGCGCGCCTTCCTCGATCGCCGCATCGACGACGTGATGAAATTCGAGAAGTTCAAGGCACGGATGAAGCCCGATCCCGACCGCCATTTCAGCATCGCCCGCTTCCTGGGGCGGCTACGGTACCCGACCCACTGAGAAAAACCGTCGCCCCACCGGAAGCTGGCATGACGACCAGGCTCTGGACTCTAACCGAACCGCATCGGCGAATAACGCGCCGGATCGATCCCCGCGACCGGCTCGGGCAGGGCCTCGCCCAGCAGGACCGACGCCGCCAGCATCGCCGCCGCGGGCGCGGTCTGGATGCCGAAGCCGCCTTGCCCGGCAAACCAGAAAAAGCCCGGCGCCTGTCCGTCGAATCCGTAGACCGGCAGCCGGTCGGGCGCGAAGCTGCGCAGGCCCGCCCAGGCGCGTTCGCGCCGGATTATGCGCCAGTCGACCACGCGCTCGAACCGATCGATCGCGATCGCGACGTCCAGTTCCTCGGGCGCTACGTCATGGGGCTCGACCGGCGTTTCGTCGTGCGGTGACAGCCATAGGCGTCCCCCCGCCTCCGGCTTGAAATAGAAGCGGCCGAGCGCGTCCATCACGAGCGGCATGGCAGAGGCCATCGCTGGATCGGTGGTGAGCTGCGCGATCGTGCGGCGATAGGGCTGGATATCGACTGCCGAAGCACCCGCCAAAGCGGCGATCCGGTTGGCCCAGGCGCCTGCGGCATTGACCAGCAACCTGGACGATACCTGCCCCGCGCGCGTCCCGATCCGCCAGCCGCCCTCTGTGCGCGCAACGTCGGTGACTTCGGCATCGGTCAGCAGGATCGCGCCCGCGCGCCGCGCCCGCGCAAGGAAGTCGCCGTGCAGTCCGCTTACGTCGATGTCGCGGCAGGTGGGCTCGGTCAGCCCGACGGTGAATTCGGGCCGCAGGCCCGGAATCGCGCTTTCGAGCGCGGCGCGGTCGAGCCATGCGTGCGCGACGCCGCAGTCCGCCATCTCGGCCGCCAACGCATCCAACGCCGGCTGTCCCTGCGCATCGGCGATATGGATGCAGCCGCGCGGATGGAGGAAGCCATGCACGTCCAACCAGGGCTGCGAGGCGGTGGTGAGCGGCTGGACCCAAGGTCCGCCATAGCTTTCCGACCAGAAGGCCGCCGAGCGGCCGGTCGCATGATAGCCGGGGTGCGATTCGGCCTCGATCAGCACCACGCGTGCCCGGTCGCCGATCATGGCGGCAAGGCTTGCTCCGGCAATGCCGGCTCCGACGATGGCGATATCGGCCTGGGTCACGTCATTGTCTCGTTCAGCAAGCCGAACTGGAGCGGCATCAGCGCAGCTGATCAAAGCTCTACGTCTTGGTTACGGTTTGGCAAGGCTCCGCCTCTAAAGCCTCGGCCATGTCTGTCTACGCAATCCTGATGCTGGCGTTGCTCGCGGCTTTGCTCGTGACCGCGGCCGTGACCGATATCAAATCGCGAATCATCTCCAATCGCCTCAACGCCGTGATCGCGCTGCTTGCGGTTCCGTGGTGGTTCGCGATCCATCTGACCGGTTACGAGATCCTGTTCCAGATCGGGCTCGCGCTGGGCGTGTTCACCCTGTTCGCGATCTGCTTCGCGCTGGGCATGATGGGCGGGGGTGACGTCAAGCTGCTCGCCGCGCTCGGCCTGTGGCTTCCGCTCACCCGGCTGCTCGTCATGATCGAGGTCATGGCGCTTGCCGGCGGGCTGCTAACGGTCGGCATCCTGATCGCGCACAAGCTGCGTAAGGCACCGGGAAAGCCCGAGATTCCCTACGGAGTCGCGATTGTCGGCGCTGCCCTGCTGATAGTCGCGAACGATATTTTAACCAACACTGTCGCATAGGCAGGCATGGCCGGATCGGCCGATGACCAGGGGTAATTGATCGCCATGGACGTTCGGAAACTCATGCTGATGGCAGGCGCGCTCGTGTTCGCCGCGATCTGCGCGATGACGGCCCGCAGCATGTTCAGTGGGTCCGCCGGCCAGCCTGCGCAGGCTGCGGTCGCGCCCGAACCGACCGGCCCGCAAGTGCTGGTCGCGACCAAGACGCTGGCGCCGGGCACGATCATCGGCGCGGATGCCGTCCGCTATCAGACCTGGCCCAAGGATCTCGTCGACGGCGCTTATTACATCAAGGGCCAGCAGGGCGCCGCGGTGCAGGGCACGGTCGTGCGCTACACGATCACCGCCGGCCAGCCTGTCACCCAGGGTGCGCTGATCAAGCCCGGCGATCGCGGCTTCCTCGCCGCGGCGCTGACGCCCGGCATGCGCGCCGTCTCGATCTCCGTGACCGCGCAGGCGAGCGTCGCCGGCTTCGTCTTCCCGGGCGATCGCGTCGACCTGCTGCTGACCCAGACCGTCAGTGGCGGCGAAGGCCAGCCGCTCAAGGCGACCGAAACGATCATTCGCAACCTGCGCGTGCTCGCCACCGACCAGAAGACCGACAAGCCGGCGGACGCGGAAGGCAAGACCCAGGTCACCACTTTCTCCAACGTCACGCTCGAAGCAACGCCCAAGATCGCCGAGAAGATCGCGGTCGCGCAGTCGGTCGGCACGCTCTCGCTATCGCTGCGCTCGATCGCCGATGACCGTATGGAGCTCGAGCGTGAGATTGCCGCCGGCGAGGTTAATGCCCCCGCCGATGCCAAGGCCGAAAAGGCGATGCTGATGCAGATCGCGTCGCAGCCGATCGATACCAATCCGACCGTCACCACTGGCGGCGACGTGTCGCGCTACCAGCCCAGCCATGTCGCGCCCAAGACGGAAGCCGTCGTGACGAACGCGCCCGCATCCGGTCCATCGGCGTCCGCCGCGCCGCGCGGTCCGGCCGTCGTCGTCGCGCGCGGCTCCAACGTCACCGTGACCCCGCTGTCGGCCGCCGCCGCCGCGGCACCCACCGGGAATTGAGCATAATGCCTATCCAAGCTTTCATGCGTCATAGTTGCGCGCCCGTGATCGTCGCGGCCGTCGCGACCGCGACCTTGCTCAACCCCGGCACCGCGCGCGCCGCCGCCGCCCCTAACGCGACCGCGGAAGCGCCTGCGCGCGTCATCACCATGTCGGTGGGCTCGGGCCAGCTGATCCGCCTCGCCCGGCCGATGACGGGGATGTTCGTCGCCGACGACAAGGTCGCCGACGTTCAGGTCAAGGGCGCGACCAGCCTTTATCTGTTCGGCAAGGCGCCCGGCCAGACCAGCGTCTACGCGACGGACAAATCGGGCGCGGTCATCTGGTCGAGCGACGTGCGCGTCGGCAACAATCTCTCCGGTGTCGGCGCGATGCTGAAAATGGCGATGCCCGAGGCAGATATCGCCGCGACCCCCGTGGGCAACATGATCCTCCTCACCGGCACGGTCATCGCGCCGCACGATGTCGAGGAGGCGCAGCATCTGACGGAGGCGTTTACCGGGCCCGGCGTTCAGGTGGTCAACCGCATCCACGCGGCGACGCCGCAGCAGGTCAGTCTTCAGGTCAAGATCGTCGAGGTCAGCCGCAGCGTCGCGACCGATATCGGCGTCAACCTGGCAAGTTTCGACAAGGGCAAGTTTCCGTTGTTGTCGATCGGCCAGGGGGATCCGGGGACGATCAAGTACGAGCCCGGCACCGGCGGGACTCCCGGCACCGAAACATTCACGTTCAAGAATCTCGCCGGCACGACGCTTGGCATCGCCGGCCACGCCTTCGGCATGGACATATTGTCGACGCTGCAATTGGCCGAGACCCAGGGCCTTGTCACGACCTTGGCCGAGCCGACACTCACCGCGCTTTCGGGCGAGACCGCCAGCTTTCTGGCGGGCGGTGAAATCCCGGTGCCCCAAAGCGAGGGACTCGGCGCCGTTTCGGTCACGTTCAAGCAATATGGCGTGAGCCTGTCCTTCACGCCGTTCGTGCTCGCGAACGGCACGATCTCGATGCGCGTGCGCCCCGAAGTGTCGCAATTGTCGGACGCGGGTTCGGTCAAGCTCAACGGGTTCACCATCCCGGGGCTGACGACGCGCCGCGCGGAAACCACTGTGGTCCTCGGCTCCGGCCAGAGCTTCGTGATCGGCGGCCTGCTGCAGAATAATCACAACAACAATACCACCAAGGCGCCCTTCCTCGGCGATCTGCCGATCCTCGGCACGTTGTTCCGCTCCAACAGCTTCCGCAAGGACGAGAGCGAGCTCGTGATCGTCGTCACGCCTTATTTGGTGAAGCCGGTCGACGCGAACAAGATCGTCCTGCCGACCGACGGCTATCGTTCGCCGACCACGGCCGAACGCGTCCTGCTCGGCAAGATGTATGACGGCGCGCCCGCCGGCGCTCCGCCCGCAAAGGCGCAGCATTGATGTCCGCCACTTTCACCAGGGAGAGCGTTGTGTCGCTCAAGCCATTCCTTCCATTGCTTGCCGGGCTGGCCTTGTCGGGTTGCGCGATCGGTGATCGCAGCCTCCAGACGCCGCACAAGATCGAGGTCGCAGGCGACGCCGCGGTCGTTCCCGGCTGCCCCGACTGGGGCGATGGCGAGATCAATTCGGACGAGGGACAAGCCGCCAATTTCGGCTGCGCCACCCGCCTCAACCTTGCCGCGATGATCGCCGATCCGGCCGATCTGCTGCATGGCCGGGTCGCCACCGCGACCGACACGGTCGCGACCGTTCGCGCGCTCAAGGCGTATCGCGAACAGATCCCGACCGGAACAAAGGAAATCGAAAAAACCAAGGCAGGAGGCGGACAGTGAACGCGCCTTTCAATCCCCGCAACGGCAATCGCGATCCGTTCAGCGCTTTCATGAGCGATCTCGACGCGGAGGACGTGGTCCGCGCGACCGCGCTTTCCTTCGGCTGGCCGCTCGAGCGCATCCACAATGGCGGCGTCAATTATGCGGTGCAGAGCCTGGCCGTCTCGCAAAGCCCAAGCATCCTGCTCGTCGATCTCGGCGAATCGAGCGATCCGCTCGAGGATATCAACGGTCTCGCCGAAGTGTGCGAGCCGGGCACGATGGTGATCGCCTGCGGGCGCATCAACGACGT
>Ga0070660_100003794_pt1 | contig 10439 bp, 5 predicted proteins | sample KBSC33metaG_FD_64670 | JGI IMG/M metagenome (GOLD analysis project Ga0070660, IMG submission 64670) | Corn rhizosphere microbial communities from Kellogg Biological Station, Michigan, USA - KBS C3-3 metaG | ecosystem: Host-associated > Plants > Roots > Rhizosphere > Soil ... | reverse complement strand
CTCGTCGTTCACGCGCAACGCGCCAGCCTCCCATACCAGGTCGTGAACGAGGCTCACGCCACCGATCTTGCCGACGCGCTGCCACGGCGGAGTCACCTGAAACGGACGAACGAGCACGAGCAGTCGGGCCGATAGGGATCGATCCGAACGGTTTTCGAGTCGATAGCGCACCCGAACGATCCCGCTCTGGGTTCCCTCGCCCTGGACACGCAAGCGCCACGCTGTGGTTTCCCAGATCGCAGACGGAACGGGCAGTACGCCGTCGAGCAGTTCCTGCCGTTGCACGACGTCTGCCCAGGTCAAGAGCCGACCGTCGATCACGAGCATCGGCTCGATCGAGAATGACCCCGGGGCAATCTCGATCGCACCTTCCTCGTTCATGAGCGCGCAGTGCGTGCCGTTTGCGGTCCCGATCGGCGTCCACAGCGTTTGCTCGCGATGCAGCCAGCGCGGAAACCAGCCCCGCGGCTCGTGCCGCGCGATGCTGTACCAGAAGGCTTCGATCGAGCGAGAGAACTCGAACGATTGCGGGTGGAGGGCGGCGCCGGCGAATGGTGCGTCCAACTCCAGCCGAAGAAAGCGCGTCTTCATGTTCGGCAGGTAGACGTAGCTGCGTACACCGCCCGCGCGGGGCGTCGTGTAGACCGTCCGCCACCGCCGGCCTCGCGACGATGCCCGCACCCGGAAGCCGCTCGCCGGTGCGCCGTCCCGCCAATCGATGACGAGTCCGCCGAGTCTGCGCGTTTCGTTGAAGTGCACGGCGATCCACGGCCGCGCATCGTCGGGCGTCGGGATCCAGCCGGAGCCGCCGAGCGCCTGATCGGCATCGAAGCCCGGGATTGCGCTCGACGCGCTCGCCCGTGCGCCAGTCAGCAACGCGTGATCCTCGATCGCGAGGTCGCTGATCCACAACGTACCGGCGCCACCCGTGCCCGCGACGATGGCGAGCTCGATCGCTCCGAGATTCTTCGGGACGTCACCACTTGCCGGACCCCAGGCGAACTCGAATTCGCGGCTGTCGATTCGAAAGCGCTTCCAGCGTGCGGGCGGTTGCAAGTTCGGTTGGACGTGCCGCCAGACGTTCTGCCCGCTCGCGTCGACGAGCTTGATCTCGAGGTTGTTGGCGGGACCCACGCCGCGCAGCCGGAAAGTCACCGTGTAGTCCTCGCGCACCTCGTGCTGCACCGGACAGCGGGCGACGACGAATCCCGTCCCTCCCTTGAAGTCGAAATCCAAGCGAAGCGCGGGCCGTCCGCCGGCCGATGCAGACGAGAGGACGAGCTGCGCCTCCCCCGCGACGACAGGCGACCAGGCCGCTGCATCCAAAGGGACTTCCCAGTCGCGCGCTGGCCGGCGTGTCACGAGGCCGCCGTAGCGTGCGTTCCCGTCGGCAAGCCGGCCGTTTCGACGGATTTCGGACGAACCAACCTGCGGATGTTCGGATCCTTCACAACGCGCACGACGTGCGTGAACGAGGCGTCGGCTGCGCTGGAGCGACCGATGTGCACGATGGCGGCATCATTGAGATCCTTGGAGAAAATCTCGAGCGCGCGAGCGCGCGTCTCGCCGTCGATTCCGTCGAGCACCTCGTTGAGCACCACCCACCGCGGCCGGTGGATGAGCAGACGTGCGAGCATGAGGCTTTGCTGCTGATCGCCGTTCAGCTCGCGGTCCCATCGGGACACGCGATCGAGCGCCGGAGTCAAACGCGACAGACCCATCCGCTCGAGCGCATCGGTGAACGCATGCGGCTCGAAGTTTTCCACGTTCTGCGGATAAGCCATGACTTCGCGCAGCGTGCCGGGGGGCAGATACGGCCGGTGCGGCATGAAGAAAATGGCCGCGCCGCTCGGCCGGCGGATGCGGCCCGCTCCCCAGGGCCACAGCCCCGCGAGCGCTCGAAACAGCAGGGTCTTGCCCGTTCCGGATTCCCCCACCATGAGGACGCGCGCACCGGCCTTCACTTCGACTTTGCGCTCATTCAGCATCGTGCATCCCGCCGGCGAGGCGATCTCCAGGTTTTCGAGCATCAGCGCATCGGAAGGCCCTTCCTCGAAGACGATGCGACCCGAGGCGTCGTGCAACGCGTCGGACATCAGCAGGGCACGGCGGAAGTTTGCGACGCGCAACAGCGTCGCGCGCCAGTCCGCGATCGAGCTGAAGTTGTCCACGAACCACCGCAGCGACGACTGGACCTGGGTAAACGCCCCGGCCGCCATCATGAGCCCGCCGAAGGTGAGGCTGCCGCCGAAGTAGAGCGGCGCCGCGACGAGGATCGGAGCCACGATCGTCAGCCACCCATACCCCGCGGTAACCCAGGTCAAGTTGGTTTGGCCGCTGACCAGGCTTCGCATGGCGGCCAGCACCGCGGCGAGATTCAGCTCGATACGCCGCGCTTCGTCGGCTTCACCACTTACGAGCGAGATCGCGTCGATGTGCTCGTTGACGCGTACCAGCGAGAACCGCAAGTCCGCCTCGCGGGCATAACGCTCGGCGTTCTGCCCGATCAGGTTGCGGCCGACCCGATAGCTCAGCAGGGAAGCGGAGCCGGCGTAGAGAATGCCGGCCCACACCATGTAACCGGGAATCGACACCGCACGTCCGGCGATGACGAAGGCGAAGTCCGCCGACAGCGCCCAAAGCACGCTCACGAAGGTGACGAGCAGGATCGTGGCCTGTAAGAGGCCGATGCCGAGATCGGCGGAGAGCTCGGTCAGGCGGCGAGCATCCTCGTGCATGCGCTGGTCGGGGTTGACGCCGATCGGCCCGGCGCTGGCGAGCCGGAATGCACGGCGGGGGAACATCCAAAGATCGACGAGATCCCGAGTCAAGCCTTCGCGCAACTTGAGCTTGAGCATTTCCGCCAACCAGCGCTGGAAGACGTTGAGAACGAGCAGCGCACCCGCGATGATGCCGAACACCCCGAGCTGGACGAGGAACGTGTGGAAATCGCGCCGCGCCAGCGCGTCGTAGAAGGGTTCGTTCCAGCGGTTGAGCCGGATCTGCCCGTAGGCCGTCGCGACGACAACCAGAAAGATCACGCCTGCGAGCCACAGCAGCGTCTTGCGTACGGGCGAAGCCCAGAACGCTTCGAGCATCATGCCGACCTGCGGCACGAGGCGCGAACCCGCGGTCTCGTCGCTGTCGGGTCTGCCTGGGTGTTGCGGCTGGTCGCTCATGATTTCCCCGGTTTCGATGCACCATGATTCTGCCGGGGACCGGCGCTGCGCGGGTAGCGCTCCGGTTGTCGCCGATGCGCGTGCGTTTCGGGTTCGTGCGGCCGCGCTTTGTAGCAACACCGCGCGTCCGGCAAATTTCTCCGGCAAATTTGGCCGCCGCTTCATCGAGACTCGCGATCGCCGGCCATGCACGAAAGCCGCTCAACGTTCGACAGCTTGGCTCGTATGCTCGATATGAGTGACGGGTATCCGGCCGTGCGATGCTGGCACGTGCATTGCGAAAGCGAGCTTTCGATGAAGCCAAGGAGACCAGCGGAGGCCTTTGCCGATTGGCGGGTCGATGCCCCCGGCGATCGTCGCCTCATCAAGCCTTCGGACCTGTCCGCGCCGCCGGGGGGCTCGGACCTCGACCCGAAGCGTCGGTTGCCAGCCACGCGAAGGTGGTCGAGCCGCCGCAGGGTGCGACTTTGAAAGTGCCGGACGGCTTCGTCGTGGAGGTTGTTTGCCAGCGGATTCAAGCAGCCGCGGACCCTTCGCGTGACGCCAAACGGCGATATCTTTCTTTGCGGTGCTGATGAGCGACGACGCCAACGGCTTCATCTATCGCGTTACGCACAAGTGACTCCCGGATCGATCGCGCATTGCCGGCTGCGCGACCCGTCGTGATACCGCCGTGTCGATTCGATCGGCGGCACTCGCGTCGGGTGCCGGTCGCGATGAGCGCGATACGCTTCGTCTTGGTGCCGCTGCTCATCGCCCTGTTGCTCGGCGCATGGGGCCAGCATGCCTCCGATGCTCGACCGATACGACTGGCCGAGGCAGCAAACGCATCGGCGCGCGCGGCCGCAACGTCCGCTGCGGAAGCATCGCCCGCCTCGCAGGCTGCACGACCGGCCGAGCGCGTTGTCGAGCCACTGCGCATCCCCGCGCGAGTCGCATCCGGGAAGGTGAACGAATCGGGCGGCGGCTGGAATCCCGCCGTACAGCGCATCAAGTATCCGAGCACCGCCGACGACACCCGCCAGCCGATGATGTTCTACAAGCCGCGAAGCGACGCGCCGCGACCGCTGCTCGTCGCGCTTCATTCCTGGAGTGAGACGTATCGGCAAGACGCCAGCGCGATCTACGCGGAATGGGCGATCGCGAACGACTGGGTGTTCATCCATCCCGATTTCAGGGGCCCGAACACGCGGCCGCAGGCGACCGGATCCGAGCTCGTCATCGCGGATGTGCTGAGCGCGATCGATTACGCGAAGCAAAACGCGCGCGTCGACGAGCGTCGCATCTATGCGATCGGATGGTCCGGCGGCGGTTATCTCGCGCTCCTGCTCGCGGGCCGCGAGCCCGGCATCTGGGCCGGCGTCTCGGCGTGGGTGCCGATTTCGGATCTGAACGCGTGGTATCGGGAGAGTCGGCGACAGAAAACGAAATACGCGCGACAGATCGCCGCTTCGTGCGGAGGCGATCCGTCGGCCGATTCCGCGGCCGCCGACGAGTGCCGCAGGCGCTCGCCGATCACGTACCTCGAGCGCGCCCGCGGCATCGCGATCGACATCAACCATGGGATACGCGACGGGCACGGCTCGGCGCCGGTGCCCGTGAGCCAGTCGCTGCGGGCGTTCAATGTGCTGGCACGCGAGGCGGATCGTTTCGGCGACGACGACATCGCATCGATCACGAAGCACGCGAAAATTCCGTCGCATCTGCAGGCATCGCCCGTAACGGAGGCAGGCGGCCTGCGCGTTCTCCTGCAACGTCGGTCGGGTCCGGTTCGCGTGACGCTCTTCGACGGAGGTCACGACAAGAACACCGAAGCCGCGATGCGGTGGCTGAACGCTCAGACGAGACATTAGCGGCAGTACCGCGGCCGTGACGCTCGATATGGCAGATCTCAAGGGCAACGAGAAGCGCGGCGAGTTGCCGAAATCGCTGCGCACGAACGCCCGCTGATCTTGGAAGTGAGTTCAAGGTGAATCGAGACAGAATGTTCAGGATTTCAGCGCGCATCATCGCAGTCACGCTACTCGTCGGCAGTGTTGCCGTTGCTGCTGCAACTCCGCCGCCGGCATCGCCTTCCGCCACGTCAGACACAGCGCCGAAACTGACGCGCACGGTCGTGATGACCGGCTTGCGGGACCCGTGGGACATCGCCTTCACGCCGGACGGTGTGATGCTTTTCACCGAGAAGTGTCGAGGCGTATCGGCACGCCTCGCCGACGGAAAGACGGTGCGCCTTTTCGGCACCCGAGGGTCGGCGCTGGTGGCGGAGGATCTGTTTTGCCGGGGTCAGAGCGGCGTGCACGGAATCGCGGTCGATCCGGATTTCGCCAACGGAACGCGCGACATCTACGTGTTCATGGCATCCAACCTGCGCACACCGAGCACCAATCGCGTCGTTCGCCTGACCGTAAGCGCCGACTACACGAGTGTAGGTGCGCGCACCGACATCATCGAAGACATCGCCTACAAGGATGCAGCCAATGGCGCTGGCAGCGCCGGCGCCCATAGCGGGGGGCGCATCCGTTTCGGCCCGGACCGATTCCTATACGTGACCACCGGCGACAATCACAACGCAACTCTGCCGCAAGACTTGAAGCGTCTCGGCGGCAAGGTGCTGCGGGTGAACCGCGATGGCACAGCGGCGCCGGGCAACAACACGCCGGCGGGCGGCGATCCGCGTATCTTCACTTACGGTCACCGCAACGTGCAGGGCATCACCTTCAGGCCGGCGGGTCAACCCAACGCCGGCCAACCGTTTACCGCCGAACACGGCCCGAATCACAGCGACGAGGTCACTGCGTTGGTGGCGGGTGGGAACGCAGGGTGGGATCCGCAGAATCGGCCGGGATTACGTTGCCCGGACAACTATTGCGGCTACGCTGGCAACCCAACCACGATGCCGATGACCAATACCGAACGCTTCCCTGGAGCGATGCCCCCGAGCTGGGTCTACAACGGCCGCGGCCGCGGCATGGACTCGGCTCTGTTTCTCGACGGCCAACAATGGAGAGGATGGAACGGCCGCTTGCTGGTGAGCTTGATGAGCGGCCAACGGATTGTCGTGCTTCAACTGGATGCGCGCGGCATGGCGACCGGTGATGCGACCGTCGAGCTGCCTCCGACGCGAACCCGGACGCTGGTGCAAGGCCCGGATGGGAATCTGTACACCGCGAACGACGACGGAGAGATCTGGCGCGTCGTTCCCGCTTCGTGATCGGCCGTCTGGCGATCGGCCTCATGGGCGCAGCGCCAGAAACGTCGACGAGTGCTCAGACGAGCGCTCGGCTTTTCGCCCGCGCCACGAGCTTGCGGAGTTCGCGCAGCCAAAGCACCGAGCTCGCCACCGCCGCACAGACGAGCCAATCGCCGGCGGTGAGGCGCACAGTCGAAAACGCCTGCTGCAGAAGCGGTATGTAGATCACCGCCGCCTGCAACGCCAGCGACAATCCAACGGCGCCCCACAGCCACGTGTTGGAGAACAGGCCGGTGAAAGCACTGCGCTCGTCGGAGCGTGCGTTGAACACCGTGAAAAGCGAAAACAGGACCAGCGTCGTGAAGGCCATCGTCTGCGCGTGCCGCATGTCGCCCGATCCTTCGATCAGGCCGCCAGGCAAGCTCGCATCCAGAACCAGCAGTGTCCCGGCTGCCATGATCGCTCCGACCTCGGCGATCCCCGACCACATGCTGCGCGTGATCACCCGTTCGCCGCGGGGCGCGGAGGCGCCGTCATCACGTCCGCGTCTGCCGGGTCCACTCCCAACGCGAGTGCCGGCGCGCCGTCGGTCACGAGATTGCAGTGCGTCGAGCTCTTCCTTCGGCAGATAAACCTGGGTCTTTTTCATGTATGTCACTTTAAAGCCATCGATGACATACGTCAAAGTTCGGATTAGGACGAAGCAGCCAGCAGCACCGTGTTCGGCGGACGCCGCCGCCAAATGACTCTCATCAGCCGGCGACGCGGTCGATCACCCGCCGACTCCAGACTCCGGCACGCTCGGCGAGCGTGCAGGATTAAAGAATAGAAAATCTCCACGGCGGGAGTCAGGCATTCTCGAACGGGCCGCAGAAATTCCCACCCGACGAGCGACTCACGAGGAACGACAATGGCGACGCCACATCCGATCCACAAAGCGCATCAGGAACACTCGGTTCCATGGTTCTGGCCGGTGGCGGCGGCCATCGAGCTCGGCGAGGAAGGGATGCGTCTGTTCCAACGCAATCTCGAGTTTCTCGTGGAAGCGCAGGTGATCAATGCGCCGCCGATGCCCGAGTGGGCCACGCCGAACCGCATCGATCTCGAACTCGATACGCTGCGGCTGCGCGATTTCTCGAGGCACGCATCGACAAGCTCGACGCCCGTCCTGATCGATCCACCCTATGCCGGTCACAGTTCGTCGCTCGCCGACTACGCCAAGGGACAGAGCCTCGTCGAGACTTTGCGCGCAGCCGGACATGACCGCGTTTTCGTGATGGACTGGAAGGGCGCGACTTCCGAGATGAAGGATTACGACATCGACACCTATCTGGCCGAGATCAACGTCGTTGTCGACGACCTGCGAACGCCGGTGCATCTCGTCGGATTGTGCCAGGGCGGGTGGATGTCGGCGATGTATGCGGCGAGGTTCCCCGGCAAGGTACGTAGCCTTGTACTGGCCGGAGCGCCGATCGACACCGATGCGGGCAACGGTCCGATCAAGCGTATGGCGCACGAGCTGCCGATGAGCGTTTACCGGAACCTCGTGGACGCGGGCGGCGGACGCATGCGCGGCGAGATCATGCTTGCCGGCTGGAAGAACATGCATCCCGGCGAGCAATATCTGACGAAATACATCGACCTCTATGAGCACATCGCGGACAAGAGCTACATCGATCGCACCGAGCACTTCGAGCGATGGTTCGAGAACGCACTCGATCTGCCCGGCCGCTACTATCTCCAGGCGGTCGAGGAACTGTTCAAGGCGAATCGCTTCGCCAAGGGCGAGTTCGTGGGCCTGGGGCGAAAACTGTCGCTGAAGGACATCAAGGTTCCGCTCTATCTGCTCGCCGGCGAGAGAGACGACATCACGACCCGCGAGCAGGTGTTCGAGGCGGCACGTCTGGTCGGCACCCCGCGTTCCGCGATTGTCATGAGGATGACGCCGGGAGGCCATATCGGACTCTTCATGGGTTCGAAGACGTTAGCGGAAACCTGGCCGGCGATCGGCCACTGGATGAAGAGCCATGAGCACGATTGACGCCGAATGCCGTCGATATGGCGCGCGTGGTCCTGTCCGGGCGCGGGCCGTTCGCGCCGGCAGATCGGAAGCGTCCCGCGTGAAACGCATCGCGCTTCGCCGATAGACGCTGCGCGCGCGACACGAGTAGACTCCTCTCGCGTGCTCCGAAAGGGGCTTCCCGCGCAGCGCAAACTGACGGGTATCGACACATCGCCGCACGAACGCCGCGGCGCCGACCCGCGCCGCGAGACGCGTTCGTTCAGCCTGCGGCTGCGGCTGCTCGGCCTCGTCGTGTTCGTGCTCGTTCCCTGGCTCGCGCTCGTGCTCTACGCGACCGCCGACGAGCGACGCCACGCGATCGCCAGCGTGAACGACGACGCGATGCGCTTGATCCGCATCGCGAGCAGCAACCAGGCGGCGCAGATCGAGGCGGCGCGTCAATTGCTCACCGCGCTCGCACGCATGCCGCAGCTGCGCGACGCCGACCGCTCGGCATGCACGCGCTTTCTCGCCGAACTCCTGCCCGCTTACCCGCTGTACCTGAACCTCGGCGTCGCCGAGCCCGATGGCACGCTTACGTGCAGCGCGCGCCCGCTTCCAGACTCGAACGTGAACATCGCCGACCGCGCATATTTCAGCCGAGCGCTTGCCGCGCGAGGCTTTGCGATCGGCGATTACGTCGTCGGGCGCGTGACCCGATTGCCTACGCTCACCTACGCGCATCCGATCGTCGATCACACCGGAACGGTCCGCGGCGTCGCGTTCGTGGCGCAAAGCCTCGACTGGCTCACTGCGGCGCTCGCCGGGCTCACCTTTCCGGACGGCGCGGTCATGATCGTCGTCGATCGCAACGGCACCGTGCTCGCGCGCATGCCGAATGCCGGCGATGCGATCGGCGCACGCTTCTCGCAAGCGCATGTCCTCGACGCCTTCGCGTCACAAAGCGACGGCGCCGTCTTCGAGGTCGACGACGCGCAGGGTGGCGCATGGCTGTGGGCGCACGCTCCATTGCTCCCCGACGGCGGCCTGCGTGCGGCGATCGGCGTTCCGAAGTCCGTCGCCCTGGCCGACGTGAACCGGCGCCTCGTGCGCAACCTGGTCGCGCTCGGCATCGTGACGATCATCGCGACGGGGGTGGCGTGGTTCGGCGCGAAGCGCTTCATCCTGCGGCCGATCGAGGCGCTCGTTACCGCGACGGCACTGCTCGCGTCGGGCAAGCTCGGCACGCGCGTACCGCTGCAGGAAGGCCGCGGCGAACTGGGCGCCCTCGCCCGCGCGTTCAACACGATGGCGGCGACGCTCGAAAAGCGCGACCGCGACCTTCGCATCGCCGAGGAACGACGGCGCGAGGCGCAGGTCGAGCTCGCCGTCGCGCGCGCGCACATGGACATCGCGCGCGAAATTCAGCGCGCGATGCTCCCCGACGATCCGCTGATCGTCGGCGGCGTCGCGCTCGCCGGCCGCTGCGTCCCCGCTGCCGATGTCGGCGGCGATTACTTCGGCTATTTCCCACGCGGACGCTCGGGCGTCGACAGCTTTCTCGGCGACGTATCGGGGCATGGCGTGGGCGCGGCGCTGCTGATGGCGGAAGCGCGTACGACGTTCATGGCCGAGCGGCTCGTGGCCGGAAGCGCCGGGCGCATTCTCGACAAGCTGAACCGTCTGCTCTACGACGATCTCGACCGTGCCGGTCAGTTCATCAGCGCATGCTGCGCGATGTTCGACGCGGCGACGGGCGAGCTCTGCTACGCCAATGCGGGTCATCCACCGGCGCTGCTCCTGCCAGCGGGTGAGACGCAGTGGCGAACGCTCACCGCGGATGGCCTGCTGCTCGGCATTCGCAGCGACGTCGTGTTCGGCGAGCTCCGCGTGCGCCTGGGCGCCGGCGACGTCGTCGTCTTCTACACGGATGGTGTGACGGAGGTACGCAACGGCGACGGCGAGCTCTTCGGCACGCAGCGGCTTTGCGACGCGATCGCCGCGCATCGACACTGCGACCCCGAGGTGCTCGTCGACATGATCATTGGCGAGCTTCACCGTTTCG
>Ga0070660_100003793_pt1 | contig 10440 bp, 7 predicted proteins | sample KBSC33metaG_FD_64670 | JGI IMG/M metagenome (GOLD analysis project Ga0070660, IMG submission 64670) | Corn rhizosphere microbial communities from Kellogg Biological Station, Michigan, USA - KBS C3-3 metaG | ecosystem: Host-associated > Plants > Roots > Rhizosphere > Soil ... | reverse complement strand
GCGGTCAGCACATTGGCCGGCACCGCCTCCTCCATCGCCGCCTGGATCGTCCAGTGCCCCTCACCCGAATCCGCCACATTGCCCGAAAATTGGGAGAGGGTCGGGTCCTTGGCGAGCGCGATCGCGGTCAAATCGAGCAGCCAGGAAGAAACCACCGATCCGCGCCGCCACACCTCGGCAATGTCCTTGAGGTTAAGGTCGAACCTTTCCTCTTCGGGCAGCCGGTCCGACTTCTTGGTCTTCAATATGTCGAAGCCTTCGGCATAGGCCTGCATCAGGCCATATTCGATGCCGTTGTGCACCATCTTCACGAAATGGCCCGCGCCCGCGGGGCCGGCGTGGATATAGCCTTTTTCCGAGCGCTGGTCTTCCTGGGTCAGGCCGGGCGTACGCGGGATCGTGCCGAGGCCGGGTGCAAGCGCGTCGAAGATCGGATCGAGATTGGTGACCACGTCCTCGGGCCCGCCGATCATCATGCAATAGCCGCGCTCCAGGCCCCACACGCCGCCCGACGTGCCCACATCGACATAGTGGATCTGCTTTTCGCGCAACTCTTTCGCGCGGCGGATATCGTCCTTGTAGAACGTGTTGCCGCCATCGATGATGATATCGCCCGGCTCGGCGATCTCGGCCAGCTGCTGAATCGTTCCTTCGGTGATCTCGCCCGCGGGCAGCATCACCCAGAAGATCGCCGGCTTGGCGAGCTTGGCCTTCATGTCCCTGAGGTCGGACGCGGCGGTCGCGCCTTCGCCTGCCAGCGTGTCGACCGCCGAAGCGTCGCGGTCATAGACGACGCCTTCATGACCCTTTTGCATCAGCCGGCGGACGATATTGCCGCCCATGCGGCCAAGTCCGATCATTCCGATCCGCATATTTGAGCTCCTGTCTGGAGAAACTTCGATAGGCTCTACTTCGTCACCCCGGACTTGTTCCGGGGTCCACCGAGCCGCGCGCTATCCGCTCGCGATTGCGTGGATGCCGGGACAAGCCCGGCATGACGGGCGGGATAATTTCACTGCCGAAGGGCTTCCTCGACCAACGCTTCGAGCCGTCCAACGTCCCCAGTCTTGAGATGAACGCGCAACACGCGTTGGCCGCGCTCGGCCAGCACGTCCAGATCGCCGCGCGCCTGCGCGACCTGGACCGTGCCGAAGCTCGCTTTGTGGTGCGGCACCGCCAGATCGGGATCGGGGTGGCGCGTGATCTCCAGAAACACGCCCGTCTTGGGCCCGCCTTTATACGCCTGTCCGGTCGAATGGAGGAAGCGCGGGCCGAAGCCGGCGACGGTCGCGACGCCCTTGGCCTCGACCACCGCCTCGCGCATGCGCGCTATCGCTTGCTCATGCTCATCGTTGCGCTCGATATAAGCGAGGAAGCCGAAATAATCGCCCGCCTCCAGGCTCGCGAAATGCGTGCGCAAGATCTCGACCGGATCGCTCGGCGCGAAGCCATGGTCGCCCGGCGCGAAGAAGGCGATCTCCGCATCCTCGTGGAAGGCTTTCTCCGGCGCGAGACTGCCCGATTTTTCATAAGCATCGATCAGCTGGCGCGTCTGGATCTTGGCGTCCTCGACGTCGGGCTGGTCGAACGGATCGATCCCGATCACCGCGCCCGCAATCGCGGTCGCGATTTCCCAGCGGAAGAATTCCTGCCCGATCAGTTCCTTGTCGCTGAGTCTGATCTTCACCACCGGCTGGCCGGCGGCGACCAGCGCCTTGACCTGCGTGTCGAGCTCGGAATCCTCGTCGCCATCCAGGCTCAGCACCGCGAACAGCCGGTCCGCCCCATAATCCTCGGCGGGTGCGTAGGGCTCGAGATCGACGGGCACGATGCCCTTGCCGTGCTTGCCGGTGGATTCGGCCAGAAGCTGTTCAAGCCAAGCGCCGATCGGCTCCAACTCGGGCGTGGTCAGGATGGTGAGCTTGTCGCGGCCGGCATTGGCCGCCTCGCCCATGATCACGCCCAGATGCACGCCCGGATTCTGCGCGGGCGGCGCATCGGGGCCGCATGCCTGCACCATCGGCGCGGTCTTGGCGAAGAAGTCCTCGACGTCGATCCCCATCATCGCCGCCGGCACCATCCCGAACACCGACAGCACCGAATAGCGCCCGCCGATCGCCGGATCGCCGAGGAAGATGGCGTGGTAGCCATGCTCCTTGGCGAGCTTCTCCAACTTGGAACCGGGATCGGTCACCGCGACGAAGCGGTCGCCGTCCTTGCCCGCCAGCTCCCAGAAATATTCGCGCAGCAGTTCGGGCTCCATCGTCGATCCCGATTTGGACGCGACCAGGAACAAAGCTTCCTTGGGGTCGATCTTCGACGCGACCGTGCTGATCTGCCCCGGGTCGGTCGAATCCAGCGCGTGGACGGTCGGATACCCCGGCGCCGCACCGATAATCTCGGCCAGCACTTCGGGCCCGAGGCTGGAGCCGCCCATACCGAGCAGCACCACGTCCTTATGCCCCTTGGCCTTCTCCGCGACCGCCTTCAGCTGCGCGAAGTCGACCTGTTTGCCCTGGCCGGCGGCTAGCCAGCCAAGCCACTTGGCTTCGTCGCCCCCGGTCCAGACGCTGGCATCCTTGGCCCACAGGCGGCGCGACCAAGCGGCCGCGCGCGCTTTCTCGATGCCGTCAGCTAAGGTTTTTTTTTGAGCCTCCGACAGCGCCGGCTCCATGTCGTTCAACTTGTCGCCGGCGAGCTTGGCCCGTTTCGCGGCGATCGCACCCAGCAACGCATCGGCGGCATCGGCGAATAGTTTCACGCCATCCTCGACCAATTTGGTCGTGACGCCGTCGAGGTCGAGCCCAAGCCGCTCGGCTTCCGCCAGCACATGCTTCGCCTCGTCGATATTGGCGTCGAGCGTGCGTGCCACGGTGCCATGGTCGCGGAATGCGTCCATCGTCTTGGGCGGGATCGTGTTGACCGTGTCCGGTCCGATCAGGCTGTCGACATAGAGCGTGTCGGGGAAGGCCGGATCCTTGGTCCCGGTCGACGCCCACAGCAGCCGCTGCGGGTTCGCGCCCTTGGCCGCGAGCTTCTGCCAGCGGTCCGACTTCACGAAATCGAGATACCATTGATAAGCGAGCTTGGCGTTGGCGATCGCGACCTTGCCGCGCAGCGCCTTCAGCGCGTCGCTGTCCTTGTCGCCCGCCGCGATGCGCTCGTCGATCTTCTTGTCGATCTGCGCGTCGATGCGGCTGACGAAGAAGCTGGCGACGCTCGACAGCCGATCGATCGGCTGCCCTTTGGCGACGCGCGCCTCCAGGCCCTCGACATAGGCCATCGCCACCGCGACATAAGCGTCGTTGCTGAACAGCAAGGTGACGTTGATGTTGATCCCGTCCTCGATCAGCTGTCGAATCGCGGGCGTGCCTGCCTTGGTGCCCGGTACCTTGATCATCAGATCGGGGCGGTCGATCTGCTTCCACAGCCGCCGCGCTTCCTCGATCGTCTCCTGCGTGCCGTTGGCGAGGTAGGGCGAAACCTCCATGCTGACATAGCCGTCCAGCCCGCCGGTCTTGTCATAGACCGGGCGTAGCGTGTCGCACGCCGCCTGGATGTCGCTGATCGCGAGCGCCTCGTACGTATCGGTCACGCTCGCGCCCGGATTCGCCTCGACGAAGCTCTTGAACTGCGCGTCATAGGCTTCGCCCTGGCCCATCGCTTTCTCGAAGATCGACGGGTTGGAGGTGACCCCGGTGACGCCGTCTTCCGTGACGAGCTTCTGCAAGCCGCCTTCGTTCAGGAATTTGCGATCGACGAAATCGAGCCAGGGGGCCTGGCCGCTGGCGCGGAGCTGTTCGAGCAGAGATGTCATGACTTACTTGCCCTTCCCGAGCATGTCGTTGGCGGCGTTCACCACATTGTCGACGGTGAAACCGAATTTGTCCTGGAGCTTGGCGATCGGCGCCGACGCGCCGAAGCTGTGCATCGTGATGGTGCGGCCGGCGAGGCCGACATAGCGGTCCCAGCCCACTTCGCTGCCCATCTCGACCGCGAGCCGTGCGGTGACGTTGGGCGGCAGCACCTTGTCCTTATAGGCCTGGTCCTGCTGCTCGAAGAGGTACCAGCTGGGCATGGAGACCACTTGGGAACGCACGCCCGCCGCGGCAAGCCTCTCATGCGCGGCGACGACCAGGCTGACCTCGCTGCCTGCGCTGATCAGGATGATCTCGGGGTCGCCGCCCTTCGCCTCGGCCAGGATATAGCCGCCCTTGGTCAGCCCTTCCGCGCTCGCATATTTGCTGCGGTCGAGGGTGGGGAGCGCCTGGCGCGAGAAGATCAGCGCGGTCGGCTGATTGTTGTTCTGGATCGCAACGCGCCACGCCCAGGCGGTCTCGTTGGCGTCGCATGGCCGGATTACGTCGAGGCCCGGCACCGCACGCAGCGCGACCAGATGCTCGATCGGCTGGTGGGTCGGGCCATCCTCGCCGACGCCGATCGAATCGTGCGTGAAGACGAAGATCGCCCCCAATTCCATGATCGCGGCCAGCCGCACCGGCGGGCGCATATAATCGGAGAAGACCAGGAAGGTCGCGCCGTAGGAGCGCAGATGCGACAGCGCCATGCCGTCGACCACCGATCCCATGCCATGCTCGCGCACGCCGAAATGGACATTGCGGCCGGCATAATTGTCCGCCTGGAACGATCCGCCATTGTCGATCAGCGTCTTGGTCGATGGCGCCAGGTCGGCAGATCCGCCCACCAACCAGGGCAGCTTGGGCGCGATCGCGTTCAATACCTTGCCGCCCGCATCGCGCGAGGCCATGCCCTTCTCGTCCGCCGGGAAGCTCGGAATGTCCGCGTCCCAGCCCTCGGGCAGCGTGTCGGAAAACAGGGCATCCAGTTCCTTGCCCAGCGCCGGTTCGGCCTGCTTGTACTTCGCAAGCATGGCTTCCCACGCCTCGCGCAGCGGCTTGCCGCGCCCGGAGATCGCAGCCTGGAAGCGTTCCGCGACGCCGTCCGGCACCAGGAATTGCGCATCCTCGGGCCAGCCATAGGCCTTCTTGGTTCCGGCAATATCCTCGTGCGTCATCGCCTCGCCATGCGCCTTGGCGGTGCCCGCGATCGAGCTGCCATAGCCGATGATCGAATGGACGACGATGAAGGTCGGCTTGTCCGTGGTCTTCTTGAACGTCTCGATCGCCGCCGCCACCGCCTTGGTATCGTTGGCGTCGTTCACATGGATGACGTTCCAGCCATAGGCCTGGAAGCGCTTGCCCACATCCTCGTCGAACGCGAGATCGGTGCCGCCCTCGATCGACACATGGTTCGAATCGTAGATCCAGCACAGGTTCGAAAGCTTGAGGTGCCCGGCCAGGCTCGCCGCTTCGCTCGCGACGCCCTCCATCATGTCGCCGTCGCCGCAGAAGGTGTAGACGTCATGGTCGAAAATCGGGAAGCCTTCGCGATTGTAGCGCGCCGCCAGCCAGCGCTCCGCGATTGCCATACCCACCGAATTGCCGCAGCCCGCGCCCAGCGGCCCGGTCGTCGTCTCGACACCGGTCGTGTGGCGATATTCGGGATGACCCGGCGTTTTCGATCCGAGCTGCCGGAAATTCTTGATATCGTCGAGGCTGACCGCGGGCGCGCCGCTCGGCTTGCCGTTCTTGTCGATCTCCTTGATCCCCGCGAGGTGGATCAGCGAATACAGCAGCATCGACGCATGGCCGACCGACAGCACGAACCGGTCGCGATTGGGCCAATCGGGCTTGTCGGGATCGATGCGCAGGAATTGCGACCAGAGCGTATAGCCGACCGGCGCCAGGCCCATCGGCGTGCCGATATGGCCCGATTTGGCCTTGGCCACCGCATCCATCGAAAGCGTGCGGATCGTATCGATGCCAAGCCGCTCGGGCGAGCCGTCCTCGTGAACGCTGGAGGAGGCAGTGCTGGTCGACATGTGATTCCCTTCTTTTGAGGGTCAATTCAGGCAGGAGGGCCGATAGACCCGATATGAACGGCTGCGCAACGGTGGCGGTCGCGCAGATAAAGTATCAAACTAGGCAGCCCGCCTTTAGCTCCCCTCGTTACGCGCCGTAAAGGTAGCGCTACCATTCTCCGCGCAATAGAATCCGTCGACCTCGCTCACGAACAGTCCATGGCCAAGCATGCCGGGAATCGATGACAGGCGCGCGGCGAGCCCCGCCGGATCGGCGATCGGCCCAAAATGGCAATCGAGGATCAGATTGTCCTGATCGGTGCGATACAGCGCGCCATCCTTCATCCGCGGCACCACCCGCGCGCCCAAATCCTCCAGCGCCCGGCCGACAAAGGCCTGCGCGAACGGCAATGTCTCGCACGGCACCGGCATCGTCGTGCCAAGCTGCGCCACCTTTTTCGACGAATCCGCGATCACCACCATCCGCGCCGCCGCCGCCGCCACGCACTTCTCGCGCAGCATCGCCCCGCCCGCACCCTTGATCGCGCGCAATCGCGGATCGATCTCGTCCGCGCCATCGATCGCGAGGTCGATCTGCGCGACCTCGGAAAAGGGCAGGACCGGAATGCCGAGCGCTTTGGCCTGCTTCTCGCTCGCAAGCGAGGTGGCCACCGCGCGGAATCTCAGTCCCCCCGCGAACCGCCGCCCCAATTCCTCGATCAGGAAAAAGGCGGTCGAGCCGGTCCCGAGCCCGACCAGCATCCCCGTCTGAACCTCATCCGCGGCGGCGATGGCGGCGGCCTTCTTGTCGCTATCTTGGGACATGGTGGGCCAGATGCGCTGTCGGAGGGAGAGACTCAAGGGCCGGCTCGTAAGGGCGTCTCGTTCAGCGTCGGCCGCGACGCAACGCGAACAGGATTGCTCCCACCGAGATGCATATCGCAGCCAGTGCGATCCCCGCTCCATAATGCGCCTCCGCCGCCTCGAATGCCGGCCCGACGAAATAGCCGCCAGCCGTGAACAGGCATCCCCACACGATCGCCGCGGCAATGTTCAGCGGCACGAACAACCGCGTCGGCACGCGCGATGCGCCGATCGCGACCGGGGCGACCGCGCGCAGGCCGTAGGCGAAGCGGAACAGCAGCACGAACCGCACCGGATAGCGCTCGATCAGCGCCAGCGCGCGTGCGAAGGACGGTCGTTGCACGACCCGCCGCACCAGCCGACTCCGCTGGAAATGGCGGCTCAGGTGAAACCAGAATTGATCGATCGCCACCGCGCCGCAGATCGCGGCGCCGATGGCGAGCCAGGTCGGCAGCCAGTGCCGATGCGCCAGCACGCCGCCAGCAAGCGCGAATGGCTCGCCCTCGATGCCTGCCCCCAGGAAGATCGCGACCACGCCATAACGAAGAACCAATGCTTCCAACGCGTCGTCCCGTCAGCGGCGAAGCGCCATCCAGTGCGGGAAGCTGGCCCTGCACGCAACCGGCGATATGGCCCTTGTGGCCGGAAGTGCGGCGCTTAATGTCGGGCGAGAGGAAGACGGCCGATGAGCGATGCCGACGAAGCTTTGCTGACGGGCGCCTGCCATTGCGGCGCGGCGCGCTGGACGCTTCAGGGCGATCCCGGTCCCGTGACCGCCTGCAACTGCACGCTCTGCCGTCGTTACGGCGCGCTCTGGGCCTATGATTATGAGGGCGAGCGGATCCACATTCATGGTCCGACCACCGCTTATACGCGCCCCGGCAAGGAAGATCCCGCGCTCGAAATCCGTTTCTGCCCGACCTGCGGTGGCGTGTTGTGCTGGCGCGGGCTTCGGCTCGAAGAGGACGGACGCCGGCGGATCGCGGTCAATGTGCGCCTCGCTCCGCCCGAAACGGTCGCGCATCTCCCGATCGACCATTTCGACGGCCTCGACACGTTCGAGGATATGCCCTCAGACGGCCGCTGCGTGCGCGATTTCTGGTTTTAACCCAATCGGTCGATCAGCGTCCCGCGCTCGATCGTCGCCAGATAGGCCCGGGCGGCCGGGAGCGGACTGGCGGGGGTGAACTGGTTGTCGATATCGTCGAGCGTCTGCCTGACGACCACCGCATCGCTCTCCGCCAGCGTGCCGGACGATATGTCCACCGCAATCCGCGCGTCCAGCGCAGCGCGCAACGACGCGAATTTGACCGATGGCGCAATGTTGCCGGTAGGGCGGGGTTTTGGTGGCGCCACAGAGGTCGCCGCTTCGGTGGCCTCGCTTTCAACCGGCTTGGCCTTGCCGTTCGAAGCGCCATCCGCCTGCAGCTTGCGCAGTGCAGGGTCCGTTACAGTCAAAATGCCGATATTCACCACGAACTCCCACGCACATGGGGGAGAACGCCGGAATCGGGCTAAGCTTTAGCCGGGGTCAACGCATTCACATTGCGCTCCGATTTCGCCCTCACGCGATGGTCGAATACACCGAATAACGTTCCCAGCTCTCGCTGACCGGACGAAACTTCACTTCGTGCCCGTCCGCGTCGGCCGCGAAATGCAAGGGCTTGCCCGGGATCGGCGCAAGCCGGCGGGGGAGGTCGTGCGGCAATGCGGCGGGCGCGGCCGGAGCCGCCACCTTTTCCACCGCGGGTCCCTGCGCGTGCATGAGATCGTCGGCCATAGTCCCCAGCGGATGCTGCTGCGCCAGCACGACTGGGCCATAAACGAGCGCGCCCACGCTTGGCCGATCCGGGAAGACCTCCCAGCGCGCCGCCATCGGCATTTCGAGCTCGATCCGGTCGCCCGCGCGCCAGGTGCGCGCGATCTGCAGATATCCGCCCGGCTCGGCGAGCGCATCCACCGCCTTGCCGTTGATCCTGACCGCCGTTCCCGCGCCCGCCCAGCCGGGAATGCGCAGCCGCAAGGTCCACGGCTTGCCATCGCTGGCCTCGATCCTCAGCGTCGTGCGCGGTGCGGCGGGGAAGGCGGTCTCCTGCCGCAGCCGCACGCCGCGTGCTTTCCAGTCGAGCGCGGATGCGATGAACAGATTGACCCAAAGCCCGTGATCGTCATGCGCGTAGATCATGCGGTTGAGCGTCGAGAAATCCTCGAGCGCGGATCCGTTGCAGCACCAGAAGGTCGTGTCGTCCGTCCCCCAGGTCCGCCATGCGCCCGGCGCCAGCGACACGAAGTAGGTCGTCAGCCCCGTCTTCGGCTGAATCGCGCCCAGCCGGTGGTTGAGCAGGTTGCGTTCATAATAATCGACGATCGCAACCTGCGGGTCGCGGCTGAACAGCATCGTGCCGAGCTTCATCATATTATATGAGCAGCAGCATTCCTGATGGCCGTGCCCGCTTTCCCACTCGACCGCGAGATGGTTGGGTTCGGTCAGCCAATGCTCGCTATTACTCGCCCCGCCGGTGGCATAAGTGCGGGTCTGCGTGACCGTCTGCCAGAAGAATTGCGAGACGTCGCGGAAGCGTTCGTCGCGCGTCAGTTCATACCGTCGCGCCGCGCCGATCACCTGCGGCACATGTGTGTTCATGTGCAGGCCGTGCAGCATGTCCTTCTGCCCCGCGAGCGGCTCGAACACGCGCTTCTTGGTGAAGCGGTCGCCGACCGCGATCCAACGCGCATCGCCCGTTGCCGCGGCTAGGCGATATAGCAGGTCGTTCATTCCGCCGAACTCGACCTCCAGCACCTTCTGCATCGCCGCTTCCTCGCGCGCGCTGGTCCAGGTGTCGGTCCAGCCTGCCATCCCGGTCACCACCGCCAACGCCTGGCCGTTCCCGGCATGCTCGTGCATGTCGAGCAGGCCCGCCATGATCTTGTGCAATGTATAGAAGGGCGCCCACACCTCGGTGCCCGCCGCCAGCCGATCGAAGAAGGATCGCGGGAAGGCGCTGAGATACCCGTCCGTTCCCAACGCCCGCTGGCACTCGGCCAGGACGGCGACGACATGATCGCCGCGCGCGCGGAAGTCCGCATCGCCATTCGCCGCGAAGGCGAGCGCGCAGCCGGACAGGTAATGACCCATGAAATGGCCGCGCAATTCGCCCTTGGGCTCTTCCCAGCCGCCCAAAGGCTTGGCGTCGCTCGGCAGCCCGGCATTCAGCCGGAACGTATGGAGCAGCCGATCCGGATCGAGCCGCCGCAGATAGTTGAGGTTGGCGTTGTGCGCCTGCGCGAAAGGCCCGTCGAGCAGGCGCACGTCGCGCGAGGCGAAGATGTTCGCGCGCGGCGCGATCGGGCGGACCGTCGCCGGCTCGAGTCTGGCGAAGACCGGAGGCGTGTCGACATTGTTCCAGGCGGCGAAGCTCTTGCCGGTTCCCGCGAGCAGCAGCGGGGAGGCGGCGAGCCAGCGCGCGAAACGACGACGTGATATGGAAAATCCGGACATAGAGATTTAGCGCCTCCCAGAATTTGTCCGAGTAATGGCAGTCGCATGCGACCGCAACAATGCTGCGGCCGATTGAGGATGGTGCGTTTTTTTGGGGGAGGGCGGCGCCCTAAGCGTCGGCAGGCGGATCGGCCTTACGGCCCTACCGGCCCTGCGACCGCCACCTCTTGATCGTGCGGTCGAGCTGGTCCTTCTC
>Ga0070660_100003790_pt1 | contig 10446 bp, 12 predicted proteins | sample KBSC33metaG_FD_64670 | JGI IMG/M metagenome (GOLD analysis project Ga0070660, IMG submission 64670) | Corn rhizosphere microbial communities from Kellogg Biological Station, Michigan, USA - KBS C3-3 metaG | ecosystem: Host-associated > Plants > Roots > Rhizosphere > Soil ... | reverse complement strand
CGCAAACCCGACCCGGGACCGTATTTCCCCTGGAAGACGTTGGCCCAGCACGGTTTCGGCTACTGGAGCGACGATGTGCTGGAACTGGCCCCCGATAATTTCGACTATGCCACGGCCCTGCGGCTGATCGGTTATGACACCTCGAACCTGAACGCTGCTATTGTGGCCTTTAAACGCCATTTTGTGCAGAAGGATAGTAACCCGACGCTAAGCCAGCTGGATTTGAATGTGTTGTATAATGTGGTGCAGAAGTATTAAATAGTGAATGGTCAATAGTGAATGGTCAATCGTGAATGGTCAATCGTGAATAGTCAACCGAGGCAAACAAAAAATTCACTATTGACTATTCGCCATTCACAATCCCGACTCCTTATTTTGCGTAAAAATTAGATCATGTTTTTACACCTAAACCATCAAAAATTAGAAGCTTACACAATTGCAAGGCAATTTGCTAAAGAATGCTATTTCGCTACTAAGCAATTCCCGGCAGAAGAAAAATATACATTGACACAGCAGATAAAGCGCGCTGCTTTATCTGTGCATTTGAACATTGCAGAGGGAAGCTCAAGAAAATCAGATGCGGAGCGTAAACGGTTTTATGAAATTGCCAGGGGATCGATTATCGAGGTAGACGCGGCTTTGGACATTGCCTGTGACCTCAATTATTGCATACCCGATGATCTGCAGCCTTTGGGATTGGTCTTGGTTAAATCCTTCAAATACCTGAGCGGTCTGATTAATTCAACCAGTAAGTGAATGGTCAATGATGAATAGTCAATGAAGGGAAGCAAATAAGTGAATAGTCAATGGTGAATGAACGTAAGCAAATTTCACCATTCACTATTGACCATTCACTAAGCTACTCTACTTGCTTCCTTCTCCCTCACCAACTGCTCCAGCACTTCCCGCGTTACGGGTTTAATGATATAGGCTTTTACGAAATCGTATTGCTTCAGGCGCTCCACGTCGGTGGGGTATCTGGATGCGGAAAGGATATAAACCTCAACGGGTTTGGCCAGTGCTGGGTACAGGGCCTGCACGCGGTCGAGGAAATTCCAGGCATCCAGGAAGGGGTTATAAATATCGAGCAGGATGATGTCGGGCAGACCGTCGGAATCAAGGCATTTGCGTTTCAGCTGGATGAGCGCCTCAACGGCGGTATCCAGGCATTCTACCTCGACGGGCGAACCGTACCGGGATAATAATTTTTTAAAAATGAATTGGTCGAGGCGGCAGTCGTCAATGTAAGTGAGCTTGTTCATACTGTAGGTTTTTGTTAAACCAAAAGTATGTCCGGAAAGAAATTTAACGAATAGTGTTTCTACGGGAATTGCTGCGTAGTAGTACGGTTTCGGGTTCGGGTTTTTCCGCAGCGTGGGCGTTAAAAGTTTATCTTAACCCGGAAGACGTTCGTGTGTGCGGCCTTGTCGTAGGTGTAGGTAAACTCGTCGGACGAGCGCGTAATGATGAGGATGCCAAAGTGTTCCATCACCTGTTCGACGGGTAAGAAATCGTCGAGTGAGCCTTCTTCGCTGGCAAAGCGGATGTTGTTCTCGCTTTCCCAGATGGCATACAGCGAGTTGAGGAAGTCGGAGCTGATGAGCCGTTTGTTGAATTCGCCATTGCCGTTGGTGGTATTATTGCGCGTGTTCACCAGGTACAGCGGCATACCGGTATCGGTTTTGTAAATGATCAGCTTTTGCGCATCCAGTTCGATGTCGAACCGGGTGCTGCCCTTGCCTGCGTGCTTAATGGCATTGGTGAGCAGCTCGGTTATAATGACCTTGCACCTGAAGAGGATATCTTCGGCATCCGCCTGCGGCGGTATATTCCCGGTGATCTGGCCGAGCATATACTCCAGCGAGCTGACGAGTTGAGCAGCGCTATTGTCGAATTCAAAAACCACTTTAAGGGCGCAGTTTTGAATTACATTTTGTTGACCGCGAACGATGCTTCTTCAGCATAGTTGTAGATCTTGAATACCTTATCCAACCGGATGAGTTTGATCAGGTCGCGGATGTCGGTTCGCAAACCGGCCAGTACAATATCCAGCTTCAGGCTCATGGCATATTTCAGCGAGCTTACCAGCGCGCCCAAAAATGCCGAGTCGACATATTTCAGTTCCTGCAGGTCGAGGATCAGGATCTTCTGGTGCTCGTCCAGCAGCTTTACCAATTCGGCCTTAAAGGCGTCCGAATTGCTGAGGTTGGCTTCCGTAATGGTCACTTCGCCGATCAGGTACTTTGGCGATTCTTTAACAATGGTGATCATATATTTTAATGTTTACTGATGTTAATTATACTGCAATCATCTACCAGCGCGGGCGACAAATTCTGCATCAGGCTTTGCCTGATCTGCTTGAAATTCATCTTATCCGCCAGCATGTTGGCTAGTTTTTCTTTGAATAAATTATAGTCGCTCTTTTTCTCGCCTTCGTCCTCGTAATCGATCAGGCCGTCCGTGAAAATAAAAAGCTGGTCGTTGGGTTTTAATTCGATCGTGTCCTCGGTATAACCGCCGTCGGGGAATAGGCCCAGCAGCAATCCCTGGGATTCCACCTGTACCATTTCGCCGGTGCAGGCCTTATAATGCAGCATCGGCAAATCGCCGGCGCCAGAGTAGGATATCTTTTGCTCCTGCTTATCGATCATGATCAGCGACATGGTGGACAGGATATCTTTAAGCGCGTTATCATAACAAATTACACTGTTCACTTTTTGTAATATCTGGGCCGTGCAAAAATCCTGGTTCATGATACCGAAGCGGATAGCCGCGCGGATATAGCTCAAAAAGCTGAAGGTAAAGAACCAGGCCACCCATTTTTTCCCCATCACGTCACCCAGCACGATATAGCTGTAGCGTTCGTCAACCTCGATAAAGTCGATGAAGTCGCCTCCCGGAACATCCTGGTAAGCCTGGTGCCAGAAATCGATATCGAAACCTTTTACTACCGGGGCTATTTTGGGGACGGTACGAATATTAAGCGCCAGGGCCGCCTTCTTGATCTCGAGTACCGACAGCTCGCGCTGTTTTTGTACGGTGTCGATCAGGTTGGTGATCTTGGATACGATAACGTTAACCGGGGTTTCCTTTACGACATAATCTACCGCCTGCAGATCGAGGCCTTCGGCCATCAGATCCTGGTCGGTGATGTAGCTCAGGAATACGAAAGGGATATCTTTAAAATCGGAGTTTTGGATCAAACACTTCCTGAACTCGATACCGTTCATTTCGGGCATTTCATAATCCGAAAGTATTGCGTCGGGAATGTTCAGGTTAAGGTAATCGATCGCGTCGCTTGCGGAAACGCAGGGCGTGCATTCGAAACCCGATTTTGTAAAAGCGTGTGATAATACTTTTAGGAATAAAGGATTGTCGTCTACAAGTAATACCCTTTTCGCATTCGGACTTGACATATATTATTCCTCTGTAGGATTATAGGGCAAATCTTACCGCGATGTAAGCGCCGCCGATCAGCATAGCCGAAGCAACGATATACCTCAGGTTGTTATCATGTGATGTCGAGGGCATAAGCACCAGTAATACGGCGCAAACACATAAGGCCACGCCGCCTATACCGCCTATAAGCCGGGGTAAACGGATACGACCAAGGTATCTTTTGGTCATTTTGTTATCCAGCTGGTGCCGGGCCAACAGCGTATCAAACTCGTCCAGCAGATCGGCGCGGGAAGTGGCCGGCCGCTCGTCTGTTTTGGCGAAGTGCTCGATATCGTGCGCAATAGTCTTATTTTTTGAAATGCTTTCCATACTTTATATTCAATTAGTTGCGGTAAAAGGGTGAATTTTCACCCATTTTTACGTTTAGTTCAGATCAAAGTTGCGTGTATGATCAATTAATCATAGAACCAGCCGAGTATCCAAAAACGGTTACCGTCGTAATATAATTCGATACTGTTGATACCCTGGCCGATAATTTTTCCGCCCGGTTCATTTCTTTCCTCGTACGAGCTCCAAACGTGGTAAATATTGCGGATATTCTGGACAGTACGCGCGGTTTCGTGTTCGTAAAAACCGTTCTTTTGCATGTACGCATCCGATTCTTTGTGATATTGCAGCAAAGTGGTGTAATGCAATACCGGGCTGCCTTTGGCATCAATGCCTGCAGAGCCAACACGCACGTCGCTGATATGCAACAGGCTGTCGCGCTCGAAAATTACTTTTTCGCCTTTCTTTACGGATACTACATCATAGTAAGCTTTAATGATGCCGTCGAGTGTGCCTACGTCGTCGCCAAATTTGGTCAAAACGTGGTGTTGCTGCGCGTAAGTCTGATTTCCAACCAGTATTAAGGCCGCAGCGGCCAATAATACTACTTTTATTTTTTTCATGTTTTATTGGATTTAGTTAGGGCTTCTATCGTCAAAAACGTCTCTAAAGTAGCTTGTATATATAGTTCAGTATCTTGGATTTACGCCTGTTCTACGTAATCGCCTTTAAAATGTTAAGGGCTTTTTACATTTTTGGGAACAATTTCTTGATATTGCTGAAAAATCCGTCAGGTTATCATCTCTTGATCTACTACATCACCATGAAAAAAATATTTTGGTTTATCCCGGCTGCGTTGGTCCTTTTCAGTTCGTGCAACCACAAAGCCGTAAAACAAGGGTCAATAACCTACAGCATTGAATATGAGTTGCCCGATAGCCTGAAACACTACGGTGATTATTTGCCAAAAACAGCTATAGTTTACTTCAAAGGCGATTCGACGGTCAGCATACAACAGGCAGGTGAAGAAGCCACCACAGTCATCACCCACCAACCCACGGGTATTATGCAGGTATTGTTAAGGTCGTCGGCGGCGAAGTACGAGGTGGATTATAAAAAAGCCGAACAAACCGAGATATTGCCACCGGTTAATTATAGCTACGCCGCAACAGCCGAATCCAAAACTATTGCGGGGCATAAAGCGATAAAATATATCCTGACTGATAAAACCTCCGGCCTGACTTCAGAGGCCTGGTTCAGCAAAGAAATCTCAGTCATCCCTAATTACCTCACCACGGTTTTCGATACAACCTATGGGGTGCCGCTGGCTTTCTCCATCAACCAGAATGGTATTACCACAAAAACTATGGTAAAGGAGCTCAAATTCGAGCCCGTCCCAGAGGGTGTATTTACCGCGCCGGCTGGGTATAAAAAGATCACACCTCAGCAATTTAAAGAGCTGCCCGTTGGGAATTGAGGATGAGCAGGAAGCGCATAATATATTTCATTCTAATTGGAATAATAATCGTGTTAGGTTTGCTGTCGCGAAAGTTTAGCGTTATCCCTTTATGGGTCGGGGATGTGCTTTGGGCTACCATGGTCTATTTTATGCTTCGCTTCTTTCTTCTTAGCGCATCTATCCAAAAGATCGCACTTATCAGTATCCTCATCAGCTATGCCGTCGAGTTCAGCCAGATCTACAAGGCCGAATGGATCAATAACCTGCGCCACACATTTGCTGGCCGGATGATATTAGGCGAAACCTTCCTTTGGGGCGACCTCGTTTCCTACACCGCCGGGATCCTGATCGGTGTCTTTATTGACACGGCTATAAAGGGCTCTGATAGAAGGCACTGAATATCAGCGAATTTCAAGCGATACAAACCCGTTTAGGAACCGGGGAAAAAGTGCCCTGGAAGCCGTTTTACAACCTTTTTTGACCAAAAATCGTAGTAAGTGTTCCAAATACATTTATAGCGGACAAAATATTTAACCTATACCATGCCTGATAATGCTATTCGTTTGCTGGCCGTAGAGCGGTTCAAAACGCTTGACCTTGAGTCTGATGAAGAATTCCAGGAATTGGTCCAAATCGCCTCGAACGTCTGCGAAACCCCCATCGCGCTTTTGACGCTCATCGATAAGGATACCCAATGGCTTAAGGTTAGAAAAGGTACCGACATAAAGGAACTGCCCCGGAAGATATCATTCTGCACTCACACTATTCTTGACGACGGTTTGCTGATCGTACCGGATGCGACAAAGGACGACCGATTTGCCGATAATCCTATTGTCAAGGGCGAGCCGGGCGTTCGCTTTTATGCCGGCGCACCGTTGGTGACCAGCGAAGGTCAGAAGATCGGTGGATTATGTGTGATCGACACCAAGCCCGGCAACCTGACGGCCCACCAGCAATTGATGTTGAAAATGCTCGCCAAACAGGCTATCCACATGATGGAGTTCCGGGTGAGCATCGAAATGCTTGAAAAGAATCAAAAAGAGGTTGAACAACAAAAGAAGATCATAAAAAGCGCCGAGATTACGCTCCGTTCATTTTTCCAAAGTGCTCCCAACTTTCATGTGCTTTTGGGTAAAAGTGGCGAAGTACTCGATTTCAACAAAGTCGCCTATAATTTTATCAAGAAAGTACATAACGCCGAACTTGCCAAAGGCAGCATGCTGGTCAAATTTCTCGCACCCGACTTTGTAGGCCGGTTTGCAGCGGGCTTCAACCAGGCGCTCACGGGCGAAAGTGCATTTGAAGAGGGATCGACCGATTACGGCGCGCACGGGATTATCTATTGGGAAGCCTCTTTTGAAACAGCAAGGGATACCAATGGTGATATCATCGGCATATCTTATATCATCCGCGATGTCACCGACCGGAAAATAAGGGAGCATAAGATACTCGACCAAAATCACTCCCTTTTAAAAATTGCACATTTACAGGCGCATGAGTTCCGTGCGCCGCTGACCACGATCACCGGTATGATGGACCTGATCAAAGCCGAAAATTACCAGGCGCCCAAAGAGTATTTTGAACTGCTGGAGAATGCGGTGAAAAATCTTGACGGCAAAATACGTGAAATTGTAGATAACGTAGATAAAATAGTCCTGGAAGGAACCGAAGTGTATTCCAACAAATAAACGCTATTGTCTCCTGCTGGCGTAAATGCGCGACATGCCTAAGCCCAATGCAACACCAACACCCGCGCCTACTGCTATACTGTTGACTGCAACGCCAATGCCCATGCCTATGGCAATGCCGAGGGGTAAAAGCCACAGCGGTCTTCTTCTCATAAAGGTTAAAGCTTAGGCTAAAGATAGGCATTTTGTCCCGCGCCCCGTATTATCTTCTAGAGATGCTTTGCGAAAAACTCCAGCGAGGCGATAATATGCTCGCTCCAGTAATGCCATTCGTGCCCGCCCGGGTACTCCTCGTAAATATGAGGTATGCCTGCCTTGTCCATTTTCTGGTGCAGCTCGCGGTTATGTTTGATCAGCAGGTCGTCCTTGCCGCAATCAAAGCGGATAGGCGGCAGCTGGTCGCGGTACGCTTTAAAGGTCGAGAACAGGTCTTCGTCGATCACGTTTTGCTGCATATAGCTCTTGAGGCTTTCCTGTACGAAAAGCTTCATCTGCGGCAGGCTGGTAATGGACGAAAGGCCCGATATAGCTTTGAATTTATAACCGTATTTAGCTCCAAGGCGCAACGCGCCGAACCCGCCCATAGACAAGCCCGAAATAAACAAAGGTGATTTCTTTTCCGCGCCGTGAATGCTTTCGATAACGGCGTTAACCACATCGTCCGTTATCCATTTCTCAAAATCCAGGCCGTTATGCGGCAAATAGGCCGAACCATCGCCCCAAAGCCCGTCAGAAGGCATAGCCAAGATCATCGGCGGCAGTTTGCCTTCTTTGATCAGATGATCAACCTGCCGGTGCACGCCCGAACTGCAGGGCCAGCTCCAGGCGCTGCCGTACACGCCGTGTAATAGGATCACTATCGGTAAAACATCCTCGCCGGGCACTTTGGGTACATAGACACAAATATCTCCGCGCCCCTTCAGGTTGGGTGTTTTCACCGTGATGAAGCGCAAATTATCGGCTTCATATTTCGGGTTGGATATTTCTAAAGTTCTGAATCCCGGCATCGTACAATTAGTCGAAAACGATAACCCCTTTGGCGTTTCGGCCTTTAAGTAGGTCATCAAAGGCTTTATCAAGTTCATCAATTGTGTAAGTGCGGGTGATCATCTCCTCCAGCATCATCTGCCCGTCTTGGTATAAGTCAATAATATTCGGAAAATCAATTTGTGGCCGGCATTTGCCGTATAATGGGTTGATGTAGGTTTTATCCCACTCAAACAAGTTCATATCAATGGTAATTTCCTGCTCAATGCCGCTCACCTGCACGGCCATGCCGGCATTGCGTACCATCGCCAGCGGGGCAGCTCCCAGTTCGGGTATAGCAGTACATTCAAAAGCATAATCGGCGCCCCGGCCGTCCGTCAGCGCCCGAACCTGTTCGGCGGCTTTTAGTAACCCCTTGTCGTCTTTGTCGGCGCGTAGGCTGTAGGTGGCTCCGAATTTCCTGGCCATAGTGAGTCTTTCGGGGTTTACATCGATAGCGATGATCATGCCGGCTTTCGCGATTTTGGCACCTTGTATCACATTGAGGCCGACACCTCCCGTACCCAGGACAACTACTGACGAACCTGCCGTCACCTTAGCGGCATTCACCACCGAGCCGTAACCCGTCATCACGCCGCAGCTGATAATAGCCGCAGCAGGGAAACTCATCGTGTTTGAATGGTTTTTTACCAGGGCCGATTCCTTAACCAAAGTATATTCCGAGATCGTGCCGATGTTGAATGAGCGAAGTAAAGATTTGCCATTATATAAGGTACCGGATGGATCCGCGTGACCGGGTGTGTACCCGTTGCCGCCCGCGGCAACCGGCGAGGCCACTTCGCAAAGATGCTGGTTGCCTGCGAGGCATTGAAAACAACGCCCGCAGTGCATGGCCCAGTTAAGGATAACTTTATCACCGGGCTTTACACTCTGCACATTCCTGCCCGCCTGCACCACCACACCTGCACCCTCGTGCCCGATGATCAGTTCTTTACCCCAGCTTAATGAATCGAAATCCGTATGGCAAAGCCCTGCAGCCCTGACTTTCACCAGCACTTCATCGTCCTTCGGTTCGTTAACCTCAACCTCACCAATAACAAACCCGCCCCGCCCCTCAGTTATAGCTGCTTTACAGATAATTCCCATCGGCTCTTTTCAATTAAACAGATTGCCTTTATCGCTGTTAAACCAGCTGTAAAAGCGGATGCAAAGGTCTGAAGTTCTGCGGTCTAAAAAAATTACAATTTTAGCCAATAAATGGTGTATTTTATTCAAAACATTCCGTCATTTATTGCTAAAGGAATAAAAAAACAAGATTCGGATAAATTATTCTACTTTTAAAATAATTTCTTCATTGTTATAATCCCGCACCGGCTTTATTTTGGCCGGCGATTAAAACCTGTAAATGAGAAACCTTGCAATATTTTCCATCTGCCTGGCCATCAGCTTAAATGCTGCCGCGCAGAAACTTAAACATAAAACCGCCGCACCCGCCGCTAAGGACGAAGTGATCTATCACATCTTTCAGCGCAGCTTTTACGACAGCAACGGCGACGGCCAGGGCGACCTGAACGGCATCCGTCAAAAACTGGATTATATTCAGCAATTAGGCGCCACGGCCATCCTGATGGTACCGCTGTACGATTCGCCTTTTTACCATAATTATTTCGCGAACGACTTTAAGAAGATCGATCCAACCTATGGCACCACGAAGGATTACCTGGCGCTGGTAAAGGAAATGCACCGTCGCGGAATGAAGCTGTATATGGATATGGAAACCCAGTATGTTACGGAGGACCATACCTGGTGGAAGGATGGAATCGGCAACCCAAAATCAAAATATGCTGATTATATTCTGTACGACGATTCGGCTCATACCAAACCTTCGAATATTGTTATGGGGCTGGAGGGCCTGAAAGGATACGACGGCGTTTATAAACGCATCACAACCGTAAACCTGGAAAGCCCGAAAGTGCTGGCTTACAACTACCAGCTTTTCAAATACTTTATGGACCCGAACGGCGATGGTAGGTTTGACGATGGTGTAGATGGTTTCCGGCTTGATCATATGATGGATGACCTGGATACCAAACCCCAGCTACAGAACCTGTTCAAAAATTTCTGGAACCCCTTGTTTGGCAAGCTGCGCAAGGTGAACCCGAAAATCAATTTTGTGGCCGAGCAGGCTAATTGGGGCTCGCTGGGCGCGGATTACATGACCAAAGGCGGCGTCGACAGGGTATTTGATTTCAGGCTGACTTTCGCTATCCGCTCATTCAAAAAGGCGCAGATCGCGGCTGCCGCCGATTCTACTTTTATCGTTACGCCGAAGGGTAAACAGCAGATCATATTTATTGAAAATCACGACATGGCGCGTTTCAGCCACGGCGTGAAAGGTGATATATCCAAATTAAAGATCGGCGCGGCATTGAACCTGCTTATCGGCGGGGTGCCTTCGATCTATTACGGGCAGGAACTGGGTATGACCGGCACCAACGCCAGCCTGGGCGCGACGGATGCCAACGATATCCCCAACCGCTCGGCATTTGAATGGTATAAAAGCGATCAGGGACCGGGCATGGCTTA
>Ga0070660_100003789_pt1 | contig 10447 bp, 10 predicted proteins | sample KBSC33metaG_FD_64670 | JGI IMG/M metagenome (GOLD analysis project Ga0070660, IMG submission 64670) | Corn rhizosphere microbial communities from Kellogg Biological Station, Michigan, USA - KBS C3-3 metaG | ecosystem: Host-associated > Plants > Roots > Rhizosphere > Soil ... | reverse complement strand
GTGCGGGGTGCCAGAAGAGGCGGTCGTCCTCGGCGAAAGCGGTCCCGCCCGAGATCGCGAGGTTCGGGCGCAGCTTGCGATAGAGCGGGTCTGCCTGCGGCGAGAGCAGCGACAGCGCGTCCGCCCCACCCTGCAGGAACACCGTGACGAGGATCGGGTTCTTCGGCATCGTCGCGGCCGCTGCGATCCCCTCGTCGAAGATGTCGAGCCGGCCTGCGCCGTAGACCGTGAGCGCCAGCCCCAGCGAGCGGGCCACGAATCCACGCCGCGACAGTCCGGTGCCCGCGGGCGTGGGCATACCGGCCTCGATCGCCGGCAGGCCGCGACCGGCAACCGCACGCAACGCGTCCGCGCGCGTGCACTCGTCGCAGACGATCCTGCTCATGCCGTCTGGAGGTCGGGGGACACGGCGATCAGGTGGCGGAGGGCGTTCTCGACGAGCACCGGGTACTGGACCTGCTTCCACTTGTCCGAGCGCGCGTCGTGCAGCGCGCGCTGAGTGAAGCGGAGCAGCTGCCGGTGCGTCGCCGGCGTGAGCTCCGGGTTGTTCCAGAACGCGAGCGCCTGCTTGAGCGTGGTCGGGGCGTCGATCGCCTCCTTCGCCTTCCCCGGATCGAGACGGCGGTCGCCGAGGATCTGGCCGACGGCGATCCAGCGCCCGCGGAAGGTCGCCGTGTCGAGCCAGCGCGAGTCGTCCCAGCCGGCGACATTCGGCGGATAGAAGAGCTGCTGCCCGGAGAGGCCGCCGATCCACGCCCACGCGTCCGTCGTGACGCCCGCATTGATTCGGCGCAGGAGACCGGCGATGTGGACGACGGGCGGCTTCGTCATGCGTGGCCCCGTGTGCAGCGCCGGATGCTTCAGCACGATGTCGAGCACGGGCTTGATCTGCCGGCCGCTGCCGGTGTACGCAGCTTCGAGCGCTCGCTGCGTCTTCGCGTCGGGCGCGACCGGGATGAAGTAGCTCCATAGCTTCTGGGTGAAGAACGACGCGTGCTTCGGGTTGTTGAGACAGAGATGGCACGCGTCACGCCACGCGTAGTTGCCGCTCTTGTGGAACACCATCTTCGTGCCGGTGTCGTGGCGGCTCGCGTCGAAATGGAAGTCGTACTCGCCCTTGCGCCGGCTCCAACGGCTCGTCCACCCGGTCAGCGAGCGCGCCTGCTCGCGGACGTCGCGCTCGGTATACGCACCGCGGTCGGCGCCGAGCGTGAACAGCTCCATCATCTCGCGCCCGTAGTTCTCGTTCGGCGCGTCCTTCGTGTTCTGGGTGCCGTTGAGCCAGACGAGCATCGCCGGGTTCGCGGTGACATCGAGCAGCAGCTGCTCGAACGACCCGAGGCCGTGCTTCCGGAACAGCTCGTTCTGCGCGATCATCAGGCCCTGGTCGCCGACGCCGGCGTTGGACGTCGCGAACCAGTCGTGCCAGACGAGCGCCATGCGCTCGACGAGCGGCCGCGAGGTTCGCACCATCCTGTCGAGCCACCAGCAATGGTCGTGGCCCCACGCATCTCTCGGGGCGAAGGGACGCCCCTTCGAATCGTGCGGCTTCGGCCCGACGAGCTTCTCGAGCCCGGGGTTCAGCAGCGAGTGGACGGCGCCGTCGAGACCGAGCTTCGCGAGTGCTGCTGCCTCGCCGGGCCGCGGGCCGAAGCCGGCGCGCCAGAGCAGCCGCTCGGCATGTGATGCGTCGAACTTCCCGCGGTACACCGGCGCCCCCACCGGAGCCTTATCGTCAGCTCCGCGGGCAACACCGAATCACTCGTTAGAGGCGTTTCCTCAGGAGGACGCGGGCCTCGCCGCGGCCGTCGTAGTCCTCGTCCACGCGCTCGACCTCGAACCCGAGCGCCTGGTGGAAGGCGACGGACCGCTCGTTGACCGGAGCTGTGACGGCCCGCACGATCGTTCGCGGCGCGACCGCCGCGAAGAATCGCTCGTAGAGCTTGCGGCCGAGCCCGGACCCACGCTGGGACGGGTCGACGCCGACGAAGTGGATGTACGCCTCGTCCTCATGCGTCTGCGAGCGAAAGCCACAGAGGAACCCGACGACCTGCCCGTCCTCTTCGGCGACGAACGACGTGTCGCGGAAGTGGATGAAGAACAGCTTCGGCAGCATCGCCGCCATCGGGCGGCCGCCCCACCAATCGTCGATTACTGCAATCACGGATGCGTAATCCGCAGGCTCTGCGGGCCGGATCGTCGCCACTAGTGTCCAGCCTATGCGCATCCTCGTTCTCGGCGGCACGCAGTTTCTCGGCCGCCACACGGTCGACGCCGCCCTCGCGCGCGGCCACGAAGTGACGATGTTCAATCGCGGCCAGACGCGGCCGGAGCTGTTCCCGGACGTCGAGAAGCTGCGCGGCGACCGGGACGGCGATCTCGATGCGGTGCGCGGGCGCGAGTTCGACGCCGTCGTCGACACAAGCGGCTACGTGCCGCGCATCGTCGGCGAGACGATCGACGCGCTCGGCGACGTCGGCCACTACACCTTCGTCTCATCGATCTCCGTGTATGCGGACGCATCGACGCCGCCCACCGAGAGCTCGCCCGTCGCCGAACTGACCGAGCCGACCGAGGAGTGGCGCGAGGCGTACGGCGAGCTGAAGGCGGATTGCGAGGACGTCGTCCGCGAGCGATTCGCGAATGCCTTCATCCCGCGGCCCGGGCTGATCGTCGGCCCGTGGGACCCGACCGGGCGCTTCACCTATTGGCCGGAGCGATTCGCCGACGGCGGCCGCGTTCTCGCCCCCGCGCCGCCGGACGCCGATGCGCAGGTGATCGATGCGCGCGACCTGGCCGACTGGATCGTGCGGGCCGCGGAGAGCGGCCTCGCCGGGACGTACAACGCGGTCGACCGGCCGGTCCCGCGGTCGATCCTCGTCGAGACATGTCAGCGGGTCGCCGGCGTCGACGCAGACGTCGTCTGGGTCGACGGCGCGTTCCTCGCCGAGCACGAGGTCGGCGAGTGGATGGAGCTCCCGCTGTGGCTCATCGACCCCGCCTACGCCGGGATGCTCTCGGTCGATCCTTCGGCTGCATTCGCCGCGGGCCTGCAACCCCGGCCGTTCGAGGAGACGGTGCGCGACACACTCGACTGGGTCGCAGCCGGCGACGCTCCGACCGAGACACCGGCGGGCCTCGACCGAGGGAAGGAGCAGGTGGTCCTTGACGCCTGGCTCTCGAAGCATTAGTTTCGAAAGATCTCTTTCGATAACTCACTCACCCTGACCGACCCGCGGGCGATGCGTGCCCTCGCGCACCCGACCCGCCTCGCGCTCCTCGACCACCTCCACTCGGTCGACCAGGCGACCGCCACCGAGTGCTCGGAGTTCGTCGACGAGAGCCCGTCGTCGTGCAGCTACCACCTGCGCGCGCTCGCGAAGTGGGGCTTCGTCGCCGAAGGCATGGGCGGCGCGGGCCGCGAGCGGCCGTGGCGTGCCACCGCGACGCGGATCGAGTTTCCGTCGGACGGGATCGAGGCGACCGTGCTCCGCGACGAGCTCGTTGCGCGCCAGCAGCAGCGTGTCCGCGACGCGCTGCGCCGAGAGCACGAGCTTCCGCCGTCCTGGCGGCGGGCTGTGCAGACGTCGTCGGCGTCACTCGAACTGACGACGAAGGAGCTCGAGGAGCTCGGCGACCGCTTCGAGGCGCTGCTCGACGAGTACCGGGGCCGGGAGGAGCGTCGCGGCACGCGCACGGTGATCGTCAGCTTCGGAGCGACGGCCGAGCCGTGAAGCTGCTCCGCGACCGCCGCCTCGCCGCGCTGCTCGTCGCCGAGATGGTGTCGTCGACGGGCACGCAGATGACATGGCTCGCCCTGCCGTGGTTCGTCCTCCGCAACACGAACTCGCCGCAGCGCATGACGTGGGTGATCATCGCCGAGGTCCTGCCCGTCGCGATCCTCGGCTTCTGGGGCGGCGCGATCGCCGGCCGCGTGGGCACGCGGCGGACGATGCTCGCGTGCGACCTCGCGCGCGCGCCGCTGTTCGCGGCCATCCCGATCCTCCACTCCGCCGGCGCGCTCCCTTTCCCGGTACTGCTCGCGCTCGTCGCCGCATCGGGTGTCTTCCTGGCGCCGTACTTCTCGGTGCAGCGGGCCGTCGTGCCCGAGCTCGTCGGCGAGGAGCAGGCTCAGGTCGCCCAGGCGGCGGCGCTCTTCCAGGCGGCGAACCGCACCACCATCTTCCTCGGGCCGCCGCTCGCGGGCGTCCTGATCAGCCTGATGGGCACGGCGAATGTTCTCTACGTCGACGCGGCGAGCTACCTCGCGTCGTTTCTCCTCGTTGCCACCTTCGTGCGCCTCCCCAACGTGGCGTCGGAGGGACCGCCGACCGGCGTTCTCGACGGCGTTCGGTTCGTTGCCCGGGACCGGCTCCTCCGGTTCTGGACGCCGGCGTTCACGGTGATCGACATCTGCTGGATGCTGCTCTTCGCGTCGTTGCCGGTGTTGGTCGTGACGACCTATCACGCGGACCCGCGGATCCTCGGCTGGCTGTTCGGCGCGATGGGCGGTGGCGCGCTGGTCGGCGCGTTCGTATCGATGCCGATCGTCCGCAGGGTCGAGGCGCTGACGCTCGCCGCGGCAGCGTTCACGTTCGAGATGGCGTCGCTGTGGATCCTCGCGATTCCCGCCCCGTGGGAGGTCGCGTTCGCCGGGATGGTGCTGGCCGGGTTCTTCACGTCGATCGTCAACTCGCCGACGCACGCTCTGATCACGCTCCGAATCCCGCGCGAGATCCGCACGCAGGCGCTCGCGTCGTTCGGCGTCTTCCAGTGCATCGGCGCGCCGATCGGGCTGCTCATCGCCGGCCCGGCGCTCGCGCATTACGACACGCACAGCGTGCTCGCAGCGGTACTCGGATTGATGACGGTCGCGGCAGCGACGTTCATCGCAGCCGCGCTCGCTGAACGAGCCTCGCTACGTGCTGCGCTCGTAGACTCGGCTGCGTGAACCGCTTCGAGGGAAAGCATGTCGCCGTCACCGGAGCGGCGCGTGGGATCGGGCTCGCGATCGCCGAACGACTCGCCGCGGAAGGCGCGCGGCTCACGCTCATCGATCGCGACGAGCCGTTGCTCGAGGGCGCGACGAAGCGCGTCGTCGACATCAGCGACCGCGATGCGGTGTTCGCCGCGTTCACCGAGCCGCTCGACGGGCTCGTCGCGAATGCAGGCATCGGCGGCGGCAATGAGCCGGGTGAGAGCGACCGCTTCGACGAGATCCTGCAGACGAACCTCTACGGCACGTACTGGTGCGCGCGCGCCGCCGAGCCGCTGCTCGCAGACGGCGGGCGGATCGTGATCACGTCGTCGATCCTCTCCCGCATCGGCGTCGCGGGGTACACCGGCTACTGCGCGTCGAAGGCCGGGCTCCTCGGGCTCACGCGCGCCCTGGCGGCCGAGCTCGCGCCGCGGCGGATCCAGGTGAACGCGATCTGCCCCGGCTGGGTCGACACCGACATGACCCGGCTCGGGCTCTCGCTCTTCGAGGGGCTGACCGAGGAGGAGGCGTGGGAGATCGCCAAGCAGGAGGTGCCGCTCCGCCGGATGAGCGACCCAAGCGAGATCGCGGGCACCGTCGCCTGGCTCCTCTCCGACGACTCGATCGGCGTCACCGGCCAGGCGATCGACCAGAACAACGGCGCGTTCATGATCTGAGAGGCCCCCACATGCTGGGGCTTCGTCGATCGGCCGCGATCGCGCCGCTGAGCGCGTTCGAGCGACACAAGCAGCAGCGTGTGGGGTCTCTCTAGTCCGTCCGGTGCGGGTCCTATCGTTGCCCGCATGCTCGAGCGCGATTACCTCCGCCGCGGAGCGGCCGAATTCATCGGCACCTTCGCCCTCGTCTTTGTCGGTGCAGGCGCCGCGATCTACGGCAACGTCGAGCACGCTGCGCTGGCGAACGGACTCGCCATCGCCGTGTTCGTGTCCGCTTTCGGATTCATCTCGGGCGGCCACTTCAATCCTGCGGTCACGATCGGATTCCTCGTCACTCGCCGCATCGCTCCCGTGCTCGCTGTGTGGTATTGGGTCGTTCAGCTGGCCGGCGCCGCAGCCGCTGCGCTGCTCCTGAAGTGGATGTTCTGGAGCCAGATCGAGACGCAGTACGGGCTCGGCGCGCCATCGCTGTACAGCCAGCTCGGCTCAGGCAAGGGAGTCGTGATCGAAGCAGTCCTGACGTTCTTCCTCGTCATCGTCGTGTTCGCAACTGCGGTCGACGAACGAGGGACGTTCAAGCAGATCGCCGGCCTCGCGATCGGCCTCACGATCACACTCGACATCCTGATGGCCGGAGGCCTCACCGGCGGCGCGATGAACCCGGCACGCGCGTTCGGTCCGGAGCTCGTCGGCAACCACTGGTCACACTTCTGGGTCTGGTACGTCGGACCGCTCGCCGGCGGCGTGATTGCGGCCTCGGTCTACGAGTTGCTCTACCTCCGCCCGGCGCGTCCCGACCCAGTCGGCTCACCCAACTCGGGCGTCGACGAGCCGGGCGTCGGCGAAGCGGCACTCTCATAGCTCTCGTCCGGTAGCGTCCCGCCTCGATGCTCGCGCTCGTGATCGCCGGCCTGTCGACCGGTCACAAGTTCGGACTAGCCACCGTGGGTGCGGCGTTCATCGTCTTCGCGCTCGTCTCGTCGTTCGTCCTGCCGCGCCGAATCCCGAACTTCCCGGGCCGTTTCATGGCGCTCTACATCACGGTCGCGGCGCTGTTCTTCATCGCGATGCTCTCTGGTGTGCTGATCTTCGGCAAGGAGAAGGCGGAGGGCGCCGGCGAAGGCCATGAGACGACCGCTGCGCAGACGACCCCGGCGGCGCCGTCGGCAACGGGCGACGCGACTGCGGGCAAAGCCGTGTTCGCAAGCGCAGGGTGCGGCACCTGCCACACGCTGAAGGACGCGGGCTCCCACGGGACGATCGGGCCGGATCTCGACCAGCTGAAACCGGCCGAGGACGTCGTGCAGCACCAGGTCGAGAACGGCGGCGGGCCGATGCCGGCGTTCAAGGGCCAGCTCTCGGCCAAGCAGATCCAGGACGTCGCGGCGTACGTCTTCACCGCGTCCCACTCGTCCTAGAAAACCGGCCCCAGAATGACGAAACCCGCCCGGGGGAGGGGCGGGCATCGCCGCAGTCACGTCAGTCCGCCGGACAGTGTCAGGGGGGAGCCGGCAAGGGCATCGTGCAGTACGAATGGACTGCTGCGCATCAACCAGAAGGGTGATTTCGCGCGCGGAAAACGGAGGCGGAGAAGGAGGGATTCGAACCCTCGAGGCAGGGATTTCCCCACCTAACGCCTTAGCAGGGCGCCGCCTTCAGCCACTCGGCCACTTCTCCGGGCGCGCGCATCGTACCCAAGGGTTTCGGACGCGAAAGCCCGCACGCGGCGGGCTCTCGACGAAGCGGAGGGAGAGGGATTTGAACCCTCGACGCACCTTTCGACACGTACGCGATTTCCAGTCGCGCTCCTTAGACCGCTCGGACACCCCTCCGGGCGGCGCCCATCCTAGCCGTCGCGCGTTTCGGCGATGGCGGCCCGCAGGTGCACCGCGCCGTTCGGCTCGAGAACGGCCGCGTGTGGAATCACCAGCCGCTCGATCGGCAGCGCGGCGATCTGCTCGAGCGCCGGGAGCAGGCGTGCGGGATCGGCCTCGTCGACGAACACGTGGACGCGCTCACCGGTGCCGCTGATCACGTCGCCGGTGACGAGCGTCGCGTGCTCGGGAATCCAGAACACCACCTGCTGCGGCTCGCCGTCGAGCTCGATCGCGTCGACGTTCACGGGCAATTCGGTCGTCGTGGACGGGTTGGCGAGCTTCGGGGGCCACCATGCCTTCGGCGGCGTCCAGACGGACGCGCCGTAGCGCTCGACGAAGTCGGGCGTCCCGCGGTAGTGCGCACCCTGGGTGAGGAGGACGCGCACCGGCTTCCCGTGCGGATCGAAGGAGTCGCCGCGCGGGAGGAAGGGGTCGATCAGCACGACCTCGTCGTCGCTCTCGATCCGGACGACAGGAACGTTCTGGTCCCAGTCCTCCCCAGGCTCCCAACTCGGGTGCGGCGACCACCACCAGTCGAGCGTGCTCATGCCGGGAGGGTACGAGACGGACGGTCGCGTGCCTAAGGTCAACCACATCGGCTGCCGATACCTCCTTCGTGGGTCTGGTCAGGGAAGTCGTCACTCGCGGACAACGCGCGGGCGTGCCCGTGTTCACCGTCGACCGCCCTGGACCGCATCAGGCAGCGCTCGTGTTCCGCGTCGGCCGCGCGGACGAGACCCTCGCCACCTCCGGTGTCACGCACCTCGTCGAGCACCTCGCGCTCTTCGCGGTCGACGACGACCTCCGACGCTCCGGTGGATTCGTCGACCACTTTCGCACGGTGTTCTTCACGTCGGGCTCTCCCGACGAGATCGCGCAGTTCCTCGTCTCGGTGAGCGGCGCGCTCCAGGCGCTGCCGCTCGACCGAGTCGAGCTCGAGAAGCAGGTGCTTCTCACCGAAGCGGCGTCGGCGGGCGGATCGATGTGGCAGATGCTGATGGGGCTGAGGTTCGGCGCCGAGCACTTCGGTCTGCTCGCACACGACGAGGTCGGCCTGCGACGAATCGATGCAGACGAGGTCGCACGCTGGTGCGCCTCGCGGTTCGTCTCCGCGAATGCAGCAATCTGGTCGACCTGCCCTCTCCCCGCCGATCTCGACCTGCAGCTGGCGCCGGGGAAGCGATTCCCGCCCCAGCGGGTCATGACACTCGCGGGCGTTCCACTCCCTGCGTACGTTGACACGCACACGTCCGGCGTCGTGTTGAGCGCTCTCGGCTCACGGTCGACGGCGCTGACCGTCGCTCTGTCGCTCCTCGAGCAACGCGTGCACCGGAACCTGCGCGTCGGGCGAGGGCTCTCGTATGCCGTGACGGGGTCGTACGTTCCGCTTGCCGCCCACGCTGCGCACGTGACGTTCGGCGCCGATTGCCTCGACGAACACGCAGTGATCGTGCGCGACGAGATCTTGCAGGAGCTCCGCGGTCTGGCGCAGGACGGTCCCGGGCTCGACGAGCTGTCCGCCGAGGTCGAAAAGCGCATCGAGCACTGGTCGCAGGAGAACACCCCCGACAACGGCGAGCTCGACGCCGCTGCGATGGACGAGCTCCTTGGGAAAGGCGTGTCGACGCGGGCTGAGCTCGTGCACGACCTCGAAGTACTCACGCCAGACCACGTCAGTCGAGCCCTTTGGGAGACGCTCGAGACGATCATCCTGTGTGCACCGACGGGGAGCGACGTCCCAGCGGGCTTTCGAAGCTACGACGACCGAACGCCGCACAAGCCGCTCGGTCACCGGTACCTGGCCCGCGGCAACCGCTCGTACGACCTACCCAAACGCTCCCGCATCGCCGCGTCGGACAAGGCGATCTCCTTCGTCGGAGACAAGTCTGAGAACGTGGTGACCATTCGCTACGCGGACGTCGTCGCCGTTCTCGAGCACGGCCCCGGTCGGATGACAGTGGTCGATCGGTCCGGATCCTCCATCCGGCTCGACCTCAACTCGCTCGTGAAAGGCGCGCAGCTGAACGGTGAGATCCGACGCACCGTTCCTCCCTACCTCTTCGTCCCGCTCGAACGGACAAGCAAGAGCATCCTCGACGTGTCGCGGCAGCAGCTCGGCTACCGAACTCGGGCGGCGACTGAGATCGGTCGTCTCCCCGGCTACCTGCAGCCGGGCGAACAGGTGGTGAAGCTGGCAGTCGCCGTCAGGAGACAGCGGCGCGGCCTGGTCGCGCTTACCGACCGGCGGCTGCTCTTTCTCGCCAAGGCAGCCTCCAGGAAACCGCGGTTCATCGAGGTGCCGCTCACTGACATTGTGCGCGTCAAGAAGCGCCTCTTCGGGGTGGTCTTTCCCGGGATTGTCGTGACGACGAAGACCGGCAAACATCGGTTCGCCGACATCGTTCCGCGCGAGCGGGCGGCGGAGTTGATCCAGGAGCTCACCGCGCCGGGCAGTACGACGTCAGCGACCAAGCCGTTCGACGACTCGCTCAAAGGGCGTCTGCGCGACTACCTGCTCGGCATCGTCCTCGTCGGCATCGGGTTACCTGCCGTGTTGGCTCACGCGTACGCGGCGGTGTGGATGCTGATCTTTGGCGTCGTGAGGCTGGTCCGGACGTTCGGACGCCGACGCGACGCACGCGCATTCCAGATGCGATAGCAAGGCGAAAGGTGTCTGACACCGGTGGTGTCAGACACCCAACAGAGGGGGAGGGATTTGAACCCTCGATCCGCCTTGCGACGGATAACGGTTTTCGAGCGCCCGAATCTCCGGCTCAGTTATGCGGGTTTCGCCGCGCGCGCGACAGTCGGAGCGACAGTCGCCCAGATCGGCAGCTACCTGCGACCGTTCGATCCGCTCCCATCCGGTGCAGCTGGTTCGCAGTCTCTCCATCTGCCAGAGCGGCCTCAGAGCC
>Ga0070660_100003788_pt1 | contig 10449 bp, 4 predicted proteins | sample KBSC33metaG_FD_64670 | JGI IMG/M metagenome (GOLD analysis project Ga0070660, IMG submission 64670) | Corn rhizosphere microbial communities from Kellogg Biological Station, Michigan, USA - KBS C3-3 metaG | ecosystem: Host-associated > Plants > Roots > Rhizosphere > Soil ... | reverse complement strand
CTATATTTAATGCCACATAAATAGTGGAACCTGTACTTGCATCAAGCCCTGCTGTATTATTAATATTGAGCGTTGCAAATTGGGGTGAGGAGTTCGAATTCAAAATCGGGGATACGTTTCCGTTAAAATTCACAACGCCTGTGGATGAAGACAAAAGAGCGTTTACAAGCCTTATAGTTTGCACCGAAATACCTGTAAAAGTAGTATTCCCATTTCCAACTAACGTTCCGTTGTTTGTAAGGTTGCCGTTAAATGTGGTAGTAGCAGATGAAATATAGGAAGCTCCCGTTGTTACCCACAATGCTCCATTAAAAGTTATAGTACTTCCGGCTACAGTATATGATCCATTAACTATTACATTATTGAAAGCATTATTACCAGATAAAATTTTTGATGTGCCATTTAATATTAATGCTCCTGTGGATGCCGTGAAAGTTCCTCCGTTGTTCCAGTTTCCCCATAGATTAGTGGTATAGCCACCTGAATTAAATGTGGCGCCGCTGTTAATGGTAAGGTTGCCGGCAACGCTTAAATCACTTAATTGGGTTTTAGCATTTGATCCACCATTCGTCAATGCAAGGTTGCCATAAGTAACACCAGCTACCGATTGGGCCATGTTTCCATTGTAAAGAACAGTGCTTGAAGTATTCAATGATGTTGATGAATAGGAAGAAGGAAAATTATTAGCCCCACCTACCTGTAAAGTTGTACCTGCAGCCATTGAAAAAGTGCCTCCTGAAGATTGGCTGTTTAAGGTATAAGTAGCAACATTCAGAGTTCCTGATGAAAGAGCAAGATTTCCAGCAATAATATTGTTGCCTGTTAAATTGACTATACCTGAAGAATTATTTAAAGCTAAATTATTAAAATTTCCGGCAGATATATTTTGAGCACCTGTTCCATTGAATGTTACTGTTCCGGTGGTGCTAAAATAACTTCCATTATTCGTCCAGTTTCCTGCTGCATTTATGGCTACTCCATAACAATTTAGCACAGCCCCGGAATTAATGGTTATATCCCCGTTAACTGTTATACTGGTTGTATCAATTTTCAACTGGCCTGAAAGTATAGAAAGGTTTCCGCCGATAGTAACCGCTAATCCTGCAGGAATTGTAGCATTGCCGGGGGTATTGTTTACAACAAGATTATTATAAGCCACCCCTGCTACAGCTTGCTGTTCAGTTCCATTATATGTAACTGTTCCTGTTCCCGCTGTAAATGTTCCTGAAGTGTAAACAAAATCATTCCCTACATTCAATGAACCATTCCCCGTGAAAATAACCGATGCATTTCCATTTTGAATAACAGACCCATGTACTGAAACACTTCCTGAACCAATATTTAAATTGATAGAACGGTTATTTACTCCATTACTTAAATTTAAATCTCCATTTACGGTTATGTTTTGGCTGCCCGCATTGATAGTATGAACTGCGTCAGCGGTCCAGTTTCCTCCTATATTGCCACTTGTAGTTAACGAGCCGCCACTGCCAATAGTAAGGGTGGAGGCTTGTGCACTTCCAAATGAAATACCCTTAATACTTACGGCCGTGGATATGGTGGGTTGGTTACTAAAAGCGGCGGTTCCTATCTGGACAATATCAGTTGCCCCCGGAGGAGTGGATGCAGTACCTGAAACATTGGTCCAGTTAGCAGCAGTATTCCAGTCCGTGCTCACGGACCCATTCCAACTTACAACTCCTGGAATTTCTGAACAGGTCCACCTTGATGAAATATTGGTTAATCCGGATTGCTCTACATAATTATTGGTCACATCATTAGCTGTTTTCCCAACAGATGTCCAGGAAGAAGGGTGATCCCACATTCCCATTAAGGCTTCATTATTGCCATTCAATCCGGCATCTTCATAATGCAGTCGTAAGGTAGCATTGAAAGAAGTGGCCGTAATTGATATATCGTACTCCCTGTTAATTGAAGCGTTATTTGGGAAATCGGCAACAGCTCCCAAAATAACAGTTACTGTAATAGAAGTAACTCCGGTAGCAGCTGCAAAAGTTATGGTATTATAAGGGCCTTCAAATGCATAACTTATTCCTGTTGAAAATGCATGAGTGTGGGTAATGGTCCCTATAATTATGCCATTCCCGGTGCGTGTACTGGTAATGGTTATACTATTTGAACCTGTGAGCATTTTGCCGTTAGTCATGTTAAGGATAGGTACTGAAATATTGTTCAATAAAGTGACCGTAGAAGTAGCTGCCGATTTATTTATAGTAAGAATATTAAAAGTAGTTACACCCCCAATGGTTGAATTATTGTTGCCCGTAAATTGGACCGTACTGGTCGAAGGTGTAAACGTTCCGTTATTTACCCAATTGGCTAAAATTGTGTGTGTATATGAACCGCCGGCAAATGTGGTGAATGATGAAATAGTGATAGTCCCGTTAACGGTCACATTTCCTGCGGCGATTTTTGTATTTCCATTTGAAAGGATAAGATTATTATAGGTAATTGCATTGATGCTTTGGGCGCCTGTTCCATTAAAGTTTACTGTATTGGGTAAAGTAGATGTAACATTTAGTGTTCCGGTAGTTACCGTCATAGTATTAGCTATTCCTAATACAGAAGTAGCTGATAATTGTAATGAAGTGCCGTTTAATGTTACATTGTACAAATTCGCAGTTCCCGATAATACAGATGTTCCCTTGAAAGTGGCTGTTCCTGCTGATGCCGAGAGTGTTCCAACTACATTCAATAAAGTTAAAATGGAAAAGCTGGAAGCGGTAGTTATTGTTCCGGTTATTTGGAGTGTACTGAATGCTATTGTTCCTGTTCCGCTTATGGTTTTTGAAGTACCGCTCATAAGAACGGTACCGGCGCTTGCAGAAAAGGAACCTGATACAGACAAATTACTGTTGATAATAAAAGAAGTGTTGGTTGTTGCCGAGCCACTTACCGTGAGATCATTCAAAATAATATTTGTGCCGGAGATAGTTTTAGTCGCTCCGGTCATAGTTATTAAGCCACCGGAAGCGTGCGTAAACTGGCCTGAACCGCTTGTAGATAGATTTCCCGAAACATTGAGTGTTGTGCCCGATGCGGCTGTTATACCTGAGGCAGTAAAGCTTATATTATTAAAATTTTCCGTGCCCGATCCGCTAATACCTGTTGAAGGGCCATTAAAAGTTATTGAACTTGTGCTGCCAGCAAATGTCCCGTTGTTCACCCAATTTCCGCCTACGGTATGAGAATAACTGCCTCCGTTGAAAGTTGTTGAAACACCTATACTAACGTTTCCATTCATAGTGATATTGGATGCCGCGGTATATGAAACAGAAGTACCCGAACCAATAATGCTGCTGAAATTTCCTTGTATTGTAAAATCAGTGCCGGGCATTGTTTTTACGGATCCTCCTGATCCGCTTGAAAAAATAAGATCGCCGTACGTTTGTGCCGAAACTGTTTGTGCAGTACCGTCATATTCAACATTACTACCAAGAGCTAAACTAACTGTATTATAATTTACAGGAAAATTAGAAGCTCCGCCAACTTTTAAATAAGCGCCATTTGCTACATTAAAAGAGCCGCCCGTTATGCTGGTACTTCGGTTTGCAGTAAAAGCGCCAAGATCCAATGTTCCGCTGTTTACAAAAATATTTCCCATTTTGGCGTTAGACGAAACCAGGGAAGGCAAATTCGCAGTTAGTGTTTTGGTTCCCGTTCCGCTGATGATTAAAGTAGAATAGGAATAGGCAGAACTTACCGTTTGGTTAACTATTGTAGAAGAATATTGAACGATGCTGCCGGATGAAAGTGTAACGGAACCTGATAAGTTGTAATTAGCGGCAAAAGTGGACGCATTCACATTAATTTGCCCGTTGTTGTTCACTGTGAAACTACTTGAAGAAGTTACCATATATGTCGGGGATTGTCCTGGATCAAGCGTTCCGGATATCTTGACAGCACTTTTTGATCCACCCGCAGCAATACTAGTTCCTAAAGTAACAAGTGCGCCCGCGTTTATGGTAATGCCTCTAAAAGTAGTTAATGAGGAACCACTGATAGTTTGGGATACCCCCCCAAAAATTACCAGCGAGTTATTTGATGTAGTATAGGTGCCATTATTGATCCAATTCCCTTTTATTGTTAAGGCAGATTTTTGTTGGATAACCGTTCCATTGCCATTAATAGTAAAATTCCCGCTTACAACCAGGTTTTTAGAAAGGGTTATAGTGGTGGCAACCGCACCTCCTATCGTAATAGAATTACAAGAGGAAGATGCGTTTACCGTTGGCTGGTTAGAACCCGTAAAATTGGCATCACCAATAATTGCATTTATTGTTGAAGTGGGAATTCCGGCAGTCCAGTTTCCTGCATAATTCCAATTGGTATTTACGGTTCCTTTCCAACTTGTTTGGGAAAAGCTTTTATTTGCAGTAAATATAAAAAAACAAACTAAAATAAAGCATTTCAAAAAAGGTATGAAACTTTTTGAATAAGAGCGATTAGCCCATTTGTGTTTCGGGACTATGCCAGGGATTCCCGTAGTCATGTGTATTGGATTAAGTTTTAAAGTAACTTAACAAATAACGTCGTCGAATTTTTTATAGTATATTAACGATTATTAATTTTAAAGATTTTCTGTTAGATTAAAAGCAAGAATAGTATATGAGTCTGAATTTGGAACAGATTTAGTAAAAACAACTAAAACAATAATCTGTTTATCAAGTTGTATTTTAGCCAAAACAAACGTAGTAAACTCAATAAGGAAAATCTCATCAAGCTTTCTTGGCTTACTTGAGATTTGTGTTGAATAGAAGATTTAAAAAACTGTTACTTGGAAAATAAATGCCTATGCAATCCCGTCTCCATAAAGCAATTTTTTTCAACTGGTCTCATTTGGTAAAGTAATTCTTTTGACTGCGTTGTTTGATAGTAAAAGCATTATTCTGGTTGCAGGTAAAACCCCGGTATTGAAATCACTCCCTTTTTTGAAAGAGGTTCTCAAAACAATGAAAATGTTTCTTTGCTTTCATAATTAACCGGGAAGTTGATAAATACATTGGCTTTGCCGACTCTCACTTTTCCGGTAAGTTTTACCACCACTTCCTTGCCCATTAAAGTACTCCATGCGTTTTGAAAAACGCTTTGCATATCGACATCAAATTTTACGGGAATGCTAAAAGTGTCCTTTCGTGGAATGCGAATAAGAGTATCCATCGAGCTATGCCCAAGAAGATTTCCGTTGATAAAAATATCCAGATCTGTGTTTCTTAATTGCATTCCATAATTATTGGGATTAAAATATTCCAGGCTCAGGGTTATAGTAGAATTGTCAAATCCCAATCTTTGAATGGCAAAGTTGCGGTAATCCCGGTACTCCAATGCTTTAGGGGAGGAGCATGACATAAAGACCATTATTAGAAAAATAAGCCCGAAAGTTTTTCCTATCATTTTATCACTTTTATTTATTCGTGTTTGCAAAGGTACCATTGTTATTACTAAATGAGTTAGCAATATGAAAATTTTGGCAACAAAATAATTGACTATTTTATTTAGTTAGTAATAAAATGTGTAACAACTTGTTTGTTAAATTGATATATTCTTTATAAACTATTAAATATCAATTATTACGTGCTAATTTATCGAAATATCCTTAATAATACTATCAGTTACAGCTATCTTCAAAATTTTAAAAATAAATATAGTAATAAATTGATTATTATAATATTATGATGTTAATCTAAACTTTAAATTTATCTATTTATCAATATTCGGGCATTTTATATATCAAAAGGCTCTTTTTATTAAAAAAGAAGAATGTGATATTTTAAAATCCAGGCGAAAAATAAGATCGGGTGTTAAAATGGCGCTAATTGAAAAATTGGCCATCAAATCGAATTCTAAGGGCTAAAATTGGCTTATTTTAGATAATATTTAATTATTATCTTTTAAATGAGATAATTGTGATTATATTTAATTTATTTGATAGATATTTATTAATGTTTACGTTATTCTATTAGAATATTTCTAAAGTCTAAAAAATAGTAATTTTACGGTCTTGCAAATTCAGGAAATGCACTCTATGTTTGCACTATGAATTCTGAATGTCGTTTTCTTCAACATTCATTTTTTCAAAATAATCCTCCACTCTCTGAAAGATCAACCGGATCGCTAAACCAGATTTTAAATTTCAAATACGAAAAATGGAGCATATTTTTACCCTCAGGAATAGGTATTACACAATTCTGCTTACCTACATTTCACTCATAAGTTTATCTGCGAAGAATGTAGCTTTTAAAAATTCCAGCTTTTGTTATGTGTTGGCAAATAAGTAAAATAACAAGTTCTTGTTAAGGTAAAAAATTTGCTGTAAAAAATAGTACCAATTAAGATCTATACTGAAGTAGTCCAATTTTGTTGAAGCCCGAATTCTATTATTCATTGTAAACAATAGGTTCTAAAAATTTATACAATGAGAGAAAATATTTTAATCAGGCCGGTTCTTGTAATCTTTCTATCTGTTTTAACAATAGCTGGAAAATCACAAAATGCCCAGGCGCGTCATATTAATGTGATAGATTTTGATTTGGTCAAAGACGGAAACAGAGTAGAAATAAACTGGGCTACGGATAAAAAAGAAGTGATTAATTATTTCGAAGTAGAAAAAAGCGGTGATGGCAGAGATTTTAAAACGGTTGCTGTTGTGATGGGGCCAGACCCTTCAAAAAAGAATTGCGATTGTTACGGATGTTTTGATAAAATAAATGCCAGGTCTGAGGTGGCTTATTACAGGGTGAAACATGTGGATAGTAATGGAACCGTTGATTTTAGTTCTGTAAAAATGATTGGTTTGAAATAATAATAATAATAATTGGAATAATATTTAACTCGTTTTCTTTGGGGGTTACAGAACCTGATTGGTTCTTAACAAAACGCCGCATTTCTATGCGGCTTTTTTATTTGGATAAAACGGCGACAGTAAACTAAGTTTTAATGGGATTTCCTATTTTGCTTTTCGATCCTTAGAGATATTTCAACCACTATTTGAAACCAAATCTAAAAATAAATTTCAATTAAGTGGTAATGAGGTTCAAAAATTGTAATTTTCGGATGTACCATTATTCAAGTCAAAATAACCGAAAATGAAAGTAGAAGCCTTCACATTTAATTTTAAGATTTATGAGTCTATAGATGAATTAAACAAGGAAGATGCAGATCTGTTGAGAGAGGCAAGAAGGGTAACAAAATTTGCTTATGCGCCTTATTCCAATTTTAGAGTGGGAGCGGCTGCTGCATTAGTAAATGGTGAAAAGGTAACCGGAACCAACCAGGAAAATGCTTCGTTCCCGGCAGGGATTTGCGCGGAGAGAACATTACTCTCAACTGCATCTTCTTTATTTCCGGGAATTGGAATGGATACAATTGCGATTTCGTATGATAACATAAATGGTAAGAGCGACCGTCCTATCAGCCCTTGTGGTATTTGCCGGCAGTCTTTTGTAGAATTTCAGCAAAGGACGCAATATCCGATTCGTATTATATTAAGTGGTTTAGAGGGGAAAGTGCAACTGATTGAAAATGCAGCCAATCTTCTTCCTTTGAGTTTTTCATCTGATGATCTGCAATGTTGAGCATTAAATTATTTTATGATTCATTTCTCTAACAGCTAAATCAAGCTATCTCTTGCGAGGTACATTTTAAATAATCTTTTGAGAAAGTAAATGTCTAAAAATTATCCTTGCCAACGATTATCTTCAGGTGTGTAATCCATAAAAATTCCTCCATCTAATTCTACAGATTTGATAATTTTTTTTGTGGATATTTTAAATACTTGCTCTTTCTCGTTTTTTTGCCAGATAGCGGGAGTTTCATGTAGCAAACCTACCTGGCCATCTTCATAAACTATTTTTACATCGAAAGGAATGGCAAAGCCTCCAACGTTTTTGACAGTTATGGTATAAAAATCGTTCTCTCTTTTTATAGTATCAATTTTGAGATCAATATAATTATTGGTGAAAAACCAGTTTTTAAAAAACCAATTCAGGTTTTGACCTGCTCCGGCGCTCATGGCATTGAAGTAGTCCCAGGGAATAGGGTGTTTTCCATGCCATTCGTCCATATAATAGTGCAGCGCCTTTTTGAACAACGAATCGCCCAACATATCTTTTAATGCGAGATAACTCAAAGACGATTTTCCGTAAGAATTGCGTCCATATCCCACTCCATTTACCTGTGTTGACAAAGTTACGATTGGCTGATCTTCTTCAGTGGACGGATCCGTGATCCAGCTTTTTATACGAAACATTTTGTAGGTAGAGTCAGCATAGGCTTTCCCAAATTCATCCTGGCTAATAAGATATTCAAAAGTAGTAGCCCAACCCTCATCCATATACGCATATCTTTTTTCATTGGTTCCCATAAAAAACGGGAAATAAGAATGAGAAATCTCATGATCCTGGGTCATTTGGGCATCTCTCAAATCTGAGGTAGTTGCATCATTTACCATCATTGGGTATTCCATATCAGCATGCCCCTGGAAAGAAGTTATTTTCGGGAAAGGATAAGAAACTCCGGGCCATTTTGTAGAAAAATATTCCAGTGAATGCTGCGCCCATTTTACGTAATGATGAAAATCTTTCGCGGTATCATTATAAGCGGCCTGAACACTCGCCCTACGATTAATTGCCGCATCTACAAGAGCGCTGGCGCCATCCCAGACATAATTTTTACTGATAGCAAAACAAACATCCGTAATGTGATTGGCAGAAAACTTCCATGTGTTCCAATCGTTTTGAAGTGTTACTTTATGTTGCTGTATTTCATTGAAATTAGCGATGTGAATTACATCATTAGAGGTGTAGGAATCTTTTAAACGCTTTGTTATAGCAGGCTGTAGTACTTCGTCAGGATTTTCCAGATCGCCCGTTGCCCACACAACATAATCTTTGGGCACTTTTACGGACAATTGGTAATCATTAAAATCGTTATAAAATTCCTGCCCAAGCGTGTGTGGCAAAAAATCCCATCCATTGTAATCATCGTAAACTGAAATACGCGGATAACTATAAGCAACATAAAATGTCGTGCTGTCAATCTGGCCCTCGCGGCCATCCTGTTTTGATAATGGATAATTCCAGGCGATATTCAATTCGACGGATGAATGCGGCAACAAGGGATTCCTTAATTCAACAGCAGCTACGGTACCCCAATTTTTACTGTTGATATCATAAGTTTCACCGTTTACAGCGAAAGAAGTAATATCCAGGCCGGTCGTAAAAAAATCATCACTAACCTGGCCATTCCTGGGCGATTCGGGTTTATGTACATTATTTACAAAGCGAATAGCAAGAAATTTTAAAGTGTCCGGGCTGTTGTTAGCATAAACAATCTTCTCTATCCCTGATACTATTTTCGTGTCAGGACTAACAGTTACATTAATATCATATTTGCCTTCATTTTGCCAGTAATTTTTTCCCGGGATTCCGTCCAAAGTACGCGTGCCTTTTTCAACAGCAATTTTTATGTTGCGGGGCATATATAATTCCTGGGCCATCAAAAAATTGCCACCGATAAAAAGGAGAAATGTTGCCGATAGAATCAACTTTTTCATAAAAAACTTTTTGTCCTGAAACAATAAAAGTAAGAAAGCAAAATCTAAAGGTTTGAGAATTTTTTGGTGGCCGGCAGTAAACAAACAAATAACGGTATTTTTATTTTAAAAGGAATTGATTTAATTCCGGTAGTAAATGAACCCCGCCTGACTGCGCCATTCGGGCAGGAAATATCAATGGTTTCTTAATAAGCTGTTTTGTAAACATCTATTTCCCTGATTTCTTTTTCATATTTTTTGGGCAGCAATAATTTTTTTATAGCTCCGTCGAGTTTTACAGACCTGCTTAATTTATAAAACGGCAGTGCAAGCGTAAGAGCAGAGAATCTGCTGAAACCCAGTAATGATCGCACTTTTTCCGGTATAATTAATTTTTGGCCTTCTATTAAAATGAAATAGCGAACGCTGCCAAGGTGCTTTTTGTATTGAAGAAAAAGATCAGAAGTGTAGTTGCTTCTATCAAGATCATTTTCCATGTCTGTTTTTCTTTGCGGTAGCCATGAGGCGTAATCGGGGGGAAGTTCTTTTAATTTCATTCTCTTTCCAAACCTGAAAAAAACATCATAAACTTCTTCTTTTTCTTCAATGGATAATTTTCTTTCCAATACTTCAAAAGAAGCAATAGAATAATGTATGAGCATAAAAAGTACATCACGATAAGCCCAATCAGGTATCGTACTGCTTCTCTTTTTTTCAACCGTTTTATGAATGACGTAAATGGAATCAATGATTTTTAAAGCGGATTCATTTTTAGCAAAAATAATTTTTCGTGCATAGCTCACTGTTGAGAACAATCGCCCCAGTGGATCGGCGGGAAGCCGGCCCGTAAAGTAAAGCCAGTCCACAGCTTTGTTCAATGCGAACTCCGCAGCGGC
>Ga0070660_100003770_pt1 | contig 10474 bp, 6 predicted proteins | sample KBSC33metaG_FD_64670 | JGI IMG/M metagenome (GOLD analysis project Ga0070660, IMG submission 64670) | Corn rhizosphere microbial communities from Kellogg Biological Station, Michigan, USA - KBS C3-3 metaG | ecosystem: Host-associated > Plants > Roots > Rhizosphere > Soil ... | reverse complement strand
TGCATCATCACGAGGTCGCGGCGAAGGTCGACGATGTGGTCGATGTGCTCGATCGAGACCGGGCATTCGTGCACGCAGGCGCCGCACGTGACGCAGTCCCAGATCATGTCCTCGGGCACGCCGTTGCCGGCGATCGGAGAGAGCTCACCGCCGGCAAGCAGGTTCGGCCCCTCCGCGAACACCTGGTCGCGGATGCCCATGATCACGAGCTTTGGAGAGAGCGACTTGCCGGTCGCGTACGCCGGGCAGACGTCCTGACAGCGACCGCACTCGGTGCAGGAGAACGAGTCGACCATCTCCTTCCACGTGAGATCTCGGATCGTGCCCGCGCCGAACCGCAGCTCTGCCTCCGGAAGGTCGAAACGCAACGGTTCGAGCCGGCCGCGGCGGCGCGTGCGCGAGAAGAAGACGTTGATTGCAGCCGTCGCGATGTGCAGGTGCTTCGAGTACGGCAGGTAGCAGAGGAACGTGAGGATGACGACGACGTGCGCCCACACGAAGATGCGCTCGCGCACAGACGCGCCGGAACCGACGAGGTGCGAGACGGCGTTCGAGAGAAACGACCAGTGCGCCGGCCACTCGTTCAGCCCGGCCGCGATGCGCGACGCGTGCCAGCCGAGGAGCGTCAGGACGACGAGCGCGATCATGAAGAGGATCAGGTCGGCCTCGCCGAGGTGTGAGCCGTCGAAGCGTCGCGGCCTGACGATCTTGCGGATCCAGACGGCGACGACGATCCCCGTCAGCACGGCGAGGATGAAGATGTCGACCATCGCCATGTACCAGCCCTGGCTCCCGAGCCAGGGGAACGACCAGTCTCGGTCGATCGCGCCGATCCCCGCCATCAGGATCGTCGGGAAGAGGACAAGGAAGCCCCAGAAGATCAGCGCGTGCATCAAGCCCGGCACGAGGCGCTGGAACAGCTTGCGCTGGCCGAGCACGATCGTCGCCTCGTTCTTGACGCGCCGGGGAACGTCGTCGGTGCGCTTGAGCGGCCGCGCCGCGCGGACGAGGCGCAGGAGGAAGAGCGCGCGGCGCGCGAACAACCGACCGGCGACGGCGAGCAGCGCCGCGAGGGCGACGGCGCCGGCCGCGACCGCTATGAGCCCTTGACCTTCCTGAGCTCGGCGGTGATCGCGGGAACGATCTCGTGCAGGTCGCCGATCACTGCGTAGTCGGCGTGCGCGAAGATCGTCGCCTCACGGTCCGCGTTGATCGCGAGCAGCGCCTTCGCGCCTTTGCAGCCGGCGATGTGCTGCGTGGCGCCGCTGATCCCGCAGGCGATGTAGAGGTCGGGCGACACCTTCGTCCCGGTCTGCCCGACCTGGTCGGAGTGCGGCCGCCAGCCGGCGCTCGTCACGACGCGCGAGCAGCCGACGGCGGCGTCGAGCAGCGCCGCGAGCTCCTCGAGGATCGCGAAGCCCTCCGCCGACCCGACGCCACGCCCGCCCGAGACGACGACCTTGGCGTCCGCGAGCGAGACCTTCCCGCCCGTGTCCGGGGCGACGTGGTCCACGACTTCGACACCGTTCCCTGGGAAGGGTGACAAGACCGTGACTTCTTCTCCACCGCTTGCAGGGGCGAAAGCGAACGGGGCCGCAGTGACCAGCCGGCGGTCCGAGTGGAGCTTCGCCTCCTCGAGGAGCGTGCCGCCCCAGCGGATACGCGTCAGCTCGTCGCCCCGCACCTCGCTCACGTTCGCTGCGAACGGCAGGTCGAGCTGCGCTGCGACGTGGGCGAGCACCTCGTTGCCGCGGTCGGAGCCAGGCCCGACGATGTCGTCGCCACCCGCCGCCTCGACGATCGCCGCGGCCCAGCCGGCCGGGGCGTACGGACCCTCCACCGTCACGGCCCGAACGTCGCCGAGCGACCGCGCCAGCGTCAATGCCTGGGAAGAGAGCTCGTCGTCGGCGCTCTCCAAGAAGACGAGGACGCTCACGCGACCCCCAGCTGCTGCATGACCTCGACCACCCGCTGTGCAGCGCCCGGGCCTTCGCCCAGGATCTCCGCCTGCTTGCGCGAGCCCTCGGGGACGACGAGCCGCAGCTTCTCGAGTCTCGACGCCGGCCGCTCGAGCGGCCGCGCGTCCAGAGGCTTCGACTTCGCGCGCAGCTTCGCGGGCACCGACGGGTACCGCGGCAGGTTCAGTCCTTCCTTGACCGTGACGACGGCCGGCAGCGGCACGTCGTAGACATCGCGTCCGCCCGGAACCTCCTGCTCGCAGCGGGCGCGGCCGCCGTCGATTGTGAGGCCCTTCAGCCCGGTGACGACCGGCAGGCCGAGCGCATATGCAACACGGATCCCGACCTGGTAGCCGCCCGCGTCGGCCGACTCGTTGCCGAACACGATCAGGTCGAACGGGCCTGTGTTTTCAGAATCTGCGCGAATCGCGTCTGCGATTGCACCCGCCGTCGCCTGCGCGTCCCACTCCTCCGAAGATACGAGATGAATCCCGCGGTCGGCGCCGATCGCCATGCAGTCGCGGATCTGCTCCGCGGCCTCGTCGGGGCCGAGCGTGAGCACGACGACCTCGCCGCCGCTCGCCTCGACGATCCGCACCGCCTCCTCCACCCCGCACTCCTCGTGCGGCGAGATCGTGAAGCCGAGGTGCTTCGTCTCGATCGCCTGCGCGTCCGCTGTCAGCACCATCCGCCCGCCCGTGATCGGCACGCGCTTGACGCAGCAGAGGATCCTCACGCTCGAACTCTCGTGTTCTCCGGGTCGAAGACGCCGGTCGCGTCGTTCGTCTGCACCGTCACCGGATACTGCTCGCCGAGATATTCGACCAGCAGCTCCTCGCCGACGCTCGCGTTCTCCGGGGGCAGGTAGGCCATCAGGATGTGCTTGCCGATCGAGGGGCCCGCGCCCGCCGACGTCACGTACGAGCCACGTCCGTGCGAGTCGACGAGGCGCGATCCGTCCCTGGCAAGGATCGGCTCACGGCCGAGCATGTACCGCTTCTGGCCGGACTTCGAGGTGTGGTCATCGACAGTCAGCGTGCAGAGAATCGCGACCGGGTCGGAGTCACGATGCTTCAGATGCGCCTCTTTGCCGATGAAGTCGGCGCCCTTCACCTTCGGAGGCGTCATGCCGGCCTCCACGACGGTGAAGTCCGCGTCGAGCTCGAACCCGAACGCGCGGTAGCACTTCTCGAGCCGTCCGGTCGTGCCGTAGACGCCGATGCCTGCCGGCGCGATCCCATGCGGCTGGCCCGCCTCCCACACCATGTCCCAGAGCTTCGCGCCCTGCTCCATCGGGACGTAGAGCTCCCAGCCGAGCTCACCGACGTACGAGATCCGCGAGGCCAAGACGCTCAGCGAGTCGAGCTCGATCGTGCGGCACGTGCCGAACGGGAAGCCGGCGTGCGACACGTCCTCGCGCGTCAGTGACGCAAGGATGTCGCGCGAACGCGGCCCCCAGAGACCGAGCGTCGTCCACCCCGAGGTGAGGTCGATGACCGTCGTCCCCTCCGGCGCGTGGTCCGCATACCACTTCAGGTCCGCCATCCCATGCGCGCCGCCGGTGACGACGCGGAAGTGCTCGTCGCTGAGCCGCATCACGGTCAAGTCGCTCTTGAAGGTGCCGCTCGGCGAGAGAACCGGCGTGTACACGACCTTGCCGTGGCCGACGTCCATTTGACGCATCGAGACCGTCTGCACGCACTCGAGTGCGCCCGGGCCGATCACGTCGAAGATGCAGAACGCGGTCAGGTCGAACATCGCCGCGCGTTCACGCATCGCGAGGTGTTCGGCGTTGATGATCGGCGACCACCAGCGCGACTCCCATTCGGCTTCGCGCCGGTTGATCCGGTCGCCGAACTCCTCGAGCAGCTTCTCGTTGGATGCGTACCAGTGCGGCCGCTCCCAGGCCGCCGCCTCGTAGAACACGGCGCCGAGCGCCTTCTCCCGCTCGTAGTACGGCGACAGCCGGACACCGCGGTTCGACTCCCACTGCTCGGTCGGATGCACGATCCCGTAGGTCTTGTTGAAGCCCTCGGCGGCGCGCGCCCGGATGTTCGCACGCGACTTCTGACACTCGTAGAAGCGCGCGACGTCGGACGACTGGAGATCGATCTCCGACTCGCCGTGCGTCATCCACTCGGCCATCGCCTTGCCGACACCCGGGCCTTCCTTCACCCACACGGCGGCCGCCGACCAGAGCCCTTTCACCTCGGGTGTCTCGCCGAGGAGCGGCAGGCCGTCCGGTGTCAGAGAAAGCAGCCCGTTGATCGCGTACTTGATCCCGACCGACTCGTCGTTCAGCACCTCGGGGATCAACTCAAGGGCGTCCTCCATCTGCTTCTCGAAGTCCTCCTGCGTGAACGGCAGCTCGGTCGGCGAGAGCGCCGCTTCCTCGTTCGAGGGGATGTCCTCGGGATCATGGAGGATCGCGCGGTGCGCGTATGAGCCGACCTCGAGGCCGCTCCCGTCCTGGCGCTCGTACATGTTCGTATCCATGTCGCGGACGATCGGGAACTCGATGACGCCCTTCGTGTCCTTGAAATGCGGCACAGGGCCGACGTCGATCATCTGGTGCACGGCCGGGGTCAGCGGGATCGACGCACCCGCCATGCGCGCGACCTTCGGCGCCCAGACGCCGCAGCAGACGACGATCGTGTCGGTCGCGACGTCGCCCTTCGTGGTGCGTATCCCGGTGACCCTTCCACCGGCAACGTCGATCCCGAGCACCTCAGTGTTGGCGAACACCTGAAGCGCGCCGAGCTCCTGCGCCTTCTCGCGCGCAATCGTCCCGAAGCGCAGCGAGTCGACGATGCCGACGCCCTGTGTGTAGAAGCCGCCGACGATCACCGACTCCTCGATGTACGGCACGAGCTCCTTGACGCGCGCCGGCGTAATGATCTCGCAGCCCTCGATCCCCCACGCCTTCGCGGACGACATGCGCCGCTGCAGCTCCTGCATCCGCTCCTCGGTGCGCGCGACCTCGATGCCGCCGCTCTCGGTGAAGACGCCCCACTCTTTGTACTGCCGGACCGAGTCGGCAGTGAGCTGCGTCATCTCCTTCGAGTGGTCGACTGGGAAGATGAAGTTCGACGCGTGGCCGGTCGACCCGCCCGGGTTCGGCAGCGGCCCCTTGTCGATCAGAACGAGGTCGCGCCAGCCGAGGCGCGCCAGGTGGTAGGCGAGGCTGTTCCCGACGATCCCGGCGCCGACGACGACGGCGCGGGCGCTCGCGGGCAGTGAGGAGGAATCAGTCATGCCGGTGATATATCACTCGGCGAGCAGCACGTCACGCACAGCCTCCTCGAACGACTCGACATGCTCGCGCATGAGGCGAGCTGCACGTGCTCCGTCACCGCGAACAACGGCCTCGAGAACGGCGTGGTGCCCGCCTACCGCGGCACCGATGTCGGTGCGGGCGAGTGCGACCATCCAGATGCGGAGCGCATGGGCGTAGTACTGCTCCAGCGTCTCCGCGAGATACGGGTTGTGGCTCGCGTGGTAGATCGCGCGGTGGATCCGCTCGTCGAGGTCGATCAGGGCGCGCGGGTCGCGCTTGCGCCGCACGTCCAGCTCGGCGAGAACGTCGCGCAGCTCGGCGAGATCTCCCTGCGTCGCGCGCTCTGCCGCCAGCCGTGCGGCCTCGGGCTCGAGGGCGAGGCGGACCTCGCACAGGCGCGCGAGATCGCGGACGTCGACCTTCGTCACGAACATGCCGCGCCGCGGGAACACCTCGACGAGCCGCTCTTGCGCGAGGCGGCGCAATGCCTCGCGCACCGGAGTGCGGCCGATGCCCAGCCGCTCGGTCAGCTCAGGCTCACGAACGACGGACCCGGGCGGCAGCTCGAGGGTGACGATCAGCTCACGGATCGCGTAGTACGCGCGGTCGGCGAACGACGCTGCTTCCCCCGTGCGCGGAGAGAGAATTGCGTTCGCCATCGAGATATATTAGGCCTCCCCTCGTGAAAGGATCGCCGTTGTCGGCCACGATGCCCTCGTCGCTCGAGATCGCACAGCAAGCGACGCTCCGCCCCATCACCGAGATCGCCGAGGCCGCCGGGCTGCTGCCGGACGAGATCGACCCGTACGGCAAGTACAAGGCGAAGGTCTCGCTCGACGTGCTCGACCGTCTCGCCGACCGGCCGGACGGGAAGCTGATCAACGTCACGGCGATCACGCCGACGAAGGCGGGGGAAGGCAAGACGACGACGTCGGTCTCCGTGACCCAGGGGCTCGGTCACCTCGGCAAGAACGTCGCGCTGTGCCTGCGCGAGGCGTCGCTGGGACCGGTGTTCGGCATCAAGGGCGGCGCGGCGGGCGGCGGCTACACGCAGGTCGTCCCGATGGAGGACATGAACCTCCACTTCACCGGCGACATCCACGCAATCGGCGCTGCGAACAACCTGCTCGCCGCGATGGTCGAGGCGCACATGCTGCACGGCAACGCACTCGACATCGAGCCGCTCTCCGTCAGCTGGCGCCGCTGCATGGACATCAACGACCGCGCGCTGCGCGACCTCGTCCTCGGGCTCGGCGGAAAAGCGAACGGCTACCCGAGGCAGACCGGCTTCGACATCACCGCCGCCTCCGAGGTGATGGCGATCGTGGCGGTCGCGGCAGATCTCTTCGACTTGCGCAGACGGCTCGGCGCGATCACGGTCGCGCAGACGCGCGGCGGCGATCCGGTGACGGCGGAACAGATCGGCGCGGCCGGCTCGATGGCGGTGCTGCTGAAGGAGACGATCAAGCCGAACCTCGTCCAGACACTCGAAGGGCAACCCGCGTTCGTGCACTGCGGGCCGTTCGCGAACATCGCGCACGGCAACAACTCCCTGGTCGCCGACCGCGTGGCGCTGAAGCTCGCCGACTACGTCGTCACCGAAAGCGGCTTCGCGTCGGACATGGGGATGGAGAAGTTCATGGACATCGTCTGCCGGCTCGGGCACATCCGGCCGGACGCCGTCGTCCTCGTGGCGACCGTCAAGGCCCTCAAGCATCACGCCGGCGACCCCGACGGCGGCCTCGCCGCAATCGAGACCGGCGCGGCGAACATGCTGCGCCACATCGGGATCGTCCGCCAGTTCGGGATCAATCCGGTCGTCGCGGTGAACCGCTTCCCAGACGACACCGACGAGTCGGTCGAGCTGGTCAAGAAGCTCGCGCTCGAAGGCGGGGCCTACGGCTGCGAGGTCAACGACGGCTTCTCGTACGGCGGCGCCGGAGCAGCGGCGCTGGCGGAGGTCGTCACCGCCGCAGCCGACGAGAAGACCGATTTCGACTTCATCTACCCGCTCGAGGCCACGATCGAGGACAAGATCGACGCGATCGCCAAGCGCGTCTACGGAGCGGACGGGACCTTCCTTCAGCCGGCTGCACGTGCAAAGGTCAAGGAGTTCACCAGGCTCGGATTGACCGAGCTCCCGATCTGCATGGCGAAGACGCATCTCTCGCTCTCGCACGACCCGAAGCTCGCGAATGCGCCGGTGGGGTTCACCGTGGGCGTCCGCGACCTGCGCGCGTACACGGGCGCCGGCTGGATCGTCGCGCTCTGCGGCGACATGCAGACGATGCCGGGCTACGGCAAGACGCCGGCAGCGATGAACGTCGACATCGACGAACGGGGTGAGACCGTCGGGCTCTTCTAACGGACACCTGCACAGCGGCCCGCCGCTCATCAAGGCGGAGGGGATCTGGAAGATCTTCGGCCGGAACGCCGGCAGGGTCATCGGCACGCCGGACGCCGACCTGTCACGCGCCGAGCTGCGCGAGAAGACCGGGTGCGTCGCCGCGGTGCGCGATGTGTCGTTCGAGGTCTACCCCGGCGAGGTGTTCGTCGTCATGGGCCTCTCCGGCTCGGGCAAGTCGACGCTCGTCCGCACACTCATCCGGCTCATCGAGCCGACCGCCGGGCGCATCGAGCTCGACGGCCGCGATGTGACCGCGGCCTCCCACGACGAGCTCCTGCAGCTGCGCCGCCACACGTCGTCGATGGTGTTCCAGCACTTCGGGCTGCTCGCCCATCGCACCGTCCTCGACAACGCAGCGTTCGGCCTCGAAGTGCAGGGCGTCGGGAAGGCGGAGCGGCATGCACGCGCTGCGGAGGTATTGAAGCTCGTCGGCCTCGAAGACGCTGCAAGCCAGTTCCCGAACGAGCTCTCCGGGGGCATGCAGCAACGCGTCGGCCTCGCGCGCGCATTCGCGGTCGACCCGAAGGTGCTGCTCTACGACGAGCCGTTCAGCGCGCTCGACCCGCTGATCCGCCGTGACATGCAGGACGAGGTGATTCGCCTGCAGGAGGAGACCGGCAAGACGACGGTGTTCATCACGCACGACTTGCCCGAGGCGCTGCGGCTCGGCGATCGCATCGCGATCATGCGCGACGGCCGAATCGTTCAGCTCGGGACGCCCGAGGACCTCGTTGGCTCGCCGGCCGACGAGTACGTCGAGAACTTCGTGCGCGACATCCCGCGCAGCCACGTCCTCACGCTGCGCTGGATCATGCGCGAGGCACGCGCGGGTGAAGAAGACGGGCCTAAGCTCGACGTGGCGACCACCGTGCGCAACGCGGTGCCCGTGATCGCTTCGAGCGAGCTGCCGTGTTGCGCGGTCGACGACGGCAGGATCGTCGGCGTCGTCGACAAGGACGCCGTCCTCACCGCAATCGCGGGCGAGGAGTAACTCCATGGCCGCCTCCACCATCGCGGCCACTCCCGGGATCATCCTCGAGCACCGGCCGTGGTGGCGGAGCCGCTCGACGATCGTTGCGGCGATCGTCGGCGTGATGGTGATCTGTCACCTGACGCTATCGCGGACGATGAGCTGGCCCGACTCGCTCGTCTGGCACTCGCTCACCCACTACCTCGACAACATGCAGAACTGGCTCGCGGCCGAGAGCGCCAAGACGCATCCGAACTTCTTCTACCGCCTGATCCACTGGATCTCGAGCGGCCTCGACGCGCTCGTTCGCTACCTCTATCACCTGCTGTCGCAGTGGCTCACGTGGCCCGGTACGACGCTGCTCGGGGGCTTGCTCGCGTGGCGGTTCGGGGGACGCCGCGCCGCCGTGATCATGGTCGCGAGCTTCGCGTCGTTCGCCGCCCTCGGGCTGTGGGACGACAGCATGCAGACGCTGGCGCTGATGCTCGTCGCTGTCGCGTTCTCGCTGCTCGTTGGCGTGCCGCTCGGGATCGTCGCGGGGCGCTCCGACCGGTTCAACGGGCTGATCACGCCGGTGCTCGACGCGATGCAGATCATCCCGGCTTTCGCGTACCTGATGCCGGTCGTCATCTTCTTCTCGGTCGGCCCCGCCGCCGCAGTGATCACGACGATGGTCTACTCCGTGCCGCCTGCCGTGCGGATCACTGCGCTTGGGATCCGGAGCGTGCCGGCGAACACCGTCGAAGCCGCGCTCGCGCTCGGCTCGACGAAGCGCCAGCTGCTCTGGAAGGTGCAGCTGCCGCTCGCGCGGCGGCTCCTCCTGCTGTCTGTCAACCAGACGATCCTGTTCGCGCTCTCGATGGTCGTGATCGCCGGGCTGATCAACACCGAAGGTGGTCTCGGCGCGCCGGTGACCAACGGGCTCAACTCGGACCCGGCACTCGCGATCCTCGCCGGCGTCGCGATCGTCGTGATGGCGATCGCGCTCGACCGCGTGACCGAGGCGATCGCCGAGCAGACCGATCCCGCCAAGCGGCATCTCGACGTCGAAGGCCGGAAGCGCGCGCGCCTCGCGACCGGAGCGGTGTTCGGCACCGTCGCAGCCGCGGCGATTCTCGGCCACCTCCTGTCCGCCGGCTCTGCGTATACACGGTGGACCGCGCAGGACTGGCTGCGCACCCAGGTCCAGAACGTCCTCGACTATGTGCAGAAGCCGACGACGTTCCTGTTCAAGGACTTCACGAACCCGGTCGGCAACTTCCTCGTAGCGCACATGCTGCAGCCGCTCGACACCTTCCTCGTCGAGACACCGTGGTTCATCACGCTCGCCGGGCTCGCGGCGATCGCGTTCGTGCTGAGCGGACTGCGTCCCGCAATCACGACGATCCTGATGTTCGTGCTGATCGGCGCGATCGGCGAGTGGCAGGACGCGATGGACACGTTCTCGCAGGTGCTCGTCGCCACCGCGATCGCCGTCGTGATCGGGATCGTGCTCGGTGTGCTCGCAGCAGAGGTTCCCTGGGTCAGCCGCGCGATCCGGCCGGTCAACGACGTGCTGCAAACGCTGCCACAGCTCGTGTACGTGATCCCGTTCGTCTACATCTTCCCGATCTCGTACGTGCCCGGGCTGATCGCGTCGGTGCTCTACGCATTCCCGGTCGTGGTGCGGCTCGTCGAGCGCGGCGTGCGCGATGTCGCTCCGCAGACCGTCGAGGCTGCCGGCGCGTTCGGCGCGACGCGGCTCCAGACCCTGGTCAAGGTGAAGATCCCGCTCGCGCGCGACGCGATCATGCTCGGGATCAACCAGGGGATCATCATGGTTCTCGCCGTGGTCGTGATCGCCGGGCTCGTCGGCTCGGGGG
>Ga0070660_100003766_pt1 | contig 10477 bp, 6 predicted proteins | sample KBSC33metaG_FD_64670 | JGI IMG/M metagenome (GOLD analysis project Ga0070660, IMG submission 64670) | Corn rhizosphere microbial communities from Kellogg Biological Station, Michigan, USA - KBS C3-3 metaG | ecosystem: Host-associated > Plants > Roots > Rhizosphere > Soil ... | reverse complement strand
AAGCGCCGTCGGTGCGGCAGTCTCCTGAACAAGCGCCGAGTTGCCGATGCTTACCGTCGCGTGGTCGACAATGGCATGAACCCCTTTTCCAGGTTCGGCCGAGAAATGATCGGCGCGCGGGATGGCGAGACGACGCGCTCGTGCCTCCGCCATCACCGCCGCTGCCAGCGGATGCTCGCTCGATTGTTCGACGGCGGCCGCCAGCGCCAGCGCGTCGTTCTCGGAACGTCCGTCCGCGACGAGAATCGACACGAGCGCCGGTTTCCCTTCGGTCAGCGTGCCGGTCTTGTCTGCGACGATCGTGTCGACGCGCTCCATCCGCTCGAGCGCCTCCGCGTTTTTCACGAGGACGCCGGCCGTCGCCCCGCGGCCCGTCCCGACCATGATCGCCATCGGCGTCGCGAGGCCGAGCGCGCACGGGCACGCGATGATGAGCACGGCCACGGCATTGACGAGCGCCAGCGCGAGCCGCGGCGGCGGTCCCCAGACGCCCCAGACCACGAACGCGATCGCGGCGACGAGGACGACTGCCGGAACGAAGTACGCGGCGATGCGATCGGCGAGCCGTTGAATCGGGGCGCGGCTGCGCTGCGCCTCGCCGACCATTCTGACGATCTGTGCGAGCAGGCTGTCCTGGCCGACGCGATCGGCGCGCACCAGCACGCTGCCCGTCGTGTTGATCGTCCCGCCGGTGACGCGCGCGCCGGCGTCTTTCGACACCGGCATCGATTCACCGGTCACCATCGACTCATCGACCGTGCTGTGTCCCTCGACGACGGCGCCGTCCACCGGAATCTTCTCGCCGGGCCGCACGCGGCAGACGTCGCCGGCCACGACGTCGGCCAGCGGCACGTCGCGTTCTTCACCATGCCTCAGGACGCGCGCGGTCTTCGGCGCAAGGCCGAGCAGTTGCCGGATCGCGTGTCCCGTCCGATTCCGAGCGCGCAGTTCCAGCACCTGGCCGAGCAGCACCAGCGCGGTCACGACGACCGACGTGTCGAAGTACGTCGGAACAGCGCCGTTCATTCGTGCGGCCGGCGGAAACAGATCCGGGACGATAGTGGCAGCCGCGCTGTACGCGTACGCGGAGCCCACACCGAGCGCGATCAACGTGAACATGTTTGGGCTGCGATTGACGAGCGATGCCCATGCGCGTTCGAAGAACGGCCATCCGGCCCAGAACACCACGGGGGTCGAGAGGAGCAGGCCGATCCAGTTGACCGCCGGGCCGTGCGGCACTACGGCACTCTCGCCGGCCATTGCCGCCATCGTCATGACGAATACGGGAGCACCGAGCACGACCGCGAGCCAGAAGCGGCGCGTCATGTCGACCAGTTCCGGATTCGGTCCGTCCAGGAGCGACACGGTGCGCGGCTCGAGCGCCATGCCGCAGATCGGGCAGGCGCCAGGCGTTGGCGAACGCACTTCCGGGTGCATCGGGCAGACGAAGTCCGTTCCCGCCGGCGCGGGCGCGGGCGGCGCCGAGGGCTCGAGGAACGTCCGCGGGTCGGCGGCGAAGCGCTCGAGGCAGCTGGGATTGCAGAAGTAGTACGTCGTGCCCTCATGCGTGTGAGAGCCGACCGCGTCTTCCTCTTCGATCGTCATACCGCAGACCGGATCGCGGTGCGTCATCGCGCGGCTCCGTCGGCACCGTCGAGCGCCTCGATAATCGGGCATTCCAGCGTCGACCCCGCTCGGCAGCAGTGCAGCAGATGCGTGAGCGCTTTCTTCATGGCCTGCAGCTCGGCGATCTTGCGATCGATCTGCCGCACGCGCTGCTCGGCCACGGCGCGCACGCGTGCACGGTCGCGGCGCTTGTCGCCGCGAAGGCGGAGCAGCGTGTCCACTTCATCGAGCGTGAACCCGAGATCCTGCGCCCGCTTCACGAATCGCACGACGCGAACCGCGTCGGCCGGGAAGTCGCGATACCCCGAGAGGCGCCGCGGCGCTTTCGGGAGGAGCCCGCGCCGCTCGTAGTAGCGCAAGGTCTGGACGTTCACGCCGGCTTCGCCGGCCACCGCGCCGATTCGCATCATCGTCTCCAGGTTCCAGGATCAACCATGTACTTGAGTATAGAGTCAAGCCCGGAGATCAGTAATAATGGAGCCATGCCTCATCTTCGCACCCTCGCCGCGGCAACCCTGGTGGCGTCCTCGCTCTTCCTGATTCAGGGCGACGCGCGCGTCCGCGCGCAGAGCCGCATGGCGTACGAAGTGGTGACGCCGGACAGCGGACACGTGGCGCTCGGCTTGGCCGTACGCCGGCTCGGCGTGTCGGGCACGTTCATGCAGGCGCCCGCGCACCCCGACGATGAGCACAACGCGCTGTTCGCGCTGTTTACGCGCGGCATGGGGCTGCGATCGGTGGACGTCCAGGCCAATCGTGGTGACGGCGGGCAGAACGAGATCGGCCCGGAGCTGTTTCAGGACATCGCGGTCCTGCGTACGTCGGAGCTCTTGTCGGCGCACCGCATCGACGGGGCGGAGCAGTACTTCACCCGCGCCATCGATTACGGCTACTCGTTCGATCCGCAGGAAGTCATCGACAAATGGGGACGGACGGAAATCGTCGGCGATTTCGTGCGCCTGATGCGCACCCTCCGCCCCGACGTCGTGTTGACGATGAACATCCAGGGGCGCGGCGGCGACCGCGCACACGAAGCCACCGCGGTGCTCGTCCGTGAGGCGTACTTTGCCGCCGGGGATCCGGCGAAATATCCGGAGCAGATCAAAGAAGGGTTGAAGGCGTGGCAGCCGGCGAAGCTCTACTTCAACGGCGGTGCCGGGGTGATCGGCGCGGGCGGGCGAGGCGGCGGACGCGGCGCGCCAGCCTCAGCCCAGCCCGCTGCTCCTGGGGTCCGGCTCACGCGCGTGAACACGAACGCGTACGATCCGCTGCTTGGTCGCACGTACGCGGAGATTGGCGCCGACGCGCATAGCTATCACAAATGCCAGGGCACAACCGGTCTGCCTGCGCTCCCCGGATTCACCACCGGGCGCGGCGGTGGAGGCGGTGCTGGCGCCGTCTACCAACTCATGGACAGCAAGATTCCCGGCGAGATGGAGAAGGACGAGACCTCGCTCTTCGACGGAATCGACACGCGTATCACGGCGATCGCCCGGTTTGCCGGCGCCAATCCGCCCGCGGCGCTGACCGACGCGCTCGCCAAGATCGCCGCCGACGCGCAGCGCGCGCAGCAGGCGTTCGCCGACGGCGACGACGGCGGGACCGCCGCGCCGATCGAAGCGGGCCTGACCGCCGTCCGCACGCTCCGCCAGCAGTTGGGCACGCTGGGCCTCAGCGACACGGCGCGTTACGAGATCGATTTCCGCCTCGGCGTGAAGGAGCGCGACTACGAAGACGCCGCGCTCGCGGCACACGGGTTGTCGTTCGACGCTGTGGCTGACGATGGGCTCGTGATTGGTTCGGAGCCGGTCAAGCTGTCGCTGCTCGCGGTGAACCACGGCGGATCGGACGTGGCGATCACCGGCGTCACGATTGCCGGGCTCGAGAATCCGTCGGCGTGTGCGGCGGGATCCGCCAAGAAGGGGGCTGTCTACACGTGCAGCGCCGGCGCGACGGTGCCTGCCCACGCGAAGCCGACCACGCCATATTTTCACGACGACTACTGGAAGCATCCGTCGAACCCGGCCATCGACATCTTCGATCCGGGCGTGCCGTTCGGCGTTCCGTTCGCGCCGACACCGTTCCGGGTCACCTTTCACGTCACCCTCGGAAGCGTCGATGTGACCAAGGATGTGCCGATCGAGTTCCGCTACGTGAAGGACGTGTTTCTCGGCGACAAGCGGGCGGAGCTGAGCGTCGTGCCGAGCTTCTCGCTCCGCGTCACACCCCCGCTGGCAGTGATTCCAGCGAATGCCGGCGCGGCGGCCGCCGCCACGCGCGAGGTTCACGTGGAAGTGACGAACAGCACCAAAACCGCGAGCGACGCGACGGTGCGGCTCGAGGCGCCCGCGGGCTGGAACGTGACGCCCCGGAACGCCACGCTGAACTTCACGCGCGAGGACGAATCGCTCTCCGCGCGCTTCGAGGTGACGGCGCCCAAGCAAACGCGTCCGGGGGGCTACACACTGCGTGCAATCGCCACCTCGTCAACGACGGGCGCGGAACAGTTCACTAGTGGATATCAGGAGATCGAGTATCCGCACATCGAGCGGCGCCAGATGATCAAGCCCGCCGAGACGACCGTCAAAGTCGTCGATGTCAAAAGCGTTCCCGGCCTCAACGTCGGCTATATCGTCGGCGTGGGCGACCAGGTGCCGCCCGCGATCGAACAGTTGGGCGCGAAGGTGTCGCTCGTTCAGCAGGACGAGCTCGCGTGGGGCGATCTATCGAAGTACGACGCCATCGTGACCGGCGTTCGCGCGTACGAGCGGCGGGCGGATCTGCGCGCGTACAACACGCGGCTGCTGGATTACGTGCGGCGCGGCGGAACCGTCATCGTCCAGTACAACAAGTTCGAGTTCAATCAGGCGCAATACGGTCCGTACCCGGCGAGCGTCAGCAGCAACCGCGTGGCGGACGAGACGGTGCCGGTCACCGTTCTGCAGCCGGACAATCCGGTGTTCAATGTTCCCAACAAGATCGACAAGGCGACGTGGGACGGCTGGGTGCAGGAGCGCGGGCTCTATTTTCTGGGCGAGAAGGATCCGCGCTACGTCGATCTGGTGTCGATGACCGATTCGTTCCCCGACAATCCCGGCGTCAAGCTGGGGTCACTCGTCGAAGCCAACGTGGGCAAGGGGCACTGGATCTACCTCGGGCTCGGACTCTGGCGCCAGTTGCCGGCCGGAACCGATGGGGCCTATCAGTTGCTCGCGAACCTGATCAGCCTCTCGAAGGCGAAGTAGGAGAGGTCGCCAGGAAGATCGTGTGATAGGGTCCGCCCTTTTTGAGGCGCGCGCGGACGCGCTCCACGCGAACGGCGAATCCTGCGTAGCGCAGACGCTGCTCGAACTTCCGGTCCTCCCACGCCGACCACACGGCAAGGACGCCGCCTGGCTTCAGCGCCTTGCGCGCGGCGGCGAGTCCGTCATTCGAATAGAGCGCGGCGTTGTCCGAGGCGGTGAACGCATCCGGGCCGTTGTCCACGTCGAGCAGCGCCGCGTCGAATCGCGCCGCGCTCGAGCGCAGCGTGGCGCACACGTCGCCGACCTCGATCCGCACGCGCGCGTCCTTCAACGGGTACCCTGCCAGCGGCGAGAGCGGTCCGCGATTCCACTCGACAATCGCCGGCACCAGCTCCGAGACGACGATCGTGGCGCGGGCCGGAAGGACATCCAGGGTCGCGCGCAGCGTGAATCCCATCCCCAGGCCGCCGACGAGCACGCACGGCGCGTGGAGGACGCGCGCGTCGCGACAGCCGAGCGCCGCGAGAGCCTCCTCCGATCCGTGCATCCGGCTGGACATCAGACTGCGGCCGCCGGCGAGGATGATGTACTCCCCGTCGCGTCGCATCAGCGCCATATCGGTATCACCTGGCGTGCGTGTCCGGCCGAGGAGCTCCCAGGCCTTCACGCCCGATCCGGCCAGACCCAGTGGCTGATCGCCGGCGGATCTTCGAGGTGCTCGTGCGCGTATGCCAGCGCATCATCCAGCTCCTGGCGGCATGCGGCGATCAGATCCGGCGCGCGATCGTTGAGCCGGGGCACGCGGCGAATCGCCTCGATCGCGAGGTGATAGCGGCTCATCCCGTTGAGCGCGACCATGGAGAACGGCGTCGTGGTCGTCCCCTGCTCGTTGAAGCCGCGGACGTGGAAGCGGTCGGCGCGCGGACGGCCGTGGACGATCTCGTGGATCGCCCGCTGATACCCGTGGAAGGCAAAGACGATCGGCTGCTCGCCCGTGAACAGCTCGACGAACCGGTCGTCGTGCATGCCATGCGGATGAACGTCGGCAGGGAATAGCGTCATCAGGTTCACGACGTTGACGAACCGCACGCGGAGATCGGGCACGTGAGCCCGCAGCCACGCCGCGGCGGCGGTCGCTTCGAGCGTCGGCACGTCGCCGGCGGAGGCGATGACCACCTCCGGATCGCGCCCCTCGTTCGTGCTGGCCCACGTCCACATCGAGGCGCCGCGCGCGCAGTGCGCGATGGCGGCGTCCATGTCGAGCCACTGGAGCTGCGGCTGCTTGTCGATCACGATCAGGTTCACGTAGTTCGCGCTGCGCAGACAGTGATCGGCGACCGAGAGGAGGCAATTCGCGTCCGGCGGCAGGTAGATCCGCGCGACCGTGCCGCGCTTCGACAGCATGACGTCGATCAGGCCGGGCCCCTGGTGGCTGAAGCCGTTGTGGTCGTTGCGCCAGCAGGTCGACGTCAGCAGAATATTGAGCGACGCGATCGGCGCGCGCCACGACAGCTTTCGCGCTTCCTGCAGCCACTTCGTATGCTGCACCGTCATCGACGCCGAGATCATCGCGAACGCTTCGTAGCTGACGAAGAGGCCGTGGCGTCCCGTCAACAGATAGCCTTCCAGCCAGCCTTCGCAGAGGTGCTCGCTCAACGCTTCCATCACACGTCCGTCGGCCGACACGTGGTCGTCGATGGCGATCGTCCGCTCGCCATAGCAGCGGTTCTCCACGGCGAAGACATCGTCCAGTCGATTCGAGCTGGTCTCGTCGGGGCACATCAGCCGGAAATTCGCCGCCTGATGATTTCGGACGAACACGTCCCGCAACAGTTGACCAAGCCGACGCGTCGATTCGTGGCGCTCGGTCGCGGGTTTCTCGACGGCGAGCGCGTAGTCGGTGAACGGCGGAATGTCGAGCGGGATGCGCAGCCGCCCGCCATTGGCGTGCGGATTGGCGCCCATGCGGCGATCGCCGCTGGGGGCCAGGCTGCGCAGTTCCTCGACCAGCCGGCCCTCTCGATCGAAGAGCCGCTCGGGATGATAGCTGCGCATCCACGCGTCGAGCTGCGCGAGCTCTTCGGGCTCGGTGCGGACATTGGCGAGCGGAACCTGATGCGCGCGAAACGTGCCTTCGACGGGCAAGCCATGCACGACTTTTGGACCGGTCCATCCCTTTGGCGTGCGAAGCACAATCGCGGGCCATCGCGTCTCGTGCGATCGCTCCTGGTGCGTCCGCGCGCGATTCTGAATGTCGCGGATGCGCCGGTAACAGGTGTCCAGCGTGGCGGCGAACAGCTGATGGACGCGCATCGGATCGTCGCCTTCGACGAAGTGCACTTCGTAGCCGTCGCCTTCAATGCGCTGCCGCAGCTGATCGTCCGCGGTGCGTCCCCATACCGTCGGACCGGCGATCTTGTAGCCGTTCACGTGCAGAATCGGCAGCACGGCGCCGTCGCGCGCCGGGTTGAGAAAGCTCACGCTCTTCCACGAACCCGCGAGCGGTCCCGTTTCGGCTTCGCCGTCGCCCACCACCGCGACCACCAGCAGATCAGGATTATCGAACGCGGCGCCGAAGGCGTGCGCGAGCACGTACCCCAGCTCGCCGCCCTCGTGAATCGATCCCGGCGTCGGCACACTCACGTGGCTCGGCACACCGCCCGGGGTCGAGAACTGCCGACACAGTCGGCGCAGCCCCTCGAGATCCTGCGAGATGCGCGGATAGATCTCCGAATACGTGCCTTCGAGGTACACGTTGGCGAGGACCGCCGGTCCGCCGTGGCCGGGTCCGGCGAGAAAGATCGCGTTCACGTTCTGCTCGCGAATCAGCCGGTTCATGTGCACGTAGACGAAGCTCAGTCCCGGCGACGTGCCCCAATGTCCGAGCAGCCTCGGCTTGATATGCCGCGGCGTCAGCGGCTCCCGCAGCAGCGGATTGTCCTGCAGATAGATCTGACCGATAGTCAGGTAGTTCGCCGCGCTCCAATACCGGTGCACCCGGTCGAGCAGCGAGGGCGTGAGCGGGCCGGACGATGGCGAGGGTGCGGCGGGGGCGTCGCCGCTGATCACCGCGCTCGAGATGGTGGTATCGAATTCAAACATCGCGATCTCCTGCGGCGAGCACGTCTGCCGCGTGCCGCGCGAGCATCCGATCTTCATCCGTGGCCATGACGCGAACCGTGACGACGGCGCCGTCCGGCGAGATGACGCCGGCGCCCTGTTCATTGCGGGTATGGTCGACGTCGACGCCGAAGGCGGTGTCGAGGCCGTTGCAGATTCGCTGCCGGATCGCCGCGGCGCGCTCGCCGATTCCTGCGGTAAAGACGAGCGTGTCGAGTCCGCCGAGCACCGCGACGAGCGAGCCGATCGCTTTCTTTACGCTGTAGCAGAAGAGTGCGATGGCATCGGCGGCGCGCGGATCCACCGCCTCGCGCTCGAGGAGATCCCGCATGTCCTGGCTCGTTTGGGACACGCCGAGCAGGCCCGCGTCGTGATTGACGAGGCGGCTCAAGGCGTCCGCGTCGAGCGCCCCGGCTTGCGAGGCATGCACCAGCACGCCCGGATCCAGATCGCCCGTGCGTGTGCCCATCACGACGCCGCCAGTCGGCGAAAACCCCATCGTCGTCTCGATGCTGCGACCGTGCTGGACGGCGGTCAGACTGGCGCCGCTTCCGAGATGCGCGACGATCACGCGGCCGGCCGCCGCCCGCGAATCGATCTGCGTCAGCGCGCGCAGGATGTATTCACAAGACAGGCCATGAAATCCGTATCGACGGACGCCCGTGTCCCAGAAGCGGCGGGGGAGAGCGTACATCTGCGCGACGCGCGGCAGCGTCTGGTGAAACGCGGTGTCGAAACACGCGACCTGCGGAACGGCCGGGTAGATCTCGCCGATTGCGCCAATCGCGGCGAGCGACTGCGGCATGTGATCCGGATCGATGCTGGTGAGCGCGCGCAAATCGTCCCGCACGTCATCGGTGATGCGCACGGGATCCTGATAGCGTGGCCCGCCGTGCACGATCCGATGGGCGACGGCGTCCGGCGGTGATGCATCGAGACTCGCCTGCATGCGCGCCAGCTCGGTGCGAAGCGCTCCGGTGTGGTCCGCGACGCGTTCGGCTGCGGCGGAGGCGATTCGCGTCTCGTCTGCGTCCACGGCGAAGAGCGCGAGCTTCACGCTCGACGAGCCGGCGTTGATGGTGAGCACGCGCATGCGCGAATCTGGCGTCAAATCGCGTTCCGGCAGCCCGGCCGGCAGCGACACGGGATCGTCGGCTCGCCGTCGGTCGCGTAGTCGTAGGTGAGCTCTTCGCCAGGGTCAATCAACCTCGAGGCGCGAATCCAGATCGTCGTCCCGGCAATTTCAATCCAGCAGTTGGGGCGGCAGGCGTGATTGATGAAGCGCGCGATGTTGCCGCCGACCGCGGCGTCCCGGCTCCATCGGCGGTTGACGCGAAAGACCCAGATGCACCCCTGCGCCAGGTATCGTTCCTCTCGGGCCTCGCTCTCGTCGTTGCGCACGAGTTCTCCCGCGTAGTCGATGATCCGACGGTTCTTGTTGATGGGCTCGAGGGCGAACACGCCTGAGCCATGGACGGGGGAACGCCGGCGGACGATTCTCGGAAGGGTCGCGTGCGAGGGCATGGAGACGATCGTACCCTCAGTCCCCCGGCGATGCGCATCGACGTCGACCGTAGCAACCCAAGTCACCGCCCGTCCGTCTAAGCCGGGGTGCGAACTGTCATAGCCGACCTCCGCTACAGCATTCGCGTGTTGCTCCGCGCACCGTCGTTCGCCATCGCCGTCGTGGCCGTTCTGGCGCTGGGCATCGGGGCGAACACTGCGATCTTCAGCATCGTGAATGCCGTGTTGCTGCGCCCGCTGCCGCTCGACGAGCCGGACCGCGTGGTGCGTCTGTTTCACGTCCCGCCGCAGAGCGCGTTTCCCGGCATGACCCGCTTCTCCGTGTCGCCGGCCAACTTCTACGACTGGCAGCGTGATGCAACCCAGTCGTTCGAGGGGATGGCGCTGTACCGGCTTCGACAGTTCGCGCTGACGGGCGTCGGGAGCGGGGCGGAGTCGATCCTCGCCGGCGCGGTGGGGAAGGAGTTCTTCGGCGTGGTCCGGACGCCGCCGATGCTCGGCCGCGTATTTCTGCCGGAGGAGGACACACCGTCGAAGGGGCACGTGGTCGTCGTCAGCAGCGGATTCTGGAAGACGCATCTGGGCGGAGCGCCGGACGCCGTCGGGCGTACGCTGCAATTGAACGGCGAGCCATACACGATCGTCGGCGTGATGCCGGCGCGATTCACGATGAAGGCGTGGGGCGTCGCCGGCCTCGACCTGTGGGTGCCGCTCGCGTACACCGACGCGGAGCGCGCCGTCCGAGACAATCACAACGACGCCGTCGTCGCGCGGCTCAAGCCCGGGGCGACCGTTGCGCAGGCGCAGGCGGAGATGACGCTGATTTCGAAGCGACTCGAGCAGCAGTTTCCGCAGACGAACGCGGGATGGGGCGCGACCGTTGTCCCTCTGCAGGAGCTGATCGTCGGCGACGTGCGCCTGTCGCTCCTGATGCTGCTGGCTGCCGTCGGCCTCGTGCTGCT
>Ga0070660_100003765_pt1 | contig 10481 bp, 10 predicted proteins | sample KBSC33metaG_FD_64670 | JGI IMG/M metagenome (GOLD analysis project Ga0070660, IMG submission 64670) | Corn rhizosphere microbial communities from Kellogg Biological Station, Michigan, USA - KBS C3-3 metaG | ecosystem: Host-associated > Plants > Roots > Rhizosphere > Soil ... | reverse complement strand
CACCTCGGTGATGTGCGTGATGCGGCGGCGGCCGTCGACGAGGCGCTGGGTGTGGATGATCAGGTCAAACGCGCTCGCGATCTGATCGCGGATGGCCTTCAGCGGCAGGTCGAAGCCTGCGGTCAGCACCAGCGTCTCGGTGCGGGCCAGGGCGTCGCGCGGGCTGTTGGCGTGGATCGTCGTCAGCGAGCCGTCGTGGCCCGTGTTCATGGCCTGGAGCATGTCGACGGCCTCGCCGCCGCGGCACTCTCCGACCACGATGCGGTCGGGGCGCATGCGAAGCGCGTTTCGGACGAGGTCGCGGATCGTGATCGCGCCCTTGCCCTCGATGTTCGACGGGCGGGCCTCGAGGCTGATGACGTGGCGCTGGGCCAGCTTCAGCTCGGCCGCGTCCTCGATCGTGATGATGCGCTCGCGCTCGGGGATGAACGACGAGAGCACGTTCAGGAGCGTCGTCTTGCCGGTGCCGGTGCCGCCCGAGATGAGGACGTTCAGCTTGCCCTCGACGCAGGCCTCCAGGAAGGCCGCGGCCTGGTGCGACAGGCTCCCGAACGACACGAGGTCGTCCATCGACAGCGGCTCGCGCGAGAACTTGCGGATGGTGAGCGACGGGCCGGTGATCGCAAGCGGCGGGATGATCGCGTTCACGCGCGAGCCGTCGGGCAGGCGCGCGTCGACCATCGGGCTCGACTCGTCGATCCGGCGCCCGGTCTGGGCGACGATCCGGTCGATCACCTGGAGCAGATGGCGCTCAGAGCCGAAGCGCACGTCGGTCTCCTCGATCAGCCCGCGCCGCTCGACGTAGATGGTGTGGTGGTTGTTCACCATCACCTCGGTCACCTCGGGGTCGGCCAGGAACGGCTCGATCGGCCCGTAGCCGAGGATGTTGTGCGTGATCTCGCGGACGAGCCGGGCGCGGTCAGTGGTGCTGAGCGGCGTTCCGGCCTCGGCCAGCGCCTGGTCGACGGCCTTGGTGACCTGCTCGTGCAGCTCCTCCTCGGGGACGTCGCCCTCGGAGAGCTCCTGGCCCAGCTCGTGCACGGCCTCGGCCTGGGCGGCCTGCCGGATCTCGGCGAACGGGTCCTCCTGCTGCGGGCTCGCGTCGGCCGCGGCGACCGCCGGCTCTGCCCGCCGCATCCGGCCGGCGAGCGTGCGCCTGCGCCGATCGGGCGTCACTGACGGCTCCCGACCGCGCCGTGGAGCGACTGAGCGATCTCCAGGAGCGACCGGGCGACGCGCGACTTGGGGTTGTCGACGACGACCGGCTGGCCGCGGTTGACGGAGATCGGGATGGCCTTGTCCGACGCCAGCGTGTAGGTGATCTCGCGCCGCAGCGTGCGCTCCACGTCGCGGTCGTCCAGGCCAACTCGCGCGCCCGAGCGGTTCATCAGGATGCGGACGTCTTTGACGTCCATTTCCAGCAGTTCCAGCGTCTCCAGCGCGATCTTGAGGCTCTTGATGGTCGGCACGTCAGATGCGCCCACCAGCACCAGCGAATCGGTGTGGTCGATCGCCAGCAGCACGGCCGGTGCGAACTGCGATGAGGTGTCGATCACGACGGCGTCGTAGCTCTGGCGGGCCACCGCCAGCAGCGGCTCCAGCCGGTCGACGTCGACCAGCTCCTCCTCGTCGGGCCGGGTGGGGGCGGGCAACAGGTCGACGCCGCTGGAGTGCCGGGTGACGAATCCGGCCAGCTTCTCGCCGTCCAGGTCGCCGGGTGACTGCACCAGGTCGAGGATCGTCCAGCGCGGTGACAGGCCCAGCACCAGCGCGTCGTCTCCGGAGTGCAGGTCGAAGTCGATCAGCAGCGTGCGCTTGCCCTGGCGCGCGAAGCAGACCGCCAGGTTGGTTGCGATCACGGTCTTGCCCGACCCGCCCTTGGTCGAGAACACGGTGAAGACGTGCGCCGCCCGGTGGCCCTTGGCCGAGCCCGGCGCCGTCGCCGCCATGCTGGAGCGGCGGCTGCGCATGGCGCGCGCCTTGGCGGCTGCCATGCCCAGCGACTGCGGCTCCTGCGGCAGGTACACGATCTCGTCCACGCCCAGCGCCAGCGCCTCGTCGAACCAGCGGCTGGGGTGGTTGTCGGTGAGCGCGACGATGGCGGGGCCGTGCGTGTCCGCCAGCGCGATCCGCATCTCGGCCGGCAGGTTGTCCGCATCGTGCGGCAGGCTCCACACCAGCACCTCCGGCGCGGTGTCGACGATCTCCACCATCCCCGACCGCTCGAACAGCTCGCGGAGCGCGGCGTCGTCCCCCTGAAGTGAAACCCTGATCAGGTCGTTCATCGGTGTGTCTCCTCTACTTCGTGGGGACGCCGTGGTGCGGGAACGGCCCCGGCAGTTCCGGCACGGTGATCGGCTGGTAGGTAGCTCCGGTCGCGCCGACCAGTGCCAGCCAGATGTTGTTGGCGCTCTGATCGCCGGACGAGTTGGCCAGCGCGTTGGCGATGAACAGGCTCTGCTGCTCGGTCACCGCCAGCAGCACGGAGCCCCCGTCCGAGCCGGTGGTGGCCGCGGAGTTGACTGTCGGTGCGTCCACCTCGAGCACCAGCGCGTCCGGCACCGCCAGGTAGGTGAAGACCTTGTCATTCTTGCGATAGCTGGTCATCACGTCGACGTGGTCGTTGACGCTGAGGTCGGACAGCAGTCCCGAGTTGGGGTTGAACGGCACCCGGATCGCCCGCAAGTTGCCCCTCACCCGGTAGGCCGGCGACTGCGTGCGCGGGGCGCCCACCCGGTTCACGGTCAGCTGGTCGCCGTTGTAGAGGCTCTGGGTGACGACCTGGCCGGCCACGGCCGCGAAGCTGGTGATGGCGCCGTCTGCGACGTCCGACTGGCGCACGGACTGGTAGCTCAGGTACCCCTGCGACCGCGCGTCGTCCACGGTCGTGCCCACCGGCACCTCGTGCGTCGCCACGATCACCGTGACGGTGTCGGCGCCCGATTCCGCGCTCTTGCGGACGTGCGAGGTGTAGGCGAACAGCGCGCCCGCGGCGGCGACCGCGAGCACGAAGCTGATGATGAGGTTACGGCTGAGCGTCGGCATCTGGGGTGGATCTCCTTTTGGTGCAGCGATGGGTGAGCCGAGTGCTGGGTCGCTACCCGGCCCGCATGGTCGCGTCGCGGCAGAGATCGCCCGACTTGACAACGATTCCGAGCAGGTTGACGGCGTAGCTGGAGCAGGCGGTCGCCGTGTAGATGGCCGTGCCGTGCGACCTCGTCGCGGTGAGCGAGACGCGCTTCAGAGCGACGTCACCGGCCGCTGCCCTGGCGGCCGCGCGGGCTGCCTGGTTGCGTCCGTGGCGCACGGTGGCGCCGGCGCGAGCGCCGCGCGAGGCCGCGTCGTGGAGGGTTCGCCAGGTCCCGTAGACGACGCTCAGCTGCCAGATCGAGAGCAGCAGGACGATCAGGATCGGCAGCGCTATCGCCATCTGGATCACCGCCTGTCCTTGCTGGTCTGAGCGCTCAGTGATGGTTCGCATTCCGTCGCGGGGGAAGGGCCCTGCAATGGCGCCTATCGGCACCGGTCGAGACGTTCTTGACCTCGAACGCGGGACGGGTAGCGCCGGAAGGAGCCCTGCACTACTACTCACGTGGTAGCGAACGCTGGTCGATCTGTCTACGTGCTCGGGACAAAGGTTGCGCGTTCCGCCTGACCGCGCCTGTAAGGTTCCCGCTCGTGGCGCTGCTTTCCATCCCAAGTCCGGGCGATCCGTTCCTGATCAATTCTGGGCCGATCCACGCCCGCTGGTACGGCCTGCTGCTGGCCCTGGGGGTGCTGCTGGCCGGATGGATCGCCCGCCGTGAGTTCCGCCGCCGCTCGATGGACCCGGAGCTGGCCTACACGATCGCCGTGTGGGCGGTGCCGTTCGGCCTGATCGGCGCCCGCCTCTACCACGTCCTCACCGACTGGGACTCGTTCAGCAACAACTACTCCCAGATCCCGGCCATCTGGAACGGCGGGCTGTCGATCTTTGGCGCGGTGCTGGGCGGCATGCTCGGCTGCTGGATCGGCTGCCGCCGCGTGAACCTGCCGTTCTGGCGGGTGGCCGACTGCATCGCGCCCGGCCTCGTGCTGGCACAGGCGCTGGGCCGCTGGGGCAACTACTTCAACCAGGAGCTGTACGGCAAGCCCTCCGACCTGCCATGGGCGGTCAAGATCGACCCGGCCCACCGCACGCCTCCCTACACCGACTCGTCGACGTTCCAGCCGATGTTCCTGTACGAGTCGATCCTGGACGTGCTGGTCTTCTTCGTGCTGATCTGGTTCACACGGCGGTACTGGCGGCGGGTGCCGTACGGCACGGTGTTCGCCCTCTACGTGGCGCTCTACAACTTCTACCGGGTGCCGCTGGAGACGCTCAAGATCGATACGGCCGACATCTTCTTCGGCCAGCGTGTGAACGTATGGGTGTCGGGCGTGCTGTTCGTGATCGGGCTGATCTCGTTCATCGTGCTGTTCCGCCGGCGGTCGGACGCCCCTGTGTCGACCGCCCCGGCGGTGGCGGCGGCTGTCGCTTCCGGGCACACGCCCACGCCCCGGCCGGAGGCGGCGATCGCCGCCCGCCAGCGCACGCAGCGCCGCAAGAAGACCTAGGCCGGGTCCGGGTCCTGGACCTGGTCCAGCTCGTCGGCCAGCAGCCGCTCGAGCGCGCGCACGCAGCCCGCGTCCAGCCGGTCGCCCGCCTGCTGCCACAGCACCGAGAGGGCGAGCCCGGCGGATGCTTGCGAGTGGTGTCCGCCCGCGGCCACGAACGCCTCGGCGACCGCGATCACGCGGGCCTCGAGCGGCGCCTCGGCCACCGGGTCGAAGCGCGCCATCAGCCAGCCGGCCGCCTCGTCGTCGATCATGCCGGCGGACACGCGCTCGGACAGGCGCCTGCGCTCCGCCTCCTCGTCGCCGTCGGCTGGATCGTCCAGCGACGCCGCCAGCCGCACCCGGTCGACGTGATCCGGGTCGAGACCGCAGGCGCCTGCGATGTGCCCCGCGTACTCGCTGACGGCGCGCGAGTCGGCCGATCGTGCGCCGCGCGCCTCGAGCGATCGCACCGGGTCGTCGGCGTCCTCCGCGAGCCTGTCCCAGGCGATCACGCGGGCGTCGCCGGAGCGACCGAGCGCGGCGCTTGCCAGGCGCACGAGCTCGTCGTTGGTTGCCGCGTGTTCGGGGAAGGCGGCCACGCCGCCGGAGATGGTGACCGGGTCGCCGTCCAGCGACAATCCGCCGGCCAGCCGCCCGACCAGCGCGGCCGCCGACTCGGCTGTCATGCCCGGCAGCACCAGCGCGAACTGGCTCTCGTCCAGCCGGCAGACGCAGTCGTAGCTGCGGACGCCGCCCGCGAGGCCCCCGGCCGCCAGCCGTAGCACGCGGTCGGCCTCGGCGGCCCCGTGCTCGGCGGTGTAGCCGGCCAGCCCGTCCAGGTCTACCAGCGACACCGCAAGGCTCTGGCCGGTGCGCTTGGCGCGCGCCAGCTCACGGCCGAGCACGCTCTGGAAGCCAAGATGGTTGGGCAGGCGCGTCAGGGGGTCGAGCGTGCCCGACTCGCCGGCGACGGTGTCCCACAGCCGCGAGGCCTCCATCGCCTGCGCCGCGATCCCGGCCGCGATCCGGGCGCGACCCATTCCGTCCGGCGCGGCCACGTGCTCGGCCAGCAGCCCACCCAGCACGCGCCCGGCGCTGACCAGCGGCAGGAGTGTGCTTCCGTCGTCGGTGACCGGATCAAGCCCCGGCAGCTCCAGCCGCTGGGGGCCGTCGCCCGCGAGCAGGGCGAGACCGTCTCGCTGCTCGCTGAGGGCGTAGCTGGACACGGAGCCGGCGCCCAGCGCCGCGCCGGCCGCGTCGGCCGCTGCCGCCAGGACGCCCGGAAGGTCGAGGCCGGTCTCGCAGGCCGCGACCAGGCGCGCCAGGTCGCGCTCGAAGTCGGCCGTCTCAGGCATCCTCGCCCTCCTGCAGCTTGCCGGCCGCGACCAGCACTCGCACGGTGGTACCGGTGCCCGGCACCGAGTCGATGTCCAGCCGCCCGTTCAGGATGGCCGCGCGCTCCTGCATCGACGCGACCCCGTGGTGGGGCAGGCCGTCGGCCGGCTCCGACATCTCGCCGCTGCCGTCGTCCACGACCCGCGCCTCGAGGCCCTCGCGGGGAGATCCGTGCACGCTGACGACGATGGTGGCCGGGTTGGCGTGCTTGAGCGCGTTGGTCATGGCCTCGCGCACGATCTGGAACAGGCAGACCTGATCGTCGCCGCTGAGCGCGTCGGCGTCCGCCACGTCGAGCGTGACGACGACGCGGTGGTCGGCCTCGAAGCGGTCGGCGATCGCCTGCAGCGCCGTCTCGAAGCCCTGCTCGCGCAGCGTCCAGGGCTCGAGTGCGAACGACAGCTCGCGCACCTCGCCGATCACGGACCGCTGTCGCGCGCGGGCCGTCTCGAGCACCTGCTGCGCGGTCTCGGAGTCGCCCGCCTCCATCGCCTCGGCGGCGGCGTTCAGCATCATGTTGACGCCAGACAGCGTCTGCACGGGGCCGTCGTGGAGGAAGGTCGACAGACGGCGCCGCTCCTCCTGCTCGGCCGACACGACCCTGCGTGAGAGCTCCGCCCGTTCGCTCTCGCGGATGCGGGCCTGCGCCAGCAGCGCCTCCACCCGCTCGAACAGCGCGGCGCTCTCGGCGGCGCGTGCCGCGAAGTCGGCAAACAGCGTTGCGCGGGCCAGGTCGTCCGGCCCGAAGCCGGCGCCGCCCTGCAGGTCGAGCAGCACCACCAGCGCGTGCAGGCGGCCGGCCACCACCAGCGGTGCGGCTAGCAATGCCCGCGGCCGCAGACGGCGGGTGACCTCGTCGACGGGCTGGGCCGGGCCGGTGACCGTCCCCACCAGGTCGCGTGCGGCCACGGCCAGCGCGGAGCCCTCGGCATCCATGGGCACGCGTGCGTCGCCCAGCGGGCCCAGCGCCAGGCCGGCGGCGGCAGCCGGCCGCAGCGAGCGCTCGCCCGCTGCCGGCACCAGCACCAGCACCGCATCGGCGGTGAACAGGCGCTGCGCCTCGACCGCCGTGTGCTCGAGCACCGCGGCCGAATCGAGACCAGCGGAGACCGCGCCCAGGCTGCGGACGAGACCGTCCAGGAAGCGGCCCTGCGCGATCAGCTCCTGGCGGAGCCGATGCTCAGTCGATGATTGCGGTTCGGAGGGCGATGGCGACTGCATGTGTGCGTGTGTCCGCCTCGAGCTTCGAGAGGATATGGCGCACATGGCTCTTCACCGTTTCCTGGCTGATGAAGAGCTTGGCAGCAACATCGGCATTCGACATCCCGTCGGCGAGCAGCTGAAGGATCTCACGCTCGCGGGCTGTCAGCATGTTCTCGCGTTCCTTGGTCAGGAATGCGGGCATCAGCGCGGGGTCGACGTAGCCGTCGCCATCGGCCACCTTCTGGATGGCGCGCACGATCGTCTGATGCGGCGCCTCCTTCAGGATGTAGCCCTTTGCGCCGGACTCCAGTCCGCGCGTCAGCAGGCTGCGCTCGGCGAAGGCGGTGAACATCAGCACCGCCGTCTCCGGGATCTCGCTGGTGATCTCCTTGGCGGCGGCCAGCCCGTCCATGCCGGGCATCCTCACATCGAGGATCACGACGTTGGGCTTGCGGCGCCTGGCCAGCGTCACCGCGGCCTCGCCGTCGGCGGCCTCGCCGACAACTCGAATGTTCTCCGACCGTGACAGCGACAGGCGCAGGCCCTCGCGTACAACCTCATGGTCATCAACGATCAGACAGGTAATGGGCTCACTCACGTGCACTCCAAAAGTCGCGGCATTTGCCACCGGTGAGGTGTATCGGCAGGAACCCGGCACTCCGTTAGCCCCAACCGTTCTCGGCCCGCCCGACCGGTTAGCGGACTTCTGGTCCGCCCCCGCGATCCCTGCACCATAGAGGTATCCGCCGCCGTTGGTAGACTCCGGGGTGCGTGAGCGACGAGCCTCCGAGTACCTGCCCGGCATGAGAACCGCACTCGCGCTGCTCGCGGTCCTGCTGATCGTCCTTGCCAACGGCTTCTTCGTGGCGGCCGAGTACGCGCTGGTCACGATGCGCCGGACGCGCGTCCAGGAGCTGGTCGATCAGGGCAGTCGCGGCGCCCGCCGGGTGTCGGACCTGCAGCAGAACCCGGCGCGCTTCATCTCGGCCATCCAGCTGGGCGTGACGCTCTCCAGCCTGGCGCTCGGTGCCATCGGCGAGCCGGTCATCTCGAACCTGCTGGACACGCCGCTGGGCTGGCTGCCGTCCAGCTGGCACGGAGGCGTGGCGCTGACCATCTCCGCGATCCTGGCCTTCTCGATCCTGTCGTTCTTCCACGTGGTGCTGGGCGAGATCGTGCCCAAAAGCTACACGCTGCAGCACGCGGAGCGGGTGGCGCTGGTGGTGGCGACGCCGATCAACATCTTCTATGCGATCTTCCGGCCGTTCATCTGGGCGCTGGTGGCCGCCAGCGCGGCCGTGCTGCGCTGGCTGGGGCTGCCGCCCGGGGCGCGTCGCTCATCGGTGCACTCGGAGGAGGAGCTGAAGATGCTGGTCACGGCCAGCCGTGAGCAGGGCGTGCTGGAGGAGGAGGAGCAGACGATGCTCCACAAGGTGTTCGCGTTCGCCGACAAGGACGCGGCCGACGTGATGGTGCCGCGTCCGGACGTGGTGGCGCTGCCCCTGGAGCTGCCGGTGGCGGAGCTGTTACGGCTGATGCTTCAGCATCCCTATACGCGCTATCCGGTCTACGACGGTGAGCTGGACGACGTGGTCGGCGTGCTGCACGTGCGCGACCTGTTCGCGGCGCTGCACGACCGCGGGATCGACGGAGTGGACGTGCGCGCGCTGCTTCGCCCGGCGATCATGGTGCCCGAGACGAAGCGGCTCGACGAGCTGCTGTCCGACTTCCGTGCGACGTCGAACCACATGGCGATCGTGGTCGACGAGTACGGCTCGCTGGCCGGACTTGCCACGCTGGAGGACCTGCTGGAGGAGATCGTGGGCGAGATCGGAGACGAGTTCGACGTCCCGGAGGCGGGCATCCGGCGGCTGGGCGTCGGCCGCATGCGGCTGGGCGGGTCGTTCCCGATCGAGGAGTTCAACGTGCGGTTCGGGACGTCGCTGCCGGACGAGGACTACCACAGCGTCGGCGGCTTCGTGTTCGGCGAGCTGGGCCGCGCGCCCAAGGTGGGCGACTCGGTCACGAGCGACGGCGTGCGGTTCGAGGTGAGCGGGGTGGACGGCCCGCGGATCGTCGAGGTGGACGTGACGCTGAAACCGGCGGAGACGGAGCCGGCGGCCGAGGAGCGGGGCCAGGCGTCAGGCTGAGGCGGCCAGCTCGTCCGAGCGCCTAGCCATCTCGACGTCGCGGTCGGTGATGCCCCCGGCGCTGTGGTTGACCCAGTCGAGCTCGACGCGGCCCCAGCCGACGACCATGTCCGGGTGATGGTCGGCCGCCTCGGCGGCGTCCGCCACCCGGTTTGCGAAGGCCATCGCCTGGGCGAAGTCGTCGAACCCGTAGCGCTTGTGCAGCGCGCCGGCCTGCTGCGACCAGCCGCCACCCAGCGACTCGAGCGCCGACGCCAGCTGATCCGGTGTGAGTACGTCCATCGCGGCGCAGCTTACCGCGGTATCGTGCGCTTCTCCCATGCCGCCCGCAGAGCTGAGCGCAACCGATCACGCGATCATCGAGATCCTCCAGCGTGAGGGCCGCACGACGTACGCCGATATCGGCTCCCGGGTGGGCGTGTCGGCCACGGCGGCGCACGAGCGGATCAAGAAGCTGGAGGCCCGCGGCGTGATCCGCGGCTACCAGGCCGAGATCGATCCCGCCCTTGTCGGGGCCGGCGTGACGGCGTTCATCTTCGTATCGCAGAAGGCGGGGCCCCGCAGTCCGGTGGAGGAGCTGTTTGCCGACACGCCGTGGGTGCAGGAATGCCACCACGTGGCCGGCGAAGAGACACTGCTCCTGAAGGTGCGCGCCGAGTCGATGCCGGCGCTGGAGCACCTCGTGTGGGAGATCCGTGCCCTCGACTCGGTCGAGCGCACACGCACTGTGGTGGTGCTGGCGACCGTGTTCGAGAACCGCCCGGTCGCGGCCGCCACGGTCGACGCGCCGAGCTAGGACCGCGACACCCCGGGCACACGTCGTTACCCGCTCGTTGGCAACACCGGTGCCACGCGCGGGTGTTGCATCCCCGCGGTGAGACGGGGCCGTGATCGGTCGTGACGCGCCCGCTACTCGAAGCTGAGCGGCTGCTCGGTGACCGCCATATCGGCGATCCGGTAGCCCTTGATGTCGGCTCCGCCGCCGGCCAGCGACACGATCACGTAGGTGGCGTCCGGCCAGAAGGCCTGCTCGGCGTCGGTGCGCGAGGGGTAGGCCGGCGAGGACACGTGTGAGTGGTAGATGCCGATCAGGTCGAGGCCGGCGTCGTCGATCTCGTTCATGATCCGGATCTGGTCGCGCGACTCGATCCGGTA
>Ga0070660_100003761_pt1 | contig 10488 bp, 8 predicted proteins | sample KBSC33metaG_FD_64670 | JGI IMG/M metagenome (GOLD analysis project Ga0070660, IMG submission 64670) | Corn rhizosphere microbial communities from Kellogg Biological Station, Michigan, USA - KBS C3-3 metaG | ecosystem: Host-associated > Plants > Roots > Rhizosphere > Soil ... | reverse complement strand
GATCGTCTCGACCAGCTTCGGGCGCTCCTCGCCGAACAGCTTCTCATATTCCTCGCGCAGGGCCCGGTAGCCTTGCGGGGTGATATGGTTCGGGCGGTCCATGCCGCCTCCTAGCCGGGACTGCCCTTGCGCAGATAGTAGGACAGGCGGTTGCGCGCCGGGCCGGCGCTTCGGCCGGGATTCATCGCGTCGTAGACGACGGCATTCTCGAGCACCCGCTGGACGTAGCCGCGGGTCTCGGTGAACGGAATCTCCTCGATCCAGCGAAGCACGTCGGCTCCGGGAAGCCGCGGGTCGCCGCGCTCGCGCACCCATTTGCGCACGTTGCCGCTGCCCGCATTGTAGGCGGCGGCGACGAGCATCGCGTCGCCGCCCCAATAGTCCATCAGCTCCGAGAGGTGCCGAGAGCCGAGCATGACATTGTAGGACGGATCTTGGGTGAGCCTCGAGACGTCGTAGGGAACTCCGAGCTTGCCGGCGATCTCGCGCGCCGTCGGCGGCATGATCTGCATCATCCCGCGCGCTCCGACCGGGCTCTGGGCGGCTCGGTCGAACGAGCTTTCCTGGCGCATGATCCCGTGCGCCATCGACCAATAGCCGCTCTGCGCGGCGGGCACCGACACTTCGGGATAGCTCGTCCGCACATAGAAGGTCGAGCCGGCGTTGCGGGCGCTCCGGGCGATCCACACGCCGAGGTCCTGCCGCCCGATCTGGCCGCCCAGCGCCGCCGCCTGGGCGCGCTGTGCATCGTTCTCGGGAAGCTCGGAAAGGGCGCGGATGAACAGCGACTGGTCCTGCCACGAGCCGAGCTGGCCCAGCACCCGGGTCGCCTCGACGATCGAGCGGCGCGAGAATTCGTCGGTTGCCGAGTTCGGCGCGAACGCCGCCGGCGGCGGAACGTCCCGCCCGAGCCGCTCGAGCGCCAGCTGCGCGTAGAACAGCTCCGGATAGCGGGCCGCCTCCTCGAAATAGCTGGTCGACGGCTGGCCGGCGCGCTCGGCGGCCCGGCCGGCCCAGTAGAGGCCCTTGGTCAGCACCTGGAGCGATCGGCCGGCGCGGGCGTAGCGCGCGAACATCGTCGTCGCCTCGGCGGGCCGGCCGAGCTGATAGTAAGCGGTGGTTCCGGCCAGCCAGACCAGGCTGGTATAATCGTCCCGTTCCCCTGCGGTGCGCGCGGTGATGTCGGTTCCGGCCGGGAAGATGTCGTCGACCTTGGACGCGATATCGTAGGCGAGGCTGTACTGCCGGTCATTCGCCGCCTCGCGGGCGAGGGTCAGCATCGTCTCCATCCAGGCTTCCGGATTGGCCGGCTGGCGGGTGAGGCGCGGCCGCTGGGCGAACAGGGCCCGGGCGGCGCTCGCCTGGCCGCCGTTGCGAAGCCACGCCGCCTTGTCCTGGAGAAGCCCCGGGTCGCTTTCCGAGCCGGCGGGGAGCGCCGCCAGGCGCGAGCCGGCGTCGGCGGCCTTGTTCTGAAGGGCGAGCCGGGCCTCGAACAGCGGCCGCCGCTCGGGCGAGGAGAGGGGGAGCATGCGAGTCGCCCCGGCCCGGTCGCGGTCCGCCAGCAGCCGATCGATGCGGGAGTCGTGGTCGGCCGGTCCGAGCAGGCCGGGGAACAGGGTCAGCAGGCGGCCCTCGTCCTCCGGCGGCATCGTCCCCATCGTCCAGGCCGTACGCGCGGCCTCGCCCGCTTCGCCGGTGCGGCCGAGCGACTGGAGCGCCCAGGCGTAGCGCGCCTCGCCGACCGCCGTTTGGGGAGGCAGGATCTTGAAGAAGGAGACGACCTGGGCGGGCGAGCTGGAATCGGTGCGGATCGCCTTTTCCGCCGATTTGCGAAGCCCCGCCTCGCCGGGCCAGCCGCGATGCGCGAGGAGGAACGAGGCGTAGGTGGAGAAGGCGTTGTTGTCGCTTTGCCTTAGCGCCTTCCAGGTGGCCAGCGCCGCGCTTACCGAGGGCGAGACGTTGTAGGGCGGCGCCACCGCCGCCGGAACCGCCGCCGGGGGCTCGGGCAGGACGACGCCCTGCGCGGCCGCCGGGATCAGCTTCGCGATCTGCGCGGGCTTGAGGTCCATGCCCGCCGCCGCGATCGCTCCCGCCGACACTCCAACCAAGCTTAGTACAAACGCTTTTTTCTGCATGCTGGACAGAATGGCGAACGCCTCCTTATCAGGCACTGAACGGCCATCCGCGCCATCATGTCCCGCGGGCCGCTTCATTTGAAGGATAAAATCTTTGTTTCGCGGCTCTTTACCAGCCCTTGTGACCCCGTTTCGCGACGAAGCGTTGGACGAGGCGGCGTATCGCGCCTTCGTCGCCTGGCAGATCGCCGAGGGGAGCCACGGCCTCGTCCCGGCCGGCACCACCGGCGAATCGGCGACCCTCCGTCCGGAGGAGCATCGCCGGGTGATCGAGATCTGCGTCGAGGAGTCGGCCGGCAAGGTTCCCGTGATCGCCGGCTGCGGCTCGAACGATACCGCGCATGCCATCGCGCTCACCAGGGCGGCGAAAGCATGCGGCGCGGATGCCGCCCTCCACGTCCCGCCTTACTACAACCGCCCTAACCAGGAGGGCATCTACGCCCACCTCGCCGCGGTCGCCGAGGCGGTCGACATTCCGATCGTCCTCTACAACGTGCCGGCCCGGACGGTGACCGACATCGCGGTCGAGACGATGGCCCGGCTGGCCGGGATCGCCAACATCGTCGCGGTCAAGGACGCGACCGGCAACCTCGCCCGGGTGACCGCCCAGCGTCTCGCCTGCGGAGAGGATTTCATCCAGCTCTCCGGCAATGACGACATGGCCCTGGGCTTCATCGCGATGGGCGGAAAGGGCTGCATCTCGGTCACCGCCAACGTCGCGCCGAGGCTCTGCGCCGACTTCGAAAACGCCTGCCTTTCAGACGATTGGACCGAAGCCTTGAGACTTCAGGACAGGCTCTACCCGCTCCACGCGGCGCTCTTCTCCGACGCCTCGCCCGGCCCCGCCAAATATGCCCTCAACAAGCTCCGGCCGGATTTCCCCGCCGACGTCCGCCTGCCGATGACCCCGCCTTCCGAGGCGAGCCGCAAGGCCGTCGACGCCGCGCTCGATCATGCGGGGCTGGCATGAGGGTGCGAGCGGCGAACGTCCTCCCCGGAACGGGGAGGGGGACCGCACGAAGTGCGGTGGAGGGGGCTCCGTGCCACCCGCATGCCCCCCTCGACCGCCGTTCCGCCGGTCCCCCTCCCCGCAAACGGGAAGGATTCTAGATGGCCCGCCCCCGTCCCACCCCGTTCGACAAGAAGAAGGTCGTCGCCGAGAACCGGCGCGCGCGCTACGATTATGCGATCGAGGACAAATATGAGGCCGGGATCGCCCTCACCGGCACGGAGGTGAAGTCGCTTCGCTTCGGCGAGGGCTCGATCGCCGAAAGCTATGCCGAGGTAAAGGAAGGGGAAGTGTGGCTGATCAACGCCAACATCCCCGAATTCAGCCACGGCAACCGCTTCAACCACGAGCCCAAGCGCGCCCGCAAGCTCCTCCTCACCGCCCGCGAGATCAACAAGATGTTCGGCGCGGTGATGCGCCAGGGCATGACCCTCGTTCCCTTGTCCATCTACTTCAACGGCCGGGGCCGGGCGAAGGTCGAGCTCGCCATCGCCAAGGGCCGAAAGGCGCACGACAAGCGCGAGCACGAGCGGGAGAAGGACTGGAAGAAGGAGCAGGGCCGCCTGCTGCGCCAGCATGGCTGAGCGCGGCGGCGCGGTGGCCGGACTCAAGGGATGGCTGCGCCGCCACATCCCGAGGCGCGAGACGGTGGACCAGTACCGCCTGCTGCGGCCGTTCGCCAAGCAGCTCTCCCAGCCTAACCTGTGGCACCTCAACCACCGCTCGGTGCCGCGCGGAGTGGCGCTCGGTCTGGGAGTCGGGGTGATCATCCCGTTCATGCACGTCGTCGTCGCCGCGATCCTCGCCATTCCGCTGCGCGCCAACGTCATGCTCGCCGGGGCCTTCACCCTTGTGGTGAACCCCTTGACGATCCCGCCAATGTATCTTGCCGCCTACCGGATCGGATCGTGGGAGCTCCATCACGACGCTCTGGTGATCGATCCGGGCCGTGCCGAGCAGGCGTCGGGGGAGCTAAGCCGCTTCCTCTTCTGGATTCACCACGCCTCCGGCCCGATCGCGCTCGGCATACTCACCATCTCGCTCTGCTCGGCGCTGACCGGCTATGTCGTCAGCGCCATCGGCTGGCGCCTGTGGATCCGGTCCAAATGGCGCCGCCGCCGGGTCGAAAGGCGCTCGGCGAGGATTTGAAAGCCGTCGGCGCCCTGCTATCGCCCGCCTCGTCCCGCTCCCCCTGGAGACCCTCCGTCATGCGCCATACCGTCCTTGCTCTCGCCGCTTCCACCATCCTCGCCGGCTGCACCGCCAGCAGCGTCACCACAACCGAGGTGCGCGAGCCGGCCGCCGCCGCCGAAGCTCCGGCCTCGGCCGCCGATGCCGGCGCTCCGCAGATCGGCCGCTTCGGCTTCGATGAAACCGGCATGGACCGCTCGGTCGCGCCGGGCGACAGCTTCTACTCCTATGCCAACGGCACCTGGGCGAAGAACACGGTGATCCCGGCCGACAAGTCGAACTACGGCATGTTCACCGTGCTCGACGATCTGTCGCGCGGGCGCACCCGCGAAATCCTCGACGAAGCGGTGAAGGACCCGGCCTCGAAGATCGGCAACGCTTATTCCGCCTTCCTCGACGAGGCGGGCATCGAGGCCAAGGGGCTCGCCCCGATCCAGCCCTGGCTGAACGAGATCAAGGGACTGAAGAGCAAGGCCGGCTACGCCGCGCTGGTCGCTCGGGCGACCCGCAATTCGGTCGGCGGCCCGGTGGTCGGCTTCGTCGGCCAGGACGACAAGAATCCCGAGCAATATGCGCTGACGCTGGTCCAGGCGGGCCTGGGCATGCCGGACCGCGACTATTACCTCTCCAAGGACGCCAAGCTCGCCGAGACCCGCGCCGCCTATCTCAAGCACCTGACCGCGATGCTCACCCTCGCCGGCGAGGGCGACGCCGCCGACCGGGCCTCGGCCATCCTGGCCTTCGAGACCGGGATCGCGCAGGCGCACTGGACCCGGATCGACAGCCGCGACGCCACCAAGACCTACAACAAGATGAGCCTGGCGCAGCTCGGCCAGCTCGCGCCCGGCTTCGACTTCGCGGCCTATTTCCGCGGGATCGGCGCCAACGTCAGCGACGTGATCGTCGCCCAGCCGAGCGCCGTCAAAGGCATCGCCGCTTTGGTCGCGAAGGCGCCGGTCGAGGTGCTTAGGGACCAGCTCCTCGTCCGCTCGCTCGATCAATATGCCGATTTCCTGCCCAAGGCCTTCGACGCCGAGAATTTCGCTTTCTACGGCACCGTCCTCTCCGGCACGCCGCAGCAGGAGGAGCGCTGGAAGCGGGCGGTGAGCTTCACCACCAACGCGCTGTCCGACGACGTCAGCCGGATCTACGTCCAGCGCTACTTCCCGCCCGAAACCAAGGCGGCCGCGGACAAGCTCGTCCACAACGTCATCGCCGCGATGGACCGGCGGATCGACCAGTTGGACTGGATGGCGCCCGAGACGAAGGCCGCGGCCCATGCCAAGCTCGCCGCCTTCACCCCCAAGATCGGCTATCCCTCGCAGTGGCGCGACCTGTCCGGCCTTCAGATCCGCCGCGACGATCCGCTCGGCAATGCGATGCGCTCCGCCCAGTTCGACTACGCCTACAATGTCGGCAAGCTCGGAAAGCCGATCTACCGCTGGGAATGGGGCATGACCCCGATGGAGATCAACGCCTACGCCAATTTCGGGATGGTCGAGATCGTCTTCCCGGCGGCGATCCTTCAGCCGCCCTTCTTCGATCCCAAGGCCGATCCGGCGGTCAATTACGGCGGCATCGGAGCCGTCATCGGCCACGAGCTCAGCCACCATTTCGACGACCAGGGCGCCAAGTATAATCGCGAGGGGCGGCTGGTCGACTGGTGGACTCCGCAGGACCTCAAGAACTTCCAGTCGCGGCTCGATGCGCTCGGCGCCGAATATGACGCCTACGAGCCGATCCCCGGCCTCCACGTCCAGGGCAAGCTCACCATGGGCGAGAACGTCGCCGATCTCGCCGGCCTGACCGTCGCCTACGACGCCTGGAAGACGTCGCTGAACGGCGAGGCGCCGAAGACGATCGACGGCTTCACCGGCGACCAGCGTTTCTATCTGGGCTGGGCGCAGGTCTGGAGGCGCAACTATCGCGAGGCGAACCTTCGCCAGCGGCTGCTCACCGACCCGCATTCGCCGTCGGAGCAGAGGGTGGCGGTGGTCCGCAACCTCGACCCCTGGTATTCGGCCTTCGAAGTCCAGCCGGGCCAGAAGCTCTACCTCGCCCCCGCCCAGCGCGTTCGAATCTGGTAAGGATGGCGGGAGCGGCTTCAGCGGCGCCGGCGCGGGCCGGCTACGGCTTCGCCGCGGTCGCGCTCGCGGCTTTGCTCTCGGCCGGACTGCTGCTCTGGGCGGTGGGAAGCGCGGTCTTCGCGGCCGCCTTCGCCGCCGGACTGATCGCGGCCGGCGCGGCACTGACCCTCGTCGGCGGGCGCGACTCCGCCGCGACTGAAGCCCGGCCCGTGCCGAGCCTCGACCGCGCGCTGCTTCGCGCCGCCCTCGACGGCGCCGACGATCCCCTCGCCGTGACCGACGGCGACGGCGCGCTCGTCGCCGCCAACTCCGCCTATGAGGCGCTCCACGGCGCCGACGGGCCGCTCGTTCCGGCCCTCGACGACGCGTTCGAGGCGGCCCGGCGCGACGGACACGGCGCCGCGACCGCCGGCGCGCGGCGGGTCGAGGTCGCGCGGACGGGAACGGGCGGCGACCGCTTCCTCTGGCGCTTCGCTGCGGCGCCGGGAGAAGATCCGGCCGAGGACGGCGCCCGTCTCGCCGGCGGAGAGCCGGGCGAGCTGTTCGCTTCGGCCGGGATCATGACCGCCCTCGCCGATCGCGACGGCCGGCTCACCGGCGCCAACCGGGCCTTCCTGGCGCGAGCGCTCGGCGAGCCCGAGGGAGGCGCGGGAGCGCCGCTCGCCGAGCTTCTCGCCCATGGCGAGGACGGCCGCTTCCATTTCGCCCGCGAGGGCAAGGAAGGCGGCGCGCTTCGCATCCTCCAGGTGCCGATCGGCGGCGAGGAGGGGCCGATCCTGTTCCTCCTGCTCGACGACATTGCCGGCGGAGGCGATCCGGGCGCCAGCCTCAACGGCCTCCTCGAAATCCTTCCGCTCGGCCTCGCCCTCGCCGACCGCGACGGCCGCTTCGTCTATTTGAACGGCGCCTTCCGCCGCGCCGCCGCGCTCGGCCGGACCGCTCTTCCCACCTGGCCGAGCGACCTCGTCGTCGACGAGGACAAGGCCGCCGTCGCCGATTCCGTCCGCCGCTTCGCCCGCGGCCCCTCCATGTCGGGCGACATCGCCGTCCGCCTCAAGACCCGGCCCGAGGAGCCCGTCGCCCTCACCATCGCCGGCGCCCGCGGCCTCGGCGAGGCGGCGGTGCTTCTCTCGCTCAAGGACAATAGCGAGGAGGACCGCCTCAAGCGCCAGGTCGCCCAGGCGACCAAGATGCAGGCGGTCGGCCAGCTCGCCGGCGGAGTCGCTCACGATTTCAACAACATCCTCACCGCGATCATCGGCCATTGCGACCTGATGCTGATGCGCCACGCGCCCGGCGACAGCGACTATGACGACATCCAGCAGATCCGCTCCAACTCCAACCGCGCCGCAAGCCTCACCCGCCAGCTGCTCGCTTTCTCGCGCCAGCAGACCCTTCGCCCCCAGGTCCTCCAGCTTCCCGACGTCATCTCGGAGGTTTCGACCCTCCTCAAACGCCTGATCGGCGACACGGTGAAGCTCCAGGTCAAGCACGGCCGGAGCCTCGGCGCCGTCCGCGCCGATCCGGGCCAGCTCGAGCAGGTGATCGTCAACCTCGCCGTCAACGCCCGCGACGCGATGCTCGCCCACGACCCGAAGAACGGCGGGACTCTCACCCTCCACACCTACGCGGTGAGCGCCGACGACGTCCGCCGGATGGGCAGCGAGATCCTTCCGATCGCCGACTATACCGCGCTCCGCGTCTCCGACACCGGAACCGGGATCCCGCCCCATCTCCTCCCCAAGATCTTCGAGCCCTTCTTCACCACCAAGGAAGTGGGGAAGGGGACCGGGCTCGGCCTCTCCACCGTCTACGGAATCGTCAAGCAGTCGGGCGGCTTCATCTTCGCCGAGAGCGAGCCGGGCAAGGGGACCAGCTTCACCCTCTATTTCCCGGTCAACCGGGCCGAGCCGGCCAAGTCGCCGCGCAAGGCGAAGGAGACTACGGGCGAGCTTTGGGGCAGCGGAACCATCCTCCTCGTCGAGGACGAAGCGACCGTCCGGGCCGTCGCCGAGCGGGCCCTCACCCGCCACGGCTACACCGTGCTCTCCGCCGAGAATGGCGAGGCGGCGCTCGAGATACTGGCGCGCGAGACCGGAATCGACCTGATGGTCTCGGACGTGGTCATGCCGACGATGGACGGCCCGACCACCGCCCGAGAGGCGCGCAAGACCCATCCGGACCTGCCGATCCTGTTCATCTCCGGCTATGCCGAGGAGCAGTTGCGTGCCTCGATCGACCTCGAACGGGTCGCCTTCCTCGCCAAGCCCTTCTCGGTCCAGAAGCTCGCCGAAGCCGCGCGTGACGCGCTCGGGCTGAAGTAAGCTCTGCGTCGGACGGCGACACCCTCGTCGCCCCAGCGAAGGCTGGGGCCCCAGCGGGTGAAAGGCGCCGAGGTCTTCACCCCCTGGGGTCCCAGCCTTCGCTGGGACGACGTGCAACTCCCCTCCGCCGCCTCCAAAATAATAGTTTCGCCAGCGCTTCGAAGGCCTTAAGCGCATCGCCGTGACCAAGACCCGCTCAGTTCTCATCGTCGAAGACGAATCGCTCATCTCGATGATGCTCGAGGACTTCCTCGAATCCCTCGGCCACCGGGTGGCCGGCACCTGCGAGACGGTGCCGGACGCGCTCGAGCGGGTCGAGCAGGGCGACTTCGACGTCGCGATCATCGACGTCAATCTCAATGGTCAGCGGGTCTGGCCCGTTGCCGATCGCCTTGCCGCCATGGGCATCCCCTATGTCCTCGCCACCGGCGGCCATATCGACCCGCCGCCCGCCGCCCATGCCTCCGCGCCGGTCCTCTCCAAGCCGTTCACGCTCGACGCGATCGAGCCGGTTCTCGACCTGGCCTGCGAAGGCGCGGCCTGACCCGCTTCAGCCGGCGCCCCGATCAGCGCGCCAGCAGTCCGTCGACGACGTGGGCGACTCCGTTCGATCCGGTCAGGTCGGCTTGAACCACCCGAGCCTCGCCGCCCGAGGCGCCGCTGACCAGGATCGTATCGCCCTCGCGCCGGGCGGTGAGGGTCGTGCCCGATAGGGTGGCGAGGCGCGCCCTGCCGTGGCCCTTGTCGATCGCCGAGCGAAGGTCGTCGGCGGTGACGACGCCCGGGACGATATGGCCCCGGATCAGGCCGGCCAGCTTCGCTTTGTCCCCGCCGGCGGCGCCGGCGCCCGCCAGCGCCGCATCGTTCGGGGCGAAGACCGTGTAGGCCGAAGCGCTTCCAAGCACCCCCTCCAGCCCCGCCGTCTTGACGGCTCCGGCGAAGGCGCCGAGGCCGGGGGTCCGGCCGATCGCCTGGCCCAGCGTCTCCTTGGCCTGCCCTCCGGACGCGGAGGATGCCGAACCGGCCGCCGAAGCATTTCCGCCCGCCTGGCCGGCCTTGTTGCCGTCGCCGCCGCTTCCGCAGCCGCCGGCGAGCAGCGCCGCCGCCGCCACGAACACCGTCATCGTCCTTCTCGTCATCGCGCACTCCTCGGCGTGCATTACGCGCGGCGGCCGTTGCGGTTGCGTCACGAGATCAGGTCAGGGCCGAGATCACCGCCTGGATGATCTGGGTCTTGGCATCGGCCTGGTAGATGTTGCCGTCGGCGTAGCGGTAGATCGAGTCCGGCCCGTCCTGATATTGGTCGCGATACTGCATCGGCAGATTGTAGGCGTCGTAGCCGTCCGGAAGCGCCTGGCCGAGGCCGAGGTCGCCGCCGGTCAGAAGCGCGACGACGCTTTCGATCGTCCCGCTCTGCGGATCGACCTGGTAGATGGCGTCGTCGCCGTAGCGATAGTCGGCCCCGTCGCCGTCCCGGTAGAGGTCGCGATACTGATAGGGGAGGTTGTAGGCGTCGTAGCCCGCGGGAAGCACTTGTCCGACCCCGAAGCCGCCGCCGAGGAGGGGAATGAGCGCGTCGACCAGGTTCGACTGGCGGTCGACCCCGTAAATGTAGCCGCTGTCGTCGTAGCGCCAGGCGTAATCGGGGCTGTCGTAATAAACGTCCCGATAGGAGTTGGGCAGGTTGTAGACGTCGTACCAGCCCTGCGGCACCCGTTCGCCGACCGCGTAGAGCTTCTTCG
>Ga0070660_100003760_pt1 | contig 10488 bp, 9 predicted proteins | sample KBSC33metaG_FD_64670 | JGI IMG/M metagenome (GOLD analysis project Ga0070660, IMG submission 64670) | Corn rhizosphere microbial communities from Kellogg Biological Station, Michigan, USA - KBS C3-3 metaG | ecosystem: Host-associated > Plants > Roots > Rhizosphere > Soil ... | reverse complement strand
ACCTCGCTCACCGTCGCCATGCTGCTGTGGATGGACTTCTCCAACCGCTACCTCTGGGCGTGCATGGAGATCACCATCGGCTTCGGCCTGATCGGCTTCCTCGACGATTACGACAAGGTGACGAAGCGCAGCCACAAGGGAGTCTCGGCGCGCGTCCGGCTGCTCGCCGAGTTCCTCGTCGCCGGCATCGGCTGCGCGATCATCACCTACGGCGCCGGCACCCAGCTCTACATCCCCTTCTACAAGGGGCCGGTCGTCGACCTGTGGATCTTCTACCCCTTCTTCGCCGCCTTCGTGGTGGTGGCGTTCGGCAACGCGGTGAACCTGACCGACGGGCTGGACGGCCTCGCCTCCATGCCGGTGATCATCGCCGCATTGGCCTTCCTCGTCATCTCGTACCTCGTCGGCAACGCGAAGTTCGCAACCTATCTCGGCATCCCGCACGTGCCCGGCGTCGGCGACCTCACCGTGCTCTGCTCGGCGATCGTCGGCGCGGGCCTTGCCTTCCTCTGGTTCAACGCGCCGCCCGCCGCGGTCTTCATGGGCGACACCGGCAGCCTCGCATTGGGCGGGGCGCTGGGCGCGATCGCGGTCGCCACCCAGCACGAGATCGTGCTCGGCATCATCGGCGGCCTCTTCGTCGTCGAGGCGATGAGCGTCATCATCCAGGTCTTCTTCTACAAGCGCACCGGCAAGCGCGTGTTCAAGATGGCGCCCATCCACCACCATTTCGAGCAGATGGGCTGGTCGGAGCCGACGGTCGTCATCCGCTTCTGGATCATCGCCTTCGTGCTGGCGCTCGCCGGCCTTTCGACGCTGAAGCTCAGGTGATCGCCAGCCCCGCCTTTTCCGGGAAGAGCTACGCCGTCTACGGCCTCGCCCGCTCCGGCCTGGCGACGGTCGAGGCGCTGCTCGCCAGCGGCGCGAGCGTGATGGCCTGGGACGAGAAGCCGGAGGCGCGCGCGCAGCTCCTCCCCGGGACGGGGAGGGGGACCGCGCCGCGAAGCGGCGTCGTGGAGGGGGCTCCGAGCCTGGCACGCCCCCCCCTCCACCAGCCTGCGGCTGGTCCCCCTCCCCGTCCCGGGGAGGATCGGTTGCGCATCGCTGACCCCCTGACCACCGCCCTCACCGGCTTTGCCGGCCTCGTCGTTTCGCCCGGAGTCCCTATAAACCGCCACCCGATCGCGACGCGCGCGCGGGAGGCGAAGGTGCCGCTGATCGGCGACATCGAATTGTTCGCTCAGGCCCGCGCGTCGCTCCCGCGGCACAAGGTGGTCGGCATCACCGGCACCAACGGCAAATCGACCACCACCGCCCTCGTCCACCATATCCTGAGGACCGCCGGCCTCCCCGCCACGATGGGCGGCAATATCGGCCTCCCCATCCTCGCCCAGGACCCGCTCCCCGAAGGCGGCGTCTACGTGCTCGAGCTCAGCTCCTACCAGATCGACCTCACCCGGAGCCTCGACTGCGACGTGGCGGCTCTGCTCAACGTCACGCCGGACCATCTCGACCGCTATGACGGCATGGACGATTACGCCGCGTCCAAGGCGCGGCTCTTCACGATGCAGTCGCCGGCCCACGCGGCAGTCATCGCGACCGACGACGATTATACCCGCGCCATATCGGTCTCGGAGCTGGTCGGCGGCCGCAGGATCGGCGTCAACTCGGCGCTGATGACGGACATGTCCCGCTGGCCGGCCTTGCAGGGCCCGCACAATGCCCAGAACGTCGCCGTCGCGACCGCCATCTGCTGGGAGCTGGGCGTGAGCGACGACGCGATCGCCCGCGGCCTCGAAACCTATCCCGGCCTGCCCCACCGCATGGAGCGGGTGCGCGAGAAGGACGGGGTGCTGTTCGTCAACGATTCCAAGGCGACCAACCCGGAAGCCGCCGCGCCGGCGCTCGTCGCCTACCCGGCCGTCCACTGGATCCTGGGCGGCCGCGCCAAGGGCGAGGATCTCGGCCCCTGCGCCGACCATCTCGATCACGTCCGCGCCGCCTACACGATCGGCGAGGCGGGGCCGATGTTCGCGAAGCTGCTGCTCCCGTCGGTGCCGGTCAGCGAATGCGGAATGCTCGACGCGGCCGTGATCGCGGCGGCGGGGGCGGCGAAGGCGGGGGAGGTGGTGCTCTTGTCGCCCGCCTGCGCCTCGTTCGACCAGTTCAGGGATTATGAGGCGCGGGGGGAGAGTTTCCGCGCGTGCGTGGAGGCGTTGGCATGAGCGTCATGGGGCAGTTGAAGGCGAAGGGCGGGACTCGGCTCGGCCGCTCGGACAGGAGCGCGCTCGGCCGCTGGTTCTGGGAGATCGACCGCGTCCTCCTCCTCTTCGTGGCGGTGCTGATCGCGATCGGCCTGATCGCCGTCGCCGCCGCCTCCCCCGCGGCAGGCCAGCGTTATTCGGGCAACGGCGTCACCTTCCCGCCGCTTTATTATTTCTACCGCCAGCTGGTGTTTCTCACCGTGTCGCTGCCGGTAATGATCGGCATCTCGATGCTCCCGCGGCTGAAGGCGCGGCGGCTGTGCCTCATCGGCGCGGTGCTGTTCACGGGATGCCTGTTCCTGGTCCCCGTGATCGGCCCGCAGATCAACGGCGCGCGCCGCTGGCTCGGCGTCGGCTTCACGCAATTCCAGCCGTCGGAGTTCCTGAAGCCGCTCTACATCGTCTCGATCGCGTGGCTGCTGAGCCTCAAAAAGGAGGACCCGAACCTGCCGATGGTGCCGCTGACCGGCATCATCACCGGCCTCATCGCCTTGCTCCTCATGAAGCAGCCCAATTTCGGCGAGACGGTGATCTTCGCCTCGACCTGGGTGATGCTGCTGACCTTGTCCGGCGCGCCCTTGCGCTTCCTCGCCTTCCTCGGCCTGGGCGCGGTCGCGGTCGTGGTGCTCGCCTATTTCTTCTACCCCGTCGCCCACACCCGTATCGACGGCTTCCTGTTCGACCATGGCGACAATTACCAGACGGCGTCGGCGCTGAAGACGCTGACCGCCGGCGGCCTGTTCGGCGCCGGCCCGGGCGCGGGCTCGAAGAAGTTCCTGCTGCCCGAGCCGCACACCGACTACATCTTCTCGGTGATCGGCGAGGAGTTCGGCATGATCGCCTGCCTCGCCATCGCCATCATCTATCTCGCCATCGTCGCGCGGGTGATGATCCGCCTGCTCCACGAGGACGACCAGTTCGTCGTCCTGGCGGCCGCCGGCCTCGTCACCCAGTTCGGCATGCAGGCGCTGATCAACATGGCGGTCAACGTCCAGATCGCGCCCTCCAAGGGCATGACCCTGCCCTTCATCTCCTACGGCGGCTCGTCGATGATCGCGCTGTCGATCGGCATGGGCCTGCTGCTCGCCTTCACCCGGCGCAACCCCTACCTCCACCGCTCGCCCTACGTCGTGAAGTGGAGCGGGCGATGATGTTCGCCCGCCACTACGTTCTCGCCGCCGGTGGGACCGGGGGGCATATGATCCCCGCCCACGCGCTCGCCGAGGAGCTGATGCGCCGCGGGCACCGGGTGGCGCTGGTCACGGACGACCGGGGCGCGCGCATCCCCGGGCTGTTCGACGGCGTCCAGGTTCACATCCTTCCCGCGGGCAGGCTCGGCGGCAGCCCCGCCGGCTGGCTGAAGGCGCTGCGCAACATCTTCACCGGCCGCGCCATGGCGTCGCGCCTCTACGAGACCTTCCGTCCCTCCGCGGTGATCGGTTTCGGCGGCTACCCGGCGCTGCCGGCCCTGCTGGCGGCCAACCGCGATCGCATCCCGACCCTGATCCACGAGCAGAACGCGGTGCTCGGCCGCGTCAACCGGCTGATGGCCGGGCGCGTCGCCGCCATCGCCACCGCCTACGAGACCGTCCAGCGCCTCTCGAAGCGCGACGCGGCCAAGAGCCACCTTGTCGGAAACCCGGTTCGCGACGAGGTCCTCGCGCTGCGCGACCAGCCTTACCCGCCGCTTTCGGCCGACGGCGTGTTCCGCGTGCTGGTCACCGGCGGCAGCCAGGGCGCCTCCATCCTCTCCAGCGTCGTGCCGGACGGGCTCGGCATGCTGCCCGAGCATTTCCGCCGCCGCCTCCAGGTAACCCAGCAATGCCGTGCCGAGGACATCGAGCCGGTGCGCGCCAAATATGCCGCGCTCGGCATCCCCGCCGATCTCGCCACCTACATCGAGGACATGCCGGAGAAGCTGGGCTGGTCGCACCTCGTCATCGCCCGCGCCGGCGCCTCGACGATCGCCGAGCTCACCGCCGCCGGCCGCCCCGCCATCCTCATCCCGCTCCCCTCCGCGACGGACGACCACCAGACGGCCAACGCCCGCGAAATGGCAAAGGCCGGCGGCGCGCGGATGATCTCGCAGGCCGCCTTCACCCCCGTCGAGCTCGCCAAGCAGATGCAGAAGCTAGGCCTCGATCCGGAAGCGCTCGCCAACGCCGCCGCCCGCGCCCGCGCCGTCGGCCGGCCCAACGCCGCCTCCGACCTCGCCGACCTCGTCGAGCGCAGCGGCCGCGACCTCGGCGCCGACCCGCTCCCCGCCGAGGAGATCGTCCTGAGGCCGATCCCGAACGGAGCCTTCGCCTGATGCGCGGAGTCGGCACCGACATCGGCACGATCCACTTCATCGGCATCGGCGGCATCGGCATGTCCGGAATCGCCGAGGTGATGCACATCCTCGGCTACAAGGTGCAGGGCTCCGACGTCGCGGAAGGCTATGTCGTCGAGGGCCTGCGCAAGGCCGGCATCCCGGTGACGATCGGTCAGCGCGCCGACAATCTGGGCGACGCGGCCGTGGTCGTCGTCTCGACCGCCATCCGCAAGGACAATCCCGAATTGGTCTGCGCCTACGAGCGGCGCATCCCGGTCGTCCGCCGCGCCGAGATGCTCGCCGAGCTGATGCGGCTGAAATCGACCGTCGCGGTCGCCGGCACCCACGGCAAGACCACCACCACCTCGATGGTCGCGGCCCTGCTCGACGCGGGCGGGATCGACCCGACGGTGATCAACGGCGGCATCATCAACGCCTACGGCTCCAACGCGCGGCTGGGGTCGTCCGACTGGATGGTGGTGGAGGCCGACGAGAGCGACGGCAGCTTCCTCCGCCTCGATGGCCAGATCGCGGTCGTCACCAACATCGATCCCGAGCATCTCGACCATTACGGCTCCTTCGAGCGGGTGAAGGACGCCTTCGTCGAGTTCGTCGAGAACGTGCCCTTCTACGGCGCCGCTTTGCTTTGCGTCGATCATCCCGAGGTGCAGGCGATCGTCCCGCGGCTGCGCGACCGGCGCATCGTCACCTACGGCTTCGCCGCCCATGCCGACGTGCGCGGCGACAACGTCCGGCCCGAGGCCGGGGGCAACCGCTTCGACGTCACCATTCGCAACCGCGGGGGCGACGTTCGCACCATCGCGGATGTCGCCCTTCCGATGCCCGGGCGCCACAACGTCCAGAACGCGCTCGCCGCGATTGGCGTCGCCGCGGAGCTCGGCATCTCCGACGAGGTCATCGCCCGCGGCTTCGAGAAGTTCGGCGGGGTCAAGCGCCGCTTCACCAAGGTTGGCGAGATCGGCGGCGCCACCATCATCGACGATTACGGCCACCACCCGACCGAGATCCGCGCCGTCCTCGCCGCCGCCCGCGAAGGCGCCGAGGGCCGCGTCATCGCCGTCGTCCAGCCGCACCGCTACAGCCGCCTCCGCGACCTGATGGAGGAGTTCCAGGCGGCGTTCAACGACGCCGACGTCGTCTATGTCGCGCCGGTCTACGCCGCCGGCGAGGAGCCGATCGAGGGCGTCGACGCCGACGCCCTGGTCGAGGGCCTGAAGCAGCGCGGCCACCGCGCGGTGAAGTCCGTCGCCGACATCGACGACCTCTGCGCCAACCTGCGCGACCTCGCCGCCCGCGGCGACATGGTCATCTGCCTCGGCGCCGGCGACATCACAAAGTGGGCCGCCGCCCTGGCCGACGGCATACGCTGCGCGAGGGCGGCGAAATGAGCGCGGCGGTGAAGAAAAGGGGACACGTACTTTTTCGCGAAAAAGTACGTGTCCCCACTCTTGCCGGCGAGGTGGTGGCGCAGGGTTCCCTCGCCGACTTCATCTGGTTCCGAACCGGCGGCCCTGCCGAGTGGCTGGTGAAGCCGAAGGATATCGCCGACCTCGCTGGCTTCCTGCGCGACCTCGATCCCTCCGTCCCCGTCCTCCCGGTCGGCGTCGGCTCGAACCTCATCGTCCGCGACGGCGGCGTGCCGGGCGTGGTGGTGCGCCTCCCGAAGGCGATGGCGCACGTCCATGTCGAGCCGGGGAACCGCGTCCGCGCCGGCGGCGGGGCAATGGGCATCACCGTCGCCTCCAAGGCGCGGGACGCCTCTATCGCCGGCCTAGAATTCCTCCGCGGCATCCCCGGCACCGCCGGCGGGGCCGTGCGGATGAACGCCGGCGCCTACGGGCGCGAGGTTGCGGACGTGCTGGTCGAGGCCACCCTCGTCCTGCGCGACGGCAGCGTCGAGACCTGGGCGAAGGAGCGGCTCGGCTACACCTACCGTCATTCCGCGGTGCCGGCGGGGGCCGTGGTGGTCGAGGCGCTGTTCGAGGGCGTCCCGGGCGAGCGCACCGCCATCGCCGCCGAGATGGACCGCATCGCCGCCGAGCGCGAGGCGTCCCAGCCTTTGCGCAGCCGCACCGGCGGCTCCACCTTCAAGAACCCGCCCGGCGCCAAGGCCTGGCAACTGATCGACGCCGCCGGCTGTCGGGGCCTCACCATCGGCGATGCGCAAGTCTCTGAAAAGCATTGCAACTTCCTGCTCAATTTGGGCAATGCTCGTGCCGCCGACATCGAGGCGCTGGGCGAGGAAGTCCGCCGCCGGGTGAAGGCAAGTTCAGGCGTCGAGCTGGAATGGGAAATCCAGCGTGTGGGGGTGCAAGGTGAAGAGTGAGGCGGAAAAGATCCTCCCCGGGACGGGGAGGGGGACCGCGACGCGGAGCGGCGTGGTGGAGGGGGCTCAGTGCCGCGTGAGGCCCCCCTCCACCATGCTGCGCATGGTCCCCCTCCCCGTCCCGGGGAAGATCGGAGGCTGCCATGACTGAGCGCTCCCTCCTCCACGTCGCCGTCCTGATGGGCGGTTGGTCCGCCGAGCGCGAGGTGTCGCTGATGAGCGGCGCGGGCGTCGCCGACGCGCTGGAGAGCCTCGGCCACCGCGTCACCCGCATCGACATGGCCCGCGACGTCGCACAGCGCCTCGCCGAGACAAAGCCGGACGTCGTGTTCAACGCCCTCCACGGCACGCCGGGCGAGGACGGCACCGTCCAGGGGCTGATGGACCTGATGGGCCTCAAATATACCCATAGCGGCCTCGAGACCTCGGTGATCGCGATCGACAAGGAGCTCACCAAGATGGTGCTCGTCCCCCACGGCATCCGTATGCCCGCCGGGGAGATCGTCGCGAGCGAGAGCCTCTTCGAGGGCGATCCGATGCCACGGCCCTATGTGCTGAAGCCGGTCAACGAAGGCTCTTCGGTCGGCGTCGCCATCGTCACCCGCGAGGGCAATTACGGCGATCCGATCGGCCGCGACGTCGAAGGGCCGTGGCGCCATTTCGACCGGCTGCTCGCCGAGCCGTTCGTGCGCGGGCACGAGCTCACCGTCGCCGTCCTCGGCGACGAGGCCTTGGCGGTGACCGAGCTGATGCCGGTCAAGGGCTTCTACGATTACGACGCCAAATATACGGACGGCCTCACCCGCCACGTCTGCCCCGCGGACATCCCGGCCGAGATCGCCCAGGCGGCGATGGCGATGGCGCTGGAGGCCCACAAATTGCTCGGCTGCCGCGGCTGCTCGCGCGCCGACTTCCGCTGGGACGACGAGCAGGGCGAAGCAGGCCTCTATCTGCTCGAGGTCAACACGCAGCCCGGCATGACCCCCTTGAGCCTGGTCCCCGAGCAGGCGAAATATCGCGGCCTCTCCTATCCGGAGCTGGTCCAGCGCATCGTCGAGGAGGCCCTATGAGCGCCAAGGCCGTCTCCCGTCCCCGCGCGAAGCCGAAGGGCAAGGCGCAGAGCCGCGGCCGCGGCAAGGCCCCGGCGGCGAGCCCGCTCGGGGAACTGGTCCGCCGGATCAGCGGCTGGATCTTCGCCGCCATGCTCGTCGCCCTCGCCGTCGCCGCCCTGCTGGTGCTGCGCCTGCCGCAGATGGTCGGCGGCACGCTCGGCGAGGCCGCAGGCGAGGCGGGGTTCGCGCTCAAGCATGTCGAGATCAAGGGCGCGACCCATGTGCCGCAGCTCGAAATCTACAACATCGCCTTTGACCAGGGCTCCTCGGCCATGCCGCTGGTCGACCTCGAGGCGACGCGCCAGCGGCTCCTCAAGTTCGGTTGGGTGAAGGACGCGCGCGTCTCGCGGCGCCTTCCCGACACTCTGGTGGTGGACATCGTCGAGCGCACTCCGGCGGCGATCTGGCAGAATGAAGGACGCCTCGCCCTCGTCGATGCCGAGGGCGCGGTGCTGGCGCCGGTGCGGCTCGATGCGATGCCCGATCTGCCGCTCCTGATCGGCCCCGACGCCAACCGCCATGCCGTCGCCCTTTCCGACCTCATCGCCTCGGCGCCGCGGCTCAAGCCGGTCCTCGCCGGCGCGAGCTGGATCGGCGGGCGGCGCTGGGACCTGCGCTTCCACTCGGGCGAGCTGCTCGCCTTGCCCGAGGGCGACGCGGAGGCGCGCCGCGCGCTCGCCCGCTTCGCCCAGATGGACCAGGCCAAGCAGCTGCTCGGCAAGGGCTTCGTCCGCTTCGACATGCGCATCCCCGGCAAGTTCGTCATCCGGGTGTCGAACGAGCCGGGAAGCAGCGTCCCGGCGATCGCTCCGGAGGTTCCCCCCGGCGACGCCGCGGCTCCCGCCCCGGCCGCTCCGGTCAATCCTCCGGTGGCGTCCGGTCCGAAGCGCCGGGCCGGCTCGGTTCCCGACCCGACGAAGACGATCTGATGAAGCGTCCCGCCGTCACCCCGCCCAGGAGGCTCGTCACCGCCCTCGACGTCGGCTCGTCGAAGGTCTCGGCGCTCATCGCCGAGCCCGGCGACGACGGGTCCCTCAAGATCCTCGGCACCGGCCAGCGCCAGAGCCAGGGCGTCCGCCGCGGCTACATCGCCGACATGGAGAAGACCGAAGGCGCGATCCGCGAGGCGGTCGAGCAGGCGGAGCGGATCGCCGCGACCAACATCGAGGACGTCTTCGTCGGCTTCTCCGCCGGCGGCCTCGTCTCCTCGCTGGCCAGCGTCGAAGTGCAGATCGGCGGCCGCCGCGTCGCCAAGGAGGATGTCGACCAGCTCCTCACCGTCGGCCGGGAGTCGATCGATTCCGACGGCAAGATGATCCTCCACGCTTTGCCGGCGCTCTATACCTTGGACGGCCTGCAGGGCGTGAAGAAGCCGCTCGGCCTCCACGCCGACCGCCTCGCCGTCGACATCCACGTCATCGCCGCCGAGCCCTCGCCGGTGAGGAACCTCGACCTCTGCGTCCGCTCCGCCCATCTCGGCGTCGAGGCGATCGTCGCCTCGCCGGTCGCGGCCGGCAAGGCGTGCCTCTCGGAGGAAGAGCGCGAGCTCGGAGTCGCCCTGGTCGAGCTCGGTGCCGGGGTCACCAACGTCTCGGTCTTCGCCGGCGGCATGCTGCTGGGGCTGAAGTCGCTCCCCGTCGGCGGCATCGACATCACCGACGACATCGCTTCCGCCTTCGGCACCCGCCGGGTCGAGGCGGAGCGGATGAAATGCTTCTACGGCTCGGCCATGGCGTCGCCCCGCGACAATCACGACATGATCGAATTGTCGCCGATCGCCGGCTCGGAGGAAGGGACGGAGGCCGCGCGCATCACCCGCGCCCAGCTCATCGCCGTCATCCGCCAGCGGCTCGAGCATATGACGGGCGAGATCGCGGGCGCTTTGAAGGACCTCGGCTTCGCCGGCCCGTTTGGACGGCAGGTGGTGCTGACCGGCGGCGGCTCGGAGCTGAAGGGCATCGCCGATTACGCGCAAGGGGTCCTCGGCCGCGCAGTCCGCATCGGCCGCCCGAGCCTGCCGGGCCTCCCCGACGCGCATTCGGGCCCCGCCTTCACGACCCTCGTCGGCCTCGCCCAGTTCGCCGCCTCGAACGAGCTCGACCTGCGCTCGGTCATGCCGCGCGACCAGGCGTCGGCGCCGAAAGGCGGCGGCGGCAACCTCGTCCAGCGGCTGATCTCTGCATTCAGGAGTGGCTTTTGAGACTCACCCGTTGCCCTGGAGACTCAGTCGCCGTGACATTTCGGACTCAGGCGGCCTTTCATCCACGGAAAAATTGCGCGGCCGTTAACTTTTTTCTCGCGCGGCCGATTCGCGCCGTGCAAAGAACGGCTTAACCGCGTGTCCCGTTGGGCGAGAGCATAAGGGGGAGAAGATCCGATGAGCATCGATTTCATCCGTCCGGAAGTGGATGAGCTGAGGCCCAGGATCAGCGTCATCGGCGTCGGCGGCGC
>Ga0070660_100003754_pt1 | contig 10498 bp, 12 predicted proteins | sample KBSC33metaG_FD_64670 | JGI IMG/M metagenome (GOLD analysis project Ga0070660, IMG submission 64670) | Corn rhizosphere microbial communities from Kellogg Biological Station, Michigan, USA - KBS C3-3 metaG | ecosystem: Host-associated > Plants > Roots > Rhizosphere > Soil ... | reverse complement strand
GGACGATGGTGCAGCTTCGCGTCGGCCGCTCCGGTCTTCGCAACCTGCCCCTGGTCGATGATTCCGACGGGACATTCTATTTCAAGGGCGAGGGGGACCGGACAGTGTGGCTAAGCCCGCATGACGAGATCGAAAGCGATCCATGCGATGCCGCGCCCGAGGAAATCGACGTCGCGATGGCGATCGACCGGTTCGAGAAAGCGGTCGACTGGCCGATCGAGGCGGTCGAGCGCCGCTGGGCGGGACTCCGGAGCTTCGCGCCCGACCGGGTGCCTGTCTATGGGTTCGATCCGGCCGCTCCCGGCTTTTTCTGGTGCGCGGGGCAGGGCGGTTTCGGAATCCAGACCGCGCCGGCCGCGGCGAAGATGGCCGCTGCGGTCCTCCTTGGAGGCGAGCCGGAGGCGATGGTGGCGCACATCGATCCGGCGAACTTTTCGCCCGAACGGTTCCGCTAGCCCTTCTGCTTGTCGGCCTCTGCGCAGGCAAGCGCGTCGACCCGGTCGTTCTCCGGATGGCCGCTATGGCCTTTCACCCAGTGCCACTCGACCTCGTGTCGCACCTCCGCATCGAGCAGCTGCTGCCACAGGTCGGCATTCTTCACGGCCTTCTTGTCGGCAGTTCGCCAGCCGTTCCGCTGCCAGCCGTGAATCCATTTGGTGATTCCGTCGCGAACATAATTGCTGTCGGTGTGGATCTCGACCCGGCATGGCCTCTTGAGGGCATTCAGCGACTCGATGGCCGCAGTGAGCTCCATGCGGTTGTTGGTGGTCAGCGGCTCGCCGCCGGCGATCTCGAGCTCCTTGCCGGCGGTTCGAAGCAGTGCTGCCCAACCGCCCGGTCCCGGGTTGCCGCGGCACGCTCCGTCGGTGAAGATTTCGACCTGCGGGAGGCCCATTCAGGCGACGAGTTCGCGCGGAAGCTTGAACACCATTCGCTCCGGCGTGTGATCGGCGACTTCTTCGGTCACCTCGAAATGCTCTCGAAGCACGTCGATGACTTCACGGACGAGGCGCTCGGGGGCGGATGCCCCGGCCGTGATTCCCAGCGTTCCGGGCTGGCCCAGCCAGTCCCAATCGATATTGGCTGCCCGCTCGATCAGGCGAGCGGGTACGTCCATCCGCTCGGCGACTTCGGCAAGCCGGAGCGAGTTGCTGCTGTTCGGAGCGCCGATCACCAGCATCCGGTCGCATTCGGGCGCGATCGCCTTGACCGCGGCCTGGCGGTTGGAGGTTGCATAGCAGATGTCTTCGCTTCGCGGCGCCTTGATGGCCGGGAAGCGGCGCTTGAGCGCCTCGACGATCGCCGCCGTGTCATCGACCGAAAGGGTGGTCTGCGTCAGGAAGGCCAGCTTGTCCGGATCGGCCACTTCGATGGAATTGGCGTCCTCGACCTTCTCGATGAGCGTAATCGCGCCAATCGGGACCTGGCCGAACGTTCCGATCACTTCGGGGTGCCCGGCGTGGCCGATGAAAAGAATGTGCAATCCGTCCTCGATCAGCCGCTCGGCTTGCCGATGGACCTTGGAAACGAGCGGACAGGTCGCGTCGACATAGGCGAGGCCGCGGGCCGTCGCGCTGGCCGGAACCGACTTGGGCACGCCATGAGCAGAGAAGACCACCGGCCGGTCGTCCGGCACCTCGTCCAGCTCGTCGACGAACACCGCTCCCAGATCCCGAAGCCGCTCGACGACGAAGCGGTTATGGACGATCTCATGGCGGACATAGACCGGTGCTCCAAATCGCTCGAGCGCAAGCTCGACGATCTGGATCGCACGGTCGACGCCCGCGCAAAATCCACGCGGCGCGGCGATCAGAACTTTCAATGGCGGTCGGTTCAGCATGCAGACAGGGACATAAGGCTTCGCTTGCAGCCTTAGAAGGGGCTTCCTATGAACGCGAACGACCCGATCCGCCTCGCAAGGACCACCCGCCCGTGAAGCTTCGCCTCGCCTCAATGATTCTACTCGTCCTGCTCGCCGGCTGCACCCGCCGGGGCAATATCGAGGACGGCGGCATCTACACCGTCCGGAGCGCCTGTCCGCAGGTTGCGATCCCCGCGGCCACAGGGGACGTCACCCTGTTCGACCCGGCCGGAAGCACCGATGCGTCGGCGATCGACATCGAGGCCGCGATCACGAACGTTCGCGACACCTGCCAGGATAGCGGCGACCAGGTCGTCTCGACCGCCACTTTCGACGTGGTCGCGACCCGCCGCGACCCGACGCAGCCGCGACAGGTCCTGCTGCCTTTCTTCGATACCGTCGTGCAGTCGGGCAACAAGGTGGTTGCAAAGCGCATCGGCCAGGTTGCGCTGAACTTCCCGGCCGGAAGCGTCAGGGCGCAGACCTCCGCCCAGGCGACGGCTCATGTTGCACGGTCGGCGGCAACCCTTCCGGAAAATGTGCGGGCTCTCCTGACCAAGCCCCGCAAGGTCGGCGACCCCGACGCGGCAATCGATCCGATGAGTGATCCGGCCGTTCGCGACGCCGTTGCCAAGGCGACCTTCGAACACCTGGTCGGGTTCCAGCTGACTCCGGAACAGCTCCGCTACAACGCGACCCGCTAATCCTCGTTGACTCGGGCTGCGGGCGCAGCCAAGGCTCCGCGGGTCACCGGCGGAGCGATCCATCGGGAGGCCGCGCGGGAGAGTTCGCCAAGTGTTTCAGGCACTTGGCGGCGCCGAAGGAGCAACCGCCCCCGGAATCTCTCAGGCCAAAGGACCGCGCGCGCCTGACAGTCTGGAAAGTGCCCCGGCGTGACAGCCGGAGCCGCCGAAGGGGCAAAGCTCTCAGGCGCAGCGACAGACGGGGGTGGGGCAAAGCGGAGCCATGACGCTGCGCCAAACTGTCGCGGAGGCACGAAAATGAGCGAACAAATCCTCGACAATGCAGCCGCCGCAGCGGCCCCTGCCCAGACTCTTCCGCTCGATTCGTGGCACCGCCGCCACGGCGCCCGGATGGTGGAGTTCGCGGGCTATTCGATGCCGGTCCAGTACGAAGGGATCATCGCCGAGCATGTGTGGACGCGCGAGAGCGCCGGCCTGTTCGACGTCAGCCACATGGGTCAGGTCTATATCCATGGAGCCGACGTTGATTCGGCGCTCGAGACCGTGCTTCCGGGCGAGCTGAAGGCGCTTCCGGACCGGAAGCTCCGCTACTCGCTGCTGCTCGACGACAGCGGCGGGATCATCGACGACCTGATGGCTACCCGCCGGGGCCAGGACTTCTACGTGGTCGTCAACGGCGCGACGAAGCATGGCGACATCGAAGTGATTCGGCAGGCGCTGCCGAAGGACCTGTTCGTCGACCATATGACGAGCCAGGCTCTGCTCGCGCTCCAGGGCCCAAAGGCGGCCGAAGTACTCGAGGCGCTCATCCCGGGCGTGTCGGAGATGGGCTTCATGGAAGGCAACGCCTTTCATGCGCCTCAGTCCCTTGGCGGCCACATCCTCTGGATCAGCCGCTCCGGCTACACCGGCGAGGACGGGTTCGAGATTTCCCTTCCGGCGGCTGCCGTCGAGAAGCTCGCCGAAGCACTGGTCGCAGACGAGAAAGTGAAACCGATCGGCCTCGGTGCGCGCGATTCGCTTCGCCTGGAGGCGGGGCTGCCGCTCTACGGCCACGACCTCGACCGGCACACGACGCCGGTGATGGCCGGGCTCACGTTCGCGATCCAGAAGCGCCGCCGCGCCGAGGGCGGGTTCCCTGGAGCGCAGCGGATTCTTGCCGAACTGGAGGATGGCCCGATCCAGAAGCGCGTCGGGCTCGACGTCGAAGGGCGCCAGCCGGTTCGCGAAGGCGCGCTGATCCTCGATGGCGAGGGCAATGAGGTCGGCCGGATCACCAGCGGCGGCTTCTCGCCCTCGCTGCAACGGCCGATCGCGATGGGCTATGTCGCCGCTGCCCTCGCGGAGCCCGGGACCGAATTGAAGCTGGAACAGCGCGGCAAATTGTTCGACGCGCGGGTCGCGCCGATGCCGTTTGTCCCCCACCGATATCACCGCAAGGGAGCCTGATAATGACGACCTATTTCACCCAGGAGCATGAGTGGATCAAAGTCGACGGCGATATCGCGACCGTCGGGATCACGGATCACGCGCAGGAAGCTCTGGGCGATATCGTCTTCACCGAAGTGCCTGAGGCTGGAAAGCAGCTGAGCAAGGGGCAGGAAGCCGCGGTCGTGGAGTCGGTCAAGGCGGCATCGGACGTCTATTCGCCGGTTTCGGGTGAAGTCGCCGAGGGCAACCAGGCAGTGGTCGATGACCCGAGCCTGGTGAACAGCGATCCGGAAGGCGCGGGCTGGTTCTTCAAGCTCAAGCTGTCCAATCCGGGCGAGCTGGAGGGGCTGATGGACGAAGCCGCCTACCGCGCCTGGGTGAAGACGCTCTGACCGCGACGATCGCCTCGACGAGCCGCTGGAACGCGGCGGATTATGCCAGGGTCGGCGCGTTCGTGTCCGAGCTGGGAACGGCGGCGCTCGACCTGCTCGACCCAAGGCCCGGCGAGCTGATCCTCGACGTCGGATGCGGCGAGGGCGCGCTGACCCAGAAGATCGTCGATCGCGGCGCGCGTGTCGTCGGCATCGACAATTCGCCCGAGATGATCGAAGCCGCACAGGCGCGCGGGCTCGACGCCCGCCCCATGGCAGCGGCGGACATGCATTTTGCCGGTGAGTTCGACGCGGCCTTTTCCAACGCGGCGCTCCACTGGATGCTCGACAAGGACGCGGTGGCTGCGGCGATCTTCCGCGCGCTGAAGCGCGGCGGGCGCTTCGCCGGCGAAATGGGCGGCGAGGGCAACCTCCGGAAACTGCGGGACGCGCTCGACGAGGAGCTGGTGATCCGGGGCTATGCGCCGCCGACGGAAGCGTCGAACTGGTATGCTCCGGCGGAGGAATTCGCTGACGTCTATGAAGAAGCCGGCTTCGACCAGATCGACGCCCGGCTGATCGACCGGCCGACTCCGCTCGAGCACGGCGTCGCGGCCTGGGTGACGACCTTCCGCAAGGGCTGGCTCGACCGCGCCGGATTTCCCGAAGGCGAACGTGCCGACCTTGGCGCCGCTGTTGCCGAGCGCGTCGGCTCCAATGTCGCCGATTACGTCCGACTCCGCTTCACCATGAGAAAGCCCGACTGATGCGTTATCTCCCGCTCAGCGACGCCGATCGCAGCCAGATGCTGCAGGTCGTCGGCGCCAAGTCGATCGACGATTTGTTCGTTGACGTTCCGAAGGCGGCCCGGCTCGACGGCCTGATCCAGGGCTTGCCGCTGCACGCGTCCGAGCTCGACGTCGAGCGGCATATGGGCGCGCTTTCGAAGAAGAACATGGTCGCCGGCGACGTGCCCTTCTTCCTCGGCTGCGGCGCCTACCGCCACCATGTTCCGGCAAGCGTCGATCACATCATCCAGCGCGGCGAGTTCCTGACCAGCTACACGCCCTATCAGCCGGAGATCGCGCAGGGCACGCTGCAGGTGCTGTTCGAATTCCAGACGCAGGTCGCGCGGCTGTTCGGTTGCGACATCGCCAATGCGTCGATGTACGACGGCTCGACTGCCTGCTGGGAAGCGATCCTGATGGCTGGGCGGATCACCCGGCGCGACAAGGCGATCCTCTCGTCCGGGCTGCATCCGCATTACGTCAGCGTCTGCAACACCATGGCGAAGTTCACCGGGGACACGCTGGAAACGTCGACGCCCAACCTTTCGGCGGAAACTGACGCGGACAGGATCATCGCCGCGATCGATGACGAGACAAGCGCGGTCGTCGTCCAATATCCGGATATCCTCGGCCGGGTCGTCGACCTGGCACCAATCGCCGAGGCCGCGCACGCCAAGGGCGCGCTGTTGATCGCGGTGGTGACCGAGCCTGTCGCACTCGGCCTCATCAGGTCTCCAGGCGAGATGGGAGCGGACATTGTCGTCGGCGAGGGCCAGTCGATCGGCGTCGGCCTCCAGTTCGGCGGGCCCTATGTTGGATTGTTCGCCTGCGCCGAGAAGTTCGTCCGGCAGATGCCGGGACGGCTTGTTGGCCAGACCGTCGATGCTGAGGGCAAGCGCGGCTTCGTGCTGACGCTGTCGACGCGCGAGCAGCATATCCGCCGCGAGAAGGCTACCAGCAACATCTGCACCAGCTCGGTGCTCTGCGCGCTGGCATTCACCGCCCATCTGACCTTGCTCGGCGAAAAGGGACTTCGGCAGCTTGCGCATCTCAACCACGCGCGCGCGTGCGAGGTGGCCGACCGGCTTGCGGCAATTCCGGGCGTCAGCGTCGTCAATGACGGCTTCTTCAACGAGTTCACGCTCAAGCTTCCGGTCGAGGCCCGGCCAGCGGTTCATGCACTGGTCGAAAAAGGCGTGCTCGGCGGCGTGTCGCTCGGGCGACTCTATCCCGACGCTCCAGGTCTGCAGAATGGGCTGATCATCGCGGTGACCGAGACTGTGACGGACGAGGATGTGGACGCGTTCGCGGCGGCGCTGAAGGAGGTTGTGCGATGACCGTCAATCCATCCGGCTGGCGGCCGACCTCGCCCGAAAAATTGGACGACTCCGGATCAGAGACGGTGACCGGCAATCGCGCACTGATGCTCGAGGAGCCGTTGCTGTTCGAGAGGGGGCGGCTCGACCAGACGGGAGTGGATATTCCTGAAGTGAAGACGACGCCGGCCCGGCGTGTCGGCGGCCTCGAGCGCAACCGCGACATCGGTCTTCCCGGCCTCAGCGAGCCCGAAGCGGTGCGTCATTACACGCGCCTGTCGCGGCAGAATTATGCGATCGACCTGGGGCTGTTCCCGCTTGGCAGCTGCACGATGAAGCACAATCCGCGCCTGAACGAGAAAGTCGCGCGGATGCCGGGCTTCGCCGATGTCCATCCTCTGCAGCCGCAGGAGACGGTCCAGGGTGCGCTTCAGGTGGTGAGCGAGCTCGCCTTCTGGCTGCTCGACCTTACCGGAATGTACGGGGTAGCGATGAGCCCGAAGGCCGGCGCGCATGGGGAACTGTGCGGCTTGCTTTGCATTCGCTCGGCGCTGGAGGCACGCGGCGACGAGCGCGAGGTGGTCCTGGTTCCCGAAAGCGCGCACGGCACCAATCCGGCGACTGCGGCATTCGCCGGCTACCGGGTCGAGAATATCCCGGCCAACAAGGCGGGGCGGGTCGACCTCGATGCGCTGAAGGCACGGCTCGGACCCGATGTGGCGGCGGTGATGATCACCAATCCCAACACATGCGGTCTGTTCGAGCCGGACATGATCGCCATTTCGGAAGCAGTCCATGCCGCCGGGGCATTCGTTTACTGCGATGGCGCCAATTTCAATGCTATCGTCGGCAAGGTGCGTCCGGGCGACCTCGGCATCGACGCGATGCACATCAACTTGCACAAGACCTTCTCGACTCCGCACGGCGGTGGCGGCCCTGGCTCCGGGCCGGTGGTGCTGTCGGAGGCTCTCGCGCCGTTCGGACCGCTGCCCTTCGTCGCGAAAATGCCGGACGGCTCCTACAAGCTTGTCGAAGAAGAAAATGCAGGCGAGGAGCACCACGCCAGCAGCTTCGGCCGGATGGTGGCGTTCCACGGCCAGATGGGCATGTTCTCCCGGGCACTCGCTTATATCCTCAGCCATGGTGCCGACGGGCTGAAGCAGGTTGCCGAGGACGCGGTGCTCAACGCCAATTACGTCCTTCGCTCGCTTCAGGATGTGCTCGACGCGCCGTTCGCCAAGGGCGGCCCCTGCATGCATGAAGCGATCTTCTCCGATCGTGGCTTCGCCGAAGGCCTCAGCACCATCGATCTTGCCAAGGCGCTGATCGACGAAGGCTTTCATCCGATGACCATGTATTTTCCGCTGGTCGTGCATGGGGCGATGCTGGTCGAGCCGACCGAGACGGAATCCAAGGCGGCGCTCGACGAGTTCATCGCGGCGATGCGCTCCATCGCCCAGCGCGCAAAGGCCGGCGACGAAAGCCTGAAGGCCGCTCCCGTCTATGCGCCGAGGCGGCGGCTCGACGAGACCCTTGCGGCGAGGAAGCCGGTGCTGGTTTATCGCGATCCGGCCCAGGCCGAGGCCGCGGAATGAGTCAAATCCAGCGTCGAACGCGCGCTTTGTACGCGCGATATTCGTCACCGAATTGGCGTCCGAGATAGGCTTCCTCGCGGGCGATGACCTGCGAATCGATGATCGCAATCACGACCGTGAGCAGGATCAGCGCGAGAATGCTCTCAAAGAGCACAGCAATGCCGGCGTAGAGGAGCGCCATTCCCAGATACATCGGGTTGCGCGTCCACCGGTAGATTCCGGAGGTTACGAGCCGGCTTGCCGGCTTGAACGGGATGATTGCCGTGCCGGATCGGCGAAACATCCCTGCACTGGAGAAATTCACGACCAACCCGACAAGGACCAGGCCCCAGCCGAATGCTGTCGCCACGGTAGAACCAAGCCCAAAGCCCGGGAGGGCAAGCGCCCGGCCGATGACGATTCCGGCGACGAGGAACCCGAGATAGATAAGGGGCGGCGGAAAACGGACGTTGGCGCTGTCGGCTGATTTGTTCACGAGGCTTGGACCTTTCTCGAGCTTAATCCCTATATCAGCCGCAATGACCGACCAACTACGCTTTTACGAAACGGACGCGCCGGGCGGCCGCCGCTCGGCCCCCGCGGCACTCAGGAACCGCGAGCCGATCGCCGAAGTCCTGGAGGAGTGGCTGCCTGCAAGCGGCCTGGTGCTCGAGGTGGCAAGCGGCACCGGCGAGCATGCCGTGTATTTCGCGGAACGGTTTCCAGTGCTCGAGTGGCAGCCGAGCGACATGCACCGGGAGGCGCTCAAATCGATCCGCGGCTGGCGGGCGAAAGCGGGCTTGCCGAATGTTCGAGAGCCGGTGGTTCTCGACGCTGCCGCCCGGGAATGGCCGATCGAGAGCGCCGATGCCGTGCTCAACTTCAACATGGTTCACATCAGTCCCTGGACCTCGGCGCTCGGGCTCATCGCCGGCGCGGCGCGCGTTCTTTCGACAGGAGGTCCGCTGATTCTTTATGGGCCATGGCTTGGCGCTGGCATCCAAACGGCGCCGAGCAACATCGCTTTCGATCACGATCTCAGGGGCCGCGACCCGCAATGGGGGCTTCGAAAGATCGAGGATTTTGCCGAGGAGGCGGCCAGGTTCGGCTTCGGCCTCACCGAGCGGCGGGCGATGCCGGCCAACAATATGATGCTGCTGTTCCGAAAAGGGACAGTGCCAACATACCCTTAAACGAAGCTTTACTCCGGTCGTATAAGCGCTCGTTCATGGACGAAAGCAGGAAGACCCAGAACCGGCGCTACCGCCGGTCCAACGTGCTGTTGAAGGCCACGCTGGAGGTCTCCGGCGGGTCGCTTCCGGTCCTGCTTCGGAATCTCTCGCAGGACGGCGCACTCGTTCAGTGCGAGGAGCTTCCGGAGCCGGGCACGCGCGTTTTGTTTCATCGCCAGGGGTTGAGCGTTCCCAGCCGGGTCGCGTGGGCGCATTGCGAACATGTGGGCCTTCAATTCGATTTCCCGCTCTTCCCCCGCGAATTGCTGCGGCACGTTCCCGCGTCGCAGCCGAGGTTGCCGCAAACTGCGATGAAGAGGCGGCCTGGTTTTTCGTCCAAGCCGCTTACTTCGGCGGAGCGGGCATTGATCGAGAGCTGGGCTACCGAAGGCGCGAGGAAGCTGGGGGAATGAGCTAGGCGCCCTTGCGGGCGTGGAGCCACTGCACCAACCCGACCAGCGGCAGCACGGCATTGAAGTTTATCCCGTAGCGCCGCCCGTCGCTCCAGCGAACGACGGCGCCTTGCGGTGGAAGCCCCGGAAGGCTGACGGTGACGTCGGCGCCGACCTGAAGCGGGTTCGCCGTCTCGACGCTGATTCCGCCCTGCGAAATGTTCTGCAGGATTGCCCGGTGCAGGATCGCGCCTTCACGGACGAAGCCGACGCAACTGACCTCCACTCGGGGCATTCGCGGCCGCGGGCCATCCGCATTGGTCGTCAGCAGCTCGACGACGTCCACGGGGCTGTCGAAGGTGATGCCGGCGTCGTTTCCGCGCACCCACATCACCGTACCGGCGACCGGTTGCTGTTCCTTGAGCTCGATCTGGATCCTCAGGTCTGGCTCGAGGCTGCAATAGGCGCGCACCAGGGACCCACCGGCCGAGATATTCTTGACCAGGCAAAGTTCGCGCCGGTCGTCGACGATAATGGTTCCGACCCGGAACAATGTGAGATGCCGCTCATCGCTCCGCCGCTCCGATTCGACGGGCGGGTCGGCGGACATCGAATAGACGGTCGTCTCGATTCTTGATTCTTTCACCCTGCGCTCCGTGATCGACGCGAGCCAAATCGCCGCGGTCCCCACCTCGGCAGTCGATTCTCTATCGGTGGCAAGCGGTTACCATCTGGTTGCGATTTGCTCCGTTACGGTGCTGCCGGGAGCGGATTTGCGCTGAACGGTTGGAAGCCCCTGCTCGTGCGGTTACATCCGTTCGATGCCGAC
>Ga0070660_100003750_pt1 | contig 10505 bp, 11 predicted proteins | sample KBSC33metaG_FD_64670 | JGI IMG/M metagenome (GOLD analysis project Ga0070660, IMG submission 64670) | Corn rhizosphere microbial communities from Kellogg Biological Station, Michigan, USA - KBS C3-3 metaG | ecosystem: Host-associated > Plants > Roots > Rhizosphere > Soil ... | reverse complement strand
TCTTCACGATGCACGGCGTCACGATGATCTTCTTCTTCGTGATCCCGATGACGACCGGGGCGTTCGGCAACTACCTGATCCCGTTCATGATCGGCGCGCGGGACATGGCGTTCCCGCGGATGAACGCGCTGTCGTACTGGATCTTCGTCGCCAGCGGCCTGTTCATGTACACGGGGCTCTTCATCGGCCACGCTCCGGACGCGGGGTGGTTCAACTACGTGCCCCTGGCCTCCCGGCAGTACTCCCCGGGGCCGAACATCGACTTCTACGCCCTTGGCCTGATCTTCACGGGCATCTCGTCGACGATCGCATCGATCAACTTCGTCGTCACGATCTTCAAGCTCCGCGCGCCGGGGATGTCGCTCAACCGGATGCCGCTGTTCTGCTACGCGTTCCTCGCGGTCTCCTTCGCGCTGATCTTCGCCCTGCCGGCGCTGAACACCGCGCTGATCTTCCTCGAGCTCGACCGCCGGCTGGGCTTTCACTTCTACAGCCTCGTCGGAGGCGGGCAGCCGCTGCTCTGGCAGCACCTGTTCTGGATCTTCGGCCATCCCGAGGTCTACATCATCATCCTGCCCGCGTTCGGGATCGCCACCTCGATCATCCCGACGTTCGCCCACCGCAAGATGGTCGCCTTCCCGCTGATGGCGCTGGCGGAGATCCTCGTCGCCTTCATCGGCTTCGGGGTCTGGGTCCACCACATGTTCGCCACCGGTCTCTCGACGGTGACCTACGTGTACTTCGCCGCGGCGAGCCTGATCATCGTCATCCCGTCGGCGATCCAGATCTTCGGGTGGATCACCACGCTGGTGACCGGCACGCCGACCTTCAAGACCCCGCTGCTGTTCATCGTCGGCTTCATCGTCTTCTTCGTGACCGGCGGCCTGTCGGGCATCATGTTCGCCGCGGTCCCGTTCGACCAGCAGCTGACCGACACGTACTTCGTCGTGGCCCACTTCCACTTCGTGATCTTCGGGGCGGCGGTGTTCCCGATCCTCGGCGGGATCTACTACTGGTTCCCGAAGGTCACCGGCCGGATGTACCACGAGGGCTGGGGCAAGGCGAGCTTCTACGTGACGTTCGTCGGCACGACGCTGACGTTCTTCCCGATGCACATCGTCGGGCTGCTGGGGATGCCCCGGCGCGTCTACACGTACCCGGCGAACGTGGGGTGGAGCGGCTACAACCTGCTCGAGACGATCGGGTCCTACATCCTCACCGCCGGCCTGCTGATCATGGCCGTCAACCTGGTCCACAGCCTGCGCCGCGGGGCCGTGGCCGGCAACGACCCGTGGAACGGGGAGACGCTGGAGTGGTCGATCAGCTCGCCGCCCCCGGACTACAACTTCGCCGTCGTCCCGACGGTGTCCAGCGCGTACGCGATGTGGGACCGCGAGGACCGCGAGGCCGACAACCGGCGGCTCGCGCGCGGGGAGATGACGCTCGAGGGCGGGCACGAGACGCCTGCGTCGACCGTGCAGGACGCGCACTTCGACGAGGTGCTCGAGATGCCGTCGCACTCGCCGTGGCCGCTGGCGGTCGCCCTCTGCCTGGCCGGCATCTTCGCGATGCTGCTCGTCGGCCACGTGTACTGGGCCGCGGGCTTCGGCGCGGCGCTGCTCGCGGCGATCATGGGCTGGCACTCGACGGAGCCTGCCGAGGCATGAGCGCGGAGACGGCACCCGCTCGCCGCGCGAAGCCCAACGGCTGGTGGGGGATCGCGCTGCTGATCGCCACCGAGGCGTCGCTGCTCGGCGCGCTGATCGCCTCGTACTTCTACCTGCGCTTCCAGAACGCGACCTGGCCGCCGCGCGGGATCGAGGTTCCCGACCCGCTCGCGCCGTCCGTGCTCACCGTCGTGCTCGTCCTGAGCAGCATCCCCATGCTGATGGCCGCACGTGCGGCCAGGGCGGGCGCTCTCGGGCGCGCCCGGGCGGCGATCGGCTTCGCGCTGCTCGTCCAGGCGGCGTACCTCGCCATCCAGCTGCACGCGTATGTCGACGAGCTCGGCAAGCACAACCCCGCCGACAGCTCGTACTCGTCGATCTACTACACGCTGCTCGGCGCGCACCACGCGCACGTCGCGGTCGGGATGCTGCTCAGCCTGGGCATCCTGATCAAGCTGCGCCGGGGCTTGACGAACTACCGCGCGGTCGGCGTCCGGGCGATCGCGCTCTACTGGCACTTCACCAACGCGGTGGCGGTCGCGGTACTGCTCACCCAGCTCTCTCCGCGGCTGTGAGCTCCTCCACGCGCACCGAGATCCGCGTCTGGTTCGGCATCCTCGCCGCACCGATCGCCTGGACGGTCGAGCACGTCTTCGGCTACGGCTGGACGGAGGCGACCTGCAGCCCGGGTGGGGGCTCGTCGGTCTCGGCGTTCCACGTCGGCGCGGTGGTGCTCAGCGCCGCCGGTGTCCTGATCGGCCTCGCCGGCCTGTTCGCGGGGATCGGCGTCCTGCGGGCCACCGAGTCGCACGAAGATCCGCCGCCCGGCGGCCGCCTGAGGATGCTCGCGGCGGTCGCGGTCACGGCGACCCCGCTGTTCATGATGATCATGATCCTCAGCGCTGTCGGCGCTCTCACCCTCGACGCGTGCCGGCCCGGATGAGGCGCGCCATCCTGACCGGCGTCCTGGCGCTCGTCGCCGCCGCGCCCGCGGCGGCCCAGCCGCGCGCCGGCATCGTGCGCCCCGCCGACGAGCGCGGCCTGAGCCTGCTCGAGCTCGGGCGCCAGCTGTTCGCGGGCAACTGCTCGAGCTGCCACGGCGGCCTGGCCCGCGGCATCGCGCGAGCGCCGAAGGGCCAGGGCAGCGGCGGCATCACGGGGCTCGGCCCGTCGCTGCGGGGCGTCGGGGCGCGGGCGCTGGACTTCTACCTGTCGACCGGCCGGATGCCGCTGTCCGAGCCCGACGCCGAGCCCGAGCGTCAGGGGGTCGAGCTCTCGCGGCGCGAGATCAACGCGATCATCGCCTACGTCACCTCGCTCGGGCCGCCCGGCCCGCCGGTGCCCGACCCGCATCCGGAGGCAGGGGCGATCAACGACGGGCTGCACCTGTTCACCGAGCACTGCGCCGGCTGCCACCAGGTCGTGGGCCAGGGCGGCGTCGTCACCGGCGCGCGGGTCCCGCCGCTGCAGTACGCGACCGCGACCCAGATCGCCGAGGCGGTGCGCGCCGGGCCGTACCTGATGCCGATCTTCTCGGACAAGCAGATCAGCGACGCGCAGCTCGACTCGATCATTCGCTACGTCCTCTCGACGAGGAACCCGCCGGACCGCGGCGGCTGGGGCATCGGCAACGTCGGCCCGATCCCCGAGGGCATGGTCACCTGGCTGCTCGCCTGCGTGCTGCTCGTCGGCCTCTGCGTCCTCATCGGAAAGAGGCTGAAGGCGTGAGGCGCCTTCCGGTTGCCGTGATCGCGGCGCTGCTCGGCCGCCGGGGACGCCGGGCCGCGGCCGAGGCTCACGGCGAGCGCATCGTGCCCGAGGGCGAGCCGGCGCCGCTGGGCGCCGAGCTCGTGGTCGCGGCGCTGCTCGTGCTCTCCGCGATCTGCGGGGCGGGCTTCGTCGTCGCCTTCGCTGTGACGACCCCGGCGACCCACCAGACCCAGTACCTCGGCCTCGCGCTCGGGCTCTGCCTGACCTTCCTGGCGGCGGCCGCGATCGTGTTCTCCAAGCGGCTGGTCGTCGACGAGGACGCCGAGGAGGACTACCCCGAGCCGCATCCGGCCGAGCAGGCCGAGGTCCGCGAGATCGTCCGCGAGAGCGGCAGCCGCATCACGCGCAAGCGGCTGCTGCTCGGAGCGGGAGGGTTGGCGGGGGCCGGGCTGACCGCGGCGCTCGTCGCACCCGCCGTGTCGCTCGGGCCGGTCTTCGACACCGACAGCCTGCGCTCGTCGCCGTGGACGCGCGGCAAGCGGCTGGTCGACGAGCGCGAGCGTCCGCTGCTGGCCTACGACATCGAGCCCAACACCTTCTACACCGCGTATCCCGAGCACGAGGACCGCGACCGCATCGCGTCCCCGGTGATCCTCGTGCGGCTCGACCCCAACGCACTGAAGCTGCCGGCGGACCGCGCGGACTGGGCGCCGGACGGGATCCTCGCGTTCTCGAAGATCTGCACGCACGCCGGCTGTGCGATCTCGATGTACCGCAAGCCGCTGTTCGCGCCGGCCGATCCGCGCCCGGCGCTCGTGTGCCCGTGCCACTACTCGACGTTCGACCCGGCCACCGGGGGCGATGTGATCTTCGGCCCGGCGGGCCGGCCGCTTCCCCAGCTGCCGCTGCTGATCGACCCGGCCACGCGCGAGCTGAAGGCGGCGGGCGGGATGTCGGGCCCGGTCGGCCCGAGCTGGTCGGGGGTGCGGGAGTGAGCGGCCGCACGGGGATGCCCGACGACGTCGTCGCCTGGGTCGACAGGCGCACCGGCGCGGCGCCCTTCCTCAAGAAGGCGATGCGCTACGTCTTCCCCGACCACTGGTCGTTCCTGCTCGGCGAGGTCGCGCTGTACTCGTTCGTCGTTCTCGTCGGGACGGGCATCTTCCTCGCGCTGTTCTTCGAGGACAGCACCGCGAAGGTCGTCTACCACGGCAGCTACGCGCCGCTCGCGGGCTTCCACATGACCAAGGCCTACGCGTCGGTCCTGCACCTGTCGTGGGACGTCAAGGGCGGGCTGCTCATGCGCCAGACCCACCACTGGGCGGCGAACATCTTCGTCGCGGCGATCGTGCTGCACCTGATCCGGATCTTCTTCACCGGCGCGTTCCGCAAGCCGCGCGAGGCGACGTACCTGATCGGCCTGCTGATGCTGATGATCGCGCTGCCCGAGGGCTACCTGGGCTACTCGCTCGTCGACGACCTGCTGTCGGGGATGGGCCTGGCCATCGGCTACGGGGTCGCGTTGTCGGTGCCGTTCATCGGAGGCAACCTCGCCCAGCTGCTGTGGGGCGGGCCGTTCCCCGGCGACCCGCAGTTCTGGTCGCGGATGTACATCGCGCACGTCCTGATCATCCCGATCCTTCTGGCGACGCTGATCACGATCCACCTGGTGCTCGTCGCCTCGCGCCACCACACCCAGTTCTCGCGGCTGCCCAGGCAGACTGAGCGGACGGTCGTCGGCAGTCCGATGGTCCCGTCCTACGCGCCGAAGTCGATCGGCCTGTTCTTCGGCACGACCGGCCTGCTGTTCCTCCTCGGCGGGCTGATCCAGATCAACCCGATCTGGGAGTGGGGGCCGTTCGCGACCTCGCAGTCGACGAACGCCGCGCAGCCCGACTGGTACCTCGGCTGGCTGATCGGCGCGCTGCGCATCGTGCCCGGGTTCGACCTGACGATCGGCGACTACACGGTCGTCGGCAACCCGTTCTGGGGCGGCGCGCTGTTCCCGCTGGTCGTCTTCATCATCCTCGGCGTCTATCCGTTCTGGGAACGCCGGCGCAGCGGCGACCGCCAGACGCACAACCTGCTCGACCGGCCGCGCGACAACCCGAGGCGCACCGCGTTCGGCGCCGCCCTGCTGACGTGGGTGCTCGCCGTGTTCTTCGCCGGGTCCGCCGACCGCGCGTACGAGACGTTCGGCTTCAGCTACAACGCCCAGATCTGGATCTACCGGGCGCTCGTGATCCTCGCGCCGCTGGTGGTCTACGCGCTCACGCGCAAGGTCTGCCGCGAGCTGCAGGCCGCCGACCGCGTGGAGCTCGTCAGCAAGGCGGCAGAGGAGGAAGCGCGAGCCGCGAGCGCGCGGTGAACCGAAGCGTTTCCCCGCTCGCGCCGCCGAACGTCCATCGTCGGTGGCCATAGCGACCACGGATGGACGTTCGGCGCCTGGGGCGCCCGCGAAGCTAGAGCCAGCCGCGGCGCCTGAAGAAGGCGAGCATCCCGACGAGCACGACGACCATGAAGCCGATGACGCCCCAGAACCCGCCGATCGACTGCTCGCCGGGCACGTGGGTGTTCATGCCCCAGATGCCGGAGATGAGCGTCAGCGGGAGCATGATGACGCTGAACGCGGTGAGCACCCGCAGGACGTCGTTGAGGCGGTGCGAGAGCGCCGACTCGTTGGTGGCCTCGAGCGCCTCGGCCACCTCCTTGAAGTTCTCGAGCATGTCCCAGATGCGCTCGTTGGCGTCGTTGAGGTCGTCGAAGTAGAGGTCGAGGCCCTCGGGGATGTAGCGCTTGGTGCGCTCGAGGTCGGCCAGCGCGGCGCGCTGCGGCCGGATGATCTTGCGGAAGTTGATGATCTCCTGCTTGACGTCGGAGATGTCGCGCACGACCTCGCGCCCGCGCTCCTCGAAGATGTCGTCCTCGACGCGGTCGAGCTTGTTGCCGATCTTGTTGAGCATCGGGAACGACGCGTCGACGCAGTCGTCGACGATCTTGTAGAGCAGGAAGCCCGCGCCCTTGGAGAAGACCTGCTCGCGCAGCTCGTCGCGCGTCCGGCAGCGCTCGAAGAGGTACTCGAGCGCGTCGAGCGGCTCGTTGGGCAGCGTGATCACGTAGTCGGGCCCGACGAAGACGTCGAGCTCGGCCGCGTTCAGCCGGCCGACGACCTTGTCGAAGCGCGGGAAGTGCAGGACGACGAACAGGTAGCCGTCGTACTCGTCGACCTTCGGGCGCTGGTTGCGGCTGAAGACGTCCTCGTAGTCGAGGGGGTGGAAGTCGTAGCGCTCCTCGAGCCAGGCGCGGTCGATCGGCCGCGGGCGCTCGATGTTGATCCACGTGAGGCCGTCGGCCTCGATGACCTCGTGGCGGGGGGCGTCGGGCTCAGGCGCCGCGACGACGGCCTGCCCGCGAACGCGGGCAGCGCGACCGAACCGAGGCTTGGGAAGGCTCGGCATACGGACTGAGCGGGTCGTCCGCGGTCGGGATCGCCAGGTCGCACGGCATGTACCGCATGGTACCCGGCTCGTGCCGGGAACTTGTCAACGCGGCGTAGCCCTTGCAGGCGATGATGTCGCGGTGCGCAAGCAGCTCCGCTCCACCGTGGCGTCCGCCGCCGGGCCGTACGGCTACACGATCAGCCTGGGCGGCTCGACGGCGATGGCGGTCGGCCGCCTCGGCACGCCGCACCTCGGCGACTCGCTGCTGCTGATGCTCGGCGCCGTGCTCGGTTTCGCGCTCCTGGAGTTCATCGCGCAGGGCTCGATGCATCCCGAGGGCGCGGCGCCCGACCGGCCGCTGACGATCCTTGGCAACCTCCACGTGCCGTCGGCCGGCGGCGCGCTGCTCGCGGTCTGGGGACTGCTGCACGTGCTCCACGGCGCGGCCGGCTGGGCGGCCACGGGGTTCGCCGCGACGACGATCTACTTCGTCGTTACGGCGCTGCAGCGCGTGCTATCGTCCCGCGCCACATAGCTGGACACATCCAGAGGGGTGGAGGGACTGGCCCGATGAAACCCCGGCAACCCCCGAATCGCACGCCGCGATCGGGAAGGTGCCAATTCCTGTGAGATGTGGCAAAGGACTCAGACCTCTGCCACTGGAAACGGCGGAGGTTTTTTCGTTATGGCTGCAGAGTCCTTGAGGTGTAGGGAGTGCGGGGAGGCCTACTCCCTCGACGCCCATTACGTGTGCGAGCGCTGCTTCGGCCCGCTCGAGGTCGCCTACGCGGAGCGCACGATCTCCGACGTCGGCGAGGCGCGGCGCCGGATCCAGGCCGGGCCCCAGAACATCTGGCGCTACGCGGAGTTCCTGCCGATCGACGCGCCCCCGGGCCCGTCGCTGCGCGCGTCGTCGCGCTTCGGCCTGCCCGCCGGCTGCACGCCGCTGATCAAGGCCGACCGGCTCGCCGAGCGGCTCGGGCTGCGCGAGGTGTGGGTCAAGAACGACGCCGCCAACCCGACGCACTCGTTCAAGGACCGCGTCGTGTCGGTGGCGAGCGCGCGGGCGCGCGAGCTCGGCTTCGACGTGCTCGCCTGCGCTTCGACCGGCAACCTGGCCAACGCCGTGGCGGCCCAGGCGGCCGCGCTCGGCCTCGAGTCCTACGTCTTCATCCCGGCCGACCTCGAGGAGCAGAAGATCCTCGCGACAGGCGTCTACGGGACCAACCTCGTCAAGGTCAAGGGCAACTACGACGACGTCAACCGCCTGTGCACCGAGCTGTCGGGCGAGAAGGAAGGCTGGGCGTTCGTCAACGTCAACATGCGGCCGTACTACGCCGAGGGCTCGAAGACCATCGCCTACGAGGTCGCCGAGCAGCTCGGCTGGGAGACGCCCGACCGCGTGGTCGCGCCGATCGCCTCCGGCTCGCTGTTCACCAAGATCGCCAAGGGCTTCTCCGAGTGGCTCGAGCTCGGGCTGTGCACGGGCGGGCTGCCGGCGTTCAACGGCGCCCAGGCCGCGGGCTGCAACCCCGTCGCCGCCGCGTTCGAGTCCGGCGCGGACGTCTGCCGCCCGGTCAAGCCCGACACGATCGCCAAGTCGCTGGCCATCGGGAACCCGGCCGACGGGCCCTACGCGCTCGAGCTCGCGCGCAAGAGCGGCGGCGCGATCGACCAGGTCGCCGACGACGAGATCCGCGCCGGCATCCGCCTGCTCGCCGAGACGACCGGCATCTTCACCGAGACCGCCGGCGGCGTCACCACGGCGACGCTGGCCAAGCTCGCCGAGCGCGGCGACATCGGCTCCGACGAGCGCGTCGTGCTCGTGATCACCGGCGAGGGCCTGAAGACGCTCGACGCCGTCCGCGGCACGTTCGAGGCCTACGAGATCGAGCCGAGCTACGACGCATTCGAGGCGCAGGTGGGGGTCAGGGCGTAGTGGCCGTCACGGTCAAGCTCCCGACCCAGCTGCGCGCCTCGGTCGGCGGCGCGTCGACGGTGCCGTCGGAGGGCGGCACTGTTGGCGAGGTGCTGGCCGGGGTATACGCGGAGCATCCAGACCTGCGCGAGAGGATCTGCGGTGAAGACGGCGAGCTGCGACGATTCGTCAACGTCTATGTGGGCGGCGAGGACATCCGATACCTCGACGGCCTCGAGACCGCGGTCACGGACGGCGGCGAGGTGCAGATCCTTCCTGCCGTGGCTGGCGGCTAGCGCCGCCGCCCTCGGGCTCGCCGCCTGTGGCTCGGGCGGCAGCGGCAGCGGCGGGGGCGACGCGGTCGCCCAGGCCGCCGAGGTCACCGCGCACCAGGGCGTCGCCCAGGTGCGCATCAGCGGGACGGTGCACGCCGGCGGCCTCGACGCTCCGATCACCGGCCACGGCGTCATCGGCACGAACCCGAAGGCGCGCCTCGGGCGCATGGCGCTGACCGTCCATGCGGGCAGCCGGAACGTGACGCTGCAGGAGCTGTTCTTCAAGGGCGCGATCTACATGGGCGGCGGCCCGCTGGCCGGCAAGATCCCGGGCGGCAAGCAGTGGATGAAGATCGACCTCTTCGGGCTGCTGAAGTCCGAGGGCGCCGACCTGTCGAAGCTCGACTCCGGGGCGGGCAACGCCACGCAGGGTCTGAGCTACCTGCGCGACGCGGGCGACGTCACGAAGGTCGGGTCCGAGACGGTGAACGGCGTCCCGACGACGCACTACAGCGCCACGATCGACATGGACAAGGCATTCGACCGCGTCGGTGCCGCGAAGCTCAAGCAGTTCTACGACAGGCAGGTCGGTGCGGGCAAGAAGATGCCGACCGACGTGTGGATCGACGCCAAGAAGCGGATCCGTCGCTTCAAGATGACGATGGCCATGCAGCAGGGCACGATGGACATGACGATGGACTTCATCCGCTTCGGCGTGGTGCTCAACCTTCAGCGGCCCTCGTCGGGCGACGTCTTCGACGCGACATCGCTGGTCAAGAAGCAGATCGCCGCCCAGGGCGGCTAGTGGACGACCTCGGCCACCAGATCTCGTATCTGGTCCTGCGGCGCGGCTGCCCGGTCTACGGGCCTGACGGGGAGAAGCTCGGGACCGTGGCGCGGGTGATGCACGTGCCCGCGAAGGACGTCTTCGACGGGATCGTCGTGCAGACGGGATCGGGGCCGCGATTCGCCGACGGGCCCGACGTGCGGGCGATCCACGAGCGCGGGGTGATCCTCGAGCACGGCGCCGAAGGCCTCGCCCCGGCGCCGGCCGGGCCGCTGCGGCGGGTGTGGAACCTTCTCTCCGGGAACTACTGACGCAGCTCGCCGTCGAGGACGGTCACGGCGCGGCCGGTGAGCGCGACGCGCTCGCCCTTGAGCTCGCAGGTCAGGAGGCCCGTGCGGGCCGAGGCCTGCAGCCCGGTGATCGTGTCGCGGCCGAGGCGCGCGGCCCAGTACGGCGCGAGCGCGCAGTGGGCGCTGCCGGTCACCGGGTCCTCGTCGATCCCGTCGCCGGGGGAGAAGAAGCGCGAGGCGATGTCGTAGGGCTGCCCGGCGTCCGCGGGCGCCGTGGCGCTGACGCCGCGCAGGCCGTCGCGCCGCGAGAGGGCCCCGAGCGCGGCGAAGTCCGGCGCGAGCGCGCGGACCTGGGCCTCGGACTCGAACACCGCGACGACGTCGGGGAAGCGCTCGGCGTAGTGCGTCTCGGCCGGTT
>Ga0070660_100003746_pt1 | contig 10507 bp, 9 predicted proteins | sample KBSC33metaG_FD_64670 | JGI IMG/M metagenome (GOLD analysis project Ga0070660, IMG submission 64670) | Corn rhizosphere microbial communities from Kellogg Biological Station, Michigan, USA - KBS C3-3 metaG | ecosystem: Host-associated > Plants > Roots > Rhizosphere > Soil ... | reverse complement strand
TCGAGCTCCTTGGCCAGCAGCTTGATCTGGCGGGAGAACTCCGAGACCTCGACCTGGCGTGACTCGACCTTCTTGCCCGAGGACATCAGCTGGATGTAGTCGATCACGATCAGCCGCAGCTCGTGGCGCTGCTTGAGCCGACGGGCCTTGGCGCGGATCTCCATCATCGTCATGTTGGGACTGTCGTCGATGAACAGCGGCGCGCTGGACACCTCCCCCATCTTGCGGGCGAGCTTCTGCCAGTCGTCGTCGGTCATGTGGCCGTTGCGCATGTTGTTCAGCGGGATCCGGGCCTCGGCCGACAGCAGCCGCATGGTGATCTCCGAGCGGGACATCTCCAGGCTGAAGATCGCACTGGTCATCTGGTTGTGGATCGACGCCGCCCGGCAGAAGTCCAGCCCGAGGGTCGACTTCCCCGAGCCCGGACGGCCCGCGACGATCACCATCTGCCCGGCCTGCAGGCCGTTGGTCAGCTCGTCGAGGTCGGCCAGGCCGGTGGGGACCCCGCGCAGCCGGCCGTCGTGGTTGGAGATCGCCTCGATCTCGTCGAGCGTGGACTCCATCAGCTCGCTCAGCGGGATGTAGTCCTCAGCGGCCCGCTTCTCGGTGATCGAGTAGATCTCGGCCTGGGCGCGGTCGACCGTGTCGTCGACCTGGCCCTCCCCGGCGTACCCGAGCTGCGCGATCTTGGTGCCGGCGTCGACCAGCCGGCGCAGGATGGACTTCTCCCGCACGATCTCGGCGTAGTAGCCGGCGTTCGCGGCGATCGGGACGCTGGCGGAGAGGGTGTGCAGGTACGGCGCACCGCCGACCCGCTGGAGCTCGCCGCGGCGCTGGAGCTCGGCGGCCACGGTGACGGGGTCGGCGGGCTCACCACGGGCGTAGAGGTCGGTGATCGCGTCGAAGACGGTCTCGTGGGCAGGCCGGTAGAAGTCGTGCGCCTTGGCGACCTCGAGGACGTCGGCAATGGCGTCCTTCGAGATCAGCATCGAGCCCAGCACGCTCTGCTCGGCATCGGTGTCCTGCGGCGGCATCCGGCCGGCCCAGTGCTCCTGGGAGCCGTGCTCCGCGGAATCCCCGAAGGCCTGCACGGGGATGCCGGTCGACTCGGTCATGCTCATCGCGGCCACCCCCTTCCCGAATCCGTCGGCCACCACGACGCTAGGGGCGGGCGTCGACATGTCGTGCGCGTCGAGTCACCCTGTCCCCCGGCTCCGCAGCGCGACCCTAGGCCCTGCAGCGCGGCTCGCAAAGACGGTCGTCCACAGCCCCCTGTGGACAACCCTGTGGGTCGTGTGGAACACGCCGCCAAAGGTGTGCACAGGCTGGTGGCCGCGCTGTGGAGCGCGCTGCGGGCATTCCGGCCGACACGCGTCTGACCTGCGGTTGTATCGATCCACCGGGTGTGGAGAAAAGATTCTCGTCAGGTTTCTCGCCGCTGTTTCGTCATCTGGGACAGCTCGGTCCCCATGTCGACAAATCAGCGCCTCTGCCGACTTACCCACAGGATCACCTAGTTTTTCAACAGGGAGCACGCCAGCCCCGAACGGGCTATTTCCGACTGATTCCACTGGGCCATGTCGAGGGGTCCGTTCGGTCACCCGGTCACCCGACGGGGTGCCTCGACGCGGGCGGCGCAACCCTAGGCTGGGCCCATGTCGCCGCTGCAGAAGATCGCGATGGGCCTGGTCATCGTGCTCGTACCGGCGAACTTCCCGCACGACCCGCACCCGGCCTGGCGGTTCTACGACGCGCTGCCGGACCCGGTGGGATGGGTGCTGGTGCTCCTCGGCATCACAGCCCTGCGGCCCCACCTCGACGTGGACGTGGTCCGCTGGCTGGGGTGGGTGGCGTTCGCGGTGAGCGTGCCGCTGTGGTTCCCGCAGGTCAACCATCTGCTCGTCCCGGAGTACAACCACTCCATCGAGGTCTCGTTCCAGTGGTTCCTCTCGCTGCCGCAGACGGTGTTCAGCCTGGCGCTCGCGCGCACCATCGGGCGCGAGGCCGAGCTGCAACAACCTCGGGACCGGTTCGTCGCCGGCCGGTACGGCGTCCTCACCTGGGCGTTCGGCGCCCTGGTCGTCCTCCCCGTGGTCGCCTACGGCGGCGGGGTGGAGAGCCTGGAGAGCCCGGCGCTGATCGGCATCGGCCTGGTCAACGTCGTGTTCGTCTACTACCTGTTCCGGGTGCACCGGCGCGAGTGGCTCGGTGGCCCCGGACCCCTGCTGGTGCAGCCGTCGCCCCCGAAGGCTTGACATGCGAAACCAGGGCTGGGCATACGAGATCGCGTATGCCCAGCCGGAAATTCACAACCCGGGTTGTGAATTCGCCGCCCGTCAGGCCGACACTACGTTGAGGTTGACCTGCGCCTCGACGTCGTCGTGCACCTTGACGGTGACGGTGTGAGCCCCGAGGGACTTGATCGGGTTCGCGACCACGATCGTGCGCTTGTCGACCTCGGCACCGGCGTCGACGATCGCCGAGGCGATGTCGGCCGTGGTGACGGCGCCGAACAGGCGGCCGCCCTCACCGGCACGCACCTTGACCTGGAAGGTCGAGCCCTCGAGCTTCGCCTTCACCTCGGCGGCGTGGTCGGCGTCGCGCACCGATCGCGACTCGCGGGCCTTCTTGATCGACTCGATCGTCTTCTCGCCGCCCCGGGTCCACACGATCGCGAGACCGCGCGGGACCAGATAGTTGCGGCCGTAGCCGTCCTTGACCTCGACGACGTCACCAGGGGCACCGAGCCCGGTGACCTCCTGGGTGAGGATGAGCTTCATCTCCTGCCCCTCTCTCAGCGAGCCGTCGACGTGTACGGAAGGAGCGCGACCTCACGGGCGTTCTTGACCGCCGTGGCGACGTCACGCTGGTGCTGCACGCAGTTGCCGGTCACCCGACGCGCGCGGATCTTGCCGCGGTCGGAGATGAACTTGCGCAGCAGGTTGGTGTCCTTGTAGTCGACTCCGGATGCCTTGTCCTTGCAGAACTGGCACACCTTCTTCTTCGGCTTGCGCAATACGGGCTTGGCCATTGTGGTGCTCCCTTTCAGTGAGCCCGGCAGATGCCGGAATGGTTGGCTTGATCGGACTGGAATGGATTGCGAGACGTGCACAACGGCGCAGAGCGTTCAGCCGTGAGCAGCTCTCGATCTCCTCGCTTCATCTGCTTCGCGGCTCAGCAGCGCGGCGGTGAGATCAGAACGGAGGCTCCTCGGACCCACCGGGCACGGCCCAGGGGTCCTGGCCGCCCTGAGCAGCGGCGCCCCCGCCTTGCGGCGCACCGCCCTGCTGGCCGCCCCACGCGCCACCCTGGGCCGGAGCACCCTGCGGGGCCTGTCCGCCGCCCTGTGGCGCCGCCGGCTGGGTGGCCCACGGGTCGTCGCCACCGGCACCGAAGCCGCCGCCTCCGCCGCCGCGGGTGACCCGGGTGACCTTGGCGGTGGCGTACTTCAGGCTGGGCCCGACCTCGTCGACGTCGAGCTCCATGACGGTGCGCTTCTCGCCCTCGCGGGTCTCGTAGGAGCGTGCCTTCAGGCGGCCCTGTGCCACGACGCGCATCCCCTTCTGCAGCGACTCCGCGACGTTCTCCGCGGCCTGTCGCCAGATCGAGCAGTTGAGGAACAGCGTGTCGCCGTCCTTCCACTCGTTGGTCTGCTTGTCGAAGGTGCGCGGAGTCGACGCGATCGTGAAGTTCGCGACGGCGGCACCCGACGGGGTGAACCGGAGCTCCGGGTCGCCGGTCAGGTTGCCGACAACGGTGATGACGGTCTCGCCAGCCATGCTGATCCTCCTGGATCTTCTGCTCGTACGACGCTGCGCCGGGTCAGTGGGCGTCGGGACGAATGACCTTAGTGCGCAGCACCGACTCGTTCAGCGTGAGCTGACGGTCGAGCTCCTTGACGGTGGCCGGCTCGGCCTGGAGTGTGACGACGGCGTAGATGCCCTCGGCGTTCTTGTCGATCTCGTAGGCGAGGCGACGGCGACCCCAGATGTCGACGTTCTCCACCGTGCCGCCGTCGTTGCGCACGACGTTGAGGTAGGTGTCGAGGGACGGGGCGACGGTGCGCTCCTCGAGGTCGGGATCGAGGATGACCATCAGTTCGTAGGCGCGCACGCGGCCTACCTCCTTCGGACTCAGCGGCCACGGACGTTCCGTGGCAGGAGGAGCTCCCCGAACGGGGAACGACGGGCAAGGGTAGCAACGAGACCGGCCCGGGGAGAAATCGCGGCTCGACCGTCGCCTGTCTACGCTGGGACGCCATGACGATCCCCATCGGAGCCCACGTCGCGCAGGACGACCCCCTCGCCGAGGCGAAGGCGCGCGACACCACGCTGGTGCAGTTCTTCCTCGGTGACCCGCAGGGCTACCAGGGCCCCGAGGTCCGGTACGCCGGCGGGGCGACCGCGCTGCGCTCCGACGCCGAGGACGCCGGCATCGACCTCTACGTGCACGCGCCGTACATCGTCAACGTCGCCACCACCAACAACCGCATCCGGATCCCCAGCCGCAAGCTGCTCCAGCAGCATGTCGACGCCGCTGCCGAGATCGGCGCGAAGGGTCTGATCGTCCACGGCGGCCACGTGAACAAGGACGATTCCCCCGAGACGGGGTTCGACAACTGGCGCAAGGCCGTCGAGGCGACCGACCTGAAGGTGCCGGTGCTGATCGAGAACACCGCCGGCGGCGACAACGCGATGACCCGGCACCTCGACCGGATCGGAGGGGTCTGGGAGGCGATCTCGTCCGCCGAGGGCGCCGAACGGATCGGGTTCTGCCTGGACACCTGCCACGCCTGGGCGAGCGGCATCGCGCTGGTCGACGCGGTCGAGCAGATCCGGGCGATCACCGGGCGGATCGACCTGGTGCACGCCAACGACAGCCGCGACTCGTTCGGCTCGGGCGCCGACCGGCACACGTCGTTCGGCAACGGGCGGATCCCGCCCGACGAGCTCGCCGCGGTCGTGCGCGCGGCCGAGGCGCCCGTGATCTGCGAGACGCCCGGCGGGCCGGACGAGCACCGCGCCGACTTCGCCTGGCTGCGCGAGCGGCTCTGATCCCGCCCGACGGCTGCAACTGGTGCGGTGCTCTTGCGCCGACGAGGCGTCATGGCGCGTGTGAACATGCCATAGCACCGCTCTCCATGCGGTTCGCGTCGGCCCGGGGCCCAGCCGTTACGCTCGCGCCGTGACCTCCCCGCTCGCCGTCCGCACGATCACCGCGGAGGAGCACCTGGCCTTCCTGCGTACCCGTGACCGCGCCAGCTTCCTGCAGACCCCCGGGTGGGCGCAGGTCAAGAAGGAGTGGCGCGCGGAGTCGATCGGCTGGTCGCTGCCCGGCTCCCCGAGCGGCGAGCTGGTCGGGGTGGGTCTCGTGCTCTACCGCCAGCTGCCCAAGGTGAAGCGCTACCTCGCCTACCTCCCCGAGGGCCCCGTGATCGACTGGGACACCGAGGAGCTCGGCGCCTGGCTCACCCCGATGGCCGATCACCTCGCGGCGCAGGGCGCGTTCGGCATCCGGATGGGTCCACCGGTCATCACCCGGCAGTGGAGCGCGGCCCAGGTCAAGGAGGGCATCGCCGACGGCGCAGTCAGCAGTCTGACCGCCCTGCCTCCCTCCGCGCGCAGCGAGTCGGGCGCCCGGGTCGTCTCGGAGCTGCGTGACCTCGGCTGGCGCGAGCAGCACACCGAGGGCGGGTTCGCGGCCGGTCAGCCGCGCTACAACTTCCAGATCCCGCTGCGCGACGACGGCGGCGCGCAGCGCACCGAGGACGACGTCCTGGCCGGCATGAACCAGCAGTGGCGCCGCAACATCAAGAAGGCGACGAAGGCGGGCGTCGTCGTCTCGACAGGCTCGACCGGCGAGGGCTCCGACGACCTCGCCGCGTTCCATGACCTCTACGCGCACACCGCACAGCGCGACCACTTCACGCCGCGACCGATCAGCTACTTCCAGACCATGTTCGACGCTCTCGGCGCCGAGGACCCCGGTCGCATCAGGCTCTACCTCGCCCACCACGAGGGCGACCTGGTCGCGGCGACGATCTGGATCCGGGTCGGCACCCACACCTGGTACTCCTACGGGGCCTCGTCGACCGAGAAGCGCGACGTGCGCGGCTCCAACGCGGTCCAGTGGCAGATGATCCGTGACTCCCTCGCCGTCGGCGCGGAGGTCTACGACCTGCGCGGGATCACCGACACCCTGACCCCCGACGACCCGCACGTCGGGCTGATCCAGTTCAAGGTCGGCACGGGCGGCGAGGCAGTCGAGTACGTCGGGGAGTGGGACCTGCCGCTCAACCGGCTGATCTACAAGGCGTTCGCGCTCTATCTCAAGAGGCGTGGGTGATCGCGCGATGAGCCTGGTGCTCCATGTCGAGGGCGACCGCTGGCGCGCGCACCTGCGCTCCGTGGCCGAGGCGCGTCCCGGCCTGGTGCCGGTGGCGAAGGGCAACGGCTACGGCTTCGGAAACGGCCGCCTCGCCCGCAAGGCCCAGTGGCTCGGCTGCGACACCCTCGCCGTGGGCACGTACCCCGAGATCGGCGACGTGGTCCGACGCTTCGACGGCGACGTGGCGGTGCTGACGCCCTGGCGGCCCTGGCATCGCGAGGAGGCGGCCTCCGACCGGGTGATCCACACCGTGGGCAGGCTCGCCGACCTGGCGGAGCTCCGCGAGCTGCCGGGACGACCCCGGGTCCTGCTGGAGCGGCTGACCTCGATGAAGCGGCACGGGTTCACCGCACGCGGGCTGCGGGAGGCGGTCGCGACAGCGGGCGACGGCGTCCGCCTCGAGGGGGTCACGCTCCACCTCCCGCTGGAGACCGACGCGAGCGACTATGAGGCCGACCAGCTGATGACCGACGTGGTGGCCGCGGGTCTGGGTCGGGTGGCCCCGCACGTGTGGGTGTCCCACCTGTCCACCGCCGCGTTGGCCGACCTCGCCGCCCGCTATCCCGACTTCACGTTCCGCCCCCGGGTCGGCACCGGGCTGTGGCTCGGCGACCGCGGCGCGCTGCGGGTCAGTGCGCAGGTCCTCGACGCGCACCCGGTCGAGCGCGGCGAGCACTTCGGGTACCGCGGACGCACTCTCCCGCGGACGGGCACCCTGCTGGTGGTCTCCGGTGGCACCGCCCACGGCATCGGCCTCGAGGCACCGGCCGGCGAGGGCGGCATCCGGGCGCGCGCGGCCACGCTCGCCCGCGGCGGCCTCGACGCGCTCGGGCTGGTCAGGTCGCCGTACACGGTGGCCGGCAAGCCGCGCTACTTCGCCGAGCCCCCGCACATGCAGTCCTCGATGCTCTTCCTGCCCTCAGACGCCGACGTGCCCGCGATCGGTGACACCGTCGAGGTCAGGGTCCGGTTCACCGCCACCAGCTTCGACCGGGTCGAGATCACCTGACCGCGGGGCGACCCCGCGTCCCTGCGCCACGTCGCGCGCCACCAGCGCTGCGAGGTAGAGCTCGCCGGCGACGCGCACCACGATCGCGAGCTGGTACGCCGACGCGTCGCTGCCCGACGACGGCGCCAGCCACCCGCCGAGGTAGATCCAGACGGCCGCGAAGTAGAGCACCTCGCACGCCTGCCAGATGAGCAGGTCGCGCCACCGCGGTCGCGCCAGCACGGCGAGCGGCAGCAACCAGAGGACGTACTGCGGCGAGTACACCTTGTTGACCACCAGGAACGCCACGACCACGAGGAACGCCACCTGGGCGACCCGGGGACGCCGCGGGGCGCTGAGCCCGAGGGCCAGCACGGCCAGGCAGGCGAGCCCGAACACGCCGCCCGAGACCAGGTTGATCCGGTGCGGGTCGCTGTGCCAGCCGAGCTGGTCGGCCAGCAGCCACAGCGACCCCAGGTCAGCGCCCCGGTCGGAGTTGAAGGTCCAGAAGTACCTCCACTCCGACGGACCGCTGAGCAGCGCCGGCAGGTTGGCGAGCAGCCAGGCGACCGCTGCTCCCGCGGTCGCGAGGCCCCAGCGGTCGAGCCGGCGCCGCCTCCGACCGCCCCACAGGGCGTCGACGAGGAAGGCACCGAGCAGGAACAGCGGGTAGAGCTTGGCAGCCACACCGAGGCCGACCATCACCCCGGCCAGCACGGGTCGACCCCGCGCCCAGGCCCACAGGGCACCAGCGGTGAACAGCACGGCGAGAAGATCCCAGTTGACCAGCCCGGAGAGCAGCAGCACCGGGGACAGCGCGAACGCCATCGCGTCCCACGGCCGTCCCGGGCTGGCCCCCGCCAGGAAGAGGACCGAGCCGAGTCCGCACAGGAACAACAGCACTGCCGTCACGAGGAAGTAGGTGTTCACCTCCGTGGTCATCCCGGGCAGACCCCACAAGTTCGCGACAGGGGTCGCCTCGCGCACCTGCTCCGACGGGCCCGACGGCATCAGCGCCGTGATCTTCGAGGCACCCCAGGCGAGGTAGGAGATCAGGACGGGGTACTCCATCACGGTGTACCGGCCGTCGGAGTCGGCGTAGGGCCAGTGTTGCTGGGCGAAGCCGCGCTCGGTGTAGAGGTACGGCACGTCGGAGTAGCACATCTTCGAGTAGCGCACGTCCTGGTTCGACCAGTGCGTCTCGCCGCAGGGGTACTTCTGGACGAGCCCCAACGCGAAGACCACGGTGAACGCGGCGAGCACCACCCGGACCGGCGTCCACCAGGAGTGCGGGCGCGCGCGTCGACCCACGGGTCCGCCGACCACCTCGCTCAGCGCGGCAGCCACCGGGTCCTCACGGGTCGGCCGGTTCACGGGCTAGCCGGGGCTGCCGCCACCGCCGCCGCCGCCGGTGCCCGTGCACAGGGGCCCCGTGCAGGTCGGCGAGGGCAAGGGCGACGGGGACTGACCGGGTGGGACGAAGGTGCTGGGCGGTGGCGCGGGCGGCAGCGTCGGCGTGGGCGACGGCTTCGGCGTCTTGGTCTTCTTGGGCTTCGGCGGCGGCGGGGTGTAGGGATCGTGGCCCGCCGAGGGCGCGTTGCCGTCGAGGTTCGCCGGGGGCGGGAAGTTCTCGACCGGTTGGCCCTCCATGAGCGCACTCATCGTCGCCGCCCAGGTCGCGGTCGGGTAGTCGGCACCGAAGTACGACGGCAGCCAGCCGTCCAGGGGCTTGCGACCGTTGCCCCGCACGTACATCACGGCCGTCGAGACCTGCGGGGTGAACCCGACGAACCACGAGGTGACCACGTCGCCGTTGTCGTTGGTGGCGGTGCCGGTCTTGCCGGCCGCAGGCCGACCGATGCGCTGCGCCTTGACGCCGGTGCCGGCCTTGACCACCTGCTGCATGGCGTAGCTCGTGTCGTCGGTGATGTCGGCGCTCACCACCCGGTTGGTCTTCCTGGGCGCCGTGTACAGCACCTCGCCGTTGCTGGCCCGGGTCACCTTCGACACCACGAACCAGTCGTGGTGCAGGCCCCCGTCGGCGATCGTCGAGTAGGCGTTGGCCATGTCGATGGGGCTCTGCGGTGCCGAGCCCAGCGAGATGCCTGCGTTGGCCTCCAGGGCCGGCTTGTCGGGCAGCCCCATGGCGACCGCCATGTCCCGGATCTTCTTCGGACCGTTGTCCATCGCCTGGGTCATGTCGATGAACGCCGTGTTGATCGACTTCTGGGTGGCCGTCGTGAGACTGACCTTGGCGCCGTAGTCGGTGCCGCCGCCCTCGCCCTCGTTCACCACCTTGCTGCCGTCGGGGAACGTGTACGGCGAGTTGCCCTGGAAGGTGTCCTTCAGGCTGAACCCGTCCTTGATCCCTGCGGCGACGGCGAACGGCTTGAACGCCGAGCCGGGTGAGTCCTGCGCCGCCGCCCAGTTGATCTGGCTCTGCAGGTAGTCCTGGCCGCCGTAGAACCCGAGCAGGCCACCCGTCGCCACGTCCACCGACGCGACACCGACGTGCAGCTGCTTGTCGCTGAACCCTGCGGGCCGCTCCTGGAGCACGGCGTTCTTCGCCGCGTCCATCGCCTTCTTGGTGAACGTCGTGGTCACCCTCAGGCCACCGGCCTCGATCTCCTGCTCGTCGAACCCGAGACGGACCAGCTCCTTCTTGACCAGGTCGAGCATGAAGCCACGCTGGCCGCCGTAGAGGTCGCTCGTGGCCGGCTTCTTGATCGGCGGAAGCCTGTCCGCGATCTCGGCCGCGTCGCCGGCCGAGATCGAGCCCATCGACCGCATCCCGCCGACGACGTAGTCGTAGCGGTTGAGCAGAGCCTCCCGGGAGGCGTCGCTGCGGTCGGGGCTCAGGTAGTTCGGGGAGTTCAGCACGGCGGCGAGCATCGCGCTCTGCGACGCGTTCAGCTGCTTGGCGGGGATGCCGAAGTACGCGTTGGCGGCGGCCTGGACGCCGTACGCCCCGCGTCCGAAGTAGATGGTGTTGAGGTAGCCCTCGAGAATCTCCGACTTCGACTGCTTCTGCTGGATCTTCAGCGACAGGAAGGCTTCCTTGACCTTGCGCTTCAAGGTGCGCTGCTGGGTCAGGTAGAGGATCTTCACGTACTGCTGGGTGATCGTCGAGGC
>Ga0070660_100003742_pt1 | contig 10512 bp, 8 predicted proteins | sample KBSC33metaG_FD_64670 | JGI IMG/M metagenome (GOLD analysis project Ga0070660, IMG submission 64670) | Corn rhizosphere microbial communities from Kellogg Biological Station, Michigan, USA - KBS C3-3 metaG | ecosystem: Host-associated > Plants > Roots > Rhizosphere > Soil ... | reverse complement strand
CCGCCCGAGCGCGCACGTAGCCCACGGAGAGGGCGTTGCGCTGCTCGCCGGCGACGCATTGCTCACGGAGGGGTTGCGCCTCGCGCTCTCCTACGACCGCCCCCAGCCGGCCCGAGAGCTCGCCGAGGCGACGCTCGGCATGATCGGCGGGCAGTATCTCGACGTCACGGCCGCGCAGGTCGACCTCGCCGAGTTGCACCGGTTGAAGACCGGTCGCCTCTTCGCGGCGGCGGTCGGTCTCGGGCTCTGGGCGGCGGCGGTGCCCGCCGGCGACCAGGATCCGTGGCGGGCGTTCGGGGAGGAGCTCGGCGTCCTCTTCCAGGCGATGGACGACCTGATCGACGGGGACGGCTACGCGACCGAGCTCGGCGAGGACGGCGCCCGCGAAGTCGCCGCGGCCGCCGCGCGCCGCGCGCACGAGCGCCTCGACGCGATCGACGCCGACACGTCGGTGCTGGCCGAGCTCGTCGACGGGCTGGCGGTTCGGACGGCGTAGCCGTGGCGAAGAAGAGGCTCGACGTGATGCTCGTGGAGCGCGGGCTCGCCGAGAGCCGCGAGCAGGCGAAGGCGCTCGTCATGGCCGGGCTCGTCCCGGGGTACGACAAGCCGGGCCAGCAGGTCGGCGACGACGCGACGCTGACCGTGGATCGTCCGCCGCGCTTCGTCTCGCGCGGCGGGGAGAAGCTCGCCCACGCCCTCGACAAGCTCGGCGTCGACCCGGGCGGGAAGGGCTGCCTCGACCTCGGCGCCTCGACCGGTGGGTTCACCGATTGCCTCCTGCAGCGCGGCGCGGCACGGGTGATCGCGCTGGATGTCGGGTACGGGCAGCTCCATCCGCGGCTGCGCGCCGACGACCGCGTGACAGTGCTCGAGCGCGTCAACGCGCGGCACCTGGACGCGCTGCCGTTTCCCCCCGACCTGATCACGTGCGACGTCTCCTTCATTTCCGCGATGCGCGTGCTGCCGCCGGCGATCGCGCTCGCGGCGCCCGGCTGGGAGGCCCTCGTCCTCGTCAAGCCGCAGTTCGAGGCGGGGCGCGCCGACGTGCCGAAGGGTGTCGTCCGCGATCCGGCAGTGCACCGCCGCGTCCTGCGCGACTTCTGCGCCGCGACTGCTTCGTGGGGTGCCAGCGTCGCCGGAGTCGTAGACTCCGCCCACCCGGGGCCGAAGGGGAACCGGGAGTTCGTCGTCCACCTGATCGCGAGCGAGAAGCCTTCCGACCCCGATGAGCTCGAGCGCCGGATCGACGACGCCGTCGGGTAGCGGCGCGAAGCCCGTTGCGCGGGCTGCGCTCGTCACGCACGGGCGGCAGGAACAGATCGGAGACGGCATCGCGCGGCTCCTCGAGGTCGCGGGCGCCGCGGGGGTCGAGCTGACGTTCGCCCCGGACGAGGCCGCCCGCCACGGCCTGGAGACGAGCGGTGACCCGGCCGACGCGGATCTCGTCGTCGTCCTCGGCGGCGACGGGACGATGCTCCGGGCGCTGCGCACGTACCTGGGGTCGGGGATCCCGGTGATCGGCGTCAACTTCGGCCGCGTCGGGTTTCTCACCTCGATGCAGCCGGAGGAGCTCGAGGTGGGCCTCACCCGCGCGTTCCGCGGCGAGCTCGAGGTGGTCGAGCTACCGACGCTCGAGGTCGAGAACGGCGAGACGGGGCACGTTGCCGTCAACGACCTCGTCGTCACGTCGGCGGTGCTCGGCCGCATGGTCGAGCTCGAGTGGGCGGTCGGAGGCGAGGACCTCGGCAGCGTCCCGTGCGACGGGATCATCTGCTCGACCCCGTCCGGCTCGACCGCGTACAACCTCTCGAACGGCGGCCCGGTGCTGATGTGGGGTATCGACGCGATGGCGACGACGTTCGTCGCGCCGCACTCGCTTCACGCGCGGCCGCTCGTCGTCCCGCGCGGGAAGGACGTCGTCGTCTGGAACCGCACGGCCGACGTGCCGGTGGCCGTGCTCGTGGACGGGCACCGGGTCGGGGAGGCCGCGCCGGGCGGCAGGGTCGCCGTGCGCCTGGGCGCCGCCCGTACGCTCCTCGCCACCCTGCCGGACGCGACCTTCGTCAGCCGGTACCGAGAGAGCTTCTCGACCTAGGGCGCAGTTTCCGCCACCTGCGCCGCCGGGTGCCCGGAACTACGATCCTCACGTGCTGCGCAGGCTGCGGATCGAGAATCTCGTCCTCATCCGCGAGGCCGAGCTCGAGCTGGCGCCAGGGCTCGTCGCGCTCACCGGCGAGACCGGCGCGGGGAAGACGATCTTCACCCAGGCGATCGGCCTGCTGCTCGGGGCGAAAGGCGACGCAGGGCTCGTCGGCGCCGCCGGCTCCGAGGCATACGTGGAGGCGGAGCTCGACCTCCCGGAGGGCTTCTTCGACGAGGACGGCCTCGAGGCGTTGAGCGACCTGCGGCCGGACGACGAGCCGGGGCTCGTCGTCGCCCGCCGCGTGGGAGCAGACGGACGCTCCCGTGCATACGCCTGGGGCCGCAGCGTGGCCCGCGACGACCTCGTTGCCGCGACCGACCGGCTGCTCGCGCTCTCGGGACAGTTCGCGCAACGGCGGCTCGCGCGGCCCGCGCACCAGCTCGATCTCCTCGACGCGTTCGCCGGTGCCGAGCAGCGGGTGCGAAGGGACAGGGCACGCGACGGGTGGCGCTCACTCGCGGCGGCGAGACGACGCATCGAGGAGCTCGAGCACGGCGCAGACTCCGAACGGGCGCGGCTGGAGGAGCTCTCTGTGCTGGTCGAGGACACCGAGGGGCTCGAGCCAGGCGAGGAGGAGGCGCTTCGTGCCGAGCGCGAGCGCTTCCGCCACGTCGCGGAGCTCGGAGACGGCGCCCACGCGGCCGCCACGGCGATCGAGCCGGACGACGGCGACGGCGCCCGGGCGCTCGCCGCGGCGGCCGAGCATGCTCTGGCGCCACTCGAACGGCTGGCTCCGGAGCTCCAGACGGCCGTCGCGGAGCTGCGCGAGCTCGTGGTCCGTCTCGGTGAGGTCGCGAGCGACGTCCGCCGGTTCGCGGAGACGCTCGACGCAGACCCGGCCCGCACCGGCGCAGTCGAGGAACGGCTCGACCGCATCGCCGACGCAAGGCGGCGTCACCGGGCGACGAGCCTGGACGAGTTGCTCGAGCGTCGCTCACATGCCATCCAGGAGCTCGAACGCGCAGGCGCCGGCGGCGACCCGCTCGAGCGCGCGCTCGCGGAGCGCGACGCCGCGGAGCGCAGCTTCGACGATGCGTGCTCTGCGCTCTCGGACGCCCGTCGCGCTGCGGCAGGCCCGTTCGCCGAGGCGGTCGCGCGCGAGCTCGCCGACCTCGGGATGGGTGAGGGCGAGTTCCATGTCGAGCTGCGCGAGCGCGAGCCTGGGCCGACCGGGGCCGACGAAGCGGTGTTCCTCGTCCGTCCGAACCCCGGGCTGCCGCTCGCGCCCGTTGCGGAGACGGCGTCGGGCGGTGAACTCTCGCGCGTTGCTCTCGCGATCGCCGCGGTCGCGGGAGGCGAGACCATCGTGCTCGACGAGATCGACGCCGGCGTCGGAGGCGTCACCGCGCATCGCGTCGCCGATGTCCTGCGACGCCTCGGTGAGCGCGCGCAGGTGCTGACGATCACGCACCTGCCGCAGATCGCGAGCGTCGCCGACCAGCATCTCCGCGTCGAGAAGGTCGAGGGCGACCCGACGCACACGCGCATCGTCGCCCTCGACGACGCACAGCGTCGCGATGAGCTGGAGCGGATGCTCGGCGGCGAGGAGTTCGTGAGCGCGGTCACGTCGGACGGTGGGAGATGACCTCCGAGATCACCGGCCGCGCTCGGCTCGGTCGTCGGACGAAGGACCTCGTCAAGCGCCTCGGCCCGCAGGACGTCGCGATCGTCGATCACGCGGACATCGACCGCGTGTCCGCGGAGGAGCTCGCCGAGAGCGGTGTCCGCGCAGTCGTCAACGTCTCGCGGTCGTCGACCGGCCGCTACCCGAACCCCGGGCCGCTCGAGCTCGTCCGGGCGGGCGTCAGGCTCGTCGACGCGCCGGGTGCGCCGCTCTTCGACGAGCTCACCGACGGCGAGGTCGTGCGCCTCGACGGCGGCAGCGTCTGGCGGAACGGGACGCTCGTCGCCGAGGGCACCGTGCTCGACGCCGCGTTGCTCGAGGAGGCGCTCGCAGACCAGCAGGGCCGTGTGTCTCATGCGCTCGAGGCGTTCGCCGAGAACACGCTGCGGCACCTCCAGGAGGAGGCGGGCTCGCTCGCCGCCGGCATCGAGCTGCCCGCGCTGGGCACACGCTTCCGCGATCGGCACGTGCTCGTCGTCGCCCGCGGCCCCGGCTACAAGTCGGACCTTCGCATGGTGCGACCGTACGTCCGCGACTTCCGGCCCGTGCTCGTCGCGGTCGATGGAGGCGCGGACGCGCTGCGCGAGGTCGGTCTCACGGCCGACGTGATCGTCGGAGACTTCGACTCCGTCTCGGACGCCTCGCTGAGGGCGGGAGCGGAGCTCGTCGTGCACGCATACCCGAGCGGCGAGGCACCGGGCGCGGCGCGGCTGCGAGACCTCGGCCTGCCGTATCACGTCGTCTCGGCGCCGGGAATCAGTGAGGACCTCGCGCTGCAACTGGCCTACGAGAAGGGCGCGACGCTGATCGTCGCCGTCGGCACGCACTTCAACCTCGTCGAGTTCCTCGAGCGTGACCGCGAGGGCATGGCCTCGACGTTCGTGACGCGGCTCAAGGTGGGGGAGTCGCTCGTCGACGCGAAGGGCGTCTCCCGTCTCGTCTCGCGGCGCGTCGGTATCTGGCCTCTCGCCGTCTTCGCGGCCACCGGCGTCCTCGCGATCGTCGGCGCGGTCCTCGCCTCGCCGGCCCTCCGCAACGTGATCCAGTCGACGACCCGCGCGATCGCCAACGGGCTCGGCCTCTAGGCCCGCGCGCGCCCTCTGCGAGACTGGGGCCGTGTTCGACCTCCGCTACCACGTCGCGTCGCTCGCGGCCGTGTTCGTCGCGCTCCTCCTCGGGATCTTCGTCGGGGTCGGGCTGTCGGGAAAGGGGTTCGTCTCCGACGCGGAACGGGAGAACCTCCAGGCGCAGATCGACGCGCTGCGGAGCGAGCGAGACAGCGCAGCGGCGCAGGCTGCCGGTGCCGATCGGCGCGGCGTCGAGCTCGACGACTTCGCAAAGACGACCTACCCGCAGCTCGTCTCCGGGATGCTCGAGGGAAAGAACGTCGGCGTCGTGTTCATCGGGTCGGTCGACCAGGGCCTGGCAAACACGGTCCGGCGCTCCGTCGACGATGCGGGCGGGCGGGTCGCGCTCGTGCGCGCGCTCCGGGTGCCGCTCGACGCCGAGGCCGTCGACGCCGCGCTGCGAGCGGAGCCGGAGACGCGTGGGCTCGCGGGGATCGACAACCGCGAGCGCCTGGGACGAGAGCTCGCGCGCGAGCTGATCACCGCAGGCCCCAATCCGGTGTTCGACCGGCTCGCACGGGTGATCGTCGAGGAGCAGTCGGGCGCGGCCGGACGGGCGCTGGACGCCGTGGTGGTTGCGCGGCAGGCGCCACCGCAGGAGGGAGAGACGCAGGAGCTCCTCGCAGGCCTGTACAGCGGGCTCGCCGCAGCGCCGGTTCCGACCGTCGGCGTCGCGAAGAGCAACGCGAAGACCACCGCGATCCCGGTGTTCCATCAGCGCGGCCTCGCGACCGTCGACGGCGTCGACGAGGTGGCGAGCCAGCTCGCCCTCGTCTTCCTCCTCGCCGGCGCGCGAGCCGGCAGCTACGGGGTCGGAAACGACGCGACGGACGGGATCATCCCCGACCCGCCGCCGGCCCCGCCTGTCGCGAGCAAGGGGTGACGGAGCCGGGGCTGACGGTGCTCGTCGCGGCGCGGGACGAGGAGCATCGGATCGGCCGGACGGTCGCCGCGCTGCGGGAAGCGTTCCCCGAGGCGGACGTCGTGGTCGCCGACGACGGCTCACGCGACGGGACGGCGTCCGTCGCGGCCGACGCGGGCGCGCGCGTCGTCCCGCTTCCTCGCAGGGGAAAGGGCCAGGCGCTGACGCTCGCCGAGCGAGAGTGCCGTGAGGGGTCGCTGCTCCTGTGCGACGCCGACCTCGTCGGCGACCTGCGGCCGCTCGTGGAGACCGACACCGACCTCGCCGTCGCCCGGTTCGAGCGGCGCGCAGGCGGGGGGATCGGACTCGCGAAGGGTGTTGCGCGTGCACTGATCGAGCGCAGGGGAGGCCGCGTCGTCGAGGAGCCTCTCTCCGGGCAGCGCGCGCTCTCGCCGGCAGCTCGAGCCGCGGTGTTCCCGGTCGCCGCCGGCTTCGGGGTCGAGACGCGGATGACGATCGACGCGCTCAGGGCGGGGCTCGACGTCCGCGAGGTCGAGCTCGACCTCGAGCATCGCGCGACGGGCCGCGACCTCGCCGGGTTCGTCCACCGGGGGCGCCAGCTCCGCGACCTGCTGCTCGCGACGCTCGCCCCGCAGGCCGTCAACTTCCGCGGGTTGCGGCTTCCTCTCGTGGGCGCGGTCGTGGGAGTCGTGGTCCCGTCCGTCGCGCCGGTCGCCGCCGTGGGCCTCGCGGACGACCTCTGGAGCGGCCCCGAGCGCGGCTTCCGCGCACACCTGCGGGGCGGTGCGACGACCGGCACGCTCAAGCTCGTGGTCATCCCGCTGTGGGCGCTCTGGCGGACCCGGTCGGTCAGCGGCGCCGTGCTCGTCTCGCTCTCCGCGAACGTCTGGAACCAGCTCGACACACGGCCCGGAAGGGCGCTCAAGGCATTCCTGATCGGCTCCGTGCTCCTCGGCGGGCGGCCACGGCGGGCGGTCGCCTTGGCCGTCCTGCTCGCTCCCTACGATCTTCGCGAGATGACGATGCTGGGGGACGCCGGGTCGAACGCCTTCGGGGCCGTGCTAGGTTTGGAGTCCGTGAGGCGGTTCACGGGCCTACGGAGAGCGAGCGCGATCGGAGCGCTTGCCGCCGTCACCTTCCTGGGCGAGCAGCGGTCCCTCGGCTCGTTCATCGAGACGACGCCGGGCCTGCGGACGCTGGACTCTCTGGGGCGGCAACCGTGAGCGACGGGCCGGCGACCCGCTACGTCTTCGTCACGGGCGGGGTTGTGTCGGCTCTTGGCAAGGGGATCGTCGCCGCGTCGCTCGGCCGGCTCCTCAAGTCGCGCGGGCTGCGCGTGCAGGCGCAGAAGTTCGACCCCTACCTGAACGTCGACCCGGGGACGATGAGCCCCTTCCAGCACGGCGAGGTGTACGTCACCGAGGACGGGGCCGAGACCGACCTCGACCTCGGCCACTACGAGCGGTTCGTCGACGAGAACCTGTCGCGCAACGCGAGCCACTCCGCGGGCGCGATCTGGGACACGGTCCTCCGCAAGGAGCGCAAGGGGGAGTTCCTCGGCGCCACCGTGCAGGTGATCCCGCACATCACGAACGAGATCAAGGCACGGATCCGGCGGGCCGCGAAGGCGGACCCGGCCGATGTGGTCATCTCCGAGATCGGCGGCACGGTCGGCGACATCGAGTCGCTGCCGTTCCTCGAGGCGATCCGCCAGTTCCGGCGAGAGGTCGGGCCCGAGAACGTCCTGTACCTCCACGTCACGCTCGTCCCGTTCATCGAGGCGGCGGGCGAGCTGAAGACGAAGCCGACGCAGCACTCGGTCAACGAGCTCCGCCGCATCGGCATCCATCCCGACGCGATCGTCTGCCGCTCGCACGACGAGCTGTCCGAGGACATCCGCGACAAGATCGCGCTGTTCGCGGACGTCGACCCGCGCGCGGTGTTCTCATCGCCCGACATGCCCGACGTCTATCTCGTGCCCGAGCACCTGATGACGGAGGGCCTCGACGCGTACGTCTGTGAGCGGCTCGGCCTCGAGACGCCACCGGCCGATCTCGGCGAATGGCGCGAGCTCACCGACCGGATCGCCGAGCAGCACGACGAGGTCGAGATCGCGCTCGTCGGGAAGTACGTGAAGCTGCGCGACGCGTACCTGTCCGTGCACGAGGCGCTCAAGCATGCGGGTGTGGCGGCCGGGACGCATGTCCGCGTCCGGTGGGTCGACGCCGAGGACATGTCCTACGAGGAGGCCGCGCGGGAGCTCGAGCAGGTTGACGGCGTGCTCGTCCCGGGTGGCTTCGGATCGCGCGGGTGGGAGGGCAAGATCCTTGCCTGCCGGGTTGCGCGCGAGCGCGAGATCCCGTACCTCGGGATCTGCCTCGGGATGCACGTCGCCGTCTCGGAGTTCGCGCGGCATGTCGCCGGGCTCGACGGTGCCAACTCGACCGAGATGGATCCCGAGACGCCGTACCCCGTGATCGACCTGCTCCCAGAGCAGAAGGAGATCGAGGAGCTCGGCGGCACGATGCGCCTCGGCGCGCAGGCGGTCGAGCTGGCAGACGGAACGCGCGTGCGGGACATCTACGACGAGGTGGTGATCCACGAGCGTCACCGCCACCGTTACGAGGTCAACAACCAGTACCGCGACCAGCTCGTCGAGCACGGGCTCGTCGTCTCGGGGACGTTCCAGCAGGGCCGTCTCGTCGAGATCGTCGAGCTGCCCGATCACCCGTGGTTCGTCGCGAGCCAGTTCCACCCGGAGTTCAAGTCGCGCCCGACACGACCCGCGCCGCTCTTCCGCGAGTTCGTCGTCGCAGCGCTCGAGCGCAATCGCGCCCGCTCCGGCGTGCGCGCCACTGCCGCCTAACGCGTTCGCACCTCTTCCGGGGCGGCGTCGCCACGCGGTCATGACAGTTGTCGACACGATCGATAACGAAGCCTGATGCTCGAATGCGAAGGCATGAGCGAACTCGAGGAACGACGACCGGACGCGACTGCTCAATCGCGCATGGAGCCTGTGTTCACGCCCGTGGACGAATTGGCACGAAATCGGCGCAGCGCAGGGGTTGACGGAGTCCGGTGTCTGACACCGGGTTCGAAGAACGCCCGCGTCGGGGCCGGCTCGTAGGATGACCGCCGTGGAGCAGCCGCAGCTGACGTCGCGGGTCGTCGACCTGTTTCTCGACTTGTGCGCGATCCCGAGCCCGCCCGGCCAGGAGCGCGCGGTTGCCGACCGGATCACCCGCGAGCTCGACGCGATCGGGCTCGAGTGGGACGAGGACGGATGCGGCCCGGCGATCGGCTCGACCGCCGGGAATGTCCTTTGCCGCCTGCCCGGAAACGTCGAGGGCGTGCCGATCTTCCTCTGCGCCCACTTCGACACCGTCCCCCTCGACGGCGATCTCGAGCCCGTGCTGGACGACGGGATCGTGCGCAACGCGGGCGGCACGATCCTCGGCGCGGACGACAAGTCGGCGCTCGCGGTGATGGTCGAGGCGGCGCGCCGGATCGTCGAGGAGGGGCGGCCGCACGCGGGCGTCGAGCTCCTCTTCACGCCCATGGAAGAGATCGGGCTCGTCGGCGCGAACGCGTTCGATGCCACCCGTCTCCAGGCGCGCGTGGGATACGTCTACGACCAGGCGGCGCCGATCGGCGACGTCGTCGTCGGCTCTCCGACCGCACAGGAGCTCGAGCTGACCTTCGTCGGCCGGGCGGCGCACGCCGGCATGTACCCGGAAGAGGGCCGCTCCGCCGTCGTTGCCGCCGCTCGGGCCATCGTCGACATGCCGCTCGGCCGGATCGACGAGGTGACGAGCGCGAACGTCGGCCTGGTACGGGGCGGTACGGCCCGGAACGTCGTCCCCGAGCGCTGCTCGCTCGAGGCCGAGGTGCGCTCGCACGACGACGCGCGTGTCACGGAGGTGGTGCAGCAGATCGTCGACGCCGCAGCGTTCGCAGCGAGCCTCTCGGAATGCAGCCTCGAGACCCGCGTCGAGCAGAAGTACCGCGGCTACCGGTTCCGCGACGACGATCTCCCGGTGCGCCTCGCGGTCGAGGCGCTGGCCCACGCAGGCTACGCCGCGAGGCTCGGGCTGTCGGGCGGCGCGGCCGACGCGAACGTCTTCAACGCCCGCGGCCTCCAGTGCGTCAACCTCGCGAACGGGATGACGGACATCCACACGCCGGACGAGCGGATCGCGATCGAGGACCTCGAGCGCATGGTCGACGTCACGCTCGCGCTCGTCGACGCCGCCCGCGAGGCCGGCTAGGGAGCCTGTCCGGAAAGTGGATCAGAGCGGCTTGCAGGCGTCACGCACCGCGATGCGGCGTCCTCAGTCGCGCCAATATGTCCGCATATTGGCGCTCCCTGCGTCCTTGCCTCGCGGCACGTGCCGCGTGCCATCCGTCGCGACCACTTTCCGGACAGGCCCCTAATGCCGCTCGGGCTGCGCTGGGGCAACGTGACGGCGGTCGGCGAGCGCCTGGACGGGCTCGTGCGGCTCGAGGTCGACGGAGCGCCGTGCATCGCCTATCCGCGGCTCACGGGCGAGGTCGAGGTCGGCGACGTCGTGCTCGTCAACGGCCGGGCGGTCGAGCTCGGGCTCGGCTCCGGCGGCTTCGACGTGCTCTACGCCAACCTGACGCGGGGCCTGCAGCTCCCCGTAGAGACGGGAGC